>Ga0247834_1004928_pt1 | contig 16293 bp, 15 predicted proteins | sample LaCruzMarch2015__8_FD_187118 | JGI IMG/M metagenome (GOLD analysis project Ga0247834, IMG submission 187118) | Freshwater microbial communities from meromictic Lake La Cruz, Castile-La Mancha, Spain - LaCruzMarch2015_12m | ecosystem: Environmental > Aquatic > Freshwater > Lake | place: Spain...
TAACTCCCCGGCCAACCCCCAACGCCCTGCTGTCACGAAAACCCTCCGAGCATCAGTCCCGGCCGCCGCGCCACTGCGCCGCCGCGCGACGAACCGCCGCCGCTGCCTATTCCATTTTCTTCAACGCCGCGAGGGCGAATGGATTGCCGTCCGCGGCCAGTTCTCGCAGCCCGGAAAGACCCAGTTCCTTGACCTCCGGGTCGGGATTCGTGAGGGCCGCCTCGCAAGTCACGTGATCGATGTAGCGGTCAAAAAGCGCCACTGCCTCTTGTGCATTGCACACGGCCAGGCGACCGGACATCTCAGTGCGCAGTTTGCTTTCGAGGAAACTGATATCGGTGCGGTCCCGTTGCCTTTCCGAGTTCTCTTTCGTAACGATGAGGAATGTCTCATCGAGCAAGCGAATCTTGCCCAAGTGGGGGCGAGAAATTTTCCACGCAGCTTCGAAATCTTCCTCCGTCAACTCGTTGGGCTTCCGAAAGACGTCTACGTAGCGGTCAAGGCCTCCGATTCGGACAACACCAAGCCCCTGAATGACCTCGCCAACGGCCGTTCCGGCCACTCGCTGCCTATTCAGCAAATCCCAGTAGTATCCCTCGACCGGCAAATCCTCCGCTAGAGATTTCAGCCAATCATTTAAGGGAAGCGTGGAGTCCAACCACACGTCCGCATCCTCCGTTGTCCTCGACAACCCGTGGGCGATGATCGCGAGTCCGCCAAGCAAGAGGACGCGATTCTTTTCGCTCAGTTGAGTTAAGAATTTCTCGCTTTCGGCCCCCATTTTCTCACCTCCTCCGCCACCTTGTCCGAAATGTAAAACAGATCGCTGATCGTCCGCGGCGGGTGTTTCAGCCACGGTTCGCTGTTGTCCGGCGTGCGCGGACGATCGGGCTGCGGACCCCGGGCCGCCCGCCGCTTGGCCGCCCGCTTGGCGCGCTCCCACTCAGCCCAAACCGATTCCTTTGAAGGTGTGTGCCGCTTCAACATGCCTGAAAGTTACTCTTCCCCCAGTGGCTCCGTCAATGATCCGCCCGGTCGGGCAGATGCAGATTGAGCGCATGTTCGGGTCGCCACGGATTGACCTTGAAACCGCCCGCGCGGACGGCGTCTGCATCCTCACGGCAACGCCGAATCAGCTCGCCCACTGGCAGGAGGTGATGGCCCTCGGGGAACGGGGTCACGTTTGCGATGCCCAGCTCGAAAAGCCGGACGGCGGGGCGGAGTCGACCCCGATGCTTGTAATGGACCGGCCGCAGGTAGTGGAGGCGGAGGTGGACGTAGGCTCCGGCGATTTGAATGAGGCCCTTGAAGTACGCGTAATCTGCTCCCGGGCCGCGAAGCCATAGGTGCTCCAGGATATCGTGCGCCTCGTAATACTCGCAGAGATTGAAGTGTCGGACGTATCCGTAGACGCAGGGATGCATGCCGGTTGCCCCGGCCTCCAACGCCACGGCGGCCTCTTCCTCTTCCATTCGTTGGTTTTTTTTCATCGTCCCCCCGCGTATCGACCGTTAGCCTCTTGTCTATTGCATGACAGCCGGGATGACAACGCTGGGCGGATGGGTGGCGGCGGGGCTGCTTTGACGGTGGGATGACCGCGGAGGCTCCGATGACTCTACTTTTCCTGGGCGTTGTCGCCCTGTGCCTCGCAATGGTTTCTGCCGTCGTTTCCGCTCTCGAAACAGCGCTCGCAAGTCTGGATGCGGACGGGCGGCGGCGTTTGTGCGAGGGCCACCCGGGCACCGCCGCCATGCTGGATCGGATCGAGTCCAATCCCGGTCGCATTGAGAGTGCACTGATGCTTGCGAACGTGCTCGCGGATCTTCCGTTGATCGTGTTGTGCCTGCTCCTGCTTGACGGCCTGCCGATGGCCCGGGAGTGGTCGGATTTTCTGGTGGGAGCGGTGGTGTTTGCCTCCATCATCTTTTGGTGTGAGATCGCCCCGAAAACCGCCGCCCTCGCAAATCCCGCCGGCGTAATCCGTTTCGGTCTGCCTGCCGTGCGGCTTGTTCACATGCTGCTTGGACCGGTTTGCAGTCTGATGGAACGGGTGAGCGAGGGGGTGGCGGACCTCGTCACCAAGAGTGGCCGCGCGAGCAATACGCTCAGCGATGAAGAGCTGCACACGCTCATCCTCGTTGCTCACGAAGAAGGGGACCTGCTCCGGGGCGAAACGCGCATCATCGAGGAGATTTTGAACCTCTCACGACAAAGCGCAAAGCACTGCATGACGCCGCGCGTGGACGTGTTCGCTGTGCCCGATGACCTCACGAACGAGGAAGTCTCCGCCGTTCTTCGGGATCGTCGCTACCGGCGCGTTCCCGTGGTGGGGGAAACTCCGGACGATCTGCTTGGAATCCTCGATGTCCGTTCGTTTCTCATGAATCCCGACGTCCCGTATCTCGAGCAACTCACCCCTCCCTCCTTTGTGCCGGAGACGATGAACGCGCTGGAGTTGCTGCGGGGATTTCTCTCCCACCGCCGCCAGCTCGCCATTCTTGTGGATGAGTTCGGCGGCATTGAGGGAATTGTAACGCTTTCCGATCTCACCGAGGAACTCCTCGCCGACGTGGCCCCGCAGGCGGAGACGGAACTTTACATTGAGAAACTTACCGGGGGTCGCATCCTCGCAAGCGGCAGTGCACGCTTGGACGACCTCTCTTCTCTCGTGGGTTTCCCGTGGGAGGCAGATGGGATTGAAACAGTGGGCGGATTCGTCGTAAACCACATGGGACACCTGCCGAAGCCGGGCACGCGGATGCCGTTCCAAGGCTGGGAAATCACCATTCGCCGGGCGACGCGAAAACGCATTCGTGAAGTTTTGTTGGAGCCAGTCAACGGAGGGCAAAGCGCATGATTTGGCTCGTGGTCCTGGCATGTTTCTTCATCGGTTTCCTTTTTTCAGGGATCGAAAGCGGGGTTCTGGCGGTGAACCGGGTCCGCCTGCGCCACCACGCGCGGCTGGGGGATCGGCCGGCCCAGCAACTCCACGACATGTTGGATAACCTGGAGCGCCTCATGATCACGGTGCTCCTCGTGACCAACACCGCGACGATCATCGCGGTGGTTCTGCTATTCCGGGAGTTCTCCTCGCAAGGCACCGCTGCGGGCGTCTTGGCGGTGATCGTGGCAGCGCCGATCTTCGTATTTGGCATGGAGTTTCTGCCAAAGGCCATCTTTCGGCGCTTTCCTTACCGAACCCTCTCGCCACTGGCGAAGGTGCTGGGCGTCGTGCACGTGTGCCTGCGGCCAATCGTCAACGTGGGAGCGTGGCTGGCGTCGAAGGTGGTCGGCTCACGTCCCATTGACGCCAGCGCCAGCCTTTCTGCTGAAGAGGTGCGACGTCAAATCGCCCAAAAACACAGCGCCGGCGATCTCAGCTCTACCGAGCGCGAGATGATCGATCGCGTATTGGATTTCCGGCGCGTTTCGTTGGAGGAGGTCATGATTCCAATGGCCGCAGTCTACACCGTTTCGCCTGACGTGACGGTGGAGGAGATTTTCGAAAAATCCCGGCGCATGAACATTGAGCGCTTCCCTGTTCGAGCGGACGATGGTTTCGTCCCGGGTCTTGTGCAGGTCTATGACCTCGCCGTGGAGGGGGTGAAGACTGGCCGCGCTCAGTCGCACATTCGCCGCATGGTGACAGTTCCCATCGACACGGATCCCTATCTCGTCCTCCAAAGTCTGCGCTCCGCCCGCATGACCCTGGCGCTCGTCGTGAAAGCGGATGAGTCCCCGGCCGGAATCGTTTCGACAGAAGATATTGTGACCCGTCTGCTTCGGGGAAAGTGACAGGGGCAGCTTGCCCCTGTCCGATTGAAGAACCGGGGCTGGCAGCCCCAGTCACGCTTATTCACAGATTCCCAGCCCCGAACGCGAGAGCCGCGAGACTGGCGGCCACGGCGAGGTCGGATTCTGCGGAGGCGGCTGAGGCTTGTGCGAGTGCCGCGCGTGCAGTGACGACGTCCTGGAGTGGGGTGACGCCGTTTTCGAGGCCCGCCCGAAGGGAATCATACGCGTCGCGACTCGCGGCAACCAGGGCCGCCGCGGCGGCGCGTCGGGCGACCGCCGCCCGGGCCCGCGTGTAGGCTCGCCACACCTCCGCAATCGCCCGATCCCGCGCAAGCAGCGCCTCTTCCTTCGCCGACTCAGCATTCGATTCCGCCGCCCGGATCTTGTTCTGATCCGCAAATCCCGTGAACACGGGCCACTGCACCGTCAGAAAGCCGCCGTAGTTCTGCAGGCCCAACCCGAAGGAATCGAGCGGCTCCGCGCCTTGGACGCTCGTTTGGAACTGACTGTAATCCGCCACGCCCACGAGGGAGAGCTTGGGGAGTCGGTCTGCCTTCGCAGCCCGGATGCGAGCCTCTGCGGCACGGGCCGCGGCCACTTTCGCGAGCAGATCCGGTCGCTTCCGCAGCGCCGCTTTGACGTACTGATCCAACGATTTGGGCAGGGTCCTCCCGAGCGAATCAAAGTCCGCCTCCGCCACACGGAGCGGAATGTCCGGCGTCAAACCAACGGCCTCCGCAAGGTCGATCCGCGCGACTTCGACCTGAGATCGAACGTTGATCAACTCAAAATCCGCTTGCGCCTTCGCCTGGCGAATCTGCATCACCACGGGTTCCGTGACCAACCCGCGGGCGAAGCGACCCTCGGTCGCATCGAGAATTTCCTTTGCCGATTCCGCGGACGTCGTAGCGGCCGAGGTCAGCCGTCTGGCGGCTTCCAGCGTGTAATACGTTTCGGTCACCCGGAATGCGACGGCCTGGTGAGAGGCGTCGAATGCAAGGCCCGCCGCGAGTTGAGTCTGTCGTGCGGAGTCACGCAATGCCGCGCGAGCGCCGAAATCGAAGAGCATCCAACGAAGCGCGGCCCCCGCGGTCACGGCGGTGTAGGCACCCGCCGCGTTTTGGTCGAGATTCAACTGCGAAGGCACCGCACCGGCCAACACGGCTCCGATGACCCCGGCCTGCTTTTCGAGTCCGGCGATGTTGTTATTGAACTGCAGATCGAGGTTCCAGTATCCCCCGCCATAGGAGGCCAGCACCGCGAGCATGGGAAAAAAATCGGCTTCCGAGAGTCCGTATCCGATCGCCGCCTGCCGCGCGTTTCCCCACGCGACACGGGTCGTTCGATTATGGCGCTGCGCGAGATCGATGAGCTCCGGGAGGGTGTAGGCCCGGGAGGGATCGATCCGCGGTGCCGCAGCGGATTCCGTGAGGCCATTCCAGGTGCTTTCCGCCGGTCGTTTTCCAGGCGTAGATTTCGGAGGCTGGGGTTTTGCGCCGAGACCGCTCTCCGTATGGCAAAGAAGGGCACCCCCCGCCATAAAGATTGCGATCGTTCGGTGCACCGTCATCAACCGCTTAGTAGGTCCGCATTCAAGGCGATGTCGAGTGTGGAAAGTCGGCTTTTCGGCCTTGCGGCGGAGGGAGTGGCCTCCCTACCGTCCAGCCATCATGAATCCGCGTTGCCTGCTCCTCGCGATTCCCTTCGCCGTGGCAGGCTGCACGAATGCGGTCGAAATCGGGGGAGCCTACTTTCCCGCATGGCTCATCTGTTCGATCGCCGGGCTTTGCGGCGCTTCCATGGCGCACGCCGCCATGGCCCGCTCGGGATTCGGTCGCTTCATCGAACCCCGCCGACTCGCCTTCCCGTCGATCGGCGTCCTGATCGCACTGTTTGTTTACCTGCTTTTCTTCCGATCATGAAACCGACCGCCACCGGACTCGAAGAGCCTCGAACGGAGAATAAATCCCGCCGCGTGCGGCTTGGCCGTCTGATTGGTTGGGGGTGCGTGCTTCTCGCCGTCGGAGCTGGTGCTCTCGTGTGGTCGTGGAACGCGTCGCACCCGCGATCGGAATCTGCCACGATCTCCGCGCCCGTGGTGGGCATCGCGCCGCGGGTGAGCGGCGTGATTTCCCGACTCCCGATTCGAAACAACGATCTCGTCCCTGCGGGAGACATCCTTTTTGAGATCGATTCTGAGCCGTATCGACTCGCGGAGGAGGCGGCGGCGGCGAATCTGGCGGCGATTGAGGGGGAATTGGTCAACGTGAAACGCTCCATCGCCGCGCAGGAACAGCAGGTGATCGCCGCCGAAGCCGTTCTGAAAAAATCCCAAACCGCCCGCGACGAGGCCGCGGAAACCTACCAACGCCTGGCCCCGCTGCTCGCCAAACGCTACGTCACCCCGGAAAGCGTCGACACCGCCCGGCGTGCGAAGGAGTCCGCGGAATTCGGCGTCGCCGCGGCAGAGGCGGAGCTTTTATCCGCCCGCGCATCGGTGGCCGACCCCGCCCCGCTCGTTGCCAGGCGCCTCGCGGCCGTCGCAAACCTCGAACTCGCCAAACTGGCGGTTCGCGATTGCACCGTTCGCGCTCCCTTTGATGCCCGTGTCGCCGGCATGCACCTCGCCGCAGGGGCTTTTGCGCGCGTGGGAGTGGACTGCTTCGTGCTGATCGACACAACGCGATGGGAGGTGGAGGCGACGTTCCGCGAAGGCGATCTGCGCCACATCCGTCCGGGTCAGCCCGCCGAGGTGGAACTGCTGACCGCTCGGGGAAAAACCTTCCGCGGGGAGGTGGAGAGCCTGGGCTGGGGAGTGACCCCGCTGCCCACCGATCCCTTCCCGGGGTTGCCGATCGTTCCGCGTCAGCTCGACTGGGTCCAACTTGCGCAGAAGTTCCCAGTGACCATTCGCCTCCCGTCGGATATCCCACCGGAGTTCCTCCGCGTGGGCGCGACGGCGTCCGTCACGATTCTGCCGGGAAAGTAAGCGCATGGAGGGACGGGCGTCGCAGATTTGGCGGGATCTCCAACCCACCCCGGGGAGGTTCGCCGCGACGGTCCGAATCACCGTGGGCGTGTTGGTGCTCGTCTCCGTGATGCTCGCCTTTCGCATGCCGTTCCTCGATATCGGCCCCTATTTTATCTTTACCCTCATGCAACGGGAAATGCTGACGTCCCGGGCTGCGGCGGTGCTGTCTCTGGTCGGAGTCGCGCTCGCCTGTCTGTTCATCTATTTGCTCACATTGCTGGCCTGGGACGTCGCCTCCCTGCGGATTCTGTTCGCGACCGCCATTCTTTTCACCGGGTTTTTCCTCATGCAGGTATTCGTTGAACCGCGATTCATCCTGATGGGCATGCTGATCCTCGCCGTGATGTTGCCGAGCCTGGACCGTTCGCCGTTCCCGAACTTGGTCGTTGGCGAACTCGGTTGGTTGTGGGCACTCATCGGCACCGCGATCTGTGTCAGTTTGACCATTCAATGGCTGATGCGGACTCCCATGGCGATCGAACGCATGCGATGGGAGTTTCGCAGGTTTTTTACGTCGATGGAGCGACGCTGCGTGGCGCGGGCCTTCGGTCGTGCGGTTCCGGAAGGTTCGCACGGGCACATGGAGGGGGTGATCGAATTGACCCATCTGCTGGCGAAGTTCCACGTCTTGACTCCGGCGCAGGCAGGGAACACGCGGGGTCTGCTCTCCGCCGCGCGCGAGGTGGGAACGGAGGCCCGCCGCGCAGGGATAACGGGTGCTCGTGAGGCATGGCTTGCCCTGGGGCGCCGCCTGCGGGTGGTGCGAACACGGGTCCGTTCGGGCCAAACGATTGCGTTCGATGGGATTCCAGAGCCGGTGTTTCCAGACGGGGAGGAAGAATCCCGCCGCGCCTCCGAGCGGCTCACTGGGGCGGTGCAGGCGCTGTCGCGCACGAACGAAGCGGTGCCCCGGGCATCTGCCATTCGAGCAGATTGGCTCTCCAATCCCGCTCATACCGACTTCGCGCTCCGGGCGACGGCGGCCACCATGGGGTGCTACTTTTTTATGAAGCTGGCGAACTGGGAGGGCATCCACACGTGCATGATCACCTGCATTGCGACGGCTTCCGCGAGCGTGGATCAGCAGGTCGCCCGACAGAATCTCCGCCTCGTGGGGGCGGTGATTGGCGGGTTTTTGGGGATCGTGGCGGTGGTGTGGTTCATTCCGCGCTTCGAGGGCCTGGCCGGTCTTTATGTGGTGCTCGCGGTTGGGTCGGCCGTGAGTGCCTGGGTGGCGCTGGCGAGTCCACGGATAGCGTACGCGGGTCTGCAAATCGCCTTGGCGTTTTTCATCACGACCCTTCAGCACCCGTATCCAAACGTGAAGCTGGATCCCATCAGTGACCGATGGGTCGGAATTCTCGTGGGAATTTTGGCGATGCGTGCGGCATTCGACTGGTTGGCTCCGAAAGCGCGTCGCGTCGGATAACGGCAGAAAAAGGAGCACGGGCATGCTGCCCGTGTAGGGAGGAGGCAACGCATTGGAAAATACGTTCTCCGTTGAAGCACGGGCCTGCTGTCCTACCGCGTGAGCGCGGCGTAGACCGAATCGACGTCGGAGAAATCGTCGAAGAGGAAGTCCGGTTCGTCTTTGGCCAGTTCCTTGCGGCTGTAGTTGCCGGTGGCGATGGCGACCGTTTTCGCGCCGATGGCCCGTCCGCAGGCGATATCGCGTGGGGTGTCGCCGATAACGTAGATTTGATCTGCTTCAAACTCGACGCCGTGCGCGTCGCGGGCCCGGGCGGCGGCGAATTTGCCGAGTTCATTGCGATCGTGGTGATCGTCGGCGAACGCGCCAAACTCGAAGAAGTGCCAGACTCCGTAGTGAGAGAGCTTGATCTCTGCGCCGCGTCGCATGTTTCCCGTGAGTAGCGCCATGGCCACCCCTTCGCAGGCGCGGAGCCGTGTCAGCAATTCGAGAATGCCGGGCAGGACGCGGCCTGGGTGCTCCGTGAGGCGCTCCGGGAGCAGAGTCAGGTATCGGTCGATGAGTCCGGCGATATTCTCGGGGGTCTGCTCCCTGCCGTGTGCCTTCAACAGCGCCCGTGCAATCCCGGAGTCCGTCGCTCCCGCGATGGTGATGGACTTCAAGTCCTCGTCCTCGCCAAGAAACTGCTGAACGGCGTCCTTGAGCGCGCCCTCGCCGGCCCCGCCGGACGTGATCAGCGTGCCGTCAATATCGAAAAGCAGGAGTCGATGAGGCATCCGGTTGGGCGGCTACGCGGATGGGCTCGCCGCCTTTTCCTCGGGCGCGTCGTCATCATCATCGTCGTCATCGTCATCATCATCCGATGCGTTTTCCGGCGGTTCCTCGTCGTGCTCGGTGGAGAAGCGGCGCTTGCGCTTTTGTGCGGGCAGCGGGCTCATCGTCATGTTGATGGCCCGGCCGATCAGCTTGGGTTCCATTTCCACCTGGGCCATCGTGGAGAGGTCCTCTCGGAGCCGCGCCATGACGCGCATTCCGAGCTCCTGGTGCGCCATTTCGCGGCCGCGGAACTGCAGATGCATCTTCACCTTGTTCCCCTTGTCGAGGAACTGCTCGGCGTGCCGCACTTTGGTGAAGTAATCGTGATCGCTGATATTGACCCGGAACTTGATTTCCTTCACCCGGCCGGCGACCTGCTTGCGCTCCTTTTCCTGCTTCGCGAGGTCGTAGCGGAACTTCCCGAAATCGACGATCCGGCACACGGGCGGATTGGCATTGGGTGCCACCTCGACGAGATCCAGCCCGCAGGACTGGGCAAGCCGGAGGGCCTCCTGAATGGGCATCACCCCGCGCTGTTCGTTGTTAAGGGCGATGATGACCCGTACTTCACGGGCTCGGATACGTCCGTTCACGCGGATCAAATCCTGCGGACGGCTGGGGCGGTTGGGTGGTCGGTTCAGTGCCAAGGTGCGGCGATTGTGTGCCTTTTCGGGCGATGGTTGGGATGAAGGGTGAGACGCCCGCGTCTTGGCACTCGTGTGCGGGTTGCGGAGGTGCTATTCATTCGAAGAGCGGGGTCGATCCGGTTGCACAATCCTGTGGGGACGGTGGAGGATCATCGGGACGCATGAACGAATCCCGGGAAATAGCGAATCTGTGAGCCATCCATGTCGGATTAGCTTTCCCGGTTGTTTATTTCCGCAGTGATTCGCATTAGAAAGTCGTCAAAGCTCTGTGCCCCTTCGTCGCCGTTCTTTCGGCTGCGAACGGACACGGAGGAAGCCAGTTCCTCCCGTGCTCCGAGAACGAGCATGTAGGGAACTTTCTCCACCTGAGCAAGGCGAATTTTTGCACCGAGTTTGTCGTTGGAGAGATCTCCCTCTGCTCGAACCCCCGCCTCACGGAAACGGGAGAGGACGCCCTCGGCGTATCCCAGTTGTTTATCGGATACAGGAATGACCCGAACTTGCTCCGGGGCGAGCCACACCGGAAATGCTCCGGCATAGTGCTCGATGAGCACGCCGACGAAGCGTTCAAGCGATCCGAACGGGGCGCGGTGAACCATCACGGGGGTGTGGCGGGCGTTGTCGCTGCCTACATAATTGATCCCAAAGCGCTCCGGCAGGTTGAAATCGACCTGAACGGTGCCGAGTTGCCACTCGCGGCCGATGACGTCGCGGACGACGAAATCGATCTTGGGTCCGTAAAACGCCGCCTCACCGGGCTCCTCGGAGAACGGCACGTCAAGCGTCTGAGCCGCCTGGCGGCAGGCGCTTTCCGCGCGCTCCCAATTCTCCGGCGCACCCACGTACTTGGAACTCGCCGGATCGCGCAGTCCCACGCGAACGCGGTACTCGTCCAGACCGAATGTCCGAAACACGGTTTTCACCAGCTCAAGGCATCCCAGGACCTCCGCGGCGAGTTGATCCGGAGTGCAGAACAAATGCGCATCGTCCTGGGTGAAGCCGCGCACGCGCGTCATTCCATTCAGCTCCCCGCTCTGTTCCCAGCGGTAGACGGTCCCAAACTCCGCGAGGCGAATGGGCAAATCCCGGTAGCTCCGCGGCTGGGCACCGTAGATCTTGATGTGCATCGGGCAGTTCATCGGCTTGAGCAGATAGCCGTCCGCCTCGCCGCTCGCGAGCAGGTTCGACAAGTCCGCGCAGGTACAGCCCTCGTGAGCGAGTCGATGCAATTCCGCCCGCTCAAGCACCGGAGAGAATTGCGACTCGGCGTAATGCGGGAAGTGTCCGGAGGTGCGATACAGATCGAGCCGCCCGATGTGCGGCGTGAAGACCTGTTGGTATCCCTGCCGACCCAGTTCCTCGCTGATGAAATTCTGCAATTGCTGACGGATGATCGCGCCACGCGGCAGCCAAAGGATAAGGCCCTGCCCCACGGATTCATCGATGTGGAACAGATGCAGGTCGGCGCCGAGCTTGCGATGGTCGCGCTTTTTGGCCTCTTCAAGCATCGCGAAGTGGGAGTCCATGGCCTCCTGGGACGGGAAGGCGGTCCCGTACAAGCGCTGGAGTTGGGGATTGTTTTCGTCGCCGCGGTAGTAGGCACTCGCGACGTGCGTGAGGCGGAAGGCCCGGATGTCGTCCGTTTGAGGGACATGCGGCCCGGCGCAGAGATCGATGAAATCGCCATTCTGATACAGCGAAATCTCTTCGCCCTCCGGGATGCGTTCGAGGATGTCGAGTTTGAACCGACTCGGTTCCGGGCGGTCGGAGAGCGCAGCGAGGCGTCCGTTTCGTCCGAGCTCCATCGCGGCATCGCGGCTGATGGACGAGCGAACGAAGGGATCCGCTGCCTCGACGACCTTGCGCATTTCCTCTTCGATCCGCGGAAAATCCTCGGGGGAAATCCGGTGATCGAGGTCCACGTCGTAATAGAATCCAGTTTCCACTGGCGGACCGGCGGCGAACTGCGCGTTCGGCCAGATGCGCAAAATGGCCGTCGCCAGCACATGGGCACAGGAGTGTCGGATGCGTTCCAGTTCAGTCATGACGGCAGATTTGCAGAAGGGGACTTCAAAGGGGGATCGCCTCGTCCGCAAGCAGAATCGGAATGTCGTTGACCACGGGATAAGCGAACGTTTCCGACGCGTTCACGAGGGCCGAAATCGTGGAGTGATCCGCGTGGGAACGCGAGTTCCGAACGCGATCTACGACTTCCGCCGCGGCGAGGGCCAGGGACTCGCCCGTATGGGGACAAACGAGGAACTCCAGCTCGGGTCTCAATACTTTGGAACCGACGGATCCACCCGGTCGCTCCACGCGAGGATACCGCCCTCCACATTGCGAAGCTTCGAAAAGCCCGCCTTCTGCAACTGCCGAAGCGCGGTGGCACTGCGTCCGCCCATTTTGCAATGGATGTAAATCGTATCGGCCGAGTCCAGCTCGCTCATGCGCGAAGCGAGGTCGCCCAACGGGATCAGCTTCGAGCCCGGAATGCGTGCGATGTCGAATTCGTACTGCTCGCGAACGTCCAGGAGGACGAACGGTTCCCTGGCATCGATGGATTTTTTAAGCTCTTCGACGCTGATTTCCGGAACAGGCGGCTCCGCTTCCTCCGCGGCCTGAGCCTGGGGAATGCCGCAGAATTGCTCGTAGTCGATGAGCTCATGGATCGTCCGGTGCTCGCTGCAGATCGGGCATTTCGGATCCTTGCGAATCTTGAACTCGCGGAACTTCATGCTGAGCGCGTCGAAGTGAATGAGTCGGCCGATGAGAGGTTCGCCGATCCCGACGATCAACTTGATCGCCTCGATCGCCTGCATGACGCCGATGATGCCGGGAAGGACGCCGAGCACGCCGCCTTCCGCGCAGCTCGGAACCATGCCTGGAGGCGGGGGTTCGGGGAAAAGGCAGCGGTAGCAGGGTCCAAGCCCCGGCGCAAACACGGTGCACTGGCCGTCGAAACGGAAAATTGAGCCGTAGATGTTCGGCTTGCCCAGGAGAACGCAGACGTCGTTCGTTAGATAGCGCGTTGGGAAATTGTCCGTGCCGTCGATCACGATGTCGTAGGGCGCTGCGATTTCCATCGCGTTGTCGCTGCGAAACATGGCGTCGTGGAGAACGACCTCAACGTTCGGATTGATCTCGCGAATGCGGTCGCGGGCGGAATTGAGCTTCTTACGACCGACGTCTTTGGTGCCGTGAAGAATCTGACGTTGGAGATTGGAAAAATCGACAACATCGAAATCAACCAGACCGAGCGTACCAATCCCCGCTGCGGCTAGATAAAGGGCGATGGGAGACCCCAGGCCGCCCGTCCCGATGCACAGAACCTTGGCGGCTTTGATGCGACGCTGACCTTCAAGAGTAACTTCCGGCATGATGAGATGGCGGGAATAGCGCGCGATCTCGTCATTGCTGAAAGTGATGTCTTCCAGCCGGTCCGGTGTCAGGATGCTGTGGGCCATAAAGGGAGGGAGAACATGGCTTGGTTGGCGGGAATTGCAAGCCCGCACGAAGGTCGGCCTCCGACATATTCTAAGAAATCCGGAAAATCGTTTGCCGCCTAATTATCAATTGCATTACTTGTCAGTGCCGTTAACTTTCTTCGTCATGCCTCTCCTGATGCTTCGCAAATTGCCGCGCTATGAATGTTTGCGCGAGGCGGCGGAGCGGAATCCCGTGGTGGATCCGTCTGCCTGCGAGGCGTTTTTGAACTTGTTGCGCACGAGTGACCTCGCGGCTGCGGCGGAGAAGCGGGCGTTGGCGGAGTTTGGTCTCGGTCAGGGGAGGTATCTGATCCTCATGATCCTGGGCCACGATCCCGCCACGCCGATGAAATCCTCGGAGCTGGCAGACGAACTTGGCGTGAGCCGGGCGACGACGACCGGGCTGCTGGATAGTCTCGAACGTGACGCTTGGATCCGCCGCGAACATGATGTCGAAGACCGTCGGGTGACGCGCATTTGGCTGACAGATTCTGGCAAAGAGGTAACCGACAGACTGGTCCCCGCGTATTTCTCGTGCGTGGCACGCGTTATGAACCCCTTGGATGCGAAGGAGAGGAGCCAACTCGTCGGTCTCTTGCAAAAACTCCAAAGCGCCCTCTCGGACGATTTTCCGAACGAATCCGATCCGGAGGAAGAGCTCTCGAACCACTGAAATACCCAGAAAAAAGCCGCGAAACATCCTTTTTATGAAGAAACCGCCCACATGGATGGTCATGACCATCGCCGTCCTCATCACGCTCGTCGTCATAGGGATTCTGTTTAAATCGAAGTTCGACACGATCATGGCAGGGATCGAGGAGGGTAAAAACTTCCGCATGCCTCCGGAAGCGGTCACCACGGTGACGGTGAAAGAGGATTCCTGGCAGCCTGTCCTTGGCGCGGTCGGCTCGCTCACTGCGGTCAATGGGGTCATGGTCAGCGCCGACCTGCCGGGAATCGTGGAATCCATCAACTTCGAGTCCGGGAAGGCGGTGAAAAAGGGTGATCTTCTCGTGCAGTTGGACACCCGGCAGGAGAAGGCGCAACTTCAGGCGGCCGTGGCGAAACGCGAGTTGGCGATCCTGAACTTGAACCGCCAGCAGGGGCTCATCAGCAAACGCGTGAGCGCGCAGTCGGAATTCGACGCCGCTGCCGCAGAATACCGCCAACAGGACGCGAATGTGCATGAAATCGAGGCGACGATCGCCCGCAAAACGATTCGCTCGCCGTTCGATGGTCTCCTCGGCATCCGGTTGGTGAATGTCGGTCAGTACGTCCAGGCCGGCGAGAAAATCGTGCCCCTGCAATCCATGGACCCGATCTACGTCGATTTTGCCCTCCCGCAACAGCATCTCGCTGAGTTGGTCGAAGGGAAACCCGTGCAGGTCTTCGCGGAGGGATTGGGTACCACGGAATTCCCCGGGGCGATCACAGCGGTGAATTCCATGGTCGACTCCACCACGCGCAATGTCCAGGTACAGGCGACTCTGAAAAACCCGGAGGCGCTCCTGCGTCCGGGAATGTTCGTGAAGGTGGATGTCGTGCTCCCCACAAAGGATAAAGTGGTGGCCGTCCCTGCGTCGGCGATCTCTTACGCCCCTTACGGCGACTCTGTTTATGTGGTCGAGGACGGCAAGGACCCGGACGGGAAGGCCACGAAAATTGTGAAACAGCAGTTCGTGAAGCTCGGATCTGCGCGCGGGGATCAGGTGGCGGTGACCGGAGTCGATCCCGGGCGGGAGGTGGTGACTTCTGGGGTGTTCAAGCTGCGTCCGGATGCCGAAATCAACATCAAGAATGATGTCCAGCCCGGAAATGAGTCCAATCCCCACCCGGCGGAGAGCTGATATGAAATTTACCGACTTGTTCATCAAACGCCCGGTGCTGGCACTGGTCGTCAATCTCATCATTCTGCTGGCGGGGTATACCTCGATCCAGTCGCTCAATGTGCGGCAGTACCCGCGGAGTGACGTCGCGATTGTGAAGGTCACGACTGCGTACATCGGGGCGAATGCAGACCTCGTACGCGGCTACATCACGACGCCGCTCGAGCGGGTTATCGCAAGCGCCGACGGTATTGATTACATCGAGTCCTCCAGTGCGCAGGGGTTGAGTACGATTACCGTTCACCTGAAGCTTAACTACGACACCAACGCCGCACTCACGCAGATACAGGCAAAAGTGGCGCAAGTGCGTAATGACCTCCCGCCCGAGGCCGAGACACCGGTGATCGAGGTGGAGACGGCGGACAATCAGTTCGCTTCGATGTACCTGAGTTTTTTCTCGAAGGATCTCGATCAGAATCAGATCACGGATTACCTCACGCGGGTCGTCCAGCCCCGGCTGTCCTCGATCAGCGGGGTGCAGCGGGCGGACATTCTCGGGGCCCGCACGTTCGCGATGCGGATCTGGCTGGATCCTCAGAAGATGGCGGCGTTCAACGTGTCCCCGCAGGAAGTCCGCGCGGCGTTGGAGGCGAACAATTATTTGGCGGCCGTGGGGAAAACGAAGGGTTCGATGATCTCCGTGAATCTCGTCGCCAATACGAATTTGAAGACCCCGGAAGAATTCCGACAGCTCGTGTTGCGGGAGAGCGGTGGCGTGATTCTGAGGCTTTCGGACATCGCAGACGTGGAACTCGGGGCGGAAAGCTATGAGCAGGAGGTTCGATTCAACGGACAGGCGGCGACTTTCATGGGCATCTGGGCGCTGCCCACTGCGAACACGCTCGACGTGGTTCGCGCGGTGCGCGAGGCCATTCCGGACATTCGGAAGCAACTGCCGGCGGGGATGGACGTCGGCATTCCATATGATTCGACGGAGTACATCGAGAATGCGATCCACGAAGTGCTCAAAACTCTCGCAGAGACGCTGGTCATCGTGATCATCGTAATCTTCCTGTTCCTCGGTTCGTTCCGGTCGGTGTTGATCCCGGTGGTCGCGATACCCATTTCGTTGATTGGAGCCGTGTTTCTCATGATGATTTTGGGGTTCACGATCAACCTCCTCACCCTGCTTGCGATTGTGCTCGCGGTGGGCTTGGTGGTGGACGACGCGATCGTCGTGGTGGAGAATGTGGAGCGTCACCTT
>Ga0247834_1004932_pt1 | contig 16280 bp, 18 predicted proteins | sample LaCruzMarch2015__8_FD_187118 | JGI IMG/M metagenome (GOLD analysis project Ga0247834, IMG submission 187118) | Freshwater microbial communities from meromictic Lake La Cruz, Castile-La Mancha, Spain - LaCruzMarch2015_12m | ecosystem: Environmental > Aquatic > Freshwater > Lake | place: Spain...
GGATCAGTCTTCCATGCATGTGCAGTGATCACTCAGCTCATGATCGATAATGGCGAGCCATTATTCAATGTGGAGTACAACGACGATGGGATTGAATAGTAATAATAATAATTATAATATGAATTATCCACATATCATGATACTATTTCTATTGTCCTCTGTTATCACATCTGTTTGAGCCTATTACCAACTTACCCCAAATTCCCTCAACTCAACTCAAAGGTACTCAAATAAATAATAAAAATCCCACGGCTTCCGCAGGGAATTTCGAGAATTTCTGCAGTGCATGCAGTGAATCTGAGAAGTGAGATCTTACGATCACCACTGTCAAGATCTTTTAGGGCTACGGCATACCATTTCACTAATAAATCGGATGTTTGACTTTGCAAGTAGACAGCTCCAAACCGCCGCGGAGCTATACGCGGCTGTCGTTGAGTTCAAGTCTGATCAGGCGTTTAATCTACCGGCTCCCGATCCATGGATTTCTTTCACTATTGGAAGCGTAAGTGTTTGTATTGTGTAGTTCGAGAACCACTCAACGACGGATTGTAGTTCAAAAATCAAAGATAACAATCCCTCTCCTATTTCTTTCTTTCACGCCTTTGCAGGTCCTTGGAGTAATAGCGTTCGTTCTCTGGGTTGTGCGTGTCGGACAGCTGAAGCAGAAATGGGGAGAGATATACCCCGACATTCCGTTTACTGGGAACTTGCGTATTCGTGGTATGATATCGGTTGGGACGGAGTGTGAACATCCCGGCTATGTCATGACCAATTTTGCGGCCATTTCATTTATCTTCTTGGGAGTTCTCCAACTCGACTATGAACTAGGATTGATGTTACAGCTGTTTGTCTATTTCTTGACAGCGTTTGCACAAGCCTTCGGCGTCCTCCTTGGCTACTGGAGCTATGATAAGGTAACTGACTTCATCCCGACCAGCTCCTCGATGGCTCATGCCATTAAAAACGGTGCCGCACATGGAGGGAAGATCAAACCAAGCAGTGTGTACGAAGATTTAGGTCGCAATTTCAAGATTGTCTTCATGATCTTTTTGACACAACTGCTCATGATGATTTTGGTGGGTATCGACCTAACTGCGAATGATACAAATAAATGTCTTGACGGTACCAATGATTGTCCTATCGTAGGAACTTTGGGATCCTATTGCTTTTATTGTGTTGGTATTTTCATGGCCTGGGTTGCCATGCTTGGTCCACGAACAAACTTTGGACAATCGGAACAGAATCCTGCATACTGGGTTCAGCTGCTTTTGGTCACAAAGCAGGAAGGGGCCAAACTTACCTGGTATGATGGAAAGTGAGTCAATCATTTACAATTGCAACGTATCATGATTATAAGTTACTCACTTTCTTGTTGCTACTACTTCTTAGTCAAGACGAACATTATGAGCATAAGCTGTACAAGGGGGATAAGATCATTTGGTTAAGGTTCTGGATGTCCTTTTTGATCAATGGAATAGGTATGCTTATGAAACTGTATATTACTCTTGTTGAATTATTCCTTTTCCTCACCTCATAAACTGTACTCTTATGTACAGGCTATCATGTCTTGGTGCATGCCCTTCCAATTATGGTGGCGGCACAGGGTACATTTACAGGTGTGGTGGCACGTGCTGTTGGTATGCTTTACATTGTCGACTTGGATGACACAAGTGAAGTACATGAAATGACTATTGTCCCACTTGGCCCAGATCCTGATGTCACTGATGATGAGGACGGGGAATTCGAAAAATTCCATGAATCCTTGACCAAGGTGGACAACTCGCTCGATCGAGAGGCTGAGATGATCATTCAAGAAGCAGCTGCGAGTGGAGGCCTTGGCTGCTAGTCGTGGAATTTCGTTTGCGAGTAATGGTGATCATGGAAAGACTTCCGCAAAGGACCCTTCTGCCAAAGCCATGATGTCTTTAATGGCAGAAGAAACCGGAGACTACGGAGGAAAGGGAGATAAAGATGATGACGACAAAAATGATTAGGTTGGTGGGTGCAAATTAGGTAAAAGGAAGATGAAGATGATGATGGCAAAAAAGTTTAGGTTGGTGGGTGGAAAGGAAGATCAGGTGCTTGCACTGATTTACGACAGCACTGTTATATATTATGTCAAGTATTGATTTGGTGTACTGAGTATTGGAAGAATATGTTTTGTGATGTTCGGATTTTCATTTGCAGCTGCAAAAAATATCAGCTGGCCAAATATGTTTAGCCATTTTCATTTGAACAGCTTAAAAATCAAAGAAACATCAATACATACTTTAGACTAGACGATATTAAAGATGTTACGGTCCTCATCAGTCCTTCATCTCTATCTCATCTGCAGTATTGTCCTGGGCCATATAACGTCTTTCGATTGAATTCATACCATTCACGCTCGAAGAAAGTTCCGTCACAATCTGATCCTTCACATCTGACACTATCCCTCGTACCACTGATCGTAAGGCACTACGCCACCCCAACAATCCTCCAATTGATATATTGTCCGAGGTGGTAGAGGAATCACTCCTCCCACCAGGCAAGCCAGCAAGTAAACCAACACCACTCACCGGGGGTGGTTTGTATACAACCTCGTATACATCATAATCATTGTCAATAAAGTCAAGCAGAACATCATCGGCAGTGCCAATTTCATCACACAATCCTTTTGCCAATGCATCCTCACCAAACCACGTCTCACCGGTGGCTACATTGTCAATGTCCAGTTGTGGACGTTGACGTTTCACAAATCCTTTAAACAAATTGAATATTTCAGCAATATCTGCCTCTGACTTTTTAATATCCTCCTTCGTTATCTTCTTCGTGGGAGTGACGGTTCTTTTGAACTTGCCCGCTGTGATGGTTTGGAATTCAATCCCCTCACGCTGTAGACGTTCATATGCATTGGGTATCTCACTAATGACACCAATACTGCCAAGGACTGCAAAGGGACTAGCCACAATCCGATCAGCGGTGCAGCACATCATATAGCCCCCCGATGCAGCCACCTGCTCAACACAGACGGTAAGCTTTATATCCTTGGCCTTGAACCGTAGTAACTGTGCAGCCGCGAGGCCATAACCGGTAACAGTCCCACCACCACTTTGTAAAATAAGTAATGCCTCATCGCCCGGCTGTGCCGATCGGAGTATACCCGTAACCTCCTCACGTAATTCATTAAGTTGGGATGCTGTTACATCACCAGGAAAACGTGTAACATATAAATTCTTTCGATGATTATTTGTTGTATCACCACCACCATCATGAAGAAGAAACGAAGACAGTATTGTTGACAATGGTCGTTCCTTTAATGTACGCAATAACATACCCACCTCAGCACCAATAACATTACCCACAATTGCTGTACGTATCATATCGGCACGATTAGGGCCAAGGATATCAACAATGGAACGTATAAAGTCTAATTCTAACATCATAATTTCAGTATTGATAGTTTCGACCTCCTTAATTGTACGCATAATGTCTGATTGTTTTTCAATCTTAATACGTTCACCCACTGTTACTGCCGTCGTGGCCTTCTTATTGCTGTTTGATGAATGACTCTTATCATCCTTCTTCGTAGTTGTCAACTCGGTCGTATCAATATTGGTTTTGGCTATACCAAAAAAGTCCTTCTGTGCAAGTGTCAACTTGTCCTTGTCATCACCATCCACAATAATTTCAGCATCAATCTACTTCCCTCATCCATCATGTCCCTCCTCAATCGATCCATCTCCCGACACGCAAGCGCTGCCTTTGTACGTATTGTCCCCCTCCTCTTTCCCCCTTTTACGCCATCCGAAATGCAGTAGGCACAGCTCCAATCGTCGGATGGGTCTTTCAGTCGCTTGGGACGGATGCATGGCAGGTGGAAAACGAGACTGCATGTTGCACAGCAGAGCAACTCGCCAGCTTCACCGCACACTTCGCATAAATCATTGTGTTGATCAAGAAATTCCTTTTCGTTGAATTGAAACTTTCCGGGAGTGACGAAGGGTGGTGGGTGACGGCGTTGGACGGACGGCGGGGATGGTATAATTACGGATCCTTTCCAGTCAAAGCCGATGGAATCGAGCAAACTTATTCGCGTATTGTTCAATGTACCAATCTTAATCCGCCTATTACGACGCTGATTATGTATCCAATTCCCGAGCGTCTTGTTGTGCTTATTCACGTGCCCCATGTCGCAGTTGCCGTATTTCTCGAAGTGTCGTCGAAGCTCCTCAAAACGAATCGCCCATAGACCCGATGGCCCTGTTGAAGAGAAGGTGTTGTCTTGATCCTCATCGCCCACTACGTCTTCTTCTTCTTCGTCTTTGTCTTCTTCGTCTTCTTCAATTACATCTTCCGAGTCAAGCTCCATGCTTGCAGAAGCCTTTGCCACTTGAGCTGGTGTCATAACAGGTGGCATAAAATGGGTCATTGCTTGAGCAGCCGTTAGGTCGATCTTGCCATCGTTTACGGTCACTCCTTTATTCTTTATTTTACTATCACGTGAGTGGCGCTGGCACGTCAATCCCACACGACGTGTTGAATTGGTAGTATAATCAGTCTTCTGAGGTAGTTTTGTCGTGACGCTTCGGTCAGGTGATAGAAGACGAGGTGCGGGAATACCATTGGCCTCAGCGATTTCGACGGCGTGGGCATGACGTCGCAATATAGTCGCGAGATCTGGCTTCACCCCCCCATCTTCACCGAGCCATTCACGTGAGATGTAGTGGGTGGTTGGCATATTACTCTATTCGTTAATTACTAATTACCACCGATGGCAGGAGACTATCATCAATCATCACAGCATAATACTTTGTAGATCATCATTGGTCTGTGTGTGCGTTGATCCCTCAGGTAGAACAAACAACCCTCATGAGGGCAAAGCCCTGGTCATCGTCTACGTTCAGCAATAGCCATCATCGCGCCGCCGACACATTCGGGGGAAAGGGTAGTAGCTCGGTGGCTGTATCATCGCTTCAAGCGTATCTCATTGGCTTCACATGTGCCGTCGTACTGTTGTTGTCCATTCTCTTTCTCTCCTCGTCCGACGATGATGATTACGCACCTCGTCGTCGACGTGGCCGTAACGTGATACGCGAGGACAAACCGCGACGGGCATGGAAAGCACACAATAACAATAACTTTTCGACCGAAGGTGACATGTCGACAAATCTCGACGATCATTTCTTGCGCCCCATGGCGAGGAGGGTTACCAATGACAATAGATCCCGTCGACGAAGTCGTAACAAAAAAAATCCCACGCCAGCAGTGCCACTATCCGATCAACTGAATGATAATTCACAACATAACGACGCAGATCAAATTGATTTGCAGCTGCCACAATCCCAATGCTTAATTGCCAAGGCTTCTTTGACGTCAGTGGAGACGACTTGCCTTGAAAATGAAGTACATCCGATCGCTCGGAATAGATACAGGTACAATCAAACCTTAGCAGCGTTGAAGACAGATTTTCGTTCGAACGAGCAAACATATACATTATTCAAGCAGATGAATGCTCAACCTCTGTACATTGATTCAAATGAAAATGAAGATCCAATTGGCATTTCTATTTTGGATGATGAAGATAAAGAAAATACTGTTCCAAAGTCGCAAGGCGCCATAGGTCTCACCAACGAGTCAAATGTAGTAGAATCATTGGCACGATTGACTGTTCTCATATCAAATGGCGTGCATGACTACTATCAAGCGTCAAATCAAAGGTCTGCATTGAGTCTCCTTGGTAACCTCGGTATTCCGCACGACGTAGTGGATGGAATGGACCCATCGCAGAAAGAAAAGAGGGATATGTTGTTCGAGATTAGTGGTATCCGTGGTAACTACCCTCAGCTATTTTTGACAACTCAATTTGGCAAGGAGAATCGTTTTCTCGGCGGGTACGATTGGTTGCATGACATTGACGTCAATGACTTGAAGAACATAGTCATGGGCAATCGACATCTATCATGCAAAGAAGATGAAAAATCTAGATGTGGTAGTGCTACCATGTCTCCTGCAAATATTATCCCAAGACCTACGTTGACAGTCCTTGTCACAAAAGGAGAATACGCAGCGGATCAGTCTGCTAGACAAAAGTCTTCACTGGATCTACTCAACAAATTGTGCATCCCCTTTGAGACTGTTGATGGAATGGATCCATTACAGCGTCAGAGGCGAGACTCCTATTTTGCTATCAGTGGCATAAGAGGTAACTACCCACAGATTTTCTTTCGTGTGTCAGATGAAAAAGAGGAAGATCTATATTTAGGGGGCTATGACTGGCTTTGTAAATTGCACGAGAGCGAGATTGCTGATTTGAAATCGGGTTACCAGAAGAAATCAATTCAGTCGGAGGAATGACTGCTAGGATAGAACGACTTGCGGGGGGAAGTTATTATACTTTACCATTTTTCGTATATTTATCTTGAAATAACTTACATTTACTAATGATTATCTGAACTTCATTTGCCAGGCGCTTTACGATCGTTAGCAGTCTTAATCTGCCCTCCACCACCGCCATACCCACCAAACAGGTCGTACATATGTTGAATTGTCATTTCTTCCTTGCTTCTACGTCCTCGCGGCATGGCTACGAAGAAGGGTGGTGTCTCTCTTTGCTTCAGTCCCTCAGGAGCATTCTTGTCTCCGGATACACGTAGTTCCTCCTTTGATATAAGGCCCAATCGAATGAAAAAACGACGGAATGCTGATCCCTTTTGCTTCAGCGACGGATGATCAAGCACGTCATTCAGCACTTCATCGCATAAGTTGTCTATTCTGGCGACCTGACGTGCTCCCAAGAAGAAAGTCTTGTATCTAACTTGGGCAAAAAACTCGATCAATATTCGAATGTCCAAATCTGGAGAGTGCTCGATGCCAACTGTTACAACTCGATGATCCTCTAAGAGGCTGCGTGCGGATTCTAACACCAGCATTTGATCTCTGAATGTCATACCATCAACGTGTAGATATGGCACCGTTATTTCGCCCTCCCCATCATCCTCGTCTTCAAATGGTAACAGTGCCCTCAGGTTTGGGTAGGGACGAGTCCCATCGGGTAACAGAGTTGTATTCGTGTGCATAATTTTCCCGTTTTTGCCAGATTTCAGTCGAATCTCTAATGTTTCTTTATCAGGAGCATCCACCTCCGTCTCATGCAACACCTCATCATCGTCCACGTCTTCTCCGCTATCAGGGATCCCTGCAATGTTACCATCACGATCATAAATTCGCACCCTATCATTACCTTTGAAGCGCTCTTCGATATTTTCCAGAGTTCCATACCCTAATGCTAATGCGGCATTCTTTCCAGCCGTGTCATGCGGTAATTCATCCGAGGAGGCAATCACGTGAACAATTGTTTTGTGTTTCCCTCTTAGAGGCCAATGTCTCACTGCGTCAGAAGCCAAATGACCTGAGTCCCTAACCTCAGCAAAGATTATATGCTGCCGTATTTTTGTGTTGATGGAGTCGAAGCTATAACAATAATCGCAGCCAAAAATATCGCACTGAGTGACTTAGCAGATTTCGAAGGAGATCTGGATGATGTTGATTCACGTACACAAATATCACACAACTGTATATGTCCTGTAGGTGTAAGAGTCCTGCTCAATGACTTAAAGGAAAAGCTTCAGGACTCTTATCAACTTACATCATCTGGAACACAACCCTCATGAACCCAGTGCCCACTCTTTACTCTATGACGCACTATTTGGCGTTCTTCCTCTGCTAACCAAACATTATTCCAAACATCATAACCATTAATTGAAGTGGAAGAATGAACACTTTCGTTGCCACCACAGGAAACCTGGTACTGCAATTCGGTGCTGTTACAAAATCCCGCCTCCCACTGTGGATGCAGCAAACTACCAAGCATAGGACAACGTACGAATGCTGGCTTGCTGGGAACATGGACGCTCGTTGGACCAAATTCTTCACTAATAAGACGAGGGATAATTTTATCGATTGGTTTCGCCTTATATGCACGCATTCGCTTTCCTTTCCACATTAGCGACCCGACATCATTCTTCAGACGATTGATAATTGTGCGGTAGGCTGTTGGCGAAACAGTGTATGCAAATGTCCCCCAAACGGCAGTTCCTCCGGGTGTTGTGAAGTGAGGACCATTACAATTACTGGATCCTCTCAACTCCTCTTTAGTTTTGGTGTTCGAATCCAGCTCAAAATCCTCAGTAGTAGGGCGAGGAAAGACAATGCATTTGCTGCACCCATCGTAAATATGTTTAGCTCCATTTAATGCACTTCTAGGTATATGATTATGATAAATCCATCTCATGTTGGGTAAAGAGGACAGCCATCCGTAGTAACGCATGTGGCAGTCGTGTGATGCCTCATTGCTAGCTTCAATTGTATCCCATATTCTATTGGCACATTCACAGCTCCAATCATTGGTAGTTGCTGCAGCTGCTTCATCTGAGTGTTTTCCCGTCATGTTCATTCCAGCGAATGCTCTGACATTGTCCTCTAAAATGAAATCAAACCCTACACAGTCATTGCTGTCAACTGACGTTTCATTTCCATTGTCTCCACCTACAAGAGTTTTCATCGCCAATAGGTGTGCAAGAGAACATGCCAACACACTTCGATCTCGATTAAGAGTCTTGGCCTTACGCCATATTTCCATACTGTAGGGCAAAGCTCTATCCTCGGTTGATCCCTGACGCTCGGGAGAGATGGGTATGAGCGATGTCGTTTCATATTCTAGCCAATGCTTTGCCTTTTTGTTTGTGAATTTGGCATCATCGATGGGTGGGATTAATGTTTCAATGGCAAGGTATTTGAATGGATTAAGAACTTTATGCACTTTTTGATTCTCGCGATAGTTATTTGTTGGAACAATAGAGTCTTGGAGGCTGATGCCAATAGTATCCTCTAGACGATTGCTCATGTTGTGCTCATTAACTGCTTTCATAATTGCCTCCCACTCCACGTCAGATATCAATCCAGCGCTGTTGAAATGCTCGAGTAATCTCATCCTGTTCCTTAAGTCTCGAGAAGGAACACCAGGGGAGAACACTGGCGGTTCGAAATGTGATGCGAGGGATGGGTCCGTGGCGAACATACGAGTGATAAGCTCATGTCGACTGTTGCCACCGCCAATAATAGGGACTGTCGTCGCTTCAATGTCATTTTCTTCCTTGATGAGAGAAATGACGAGGGGTCGGAGTTTACGCTTGTCCCTGTGGCGACAATCAGGATTGTTGCATGTCATCGTCCGTGCGTGATTGCGGAATAGACGACATTACAGTCGGAGGGGGTATCCCGCCAAACCACAGGTAGGCAGAGATAGAGTAGGAAGACGATGAGGAAGAGGAGTGGTGTGTTTGACGGCACAAAGTTCTCGCATTTGCTATCTTATTGTGTTACATAATAACAAAAGTACTGGGCAATCACCTCAATACAATTTTTTACTTTCATCCGCACACAGACACACTCTTATTGTTGCTTGCTTACTTCTTTGCTTCGCGCTTCCTCTCGGCACATTTCTTGGTGATGACATCGGGGATGAATTTCAAGCTCGCAATTTGAATTTTCTCACAAAACTTGTCAGTGAAATCTGAAATGATTCCATCGGCTGGCTTGGCCCTTGCCGCCTTGGGAGTCTCCTTGGGAACGGTCTCCTTCTCTTCGTGCTCGGCGGTCATTTTTTCTCCTTGAAGATGGCTTGTGGGGGTGCTTGACTTGCTTGAACTATGCTTGAGGGAAGAAACAAAAAGCGTGCTGTACAGTTGATTGGTGCCGTTTTTGGGCGCGAAAACTCCAGATCAAGAATAAATTTGGTTTCAAATTCATTTGTTGCACAACATTTCCGCAGCCGTCGCTGATCGTGCGGCTCGTCCCCTAGGAGTACACTACTCTGTACGTTTGGGGCGTATTCAGGACTATTTCTGGTTCTGGAAGACTCCGATGAAGATGAAGGAGCAGAGATTATCCAATGACAGCTCGCTATGCGTGCCATATTTATTGGGCTGTCATGCAACTGAAGTTTCCGAGATCACATCTCCAAATTTTTCAACAACAACAATACAACAAACTTCGAGTACGCTTTTTTCACGGATTTCAAAAGGTATCGTGGATGCCCTTTCTCCTCCAGCTTTTGATTATTCGCCGTCGACGATTAACGCTGCTGACTACTTCTTTGAAGAGTGTAACTTGGATGATTGTAACGATGGACATGGGAAATCTTCTTCCCCGACATATGCATTACATACTCAGCGTGTTCCACCAGAGCCAAAGGTCGATCCGAAAAGCAAAAGCGTTTCTTGGGTGATCAGTCCATCAATGCAAAGTGCCAAATCATCAAATTTCGACATGAAAGCAAGGAAAATAGAGCTCGTAGAACATCCATCTATTGTGCCTAGTTGTTCTCCTAGGAGCGCCGTGACGTCAAAATCATTACATCCCAAGACAGCTGAGAATGCAGTCCTCGGAGAACAGCCATCTACTTTGTCTAGTAGTTCTCCTAGGGAGGAATGGAGAGGGGTAGTCGATCCCGAATCTGGTCGCACATATTATTACAATCGTCGAACAAGAATATCGAAATGGCGCTTACCCAAAGACGCAACATTAGTTAAGAGTCGGACGGAAATTAGCGTCACTACCGAACAGAAGACTCCGTTGGCTCCACATCTCATGCTAGACGAGATTAATGCTGCCATACTCCAACCGTCCTCCAACGAAGACCAGCGTAGGTCGTCTCAACGACGCAGAAATGAGGCACATTCATTAATGCAGGAAAGCAGCGAGAGAAGTATGACGAGTCTGTTGACCTCCGGCTGTGAGCAAGGAAATGCCGTAGAAGAGAAGAAGCCACTGCCACAAGATTGCACACATTTTGCAGTGTTTTGCTTGTACTGTGGTGTGCAATGTAAAACGATTGAAATCTTGCGATTGCATCTCAGCGTATGCGACGGATTCTCCTACCTGGCACGGCATGGACTCTCTACTCAAATAGAACTCGAGAGTACCCTTTTTCATGCGTGGTCTCATATTTCGAGCGACAGACTAATCACCGCTTTGGAGGAAGAGTCACAGCTTCGGGGCTTGAATCTACACACGACGGAAGAGGACGATGTAAAAGTGTCGAAAGTAGCAACATACAGGCTGCGTACAGAAGTAGACGTGAATGCTTGCATTGCTGAGAAGAAGATATGTCCATTTTGCAATGAAGGGTTTGCGTACGGGAATGAATTCAGTTCTCACTTGTTACGATGCTCGGTGCGACGGCGTCTTCGGAAACAACGGAGATCACTAGTCAGTGTTGAACGTGAACTATCTCCTACAGTCACACAAAAAGAACGTGTAACCCCAGGTCGAAGAATGCCATGGGAGTAGTAGAATTAATTGATGTTATCCATTTCAGAACTTCATTACCGTCGCATCTAGCGCTTCTAACTTGTCGTAGATGTATGAAATCACGGACGCACTGTCCACTGTTACGGTAGCAGTAACTTTAGTGAATTTCTTCCCCCGTGGCACAACCAGCATCTCGACTTGTGCATTAGACCCCAACACTGAAATAAGAGCCAATTCAACCTCGTTCGCATAAACACCGTGGTTAATATTTTCAGTCTTTCCCACCACGCTAAATGTATAGGTAGTTGGAAATTGTAGCATTTTATCAAGTATATTTCCCGTTTGATTTTCATCATCAACAACACCCGGTGGCGTATCATATGTGCCCATGAGTGCATGGACCTTATACTTAAATCTATCCGTCAAGTCAGACCCCCCATCATCGTTTATCGTTACTACAGCTGGAGGTAATATTATTGAGGCGTCATCGTTCTGTTCATCATTGTTAAAGTTCGAATACAGTCTTAGCGATGGCCGTTTATTCTTCGTTGAGGTGCTGGAGGCATGGAAAGAATGACCTCCTTCGAGAGAAGCGAGAACGACGAACACAAGAAAATGTATAGCCTGTCTATTTCTATTATTGCTGCATCCCGACAACAACATCATTTATTATTTGTCACCAGCACCCCACGAGAGTTGAGACTCAAACAATGATACATACAGATGAAAGTATGTACGATCTAGATACGTACTACACAATGTTTTTACCTGGGTGGGGGGAACGGTTGAACGGAAAAAAAAACAGCATCGGCAGTGTTTACACGAACGAAGAGCACCTCGTCGAAGCGATCTCATTGTCCATGGCAATCTCGATTCAAGACTCACCCGTACGCTCCTCGGCAACAATGGATAGTAGTAGCAGTAGTTTTCCAGAAGCAGGACAGAGTAAAGAATCGGGGCTAGAGCTTGTTGTGGATGCAGCAGGTAAAGCCATCCTCGTGGGTGTTGATGATAACTTTGATGTCGAGCGCGACGATGGACTGTATAATAACAACATGTCGACATCAACGGATCATACCAAACAACACGGTGTTTTTCCAGTTTGGCTACGCAGCTCCTCTCCGAAGATGAAGGGTTTCTTAAGCATTGCAACTATTGCGTTCATAGCCTCTGCAGTAGTATTGATTTTGGGAGTATTGCAATTAGCTCCTACGTGGAATGGAAGTATCGAATCAGACAAAAACAGTGTGACAACTCCCGGCGGCGCCAATGCACCAGCATCGACCGATATGTCAGTGGTGAATATTCGTCTGTCGGATGATTTGGAAGTGAAGGTACCCAACTTTAGTGATGAATTAACAACTGCTCAAATGGAAGATTGGAACATTGTGAAAGAAAGTATCGAACATGCGATATCTGCATCATTACTGGGCATGCTCCCGACAGGGTATACTGTCAAGTCAGTGCAAGTTGATAAATTTGACGAACATTCCATTGGCTCACCTACCAGACAACTTCAGGACATTGCAATAATACATGCGGTACAATATTCTTCAGCGATTACAGCAAATTGCACTATTGCCGATTGCTCAACTGCTGCCACTGCTGTTGCCAGCGCATCAACAGAATTATACGAGACAGTCCTTGATGTTTCTTCAAATGTTTCCTCTGAAGTTTCTGTTGAGACGGAAGACACTAAGAGTCCGGCTGTTTCGACAGCAACAATATCGCCAACAAAGTCAGTGACAATTGCACCTACTATGAACCCCGTATCAGAATCCGAGCCTCCGTTATCGGGCGCACCGACAACTATGCTTGTTCTGTCTGATGTGGTAAAAGGATGCTCACAAGTTGAGCCGTGTGGGTTGTGCAATGGGGGTTGTGTTGACGACGACGGATGCGAGGAAGGTCTATTTTGCTTTCGACGGATAGGATACGAAACAGTTCCTGGATGCTTGGGTCCTGGCATATTTGCGCTTTCTTATTGTTACAATCCTTTTGTATTTGGCCTGACTGAGACAGAGCTATTGTTAGACGAACATGAGTGTGACAGAGAGAAGGACAGACAGTGCGAGAAATGTCGAGGTGAATGTTCTGATGATGAAGATTGCAAGGATGATTTGTTCTGTTACAGAAGATTTGGCTTTGAGCAGGTTCCTGGGTGCACTGGACAGGTATGTCAATGTTTCCCTATTAATCGTGTGTTGTGATGTTGTTTGTCTCTACTTGTCTCATCGTTTCCGCTCGCCCATTGCCAAAATAGGGAACGTATGGGGCTGATTATTGTTTCGATGCATCTGATCTTGATGTCCCGAACCCTAATTGAGGAATATGTGTGCATAATTTTACTTAATGTATATTACTTGGATGATATCTTAGCGTCATTTCTTTGCATCACCGCATGTTTCACTACATCAAGAGCGTCTAGCAGCAGGTCGTCTAACTCACATACGCTGTTAAAGTAGAACACGCAATCCGCAAACCTGTCTAAATCTCCCGACAGTACACATTGCATCATGTCGTTAATGAATGCGTGCTCTCGTGATTCATAATAGCGACAATCAATTCCACATGCATCGTCTATCAACTTTCGCACAGATGAAAAGTCTACCTCCGTGGACGACTCTTTCAAGCAGTCTGACAACAACAGCATTGCTGCACGAAGCAGAATGCTTGGAACATTAAACATTTTTAGGCTTTGATTTGCTTGGCCAATGGCAAGACTGAGGTACAAATACGCAGATTCAGTGAGCCGTCCTCCTTTGCCAAGAAGATACGCAGCCCGGTGGCACATTTCATCTGCACTGTCACTCATTTTGGCTGAAGCGTACAGCTTGGCAGCGCGTTTGTAACCTTCAATAGCTGCCTCGTAGCTCGATTTCTTGCTATGGTTGTCTGCCATTCTCTCTTCAAGCTCAGCAGCTTTGTCGTATTGGGCTGCATCACAGTGCTGAGAAATAGACTTGGCAGTGAATGCGGATGCAAAGTCACTATCAATCTTCTCCATAATAAAAGCAGCCTCGGAAAATAGTTCTGCTGAAATGCTTGGATTCTTCTGCACTTCTGAAGAGATCGATGCAGCTTTTTCGTACGCATTGGCACTATCAAACCAATGCTGCTCCCCCGCTACGCGAAAATGCTCTGCTGCCTGCAGAGTGAGCTTTATTTCTTCCTTGGTTTTGAGTTCGAAGAAAGTTGGATAGGTGGAGAGGCATTTCTGTTGCGGCACGTCGCTGTCAAGATTTTGGCATCGTGCTTTACGACCGTCAGTTCTCGTGCCAATGCTCTCTGCTTGGAGAACAAGTTTTCGTGCAGTCTCGGCGCTTTTTTGTTGGTTGATTGTCACTGCTTTCAAGTTTGATCGATTTGACTTGACGAACGGCATCCCGAGAGGCTCTAGCTGAAAGCAGCGATCTGGATTGGTGCCTCCCACACCGCCTCAAGTAAAAATCCGATATTAGTGATTAAAATTTTTGATTTATTTATTAAAACTATTACCTTCATGGAGCACCCCATTAAGCTTATTTTCTCCGTCGATCGGGTTTCTTCCCCATCATCAATCCCCATATATCTGGCATAACAATTTCCTCACTCTTTGGACGTATGATGGGTGTTGGATCCAGTTCTCCCATCATCACCCCATACGCCACACGTACCCCCAAAAGAAAAATACCAACCCCAACCACACCAAAGAACCCTGATGCCAATGATGATAATCCAACAACGACATTACGGAATACTGATGCCATTCTTTGGACAAAGTATATACTATCCGCATCTACTGGATGCAGTGCAAATAATGTACCAAGAAAGGTAGTCAACCACCATAATCCACCGGCACAAAGCCATGCAAAGCCAGCACCGCCTATACATACTAATGGATTCACGCCATTTAAATCACGTGCCTCGTCTATCGAGCGTTGTCGTTCCAAATCTGATTTTTGGGATCGGAATTCTTTAAAGTATTCACGTGTTTTGGAGGAGCCATATTTCTGGGTATCGAGGGATGCCTGTATTTCAGACATTAGACGTTCATTGACTGTATTTGTTGCTGCTCCACCACCACTACCACCGCTACCGTCTGCCCCGAATGATGCGACGATTGTTGTTGAGCGTTGGTCATCCGAGTTATTGTTGTTATTGTTGTTCCTGGTAAGGACGAGAATGTCAGCTTGTTCAATTGGTGCGGCAGAAAATCGTCGTTGATCACCACCATCGTCATTGCTGTCTATTATTTCAATTGCCACTGCCTTGGAAGCCAGGGGGGTGATTATAGTATTCGAAGAATTATTGTCCTCGCCGCCCGCGGCTGCTCCAAGTAGGAGAAGGATGGCCGAGGTATCGTGTTGACGAATCGAAATTCGTGACCTTCGTGGCGGGTGTCGTCGTCGGTACGAGCCGCCGCCAGTAGAAGAAGAAGAATATGTGCTGCCTCCTCCGCTGGCAGCACTACTGTTAATACTACTGCTTCTCGTGCTACTCTTGAACGCTAGAGCAGGCGACGCCGCGAGGCAGGCGAGGAAGGACTTCATCGTTGGTGTCACTCTGATTCTGATTTTAATGGTCTGTCCTTGGACGGTCATAGTTCACCAGAGAAGGCTGGGCACGGAGGAGGGGTCCGCATCATGGCCGATATGGAAGACGACGATGCCATGTTCGGCGGTGACGACGACATGGAAGAGGAGGAAGAAGATGACGATGATGTCATTATTCCCACCTCCTCTTCCGCCATCAAGACGGAGACTACTGAAAACGCACTGCTGCATCTCAAGGAGGAGGAGAATATTGCGCACGCAAACAACGTCACACCCACATCTGCTATCACCGTTATTCCCGGCAATAGCAACAAAAATCATCAACTCGCTGTCTTACCCACGTCACTGCCTACCACATCACCATTTCCACATCACAATGCTGGTCCAACGTCAGATCGATTACGGAATGCCATGTCACGTATTACATCCAATCCAACACGTGATGCGGAGGCA
>Ga0247834_1004935_pt1 | contig 16272 bp, 21 predicted proteins | sample LaCruzMarch2015__8_FD_187118 | JGI IMG/M metagenome (GOLD analysis project Ga0247834, IMG submission 187118) | Freshwater microbial communities from meromictic Lake La Cruz, Castile-La Mancha, Spain - LaCruzMarch2015_12m | ecosystem: Environmental > Aquatic > Freshwater > Lake | place: Spain...
ATCCTGAAACTTGAAGGATCGTGAAAAAGCCTTGAGGTTGCAGGGTCCAGTTTGCACCTTGCAGGCTGCACGTTCAACCTTGAACGGCGAACCTTGCGGTTTCCTGGCTGGGGGATGCCTGACCGCCCAAGGCTGCCCAGCCGGGCGAGACTGGGCCCATGCAAGCCGAACAGATGGGGATGGACTATGACCACCGCTCTCGCACCCAACCAGCTCGCCGCCATCGCCGCTGCATGCAGGCAGCACCATGTGGCACGTCTGCATGCCTTCGGGTCGGTTCTAAGGCCCGATTACCGCCCCGGCAGCAGCGACATTGACTTACTGGTCGAGTTCGAAGATCTCCAGCCCACAGACCTTGTTGAGGCCTACTTCGGCCTTGAGCAACAGCTCACTGAGAGCATGGGACCCGCCATTGATCTGGTGATGGCCACGGCCGTACGCAACCCGATCGTGCGCGCTGACATCGACGCCTCCAAGCAGCTGGTCTATGCGGCGTGATACCAAGGCATTTCTAACCGATGTGGTTGAGGCAACCGACGCCATCCTTAAAGCTGCCAACGGCATCAATTTGACTGCATGACCTCCTCCGCCGAAATCCGTCAACACCTCGTCGAGGCACTCCGCATCGACCTGATCGGTCCCAGTTGGGATGACGTAGCCCGGCGCCATGAACAGATCAACCAGCCGCCATCGGTGCGTTACACCACTGGCTTCCTGGTGCCCCATGTGTTTCAGCAGGAGGCCGGCCGCACTACAAAAGATCAGCAGCTCTCCTTCTCCGATCTTGCTGGGGAAGAACCCAGCAACGACGCCTCCAATCGCCTAGAGAAAAAAGAGAAGGAAGACGACGCCAACGACACCCTCGATCAGGCCAACACCCGCCGCAGCTGGTTTCCCTCTTCCCTTGGCCTGAGCTTTATTGCCAATCAGGGCGCCAGCTTGGAGGTGGTTGTGAGCTGGGGGGACTACAACGCACCTGTAGAAGGAGACAAAGACAAGATCTGGACCCGCACGCCCCAGCGGCAAAGCATCAGTTTTCAAATTGATGCTCCCGGCACCAGCCCAGATATCCCTCTGGAAGGCAATCCACAAGGCCTGTGTCTGCGCTGGATCGCCCGGCCGGCACCGAAAAAGCTCAACTATCCAAGCGATCAACTTTCGGTCTCGCTCTTTCTGCTCAACAAGCGCGAGTCACCGCCCAAACAGATCCGCTATCGCGATCCGGTCACGGCGTTCCAGGCGGAGCTCTCGCTCCGTTGCCAAGCAGGCTTTCCGCCCCGCCGCGATGCGCTGCAGCAGGCCGCCAAGGATCCCGATGAACGCCTGGCTGCCCTCCAGTACCGCCGCGATTACTGCTTTGCCAGCGGTCACAACGTTGCAGTAATTGCTGCCGATATCCCAGAAGGCAACCCTGCCATCTGCCACACCCTCACCACCACCTGGCTACCGACAGCCCGGGTCTACCGCACCCTTCCGGAACCACCAGCCGGCACCAACGTGCCGATGGATATGGAGGCCCTAGCGGATCTGGCCCGGAGCGAACGCATCGGGCAGGAGCTGATGCCGATGGTGAAGGCCTACCGGGCATGGATCACCCAGCAACCCAAACACCCGATTAGCGAGCCAGCTCAGAACGAAACCGCCAAGCAGCTCCGGGCCCAGGCAGAAGACTGCGCCAGGCGCATTGAAAACGGGATCAAGCTGCTCAGCGATCCTTTGGTGCGAGAGGCCTTCCGCACCATGAACCTGGTGATGGCCCGCGCCAGCCGCCAGCGCAGTGCCTTCAGCGCAAAGGTGCCGCCCGATCAAATCGGCATTGCGCCAAACACCCGCAGCCCCAAGTGGCGCTTTTTCCAGCTGGCCTTTGTGCTGATGAACCTGCCGGGTCTCGCCACACCAGATAGCCCAGAAGGCCGGCTGGATCGTGAGGCCGTTGAACTGCTCTTCTTCCCCACCGGTGGCGGCAAAACCGAGGCCTACCTGGGCCTGGCCGCATTCACCCTGGTACATCGCCGCCTGCAAAACCCAGGGATTGAATCAGCCGGCCTCACCGTGTTGATGCGCTACACCCTGCGGCTGCTCACCCTCGATCAGCTCGGCCGTGCTGCCACCTTGATCTGCGCATTGGAGCTGGAGCGGCTCAAGCGCGCTGAACAAGATCTGCCCTATCCGCTGGGTGAATGGCCCTTTGAGATCGGCATGTGGGTGGGCAAGGCCGCTACGCCAAACAAATTGGGCGGTCCGGGCGACAGCGATCAGCAATCCACCCATGCCGTGCTCAACAACTGGAAATCAGGCAAGCGCGAGCGGCCGATCCCAATCGAAACCTGTCCTTGGTGCAACCGACCCCTGCAGCCTGAGGGGTTTCATCTGCTGCCTCCCAAGAATCCCGATCGGCTTGAGATCTACTGCCGCGAGCCCAGATCGCCAGAGGCCAAACAGGAATTTGCCTACATGGGCCCCTGCGCCTTCCACAAGGGCACACCACTACCGGTGCTGCCGGTGGATGAGCAGATCTACCGCCGCCTGCCCTGCTTCCTGATCGCCACGATCGATAAGTTCGCTGCCCTGCCTTGGGTTGGTAAAACCTCGTCCCTCTTTGGCAATGTCAGCACCTATCAGTTGCCCACTGGCAGTGGCGCTGCTGGTTTCTGGGGGCCATCTGAGAAGGCGGCTGGTGGGCTCAAGATTCCCCACGGCCGGCTGCTGCCACCAGCGCTCGTCATCCAGGACGAGCTGCATTTAATCAGTGGACCGCTCGGCACCCTCGCTGGCCTCTATGAAACGGTGATCGAGGCTCTGATGCGTCCAGACGCCTCCACGCCGCCGCCCAAGATCATTGCCTCCACCGCCACCGTGCGTAGGGCTGAGGCTCAGATCAAGGCCCTATTTGCCCGCAGCCAGGTGCGCATCTTTCCGCCGCCAGGCCCGGAGCGTGATGACAACTTCTTCTCGCGCACGATTCAAGATCCAGACCAGGCTCGTCTCTACGTAGGTCTCTCCGCGCCGGGCCGAAATCTCAAAGGCGTCCTGCTGCGCTCCTACCTGGGCCTGATGGCTGCAGCTCAGAAGGGCTGGAACGACAACAAGGCCATGGGTGCAAGCAACCCAGCCGATCCCTACATGACCCTGCTTGGCTACTTCTCCAACCTCAAGGAGCTGGGCGTCACCCGCAGCATCCTGGAAGACGAACTCGGTGGCCAGCTGGAGCAGTTTGCCAAAAACCGAGCCCTTGATATGGAGGGCTTCATTAACCCTTTTGCTACTCGTAAACGGCCCAACGAACCGCAGGAGCTCACCTCTCGCGTCAACACCGCCAAAATCAGCAGCACTAAAGATCGGCTCTCCAAGCCTTACGTCGATAAGGACCACCTCGATGTGGCTCTTGCCACCAACATGATTTCAGTGGGCCTCGACATCTCCCGCCTGGGGTTGATGGTGGTGCTCAACCAGCCGAAAACTGCCGCCGAGTACATCCAGGCCACCAGCCGCGTTGGCCGCCAGCTCAGCGACAACCCGGAGCAAAACAAGCCGGGCCTAGTACTGGTGCTGCTCAACCCCAACCGCCCAAGGGATCGCTCCCATTTCGAGCTGTTTCCCTACTGGCACCAGACCTTCTACCGCCATGTGGAGGCCACCAGCTGCACACCCTTTGCCAGCCGTGCCCTTGATCGCGGCCTGCCGGGGGTGGTGGTGGCGATGGCCCGCCACAGCGATCCGGCCTTAGCTGGTGCCAAAGGCGCCATGGCAGCTGATGCCCTCCAAGCCATCAAGGCTCAGATCGCCAAGGCTTTGCAGGATCGCTGTATTGCTACAGGCGCTGCCGATGACAGCCTGGATGAACACCTACCCACCGAAGTGCGCGATCACGTGATCGATCTGCTGGAAGCTTGGTGGAAGCTCACCCAAGAGCCAGAGGCCAAGCTGCAGTACTGGACCCATGAAGAGAAGGGCGCTGGTGCGGGTTTGCTGCACACAGCCCTCGATAACGACCCGATCTACCAAACGGAGGGATACAAGCAGTTCAACACCAACTGGAGCCTGCGTGATGTGGAGCCTTCTGCTCCGATCCGGATGGTGAACTTCAGGGAAGAAATCACAGCCGACGACTGAGCCCAGTAGCCACCACCCCCATGCCTGCATCCACCCGCCGTAAAGCTGCTCCCCCGCCCCTCGGCGAAGCGCGTCAAAGCCAGGTGCTCCAGCTCTATGGGCCTGGCGCAATGGTCGATCTGCCCGACTACTCCCTACTGATTGGGGGATTGGATTTCTGGAATAACAAAGGTTGTGATCTGATCCACGAACCGCGGCTGCTGCAGTTGGTGCGGCAGGCCACGGGGATGGCCCGGGTTGATCTACGCACCCCGCCCAAGGAGGTCGATCCTCTTAAAAATGTCAGCGGCTCAATCAAGGCGTTTCGCTTTCCCGAGTGGTCCGTGGCTCAGAAGGTGAGCGAGCGGATGGCCTTTGGTATTCCCTGCCGGGCCAGGCCCCTGGTGCACTTCAACGATGGCTGCATCTCGGACTGGCGCACCTATCAAGACGATGAGGGCAAGTACCCGGTGGTGCCGGTTCGCTTCGTGATGGCCTGCCCCCATGGCCACCTCAGCGACATCCGCTGGCGCGACTTCTGCTTTCGCCAGTTCGGCTGCAAGAACAGCGAACGCCTCTACCTGCTGGAAGCCGGCACCGGCAACGACTTCACCCAGATCTATGTGCAGTCAGAGGGCGGCACAACCCGCAAGCTCGCTGATGCCTTGGTCACGGAGATGAGCCCCTTAGGCCTCTGCCAAGGTCATACCCCCTGGTTGGGCCGCAACGCCCGCGACCCTGACAAGTGCAAAACCGATGGAGAGCCCACCCAAAACCGGCTCCTGGTGCGTTCTGCCACCAACGCTTACTTCACCGAAACCATCTCGGTGATCTCCCTGCCGGAGGAAGCCAATTCCCTGGCAAAACGTGTCACCGAACTCAAGGACGACCTCGCCTTGATCGAAGCGGAAGCCGATGTAGCAGCAGCCCTCAAATTCAACCCCCGCCTCAAAAGCGCCTTCGTTGGTGTGGATCCGGCGCTGCTCTGGCAAACGATCGAGGCTCAACGGGGAGGCATCACCGGCCAGGCAGCCCAACCCAAAGATGAGGAGCTGGCCCTGCTGATTGGCCCGATGGATGGGGTCTCCAGCTCTGCGGAAGGGAGCCTCTTTGAGGCCGATCAATGGCAGCCCCCCAACCCGCCAGCCTGGTTCAGCAAAGCCATCAAACGGGTGTTGCTGGTGCACCGCCTCCGGGAGGTGCAGGCGCTAGTGGGCTTCACCCGCTTCACGGCTCGCACCAGCAGCCTCGGCGGCTTACCGATCGACACCACCAAGGTGAACCGCCGGGCACCGCTGGCCAATGATCTGCGCTGGGTGCCGGCTAGTGAGAACAAGGGGGAAGGGATCTTCATCGAGTTCGATCCCGCCACCATCAAGGCCTGGGCTGCCAGTGATCCGGTGCAAATGCGAGCTGGTCAATTCACCAAGGCCTTCGAGAACGAATGGCTGGCTTCACGCGGGCTGGACGAGGTCCAGTTCCCCTTCCCCGGAGCCCCTTACTTGCTGCTGCATAGCCTCAGCCATCTGTTGATTACGGAGATGGCACTGGAGTGCGGCTATGGCGCCAGCTCTATCCGCGAGCGCATCTACGCCAACAGCGAGATTGGCTATGGCATCTTGCTTTTCACCAGCAGTTCCGGATCGGAAGGCACCCTGGGCGGCCTTGTTGGAGCCGGCAAGCGGATCGTCAGTTATCTGGACAAGGCCTTTGAGCGCGGCCAGCTCTGCAGCAACGATCCCTTCTGCTCCGAGCACGACCCCAACCACCCCTTCGACATTCGCCCTACCCACGGCGCCGCCTGCCATGGCTGTGAATTGATCGCCGAAACCTCCTGTGAAATCCGCAACGAGTTCCTCGATCGGGCCCTGGTGAGCCCCACCGTTTCATTCGACCCTGAAACGGGTGATCCATCCTTCTGGGAGTTCATCAACGCATGAGCCTCACGCTGCCGGCCCAGACACTTCGGGGCGTAGCGATTGATCTACGGCGTCTGAACTACACGCCCACCAGCTGGCAGGGATTGCTCTCTACTCACAGCGAAGCGATCCGCCTCCAGCTCGAGCCGCTACTGGTGGAGATGGTGCGAGAGGGGGGCCATCCCCGCCTGATGGCGTTGCTGCTTGATCGCCTCGCTGATGCGCAAGAAGCACTCCAGAGGGAGCGAAATGCCTGGAGTTTCGTCTGGTCTGGCCCGGATCCTCTCCATGCCAAAACTGCCGACACCTTTGCCACGGTGGACCAACTCATCAGCGAAGCAAGCTGCAGCCTGTTGATTGCCACCTACAACATTGGCCTCAGCAGTGAGTTTCGTGCCTTGTTCGCCTCCATCGCAGATCGCCTAGCCGATGGTCAGCTGAAGCGAGTCGACCTGTTCTTCCATCCCAAGCAGATTGAGGATCGCCTGGGCGCTGACCCGCTTGCAACGATCTCCACATGGTTCAACCGGGAAGTCTGGCCATGGCCTGCCAAACCCCATGCCTATGTGGACCGACGGTTGATCTCAGGATCAGCTGAGCGTTGTTACCAGCACGCCAAAATTGTCATTGCTGATGCAACAACATCTGGGGCCAAAGCCATTGTTACCAGTGCCAACTTTAGTGAAACAGCGCAGCGGCATAACTTTGAAGCTGGATGGCTGACAAAATCCGCCCCAAGGGTGCAGGAGATCCAGAGGCAATTTTCCATGGCCGTTGATCAAGGCCTTTTCCTGCCTCTTGAATTTGCCGCCTAAAAATTAATTGCATGGCGCACATCCAAATGAACTGTGTGACTGGCATGGCCACTCCTCGCGCCGCGTCAATGATCGGGCCATGCGCCCCTGTCTGGCATGGGATCGACGCTGGCCAAGCGAGCACATGGGGCTGGGCTGCCCGTTGTGGCCCATGGGATATCCCAGCGCAGGACCCTCAACGCAACTCTGAGCTCCGTCAATTGCCACTAGAGGAGCAGCAGCTGGTAGCGATCACCCTGTTTCGGCCTACTCACTTTGCCCCGACAACGTTGTCGCAAAGCGCAGCGATCATTCGCTGCTTGGCGTACTGCTCTCCGGCATCGCTGCTACTGGTCGCAGTGGGTACTCCCCATCCATGCCAATGACCCGGCCTGGTGTTGGCCATGTACCGATCCCTCACGGCCATCCTCATCGTTGCGCAATCCACCGCCACCTCAGTGTGGAGACTGCGATTGCAGCGCATCGCGGTGGTGCGGATGCTGGTGCCTGGGATGAGCTTCCAGTCGGGCCAGTAGTAGAACACTCCTCACGCTGCGTCCCTGGATTCATCAGCCAGGTGCTGGCGGCCTCAACTCTTTGCTGCTCTCGCCCTATTTGCGTCAATGCCTTGGACTTTGGGGCATCTTGCGGGAAGGTTCGCCATTTCGCGTTTTCGACGCTCTGGCGTTGTTGTTCAGCGGCCTCCACTTGTCGGATTCGTTCCAGACTTTGGGATTGCCCTGGCTGGACCTGCTGCGCTGAGGCAATAGGGCCGAGCACCAACGTCAAGACAAGCAGGCTGATGGGGCAGGAGCTGATCTTGGGACGCACTGGCAGTTCCGCGTAAGCGCTGACGTAGCTCTACTACGCGCCCCTCACGTCGGTGTGGGCATTCCCCCCTCAGGGCTCCCATTCCCCACCTGCCCCCAAGCAGTTCCTACAAGCCCAGCTGGCCGCAGTCTCGAGCCTGAAGCAGAGCAGCCTCAGAGGGCACGAGCGAGGAGGCGCTGCTGGTAGCTGGGTATTGGGGGCAATCGCCACCAGGCCGTCAAACACCCACCTAAATCCCTCGTCCAGTCCTCGCGCTGCGTCAAGGATCGGGCCATGCGCCCCGGTGGGGCGTCCTTGTCACATCCCTGCGGCTGGCCGTTGGGGGTGGGGTTCTCTGCCGTCCCAAGATGGCTGCCCCGCTTTCCCGCTCTGCTCTCCGTGCCCGTGATGCCTTGGTGCTCCAGCACCTGCCTCTGGCTGATGCCGTTGCCTCAGCTGTAGCCCGCCGCTTCTTCCCTTTGGTTGAGCGGGAGGATCTGATCCAGGTAGCAAGAGAAGCCCTGCTCCGCTCAGTCCTGCGCTGTAAAGCAGGCGAGCCAGCTGAGCCCTATCTGCGGCGCTGCATCTCAGGTGCCCTGCAGCATCACCTGCGCGATCGGGTGCGGCTGGTGCGCATTCCACGGCGGCTGCATGAGCAGGGTCAGTGCCCTTTGGGTCACATCAGCCTTGATGGCCATGCCGCTGGCGAGCCGTGCCTGCTCGATCAGCTGGCGGCACCAGAGCAAGAAGCAGCCGGGCCCGCTGATGATCTGGCGCTGGAGCAGCTAGTAGATCAGCTGCCTGCAGCTCAAGCCACAGCCCTGCGGCTCACTGTCCTTGAGGGCCTCTCACTGCGGGCTGCAGCAGAGCAGCTGCAAATCAGCGCCATGTCAGTGCAGCGGGCCCAGAAGAAGGCTCTTGAGGCTCTGCGCCAGCAGCTGGCGGGGGCGGGCTGAGGCCCTGTCGATCTATTGCTGCCAGGGGCCTTTCAGCGCAGCGGCCCTGGCAGGCGGCGGATCGGCCTCACCTGCGGCTTGAGCGGCGGCGGGATCTGCAGTTGCTGGTCGACCCAGTGGGCAGCAAGGGCCGCCAGCAGGCTGTTGCGGTCGCCGTGGATGCGGAGCATGGCGTTAGCTGAAAGTGCTGCCCGCCAGCCTGATCGTTCCGGCCCGCTCCGCCAGCGCAGAAGGCAACAGGGCCGCGCAACCAATGGCACAACCGCGGCCATCAAAAGCACCAGTTCAAGCTCCGGGAATACATGTCAGTCCGCGCTGCTTCCTCGCGGCTCGAGATCAGCGCCATGCCGATGTCGCACCATGAGGTGCGCCTAGCGGCTTTCAGGCGACATCGAAAACTGAGCAAGAGGCGACACGAAAACTGAGCCACCTGGCAGACGATCCAGCGAGCAATCGATCTGGGGTTGTCCTTGTTCCGCTCGCACCGGAGCAGGCTGCGGCTTGGCAGCCAATCGCCTGTGTCTTTCTACGGTGCAGCGATGGCCCAAGACCTCAAGCACCCCGCCACCGGCGATTTGATTGTGTTGGCGGACGGTGAGCAGCTTTGGCGGATCGGCTGGCCTGGTGCACCGGTCCTGGTCGTCACCAAGAACGGGCCAGACGGCAACGCCCTCTACCGGCTGGCTGATCCCAAATGCAAAACCTGGAACAAGGTGGGGGACATGAAGCTGGTTCCCTGGCCAGAAGCCGGCAACTGAGCCGACCCAACCCAAGCCACCTCACCAGGAGTAGAACGGCTGTACTTCCGCCTTTGCTGGTTTGATCTTGGCCGACCTGCCTATTGGCGAGCCTGTGCCCTTCTGCCCGGGCTCGTTGGGTGAGGGCTTGGATCTCCAATCCGCCCTGATTCCTAACCCGGTTTGCACCTTCTACATGCGGGCCAGTGGCAATGGCATGCGCCAGCACGGGATCAACGACGGTGACCTGATGGTGATCGACCGCAGTGTGGAACCCTGCTCCGGCCATGTCGTCGTTGTTGCCCACCAAGGCAGCTTCTTGATGCGGCCGCTACTGCGCCAGGGGGAGCAGTGGTTGCTTGAGCCGGTGCGGCCAGGAGAGGCAGCAATCCCTTTGGACCTGGAGGTCTTTGATCGCTCAGGGCTCTTTGGCGTGGTGGTGCATGCGGTGCATCACCTCAACAAGAAGCGCTTGCGCAAGATCTGATCGCTCCTGCCTTGACCTGACCTGCGGAGAAGGCTCGCCCTAGCTGGGTCGGCTTCCGGTGGGGCTTACTCCGGGTCCTCTCCATTGTGCTTCCTTCCTGCGTCAGTACGCCTCTGGGATCGGTCCCATCGCAGCGCCACACCTGGCGCCGAATCCCATGGCATCACTAGCTGCCCAGTCCAAGTTCTGCCGGCCAGAAGAAGATCCCTTCCTGCTGCTTGATCGCGCCTCGCGCTCCATCGAGCAGTTGCTGCGGCGTGATCTGCCGCTGCGCCGCACCTGGAGCGAGCAGCCCTATGGAGAAGAGGAAATCACCCTCCTAGAAGAGGAGGTGCTGCCTGCCATTGCTCAGTGCCTGGCACGAATCGATGCCATCGATTCAGCCCTTAGCGCCGCTGGAGAAGAGCTCTATCGCCAAGAGGTATTGGCAGCTGCTCAGAAGCGCCGGGTTCTGCTCCCTGGGGAGGTGGCGCTTATCTGAGCCGGCAATCCAAGGGCCAGTTTTGCTGGCCCATTTTTTGGGACTGGCTGACGCCACTCAATAGAAACAACCGAAATTCGGTTATTTGAACCAGAACTCTGCCGGCGCCAGTTTTGGAAAGGGCCTCTGGCCCCCCAGTTGGGCACTCATGTGTGGCTGACAACGGGTGACTGAAACCAGATGCTTTTTCTTGCCAAGTAGCAGGACCGCATCCCTTGAGGCCTTCTCTCCGCCCCATTGCGTAGAAGCAGAACTCAGCCCCTCTTGCTTTGGTTGATCCCGGCCGTAGCAACCGGCAGGCGGAATGAACCAGCACCGTTGGGGTTGATCACTGCTGGTATTTGGTCGAGCACCCCTTGCAGGCTGCCCTCACTTGCTCGCAGACGGAAAGGGCTACGCAAGTGGCTACGCCACCCTTGCCTGCTGCTGCGCCGTGGGGCGTGACCTGGGGGTTCCTCGCCAAAATTTCCATGGCAGCTCCACAAGGCCCCGTCTGCAATATCCGCCTGCTGATCGTCCACCGCTATGCGCCCGGCATCAAAAAGAGCGGCGCTGTGCCCTGCACCGTTGAGCACTTCGGGAGGCGCGGTAAGCCCGTCAAGAAGATGCGGCTAATCCCTGCTGAAAAAGCCTTTGCCTTTGCACGCAAGTTCCAGGGCCTCCCCGGCGTCACCGTCTCAGTCTGTTGAGCCCACCAGGGGGCCATCGGCCCCCCTTTTATTGGGGTGCTGGCCTGGTGGCAGGACTAAGGGGCAGGGGAGCGGGGAAAGGGATAAGAGCAGCGGCCTTTCTTGCTCTACCCGCTTCCGCCTGGTCGGGGTTCCGCGGCGTTTGCACCCGCTGAATAAACCGTGCAAGCCGGGCATAAACCGTGCACATAAACCGTGCAAGCCGTGCAAACCGGGCACTTACCGGTGGGGCAACAGCGAGCCAGTGGATTCCACCGCTCCCGCCTGGTCGGGTTCCATTGCCCTTTCTGCCCGCTTGTCAGCTGGAAATAGAGCAGCGGCCTGCCTGCTCCAGCCGCTCGCTCCCGCTCGGGTATTCCGCAAAGGCCGGTGCCCGCTGCCGCACCGGGAGTTGCGCTGAGCAAAACCGCCCATTCAGCACCTCAGCTGGGTGGAGGGGGCCCATCAGCTCTGCAAAACCGCTCTCCAGTATTCCCCGCTTCTCGGGGTGTCAGGTGCGCGTTCTTTGCATCACAGCGATGTTCCCGCTCTCCACCACCATGCAGTCCCTCATTGATGCTTGGGAAGAAGCACAAGCTTCCGGTCAATGGCAGGAGCCACAGCCCGAGCCCGCCTATCCAGCAGCCTGGTGGCTAATCCAGCTGGAAGAAGAGCCCCAAGAGCTTGAGCCTCCCCTGCGCTGGTTCGTCTAGCCGGCCAGCCGGCGGCCTTAGAGGCCGCCGGTTAATCCATTGGGGCCAAAAAGCCAGGGCTTGCAGCACCAGCTCGCGCCTACTCCTCGCACCGGCAGCTGCGCTCAGCAAGGGGACTGCCAGGCAGCTCAGCTACCGCCAACCGCCCATTGCGCAGCTCCGTCCTCTCCTTGCACTTCCGCTGTGTTGTGGTGCTCCAGCCAGGCGTTTTGTAGGTCAAAGCTGGTGAGCCGATAGCCCAGCTGGCGGGCCGTGCGTAGGAGCTCCTGGCGGCTATGGCACTGGCCGAGGACCTGCTGTAGCGCCGGGCTGCTTTCTGCATCAGCCACCAACCGCTCCAGATCAGACCAGCTCATCTACTCAAAACAGAGATGGGATCAAGCTCGCGTGAACTGGTGCCTGCTGCCAGGTTCCCTGAGGCACATTGCGGCGCATTGATGCCTTGGCGGAGCGTTGCGATCGCAGGAGCGATCTGCTGAGAGCACAACAAGCCAGTAGCAAGGCCTCAGGTCGCAGCCTTGAGGGCCGCCACCTCTGCCTTGAGAGCCAGCAGCTCATCTAAAACAGCGCTTACGAGGTTGTCGATATAGCCCTTGTTGGTCAGGTCACTGGCCGCAACAGGCGGGTTAGCTGCTGCAGGACAAGAGCCAAAGGACACCTGGCCGCTGCTGTTCTCAATTCGCCAGGCGGATCTAGATGACGGCAACTGGCAGCGAAAGAAGGTCCCGTCGTAGTACAGGTAAACGTCCCGGCCATTGAAGGTTGAAACACCGCCGCTATTGGCAAAGCGCAGCGGGCCGTTCATCACATCGCCAGCCTTATTGACGTAGGTGGTTGCCATCGCAGCACTGAGCACGCCATCGGCCGTCATGCTCAGCCCAGCACCCACCTTGATGCCGCCCAATAACGCAGTTGTCGCGATGGGCAGGACATAAAGGGAGGAGGGCACAAACACCTTGGCGTCAGTGCCCAACCTGGCGCTGTTGCCGGCATCAGCCGACACAGCGCTCGGGCCAGCCGGGCCCTGCAGGTTGGCAGCAAGCGACCAGGCCACCGCTCAGCTCAGGGTGTACACATCGCCCGTGGCGTTATCTAAATACAGATCACCAGGGATCGAACCAGGGATATCTTCTGCAGGAGCGCCGCTGCCGTTGAACCAGCCCGTACCGCGCATGCCCTGGACGCCTGCTGGTCCTTCTACGCCTTGAGCGCCAGCAGGGCCTATTTCTCCTTGAACACCAGCAACGCCAGCTGGGCCCTCAATTCCCTGCGGTCCTTGAATCGAGCCACCATTCACCCAGCTGCTGCTGGCCGCATCCCACACCTGGAAGGAGTCATCGGCCTGAACGATGTAGGCATCGCCCTGGGCTGCACCAGCTGGCAGCTCCGTTTCTGTCGCTACCTGGCCCTTAAAGGTGATGCCCAACCCCGCAGCACCCTGGATGCCCTGCTGGCCTTGAACACCATCAGGACCAATCGGACCCTGGATGCCGGCTTCTCCTTGTGGTCCCTGGACGCCTTGGGCGCCATCAGCGCCAGCAAGGCCTTGCACCCCTTGGGCGCCCTGAATGCCTTGCTCACCCTGTGGACCCTTAAGAGAGCCGCCTGCTACCCAAGCCATGGTCATGCGGGCCAGCAGCCCGGTGTGTCAACAGCAGCTATTGCCGTATTGCACCGCTAGCCGCTAGCCGGTGGCTAACAGCAAGCCACAACTGCGTTCAGCAAAGCTGACTGGACTAGAGCGACCCGTAGGGGATCTTGCGCATGGCGCGCACAGGTGAAATAAATATCTTGGGCATCCAAGAAAACAAACCACTATCCATACTCAACACATAGCAATCGCGCGTATCCCTCTCTGATGATGTCCAGTGGATTAATGGAATAAAGGCTTCCGCCCCGCCCCACTGAAAGGCAGGGTTTAAGCACTGAGCTGGCACGTATGGGGGGAACAGATAGTCACGCCTTGGCACTGCATATGGGTTGATCCCGTCTCCATAGGCTGGATCAGCTACGTTCGGCGTAGCTGTTGGCTTGAGATGGAAGTAGGCAATCTCCAGCTCGTAGTGCGCTGGCATGTACCAGTCGTCGTAGCCGTTGATATTTAGTGCCGCACACCACTGGGCAGCAGGGTGAACACCATTTTGGATCATCCACTCGGTGTTCGCCCAGCCGTCATGCCTGCTGCCGCAACCACCGCTTGGCCCGTAGTCCCTGTAGGTCGGGTTATAAGCCTGCGGGTAAACCTCGGGCATGCCGGTATTAGAGCCGCCGGTAGCACCCGCATCACGCGGCGCGACGATTAGGTAATGGGTGGGGTTGCCATCAGCCGTATGGCTAATCAACCCAGCGAAGTAGCCACCGCCAATCGGTGCGCCAACCTCTGGAACAACAGGCGCAAGCGGCTCAACGCCAAGCGGCACCCAGGTCCCCTGATTTGCCATATAGGCATGGGGAACGCCAGCAAGCACCTGGAAATCACTTGTAGCTGCAGAGCCTTGCTGCCCCGCTGCACCAGTAGGCCCCATGACGCCTTGCGCTCCTGCTGGACCGGGATTTCCTGCAGGGCCTTGCGGTCCCTGGGGACCTTGAGCGCCTTGGCTGCCTTGCACTCCGGGCGCTCCTTGAGGGCCCTGGGGACCTTGAGGGCCAAGGGGCCCTTGATCTCCTTGCGGGCCAGCAGGGCCCTCAGCACCAGGCTCGCCAACTGCCCCTGCTGCCCCAGGTGGTCCAGCAGGGCCTGGTGCTCCTGCCGCTCCTTGTGCACCAGCAGAACCAGCTGGCCCGGCAAGGTTGAGCGCTTCTAGCCAGCTCATTGGCCCGCGCCAGAGGTGGCGTCGTCTTGGCTTATGGCTGAATCAAGGGAGCGGGCCTCAAGGTTTGGATCCAGTTCAGCCATGGCATTAGCGGGCGCAGAAGCCACTGCCAAAACAGCAAGGTTTCCCCAGCGACCTTCTGCAGCTAGGTAGTACTGCGGCACACCTGCATCAACGCGGAACTCGGTATTACAGGCAGCGCCAGCGGGTCCTGCTTCTCCAGTAAGACCCGGTTCGCCTGGGGGTCCAGCGACGCCTGGTGGTCCATCAAGGCCAGCAGGGCCAGGCTCTCCAGGTGGACCATCTATGCCAGTAGGACCCACATCACCAGCTAGGCCGGCAACACCTGCAGGGCCACTTTCACCAGCCGGGCCCGCTGGTCCAGCAGGACCCTGCGGCCCTGCAGGGCCTATTTCACCTGCAGGACCATTTTCTCCAGCCGGACCAGCAGCACCTGGTTCTCCGCTTGCTCCAGCAGCACCTGCAGGACCTGTTGGACCAACAAGGTTCAAGCTCTGGCTCCAGGGCATCAATCAGTTGCAACGTTGCCGCGCGCACCCCTTGGTGCGACCTACTCGCTATTGCCGATCAACCCTCCAGCACGTAAAAGTTGCCGCTGAGGCTGTCCAGGTAGTAGTCACCGGGGTTTGCACCACTGATCGTCAGCGGCGGTGGTCCAGCGCCGTTAAACCAGCGCGTACCGCCGACTGGCGGCATGGCCCAGCTGCCATCAGCGCATAGGAATAAGGAGCTCGAGCCATCGCTGGCTGGCACACCACCAGCACTGGTTCCACCACTCCATCGCGTCAGGCTCCACTGTTGGGTTGTGCTGCCGTCGTAGGCAGCGCCACTTAGGCCAGCACCAGGAATCAAGGGCAGCACAGAGCCAGGTGCTGTGCCACCACCACTGCCATCGGGGGGTGGCGTGACCTCGGGCTGCCAGATCGGGCAGCCCGCCAGGCTCACCAGCACAGAAGCCGTTACGCCATTGCCGCTGAGTTCGGCCTTGATCGTGTAATCCCTACGGCTGGTGTAGCTATGCCGCAGCCGGCCGTTGCCATCGCCGCCAACCGGCCAGGGCAGGGTCTCCGTCACCCCATCACCCCAGTCCACCGTCACCGCATTGGGGGGCGTGTGGCGTGGGTTGAGCAGCAGCTCGATCGGAATCAGGCCGCCCGACTCCTGTCCAGCTGGCTGCCAGCTCAGTTCCAGATCAGCTGCTGGGATCGGCGCACGACCAAACCCGAGCTGCTCCCAGCGCTGCACCTCATTGGGCGGCACCCAGATCGGATGACCCGGGCAACCCACAGGCGGCAGCAGACGAATCAGCTGCGCGCTGATACCGCTGCTGCTGATCGCCGGGGTGCGCAAGCTCAGGGACATGCGGTGCTCCTCCTCAGATCAGCGGGTCATCCAGCAGCTCATTAAGCAGGGGCTCATCGCTCTCCGGCTGGAGCAGCGGTTCAGGCCCTGATGCAGCAGCAGCGATTGAGTCGTTTTGGGTTTCCAATGCGATGGCTTGCTCCACCAGCTCCGCCTTGGTCTGGCTGCCATCGAGCTCCACCCCATAAACGCTGGAGCAGTGCTCAATGATCTGGGCCTTGGTCATCGCCTGGAAGGTCGCACCGAGAGGTGCGCTCAGTGAATCGGAACCGAGAGGTGCGCTCAGTGAATCGGAACCGAGAGGTGCGCTCAGTGAATCGGAACCGAGAGGTGCGCTCAGTGAATCGGAACCGAGAGGTGCGCTCAGTGAATCGGAACCGAGAGGTGCGCTCAGTGAATCGGAACCGAGAGGTGCGCTC
>Ga0247834_1004938_pt1 | contig 16271 bp, 11 predicted proteins | sample LaCruzMarch2015__8_FD_187118 | JGI IMG/M metagenome (GOLD analysis project Ga0247834, IMG submission 187118) | Freshwater microbial communities from meromictic Lake La Cruz, Castile-La Mancha, Spain - LaCruzMarch2015_12m | ecosystem: Environmental > Aquatic > Freshwater > Lake | place: Spain...
TGGGTTTAAACAGCAGGGTGATGTTGCCCACCCTTTATTTTTTGATCATTTCTGGAGACGGTCCCGGTCACTTAGCAGCTTGCTGCAGATGATTGAGAAATTTTTCAATGTTAAAGCAACAGCGCAACCATTTGAGGGCACCTGGAGAACAGTTGATGCATCTGAAGGCAGCACCATTGGTAGCAAAGGGCAATTCCAGATTTTAGGGAAAAATGCCATTTTAGGCCTTAGGTGCTGGGACCAAGCTGCAGGCTTTTCTATAAACCTGGCCCCCTTAGACTGGAAAACCACCCAGCAGTTTTTACCATTTACTGACACTACCTTGGGCGGAGCCAACTTCAGCCAGCTAAAACAGCTTTTGGTAAGTTATATGGGCACCCTGCCCCGGGTGTTTTTAAATATTTCCCTTAAACAAAATGAAAACCAAGGCACAGTGTTAAATGCGAAACATGGCCTTGGGTGGAACACTTGGTTGACTGGCGCAAAATCAGACAAGGCACGAGTGAAGGTTTAGGATACTGAACGGCCCCCCAGAAAACACGAAAGGTAGACCATAATTGCATGAAGATATCTTTCTTGTAAACTTTCTAGTATCGAATCAAGCTATTTGTTCTTCACTAAAATTCGTCTTCTTCATCAGAAATGCTACTCTGTTCACCACAGTACTTTAAGACCTCATTCATAATGAGGTCTAGCCTTACAAACCCTCTAAACATTCTTCGTTCTCTCTCTCTCGTCAGCGTGCCTGATAATCTTGTCATACCTGATAAAGCACCTTCAATACTAAGCTTTTGCCACATATCAACGTTATCTCTCGTAACAAAATCTCGAAGCTCTCCAAGTATAGCATTTGCCTCTATATTACCCAGATCTGCAGATTCCATAAACATTGCAGTTGCTTCTCCAAGATCTTGCTTAATACTGTTTTCACCTTTAAAAAGACAAAGTCCGTAATCAAAAGTAAATATAGGTAGATTTTTTCTTGCTTCTTCACAACCTAAACTCGCAGAATCTCTACAAAATTTTACAGCTTTTTGCATATCCCGAGTGATATCATTCTCGCCATTTACAAGCAAAACAGAATAATTATACATGATAGAAGGTAGAAATTTCCTCGCTTTTTCAAATTCTAGATCAGCAGACTCTCTTAAGCTCTCAATAGATTTTGGTATATCTTTTGCAATTCCTTCTTCGCCGTTATAAAGCCATATTCCATACTTAAACAAATAAAGTGGCAGTTGCTGTTCTGCATTTATGCTCTCAAAAGAATCTGCCATTTTTCTACAAAACTCAATTGCTGTTACAGCATCCTTTTCAACACCATTTTCACCATAAAAAAGGCTATCTATGTAGAATTCAAGACAAATTGGCAAATTTCTTTCTGCGTCTCTATTACCTAAACCTTTAGCTTCTTGGCAAAATGTCAGTGCTCTTAGTGGGTTTTTGGCAACGCCTTCTGTTCCATTAACCATGAGACTTACACAACTATTAAGTATCGAGGGTAGTAATTGTTGCGCTTTCTTACTACCTAAAGCCTTTGACTCCCTAGTCAATTCAACTGCCTGCAGCATATCTCTTGCAATTCCATTTTGGCCACTAAACATACTAACTGCATAGCCATAAATAGCATCTGGAAGAGCAGCTAATGCCTCATCACAGCCTAGATCAGCTGCATCCCGAAGCATAGCAATGGCTTTCAATATATCTTTTCTTACACCTCGTATACCGTTGTAGAGTACTAGAGAATAGTAAGCAATTGCACGTCTATCACCACTTTCTAAAAAATACAAGAAATCTTCATCTATTTTAATTTGATTGCTGATTATAAAATTCCGCTCAATTCTAATTGATCTTTTAATTTCTTTATCCAGAATATTTTCCGATAAAATTCTACAAAATGGCTTTTCTATAACCGAAGTTACCGCAGGATTAATTTTTCTTGTTAAGAAAAGGTGCTTTGCAGGAATTTTCTCCAGGTCTATAAAGCCTTTCAACACTTCATCTAGAGATGATACAAATATATAATCTAAAATAATATCCCCGGGCGACAAGGATAACATCTCTATCATATCTGACGAAGCATAATGTGCCGTGAGAGAACAACAAGGAAGACCTGTCTCTTTTTGTGCTACTTGATTTGAAAGATTTTGCATGATTAATTCTGTTAGGCTTATCTGAAGTCCTGAATACCGTGCATTATCCTGATCTGACAAAACAACCGGATATGCAAAAGCATCGGCACCATGCACAGTCCACCCACGGTATTCTCCACCTATCATCTCTGTATAAATTTTTCTCAGGGTTATCTTCGGTGCAAAAATGTTAAACACTTCATTCGCTAAAGAAACAGTCGCATGATTTGTTAGAAAAAAGGAAGTCAATGGTTCTTGTAACGCAGCAGTCAAAAGCGCTTGTTCATTAGCACTTGCATGTTCACGCACCATTGCTATAAAACCTGCCGCAGCAGCGGATTCTGGGTTAAATGCAGCCCATAGGTTTTCAAAAGCTTCATCATCCATCGCTTTGGTGGCCATGGTATCAACAGCCAAAATGAACGCCGCATGGGCAGTATTTTCATAAGTACTATTGATTCCATAAAAATCACTTAGCATATTACGCTTGCCGCAAAACTTGTGGCGGGTGCGCGTTATGGAATAGATAAGGTCTAGCTGTTCCTCAACTGTTGTGGGAGTGGAAATGCCATATTTTCCACCAATGGTTGCGGAAATTTCCTTGGTTAGTGCCTTGAAGGCAGCAAAGTTTCCTATGCAATCTGCGGTGTTTCGGTCCCGTTCTAGGGCATCAATCCATTGCATGCTGCTCATCGCGGTGGGTTTTGCAAGCTCTTCTGGGTTGAACACTAATGCAGGTGGAACATCTGCCGCACTTGAAGATGCGACAGCATCTGCTGCATTCAAGTTAAATAAAGACAACGCTACAGATACAATAAAAAACTTCAATTTCATGATATTAATCAGCCAATTAAAATATAATTACTGTAATATAGTATGCCCGATGAAGGAGTTACAATAAGTTTTTATCATGATTTATTACCGAACACGGCATGCAATGAACACCTATAACTAACCGGCGATTTGTGGCAAGGTATCTCTGTAATAAACGCATGTATTTTCAATGGAATTTAAAGACTTAAAAAGCATTTTAGAAAAACACAATCTGTGGGCGAAAAAGTCATTAGGACAGCATTTCCTAATGGATGAATCTGTTTGTGAACGAATGGTGCAAAACCTAAATTTGAAGGGACAAACTGTTGTTGAAATTGGCCCCGGCCCTGGTAGCCTTACGGATATTTTATTAAAGTCGCATCCAGATTTTTTGCTAGCAATAGAAAAAGATCAGCGATTTATTGATATTTTAAAAGAGTTTGAAACCCCAAAAAACACCACTTTTACAATTGTTCAGGCTGATGCGCTGAATGTTTGCATTTCAAAGCTTTTGAACGAACATGGAAAATCTGGCCCCTATCATATAGTGGCGAATTTGCCGTACAACATAGGTACCGAACTGCTTATTCGGTGGATTAGTGATATTGAAAATATCAACTCCATTACGGTGATGCTACAACGGGAAGTGGTTGATCGCATGACTGCCCTGCCTGGCACCAAAGACTACGGGCGTTTGGCTATTGTGTTGCAATCATGTTTTGATGTGCAGGAATTATTTCAAATTTCCCCTGAAGCTTTTATTCCACCGCCAAAAGTGTGGTCAAGTGTGGCTTTCCTTAAACCACGTAAAGACGTTCCTGAACCAAATGTAATTAAGACATTGGGCAAATTAACGAACTTGGCGTTTTGTTACCGTCGTAAAATGTTGCGTGCCAGCCTTGGAAAATCATTGCCCTTAACCTTGTGGCAAAAATTGTGTGATACTTTAAATATTGATGAAACCAGGCGTCCAGAAGAATTGGATACCCATACATTTTTGGCAATGGCACAGATATGCAGCAAGGAACAAATCTAGAAAAATTACGAGCGTGGATGCGCACTGAAGGTGTGCACGCGCTTCACGTTCCCCGGGAAGATATGTTCGGGGGAGAATATGTAGCCGAGTGCGATGAGCGCTTGGCTTGGGCTAGTGGTTTCACAGGCAGTGCAGGCTTTGCAATTATCACCCATGATGCAGCGCATTTATTTGTTGATGGACGCTATACCCTTCAAGCCAAAACCCAAGCATCAGATTTTAAAATTCATGACTTTAATAAAGCAGCTATTGATGCGGTGTGCGACTCGTTAAGTAATCTGCATTACGACCCTTGGTTAATGTCAGCTCAGCAACTACAAAGCTGGAGTGACCGTGTGGATTTAATTGCCCTTAAAGCTAATCCTATTGATGCGCTGTGGACAGATAGGCCAAAGCCAATTTATAAAGCAGCATTTGATTACCCAGTTATTTATGCGGGAACCACACGGGAAGAAAAACGTAAGCTTATTCAAACGCCATGGTTTTTAAGCAATCCTGAATCGGTATGTTGGTTGCTCAATATCCGCGGGGGCGACCTGCCCTATGTGCCTCTGCTTCATTGCATGGCATTGGTTACAAAAAATGAAATTACTTTATTTTGCGAACCATCAAAAATTTCAACCGAATTGGCAACATTGCTTAATATTAAAGTTGTGCCCTTTGAGCAGATGGCAAATACATTAAAAGCTGTAAATGTTGAAATATACGCTGATAAACGCACAACACCCTCTGCATTAAATGACATCCCTTTCAATTGGCAAATCGATCCATGCGAGCTACCCAAAGCAAAAAAGAACCTGACTGAGCAACAGGGTATGCGTAATTGCCATGTGCGTGATGCGGTAGCTGTCATTCGTTTTTGGATGTGGCTAGAAAACCAAAAAGATACTACTGAAATTGACGCGCAAGATTACCTTGAAACATGCCGCCAGAAAATGGATTTGCATCAAGGAGCCAGCTTTGCGACCATTTCTGGATTTGGCGCGCATGGAGCGATTGTGCATTACCGGGCGGACCCCAATACGAATGCAGCAATTACCCAAGGCATGTACCTGCTTGATTCTGGTGGTCAATATCTTGATGGCACAACCGACATTACCCGCACGTTTTCAATAGGTGCGCCCACTCAAGAACAACGTATTCATTATACATTAGTATTAAAGGGTCATATTGCCCTGGAAAATGCTAGCTTTCCAATTGGCACAACTGGCGCGCAACTTGATGCGTTAGCACGTCAATACTTATGGAATAATGGCCTTGATTACGCCCATGGTACCGGTCATGGGGTGGGAAGCTATTTAAATGTGCACGAAGGTCCACAAGGCATCAGCAAGGTGCGTAACACTGTTCTGGAACCTGGTATGGTGGTATCAAACGAACCAGGCCTATATCTTGAAGGGCGGTACGGCATTCGCATTGAAAATCTGCAAATAGTCAAAGAATCTGCCCATGAAGGATTCCTATGTTTTGAATCACTCACGCTGGTTCCTTATGACAGTTCGCTAATTGAAAAATCCCTACTTACTCAACCAGAGTTGGACTGGCTGAAATGTTATTATCAAAGCATTTTGACAAATGTTTCGCCAATGTTAAATGACGGTGAGCGTGATTGGTTGAAACAGAAAATTTTTTAAGCAGCTTAAAGGAAAAACTAAATATGAAAAATGTCATCAATACGACGTTGCTGTTATTGCTTTTCCTCCTATGCTGCCTAGATGCGAAGATGCCTGAAGGTCAAAAAATTAGTGCTAAGGATTTTGTTCATAAGCTGAGCGCATCCCTAGAGAAGTCAGAAAAGCTACATGATCTTATAGAAGTGTATCAGGATGATCTATACGGTGACGTAGGTTTTTCAGATGATAAACCTGTAATGAGTTATTTAGCCGTTCATAGCGATATGGAAAAACGAAAATTACCTGTTGAAATTGAAAAGGATTATAAAAAGCGAAAAGAAGTATTTAAGCATCGCCTTTCCTCAGTATCAACAAAAGGAAAATATGAAACATCAGATGATTTGGAAATGTTCTATGCTGAGTTCATAAAAAAGTTTCTCGCTTACCACAGGGATTATTTTAGAAACGATCTGCTTTTAAAAATAAAAGGTAACAATACCCTTGATCATGCAGATAAAGCAATTTTTTGGATGCTTTTCGCCAGCACCAACTTATTTCCCTTTCAAATTCAAGCAAAGCAAATAGATATACAAATTTTCAAAATTGAAAGCACAAGTGACTTGATTATTCTTTGTGGTGAAGAAGAAGATACAGGAATTGATTATGTTCCATACTATTACAACTTAGAAACGCAACAAATTTTTAGATGCACATCTGACAAAGGTGAGCCTATCACTTTTCTTCCAAGCTATAACGACAAAAGAGACAGTGTGCTAATGAACTGGAAAAACTCAATACTTACATGCAATTATCAGGGTCACACTAGCGAATACACGTTTAGTGTCGATAAAAAAACTTGGTCAAAAAATAGCGAAACTAAATAGATCAAAATGAATGAATTATTTTTTTCATCTTTTTTTCAAATTCCCTATTGTGAAAATTTTAAAAGTTTTGTGTACTATATGAAAGCGTCTTTTAATTTGGATTGTTGATGAACCAAGAAATAAATGGTTACTTACCTGAAGATAACGAAACTTTCATGAACCCTAAACAGCTAGAGTACTTTAAAACCAAGCTCATTAGCTGGCGTGACCAAATATTAAAAGACTGTTCTGAAACTATTACTGATTTGCAGGACAACCAAGTTGAAGCAGACGTTATTGATGCAGCAGCAAAAGAAGCAGACTATAAACTAACTTTACGAGCTAGAAATCGTGATTTTAAGCTTCTTAAAAAAATAGACGAGGCCCTAAGCCGCATTGATAATGGAACTTATGGTTACTGCGAAGAAACCGGCGAACCAATTGGTGTAAAAAGACTAGAAGCTCGCCCTATTGCTACCCTTGGCATTGAAGCACAAGAGCGTCATGAGCGTGAAGAACGCACTCATCGCGACGTTTAGGTTAGCTTTTAATTACACAGTATCTTGACGAAACAGCTCTATTTTGAGATAATTAGTAGCTGAATTTCTAATATTATTAATGTAGGAGGGGTTATTGCTGGATTTACATCTACATTATAAACGTTTAGGGACAGCCTTAGCTTTGGTTATGGTCCTTTTTGGGTCAACTCGCGCTTTTAAACATTATTATTCAGTAGAACAAATTCCATCAGAGCTAGCAGCAAACCCTACAACCCCCGTTGCACCAATCATAGAAGAAACCACGCTTACCCTTGCAAGCGGTGGTAGCGTACAAAAACTTTTAACCGGTTTTGGTGTTAATAAAGAGTCTGCACTTCAAATAGCAAATGCTTTTTCGCAATTCGTACCTCATAATAAATTAAAGTCAGGCCAAGATTTTAACGTTCGTTACAAACGTTCTGAACAAGGTGTGGAAATTGAATCATTCCATTCACAATCTTCAATTGATCAAAAAATTATCATCACAAAGGCAGATGGAAATTACATCAGCAAAGCTGAGAAAATTCACTTAACACCCGTTGTGCATGTTTTTGAAGGCAATGTTCATTCTAGTTTTTACAGCGCTGCTATGAAAGCTGGCGTACCCACAAAGCTAGTTCAAGAAGCCGTTGATGTTTTAAGTTATGTTGTAAACTTCCAGCATGGTATACAACCTGGCGCTTCCTTTAAAATTTTGTGTAATGCGTTACGCAATGATAAAGGTGATATCGTAAAAATTGAACAATTGCGTTTTGTTTCATTAAAAACAGGACAACAAGATCATAAGCTTTTTGCTTTTACAGAAAATGGTAAAGTGCGTTTTTTCAATGAAAAGGGTGAAAGCGTTGTGCGCTCTCTTTTGCAAACTCCATTAAATGCTACAAAACTATGTGTGACTTCAGGCTTCGGCATGAGACGCCACCCGTTACTCGGATATAACAAACAACATAAAGGTGTAGACTTTGGTGCACCAACAGGAACGCCAGTCTTAGCAGCAGGAGAAGGACGAGTAGTTGCTTGTGGTTGGAGTGGTGGATACGGCAACCGCGTACATATACGACATAGCGGAGGCTACGAAACTGTTTATGCTCATTTAAAATTTATCAATAAAAACATTAGACCTGGTGCTGCAGTTTCTCAACGCCAAGTTTTAGGTGGTGTTGGAATGACAGGATCTGCCACGGGACCTCACTTACATTTTGAAGTTATTTTAAATAAGCACCATATTAACCCCATGAAGGTACAAGCGTTACCATCCTTAAAGCTTACAGGCGGATCATTGAAAAAATTTGAAACTGTAAAATCAGCTACTCAAAAAGAAATGGTAGACTTCATACAAACCAAAGCAGTTGCTTAATTATACTTTTCTGACTTGAATTTTCACTAAATAACACTTATATACCTACTGATACTAGAACCTTCATTAGGTTATATGTTTAGAAAATGGTCACTTGTGATTTTAGCAAGTCTCAATATGGGAACTGGTGTATACATCAGCCTTGATGGGAACTGGTGTATACATCAGCCTTGATGGGAACTGGTGTATACATCAGCCTTGAAATGCACACATGAAATATGAATAGATTCTATAGACAGCTAAACGAATTTCGTGAAAATTTTTAAACAAAAATTCTCAACTACTGTAAATTTCCAAATTTTGTAAACTTACCATCGAAAAATAGCTTCACGGTTCCAACTGGGCCGTGACGTTGTTTTGCAATAATAATTTCTGCTTGGTTTTGCACTTTAGACATGCGTTGCTGCCATTCAAGGTGTTTATCAGTACCAATGGGCGGTTCTTTACGAGCTTCGTAGTACTCATCACGATAGATAAACATCACTACGTCGGCATCTTGCTCGATTGACCCAGATTCACGCAAGTCAGCAAGTTGAGGACGCTTATCTTCACGTTGCTCCACAGCACGAGACAGCTGAGACATCGCAATAACAGGAACGTTTAGTTCCTTAGCCAAAGCTTTTAAGCCACGAGATATGTCAGAAATCTCCTGAACACGGCTATCTCCGCTTTTGTTTTTTCCTGAACCCTCTAACAGCTGTAAGTAGTCCACAACAATCAATCCAATGCCGTGCTGACGTTGTAAACGACGTGCACGGTTACGGAGGGCTGTTACCGTTAACGCTGGAGTATCATCAATGAATAGCCCCAAGTTTTCAATTAATCGGCTGGCTGAAACCAATCCAGGAAAATCTTCTGCTTTAATGTCTCCACGACGAATTCGATCTGATGATATTTTTGATTGTGTTGCAAGAATACGAGTAGCCAATTGCTCAGCTGACATTTCTAATGAAAAGAAAACAGCATTTGCCCCTTCCTTAGGGTTTTCCATAAACGCTTTTGCAGCATTAAAAGCAATGTTTGTTCCCAAAACGGTTTTTCCCATTGAAGGACGTCCTGCAACAATCAGTAAATCTGATGGATGCAAACCACCAAGCCATTTATCAATATCAGTTAAACCTGTTGTCACACCAACAATTGAACTGTCTCGACGGTAAGCAATTTCAGCCATTTTAACAGCTTCGGTTAGTGCTGTTTTAAAGGACACAGCCCCACGAGTTGTGTCGCCACTGCTTGCAAGATCATAAAGTTGCTTTTCAGCACCTTCAATTTTTTCCATTGCAGTATCTTCAGATTTCACATCATGAGCATCACGAATGATTGTATCGCCAATAGATGAAAGGCTACGCCGCAGGTAAAACTCATGAATCATCTGACCATAGTCACGTACACTGACAGTGCTAGAAACACCAGAAACCAAATCAACTAGGTACCCTACTCCACCTGCTTCTTGTATTAACGGGTCACCCTCTAATAACGGCTTAAGAGTGATAGGATCAGCCACCTGTGAACGTTCAATTAAGCGAGCTATCACTTCATAAATATTTTTATGCAAAGGGTGAGAAAAATGCTCAGGCTTTAGAAACTCTGTAATAACTTCAAATGCTTGATTATTAAGCATTAAAGCACCAAGCAACGATTGTTCAGCCTCTAAATTATGAAGGGCTTGAACTTGCTGCTGTTTATCAAAGGCTAAAACTTGAGCCATAAATAGATTCTCCTGTTGATTTTTAAAGTACCACAGAGACGTTTCTTTACCAACTATTAATACTATTTTTATATACTAAAAAAAATATAGTTTTTCATTTTATGCGTTTTTTCATTGTTTTCTATTTGGCAATACACAGTGTGTGGGCAAGTCATTATGGAACTGGCTACTCATCTAGCGGACACTATTCTCAAAGTAGCTATTCAAGCAATAATTACTCTAATAATAACTCCAGCACAGGCATGTCATTAAATCTTCCTCGGATTGATATACGTATTGAAAAATTCATATCAACCCCCAGAGAAATGGAACGTAGAGAAAAAGAAAACGGTACCGAAGAAGAAATTGAAATAGATTGGTATAAGCGAGATAAAGACGGAGAACTTGTAAAAGGAAAAAATTTCCAAAATCATGTTCTTAAAATTTTGATAGAAGAACTTACGGAGCGCTTTAGTAAATCAGAAACCAATCGTTCTGAAAGTGTTGAAAGTATTCTTTTGTACCTGAATCAATTTATTGGAGAAAGGTTTATTCCTGTTGCTTACCAACCCGCTATAAAAAAGATTTTTAACCGAGCACAAGATCTACAAAATAAACCAGCACTACAAGTTACTAATATAGTTTTTAAGGAACTGACGGAAGCTGCGCAAAAAGCCTTTCGTGCAGGAAAGCGTGTTCAAGCTAGCGGAATAGAACGTTCTCAGTCAGTTAGGGACACTATGCAAGCTGATCCGTTACTTGTAGAACTTTTATTTATGCAACTAGTTTGGGACGCACAAAAAAGGAACAGCACACGTCAAGAGCTTTTAAATACCATTGAAAAAAGCATGGTGAAAATGGAACAACTATTTGGCAGTGACCCCGCTTATACAATAGTTGGAACATTTTCCAGTCTACGTTCGACATTATTAGAAAAAGCTCAACAAGAGTCGCCCTTCCCTGCTTTACTGAAGTATATTATTGGAATGATGACAGAAGGAAAAAAAGAACTGGAAGAAGAACATGAGCAACTATTAGCTAACCAAGACCAAGATGACTGGGAAGAAATAATCAAAGAAAAAGCAGAACCTGCTGTTTCAGTTTGGGTAAAAAAAGAAGTTGCCCCTAAAAAAAGTGAAGAAGAAGAACAAAAAGAATTAAAGAGAAAAAAGAAAAAGAAAAAGAAATTAGTAGAAAAAGAACAGCTCGAAAATATAAAAGAAACTGCTGTTGATTCAGTAAAAAATAAAGGTATTAAGGTTGCACAAGATAAATTTTCTAGCTTAATAGGAGATGTATTTGGCTCACTTGGTTCAATTGGTGGCTAAATTTTAAAAGTGGCATTTGCTGGATTTCCACTGAAAATCACATCAAACACCACGTTTCTTAATTCACTGTACCGTTTGTGTTGCTAGTGTCTCAGATGAAGTCAGTATTTCTTTTCCAGTCTCGTCTTCAGAATACTCAATTGGTTGAAGCTCCGTAGAAAGAGCCAATCGTAACACTTCATCAACATGTTTAACCGGAATAATCGTTAACCCTTTTGTCACGTTATCTGGTATTTCAGCGAGATCTTTTTCGTTATCATAAGGAATAATAACAGTTTTAACTCCACCACGATGAGCAGCTAGCAATTTTTCCTTTAAACCGCCAATAGGCAACACGTTACCACGCAAAGTTACCTCACCTGTCATAGCAATATCTTTACGCACAGGTATGCCGGTTAGCACAGATACAATTGACGTACACATGGTAATACCAGCTGATGGGCCATCTTTTGGAATAGCGCCTTCAGGCACATGAATATGAATGTCTTTACGCTCAAATAAACTTGGCTTCAAACCAAATTGTGTTGAACGAGACCGTACATAGCTGAGAGCCGCTTGAATAGACTCTTGCATTACATCACCAAGCTTACCAGTAATTTGGGTTTTTCCTTTTCCAGGTAATACAACAGCTTCGATACTCAACAATTCCCCACCTACTTCAGTCCAAGCAAGCCCAGTTGTCACACCTATCGTGTCATTCTCTTCGGCCAATCCATATCTGAAGCGTTTAACACCTGCGTAGGTTCCTAAGTTTTCATCAGTTACCTTTAGCTGCTTAATTTTAGCACTCATGATTTCTCGAACTGCTTTTCGGCATAAATTAGTAATCTCGCGTTCAAGACTACGCACACCTGCTTCACGCGTATAGTTACGAATAAGCGTCATCAGTGCATCGTCATCAACAGAAAATTCTGCCTTTTTTAGACCATGTTGTTCCATTTGTTTTGGTAACAGATGTTCTTTTGCTATAACCAACTTCTCGTCTTCTGTATAACCTGGAATACGAATAATTTCCATACGATCAAGCAAAGGTTGAGGCATTTTCAACGTGTTCGCGGTTGTAATGAACATTACATCTGAAAGATCATAATCCACTTCAAGATAGTGGTCATTGAATGCTGCATTCTGTTCTGGATCTAGCACCTCTAGCAATGCTGATGCTGGATCTCCACGGAAATCGCTGCCCAATTTATCAATTTCATCTAACAAAAATAATGGGTTAGATGTTTTAGCTTTTTTCATTCCTTGAATAATTTTACCTGGCATTGAACCAATGTATGTACGACGATGCCCACGAATTTCAGACTCGTCACGCACACCTCCCAAGGCCATACGTACAAAGCTACGCCCGGTTGCTTTTGCTAATGATTTTCCTAAGCTTGTTTTACCCACACCTGGTGGACCAACTAAGCATAAAATTTGACCACGCACTTTACCAACTCTTGCTTGCACAGCAAGATATTCAAGAATACGTTCTTTAACTTTATCAAGCGCGTAATGATCTTTGTTTAGAATATTTTCAGCAACAGATAAATCATTTTTTGTACGACTACGCTGTTTCCATGGCAAGTTCAAAAGCCAATCTAGATAATTACGTAATACGGTTGATTCTGCAGAGGAAGCATTCATAGTTCGCAATTTACGAACTTCTGAAAGAGCTTTTTCTCTGGCTTCTTTCGAAAGCTTTACCTTTTTAATTTTATCTTCAAGTTCAGCAATTTCGTCTTTACCTTCTTCGCCTTCGCCCAGTTCACGGTTAATCGCTTTCAACTGTTCGTTCAGGTAATATTCACGTTGAGTCTTTTCCATTTGTTTTTTAACACGTGTACGAATTTTTTTCTCAACGTGCAAAACAGCACTTTCACTTTCAATATAACCAAGCACTTTTTCTAAACGCTTGCTGATATTAGCTGTTTCAAGCAAAATCTGCTTGTCTGGAATCTTTAAACTAAAATATGAAGCAACCGTATCTGCAAGTTTTGCAGGATCTGTAATCTGATTAACAGTTACCAGCACTTCAGGAGGAATTTTTCTATTGAGCTTTATGTATTGTTCAAACTGCGAAACAACGGCACGTGTAAGTGCTTCCAGCTCTTCTTCAGCTCCGTCTTCCTCGTGAATAATAGAACCATACGCTTGAAAAAAAGGAGCATCATCAACGAATTGATTTAGCCGCACACGCTGTGTTCCTTCCACCAATACTTTTACAGTACCATCTGGAAGTTTTAAAAGTTGCAAAAGAGTGCCTAAAGTGCCCACTGAATACAAATCTTTTGCTTCTGGATTATCATCAGCAGGGCTTTTTTGAGTAACCAAAATAAGATCTTTTTGATTAGTAAGCATCATTTCTTCAAGTGCCAAAACCGACTTATCACGCCCCACAAAAAGGGGAACAATCATATGGGGGAAAACAACAATATCCCTTAAAGGCAATACTGGAAATATTTCCCCTTGATTAATTGAAAGTGGCCGGCTCTTTTTAACCATTAACGTGCACCTTCTTTGCGCTTAGGTTCTTCAACTTTAACAATAACAACTGGATCAGCTTTGCTGTCTATTACTTCTTTGTTAATGATAACTTCTTCCACATCTTCACGTGAAGGAAGATCATACATTGTATCAAGTAAAACACTTTCCATAATGGAACGTAGTCCACGCGCACCTGTTTTACGCACGATAGCTTTTTTAGCTACAGCATGCAGTGCTTCATTATCAAAGGTTAACTTAACGTCTTCCATTTCAAACAAGCGCGCATATTGTTTTAGCAATGCGTTCTTAGGTGTAGACAAAATCTCAACCAATGCTGCTTCATCTAAATCACCTAGGGTTGCAACGACAGGTAAACGACCGATAAATTCTGGAATCAAACCAAATTTTAATAAATCTTCTGGCTCAAGGTCACGCAATAATTCTCCAACCTTATGATCTTGAGGACCTTTTACATCCACACCAAAACCTATGCCACTACCTTTTTTACGACCGGCAATAATTTTTTCCAAACCAGCAAAGGCACCACCGCAGATAAACAAAATATTGGTTGTATCAACCTGCAGAAACTCTTGCTGTGGATGCTTTCTTCCACCTTGAGGAGGAACGGAAGCAACAGTACCTTCCATAATTTTAAGAAGCGCTTGTTGCACACCTTCACCTGAAACATCACGCGTGATAGAAGGATTGTCGGATTTTCGAGAAATCTTATCAACTTCATCAATATAAACAATGCCACGTTGTGCACGCTCGACATTATAATCAGCAGCTTGTAGAAGCTTCAATATGATATTTTCTACGTCTTCTCCTACATAACCAGCTTCAGTTAATGTAGTTGCATCAGCCATTGTAAAAGGTACGTCAATAATACGTGCAAGTGTTTGAGCCAATAAGGTCTTACCACTACCTGTCGGACCTACCAACATAATGTTTGATTTAGCAATTTCCACTTCACTTCCACGGACACCATGATTAAGGCGTTTGTAGTGGTTGTGCACAGCAACAGAAAGTACTTTTTTCGCATGATCTTGTCCGATTACATAGTCATCAAGAACTTTTCGAATTTCTTGAGGGGCTGGTACACCTTCAGTCAGCAAACGCGGTGTTGCACTTTCCTCTTGAATAATATCGGTACATAGATCGACGCACTCGTCACAAATAAATACTGTTGGTCCTGCAATTAACTTGCGAACCTCATGCTGACTTTTTCCACAAAAAGAGCAATACAAGGTATTTTTGCTATCACCAGTAGATTTGCTCATATTTTCTCCACATCAAAAACTTATTAGCGGCGCCCAAACGCATCACTTCATACTTCAACTATGCAGCCGAAAAGTCAAGAAATAGTTAACCAAATTGGCTTTTTTTGTGGATAAAGTGAAGTATTTTAAAGCAACTATTTAATTTTCAAAATTCAGTATTTAAGATGCTCTATTAAGAAATCTGCGTAATCATATGCCAGAGTTTTTGTGCGGCATCACGTTCCGCGTGTTTTTTATTTTTACCTTCACCTGTTGCAACGAAACCATTTTTTAAAGAAACTTCAAGCATGTACAAAGGCGCATGATCAGGGCCTGACCTTCCAATTTCTTTATATTCTGGAATATCCATTCCACGCTTTTGTGCCCACTCTTGCACAAGGGCTTTAGGTTCCTTTGGCAATTCTTCCAGATCGTAAATAGCATCTCCCCAGTATTTATGGATGAAATTTTGCGATGCTTCCATTCCTCCATCAATGTATAGGGCAGCTATTACTGATTCTATGCAGTTTGCTAAAATTGATGTGCCTTTCAATTCGTCTTCTTTAATAGGAATAAAAGACGCTAAATTTATACGTTCCGCGATAATATTGCAAAATTCCCTTGAAGTAAGATAAGAAAGGCGCTTGGCAAGTTTTCCTTCTTCATCATGGGTATAATGAACATACAATGCCTCTGCTATTACCAATCCAAGAACACGATCGCCTAAAAATTCTAAACGTTCAAAAGCCTTACCTTGTTTGCGTTGTTGTAAAACCGGTGGTGTGAGAGCTTGGGTAAGTAGTATTTTCCTTTTAAAGAAATACCCTAAAATATCTTCGAGCATCATTTTTTAGATCCATTAAAAAATTGTATTTTGCAAAAGTTAAAAAGGAAACATGAGCATATTCACTCATAAAAACTACATGTCGATAAGATATCTCAAAGTTTATTGGAAGTACAATTTTAAAATGGTGGATTGAAATTTTTTTGCCAACCGGCTATTAAAACGTATCGTATTTTTATCAAGCAGCTGTATGAGAATTGGCGTTCCAAAAGAAGTAAAAAATCATGAGTACCGAGTTGGTTTAACAACTTTATCTGTCAAAGAGTTGATCAGTGCAGGTCATGAAGTCGTAGTTGAAACAAATGCTGGTGTGGGTATTGGGTTAACCGAT
>Ga0247834_1004941_pt1 | contig 16264 bp, 18 predicted proteins | sample LaCruzMarch2015__8_FD_187118 | JGI IMG/M metagenome (GOLD analysis project Ga0247834, IMG submission 187118) | Freshwater microbial communities from meromictic Lake La Cruz, Castile-La Mancha, Spain - LaCruzMarch2015_12m | ecosystem: Environmental > Aquatic > Freshwater > Lake | place: Spain...
ATCAATCGCAATCAGCAAATCAAGAATACAGATTTTGTATTCAACTTCTTTTTTGGTTGGCAAGTTGTCAGTCATTTGTCTGGTTGCTTATGAGTATATTATAAGGCATCACAGGGGGTTTTGGGGTTTCCCTGTGTCAGGGAACTATCTGGAAATTCCAGATAGTTGAAGCCCAATATCAGGCCAGGAAGTGTCTACATCAAAGTTTGGATCAAAGTTTGGATTGATTTCATTTGGAAAATATCCTCTAGGATTACAAATCACTCTACAACCACCAATCATATAATCCATACTTTCGTGGACATGACCATGTGAAAAGTATTTTATGTTTGGATGATCAAAAATCAAATCGTCAAGGTTACTCACATATGCCCCATTAGCAATACCAGAATTTCTGTATTTTGGATGTACAGATTGATATGAGGGGGCATGGTGAGTAAGAACCCAGACCTTCTGGTTCTTAAACATCGGTAGAGTATCCAGAAGAAACTGTTTGGATTTCTTATGAAACCCCAGAGTATCATCAGGATTTAACTTACGATAGTTAGAACCAATACGAATGGTCTTATAATCATTCATACATTGGGCTGCCTCCATCATCTCCAGAGCATTCTCATTACGAAAATCAGTCCATAGAGTGCAACATAAAAATACCCAGTCCTTGATTTTTACAAAGTCATTCTCAAGGTAATGGATTTCTTTTGGAAGATGCTCTGCTAGGACATCAAAGGTTCCCTCCACATTATACCCATAAAATTCATGATTACCATTTATGTAAAGAACCTCATCAAAGTTCTTTACACACTTCTGTAGAAAGTCATTATAAACTTTCTTAAGATTACCATCCTTCTTAAAGTGACGGGCACAAAGAATGTCTCCACCCAATATTAATGCGTCCCCCGAACCCAAGTCAGGAACTCCGTGACCATACTCACAACTCTCTAGGTGAAGATCAGAGACAACTTTAATTTTCATAGGAGGTCTTTATGTTCATAAGGTCATTATACACCATTTTGCTACCCAACGGCAAGGGACTGTGCCAGTTCTAGGAGTGTTCCCACTTCATCAGACCAAAAATATACTGAATTCCCCAATCCAGACAATGTGCTGGTATATCATATAAGTTATAAAATAATATTTGTCGGGCATCAATAATTCTTTCTTTACCAATAGCATTTAGATTTGCGACAGATGCTCTCATAAACTCTTCATAGTCTATTTGATTATTGTTCTTAAATCCAGATATGTAAAGTTCTCTAACTTCCCTCATTATCTCTGCGGTTTCTGGTGCGAATGTAATAATCTCATCACCCAGTGGAATAGTTTGAGTTTTCATACAACTCATTGAGAACTTCATTGCTATTCTGGTTTCTTCTGGAGAAAGTGCATCAACATCTCCATTTCTAAAAGAATGTTGGATACAACCATTTGAGCATTCTATGAGACGCAAGAGAGCAAGTTTATCCTGCTCCTCATCTGGTAGTGCCTGAAATATAAAGTCCCAATCTTTTTTCATTCTATAAACCCCTGTTCCCAGACCATTTGTTGTGCTAATTTATCTCTCAATGCATTAACCTTCGTGTCAGTATATTGGTCAAAGTTTCCAATCTTCTCTACTTTCTTATAATAATGTAGAGCATTGAGAATGATTGTATAATCTTCTGCTGTGATATCAACTTTCATTTTAAGTTATCATACCTGTCCCAGTTCCAAGTTCTACTCATAAAAGTAAAATCAAAACCAAACTTATGTGCCCAGAATAAGACATTCAATACATCTCCAGACCCACTGCGGATTTGTAAATAAGGCCAAGAAGGGTAATCGTTCCAACTAACCGAAACTTGAAATAAACTCCACTTTCTTATGTTTATAATTGACGCATACCAATCGTGCCCAAAGTCATATCTATGAGCACAAATAATCAAAGAGTTTTTCATTTTAATGTTTTTGTCACCTTACTGAACAACAAATGATTTCTTTATCTTTCTCATTCGCCCAGTCAATAAACTCGGCACCAATGGCGAGAGCATCGTCAGATTTATCCTCCATGGTAAGTTCCATCATGCGTCCCATTGCCCAATCAAGGGTTTCTGTGACATATTCTGTTAAGTCTTCAAATTCTTCTTTCATTTGTTTAAGTGGTGAAGGATTCAATAACACGGGATTGTTCATCTTCCCTTAAAATAAATCGAGAAGATCTTTCAACATTTGCCATTAATTCAGTGTAATACCTATCATTCTGTTTTTCATCATAATCCACAATAAGATCAAAACATTCTCGGTTATCTTTTGCGATAACATTCCACAGTCCACCATACTCACTTGTAGGAAATGGTGCAAAATGATCGACGACGTAAAAATACTTCATAGTTTAAAATGATTCAAGTTTATCAAGAATAATGTCTGTGTCTTTAACGGACTCAATTTGAGAAATCAAGTTTGCAATTACAGAGTTTACCACAGCACGTTCATTTCGTGCTGAAAAAGCAAGAGCATTACGAAGATGTTGTTCTGCTTCTTTAAGTGAGTCCTCTACTTGTTTAGATAATGCCATTAGTCAGATGCTCTCCATTGTTTTGGTTCAAGAAGTTTAGTTCGAATGGTTTGAAATTCTTCTACATGTTGTAGAATACGATGTGCTGTTTCCTTAGCGCATTTTTGTGTTTCTGTATTATCCCAGTCAGAAATTTCTGTCCAAAAACAATACATTTCCTCAATAATGCAGTCAATTAATTTGTCATAATGTGTCATATTTCAAAATCAAAATCTAGAAATTCCTCTATGTAATAATCAACTGTAATTTCCAATTCTTTTGCACGACGCTCAGTTTCAATTGCGGCATGTTCACAAAACAGATCAAGGGATGATTCATGCATTGATCAAAACATTCAAATTTATAAAAGAACTTTCATTATTAGTTATATGAACACATTGCCAATCATAGTCTACATAAATGTATCCATAATCACACCCACATTCCTGATAGAATTCAATCATAGAAGTAATCGAAGAAAATGTACGATGTGAATTAAAACTATCATCGTAGAATTTACATTCAGATATAGTAGTTTCAAGATTGGATATATCTCCATCTTGAATTAAATTAATTACATCATTCTTGTGCTCATAATACCTCATCAAAGTATAACCAGTATACTCGGGATGACCATCTGCACAAAAAATGCTGTCATACTCAAAATTGCCCTTAAAAATCGAAATGAAACAACGTGATTCCATGAGGTCTTTGGATGTGACTGTCATATTATGACTCATGATCCGAGATTTGTCAAGACCTGACATATAAGAATTTCTAATCATTTTTTAAATTCATTAATAAGAATATCTATACGAGCATCTAATGAATTTTCCATGCGGTATAATTCATTTGTTGTTGATGCGTTTTCTTCTTCAAGAATTTGAATCCTACTCTCCAATTTTTCAATTTTTGAGTGTAACCCGTCGTGAAATATTTTTTTTGACGGAGAAAAAAACCATTTAATTGCATTGAGCATTTCACAAAACTGCATTAAAAACAAAGTTTACCACAAGTTCAAAAATTTGTCAAGTGTCAAATGGAACGCTTAAGTTTCTTAAATTAACATAAAGAATTTTTAATAATTATTTAATGTAATTGGGTTATGAATTGAAGCTATAGAATTTCTAGGTGTTAAAGAATATGTAGTATTAACATTTCCCCAAAATTTAACTTTATTATCTGTTGTAATTGCGAATATTCCAGCAGTGCTTCCTTGAGAACTAATCATTGCAACATTATTTAAATTTCTAACTTGAATTGGTGTTGAACTGATAGTAATATCTCTTTCCCAAGTATAAGCAGCTTTTGAAAATTCTACGGTTGTATGATTTACACCAATACCTTTAACAGTATTGGCAGTACTGCTTCCATTTACCATCACTGTTCCCCCAGAATCTAAAAATACATGACTTTGATTAGTGTTTTCCGCTCCAACAGAACAAACATCTTTTATATCTTTAAAATTACCAAGATCCATTAAAATTGGATATGAAAGGTCTGCATTACCCCAAGGATTATCACGGTCAACTTCATTAATTTGTTCTTGCTGTGATAGGATAGAATTATTACTTCCAGAAGAATAACCAGCAGCAAACATAGCATTGGTTATTTTTTCTTTCATGAATAATTTGCCCTGATTTCCATATCCTGATGACCAAAAATCAGCAACATTATCCACAACATCAGTTGCTTGACCAAGTTCTCTAACTTGAGTATTATTTAAATTACCATTAGTTTTTAAATCATTTTGTAATATTGTTGACATTTTTTCTGGATATGGTGAATAAGTATCATTTGTTGGAAATCCTTTATGGAATCCTGCATATCCCATACTCCCCCCAAAAACCCACATTGATCCGTCATTTGTTAAAACATGTCCACCATGACTGGAGTTGTCGCTATTTCCAGTTAAATTAATTTTTTTAATTCCACCATAATCCATCCAATCAATTGTTTGTTTAACTGGTCTAACACACCTATCTATTGAATAATTTCCAATACCCAAAACACCATACGTATTATAACCCCATGCCCAAACTTGACCATTTTCATCAAGTGCAAAACTACACCCATAAGATCCTGTTCCACTTGTCCAAATATCTACAATTTTTGCATAGTCAAAAAACTTTGTGTCAATTTTTTTAGGAATATCAACTAAATTTACATGACCATGACCCAATTGTCCATATCCATTATAACCCCAAGACCATACTTGTCCCTGATTATCAAGTAACAAACAGTGAATATAAGTAGACTCATTAATTCCTTCACTTGCTGCAGCCTTTATAATAAAAACATCTCTTAAAATTCCAGTTCTGCGATGAGGACTTGTATCATATTTGGTTCTTCCTATTCTTGCTGGAAATCCACGGTTAGTCGTTTCTCCATTTCCTAATTGATAATTCCCATTATATCCTGCTGCATATATTTCCCCATTATCAAATAAAAACATTACATGACTATAATGTCCAAAAACTTGAATACATTTTGGAACTCCCCCAGTAATTGAAGGTCTATATCCATCATAATAATCCCAAAAATCAAAAGAAAAATTACATTGTTCAGCAACATAATTGTCTGCAAGAGTTGTTGTAGTTGTAGAATCACTCCTACCCATAAAGGCAAATTCAAAATTTCCGTTTATCGTACCAATACTCTGATATGCATATGGTCGATATATATAATCATATCCATTTGAACACATATTCCTTGTCCATCCCATCGGTTCATAATTTGCAAACCAAATGTGATTAGAACATTTATTAGTTTCACCAGTATCTAAAATTTTAGTCCAATTTGTTGATAAAGATCCATTTTCATATACTGGATGTCCGCCAAAATTATATTTATTGCAAACATACCAATCACTATTCCATTTAATTACATCACCAGGATAGTAATGATCTCTGTAATTCCACCCATCTCTCCAAAGATATCCATAAGAAAATTCTTGCCAATATTCATTTGCCACTGTAGGTCTATAAGCATTTCCATATTTTCTACTATCACTTAATTCAGTATCAATACACACAAATTTTATACCATTATATTTTACAACATCATTTAAATAATAAATTTCACTCCCATTCCATTCACCTTTCCATCTATGTTTGATTTGACTAATATCTATGGATCCGTTAAGTCTCATTATTAATCTCTAATAATTTTACTAGTTAGTTGAAATTCCAACAGGAGTTTCTTGAGAAGGTTCGTCTAGAATTAAAAATCTTGGGGCTGCTGGCAAATTTCCCAAATAAGTCAAATAATTATTATCCTCTTTATATTTATCAAGATGATTAGGTTTTTGATTAAGAAGTAATGTTACAAAATCCTCATCCAAATTAGTTTCTTCTCGAATATCATAATCTTCTAATAAATTTTCACCATTTGTTCCGATGGAATCATTTAGCAAATCTAATGTCATTTCAATTGGTACAGAATAATAACATCTATAATCAAATGCAATTATTTCAATATGAAGTTTATCTTGTTCCCATTCTGGATCAACATCTCCAATACAAAAATTCATTTGATTAAATATTTTATCTTCCTGTAAAATTTTTTGAGGGAGTTGTGGCATAACATATCCAAAATTTGTTTTGATTGAAATTACTTTTCTTTTCATTTTAATTCTCCTTAAATATATCCTGGTAATGTATATGGTGCTCTTATTGAAGATCCTGAGTAAGTAGTGGATATAATTTCCCTATTTGCCCCCCACCACAAAGACTGAGCTTTCTCTGTAAGTAAAAAAGGAGTTTTAGCTTGCTCATAAACTGTAGCTGTAGCATATACTGGATCGCCAGTATTTTCATCATAATACGCGATGTATTGATAGGTGTATTGACGTATCCCACCTGAACACGCAAGATCTATAACTTTCCCATATTCATTACTTGGAGCAAATAACCTAACCCACCCAAATCTATTACTTCCAAATGGTTGCATTTTCGATGCATTATTACATACTACCGTATTATTAGTAGTAGTATTTATTGCTCCAGACTCCCCAAAAGCTTCTAAACCGGCAGCATAAAGATATCCTGCAGCATCAAGAGCCCATATAAGTCCAGCATCTTGTCCACCACTAAATATATTTACTATATTAACCATACTGGTTCCAATTCCAACAGAAGCACCACCAATGGTGCCTCTTGATGTTGGAGCATTGATAATTACCGGTGAATTTCTATTCGTGGTTGTACCATCAGTCAAAACGTAATTAGTATTATCACCAAATCCATATATATGATTTAAATTAGTATTAGTTGTATTAGAAACAGAAATAAAAGTTTGAATACTGCTATAACCAGCAATCCACAAATTATTAATTCTTCCAGGCAGTGCAGATCCAATACCAGTAAAATATCTTCTTTGAAGTGATGATGTAGTATTATCAGTTGTAGATGTATACCCATCTCCAAGTTGACCACTATTATTATATCCACAACTCCACATATGTCCTTGCCCATCTAAAACAAATAGAGATGTATTACCAGATACAGCAGATTTATTTACTAAGAATTTTTGAATTCCACCATAATGTTGCCAAGTTTTTGCTACAACACTACTAGAAATACCAATAGAGTTTAAATTTGTAGAGTTCCTATAAAAACTACTATCGAAATGCCATGGTGTAGTTGATGATACTCCAGTAAAATTTGTACTGTTTTTTTGTAATCTTCTTACAAGTTGAACACACCTACCATCACCATGATAATCATAATACCAATGAACACAATTTGAAATTGGTTCATATATAAGACTTAATACTGTTGCTGGTGTATATTGATATCTTCCTGAAGACCCCCCACATACAGGATCTGCGTTGCTTTCGTTTACTACATATTGAACATAATCATCATTATCAACAAAATACCATGCAGCATTAATTCCTGCCCATGATGCACCATTTCCAGGAGCACGTTGGAATCCAAACATTAATCCACTATTAATTTGTCCCGCTTTTGCAGAAATTGCTATAGTTGAAGGATATCCGACGGTACTATAAACTTCCGCATTCCATCCGGTTCCACCAGCATTTTTAGTATAAGAGACGCCAGTTGTATTTACTGTAATGTTAGTATAAGCAACACCAACACCAGTTAAAGCACTACCAGTCCAAGTAAATCCAAGAACACCCTGATCTGATAATTTTTTTGGAGATCGTGAATAACTGGTACTTCTAAATTTAGTGGAATCATTTGTTGGATAACCCAATCCACCAGCGTCATTATTTCCCCAAGACCAAAGTTCACCATCTTCATCTAAAGCATACATTTTTCGAGTTGAAACACTAAAATCAACAATTCTTTTATCACTAAACCTATCACTCTTATACAAACAAACTGGAAATGTTGGGTCATAAGTTCCCGCTAAAGATTCAGGACCTAATCCCCCACTATCGCCAAAATCTGAACCAATCCCAAGATTATAATAATCATTACTACCCCATACCCATAATTCACCATGTTCATCCAAAGCGGAAGCATATTGTTGTGCTTCTCCGTCACCCACATAATCGTTATGCAAATCAATTTTTACAATCGATCTTTCATTAAAAGATTTTTTCCCTAGTTCTAAAACTATGTTAGATGTATTGGCATCAACATATCCTGATCCACGAACACCACTTCTCGTTCTACCAGAAATACCAACTGTTCCATTGGAAAACAAATATGCTCTAGAACTAGACGTTGGAACATATTGAATTGGAAAAACACTTGATATTGATTGTTCAAATGGTAAATTTCCAGCTGAATTAGATTGCGACTCTACATATTCATTCAACATGAATGAATCGCCATCTGCTACATATCCACCACCACCAATACCACTGTTTCCACCAATATTTGTAGATGAATCAAGTTGATCTATACCAGATCCGGCAGTCTTTTGTCTTCCATCAGCACCAATAAAAGTTATTCTAGAATTATCTAATTTAATAACCTTATGCGTTGTCCACATCCATTTATGAGGGGAGGTGCTCATTCCAGTTTGCATTTTCCAAGGCCACCCACCTTGATACATAGATCCTATTCCAGATTGCCCCCATTTTGGGGATGGAATAAATGGATGACCGCTCCAATAAATTGGATTATTATTTGGTAAAAATAAAATCTTTTTATCTTTTTGTTGAGCACTATCACGATTAATGTAATCATCCCATACATCAAGATAATCCCATTGAGGATCAATTGCACTGGTAGTTGTACATGGACCTAAATTATTTGATCCTAATCCCAAGTAAGTAGATCCAATTCCAGTTGCATTTTTACAAACATAAGATTGATTATTTCTAACAACAATGTTTCCTGGCAAATATGATTGATTTGGACTCCAATCACCCATAAAGGCAAATGTGTCCGAATAAGTATCCCAATCTACCGTATTTAATTGATTATCATATCTATTTCCATATCTTCTGGCACCAACAATAAATGGGGCATTTGTAATTATGCTTGTATTAGTGCTATATTTTGAAAGTGTTAATTGAACTTCTGTTGAACTTATTGTAGTTTTTTTTAAAACTTTTGTATTACTTGGAATATATAGAGAATATACTTTGGAAAGTTTTGGAACTGCGTAAGAATTGTGTTGACCTCCAATGTTATTATTGGATAATACAGTTAAATTTACAATATTTGTACTAATACCAAGAGATGCAACTGCTCCGGAAACGGTATGAATATATGGATGACTTCCAACTTTTGCCTCGGCATTTTTGTAAGTAAATGTTGGACTTACATTCAAGAAAGACGTAGATGTTTTTCCAAAGGAAATAATATCTCCAGCACTATATGTAGTGATTCCAGAATATTCTCCAGTATAAGATAATTTTACTTTTCCAAAATTTAAAATTGCCATTTTTTTTATTTACTAATGATTATTTAGTCTATGCCAAAAAAATCTAGCACCAGTATTGCTATATCCATTTTGTCCATAATTAGTAGTATTAAAACATCCATAAATTCTACCGGTTTTTAAATCGATTAAATAAGAACCACCATATTGATATCCCGTACTAGAAATTGGATTTATTTTCATATGGGAATAGTCAAAAGCTGTGGGTATTTTGGGTAGTGGTTTCAGACGGTAATTACTCGCAGTAAAATCAGGATCATGTAATTGAAGAATGTTATAAGTATCAGATTCATGTGTTCCCATTCTTCCGTTGGTATATGGGAAAAGATAAAATTCAGAAGATCTAGGACCTTGAACTGTTTTAATTGAACCATATCCGTGAAAATTATTATCACCAAACGTCATAGCTACATCAACCAGACCAGTAAGTTGTAATCCACTTGATGTTTGCATACCTACAAATATATTTCTAGTGGTAGTATCGTCTAAACCTAAACTTAATTCCCTAACGCCATTTTTACCAGTTGCAAGTGCAGTTGTAACTCCAGGATTTGTTGTTGATCCTACAGATATGTATACACTTCCAGCACCACCATGATATCCCTTTGTCCATATATCATAAACATTTGTAAATCCGATCCCAACTGTAGTTCCAGCACCACTTGCATAATTTCTTACCGCAGAAACTCCGGAATATCCACCGGTGTTTACCTGAATTGGATAATATATGTTACTAGTGTGATTATGACCAGAATGATTACTTGCATTATATCCCCAATTCCACAATGTACCACGATCAGTTAAAATATAAGGAGATCCTGTAGAATTTCCATATTGCGATACAAATTTTTTAATTGAATGTAAGGGAGCAGTCCAAGTAAAATTTGTGTTTCCAATTCCAATTCGAGTTAAAACGGTCTTGCTTGTAGCGGTGCCATCACCCAATTGCCCATATCCATTATATCCAGCAGCAAACATCTTTCCAGTATCTGAAAGAACATACAAATTACCATAATTATCCCCTGTTGCCCAAATTTCAATAATTTTACCATTGTTGGTTTCATTCCAATTAACATTAACTGGAGTCGATCTATTCGTGGTTGTTCCATCAGCAAGTTGCCCATATCCATTATAACCCCAAGACCACAATTCCCTCGTCCCGTTACCATTTTCAATTAATGCATAATTTGAACAAGCACTGTTGGAGTTATGTGATCCCATTGTACTAGCAATACGAATTGCCTTTTTTCCTCTTAAAACTGAGTTTCCAGATTTATTAGTATTCGCATATCCACATCTAACAAATTGAGTATTTACAGTTGTAGTAGAATCCCCGCTTTGTCCATGTGCATTATATCCAGCATAATGAACTTCACCATTATTAAATCGTACTAAAGTTTGATAATGTCCATTTACGTGTGCTTCAATGACTTTTGGTGGTTCACCATCTGGAGTTGGCAGAAGTCCATCTAAATAGTCTAAATGAACAAAACAAGATTCACTAAAAATTGGGTTGTTATTTGAAGCACAACTAAACCCGCCAGGTTGTTCAGTAATAGTTTCATATCCAGCACGGACTAGCCCATACTGTTTATTAATATAGTATATTGCATATCCAGTACCATCATGATTATGTCCTTTAAATCTACCTACTGTATCACCAACTCCGACCTTAGATTTATATGAAAATGCTGTTGCAGTTGCACTTGATCCACCACCTCCACTAATTGTGACAAGAGGATCTAAAGAATATCCATTTCCAGGATTTGTAATTTCAATAGCAAAAATAGTTCCTGCTGCAGAAACATAAGCAACGGCAGAAGCACCAACTCCAGTTGGACCGGCAAAAGTTACCGTCGCTGTCGATAATCCTGCAGGATATCCACTAGTTGTAGTATAACCACTACCACCATTAGTAACAGTTACAATGCCTATACCCCCAGGTCTAGCACCACATTTCGCATCCCAAATATGTGAATGTGTTGGTACATATCCAGCATTTACATCTCCAAGATATGCAAGTTTATTATTAAAAGATCCCTTTGAAATTAATTTCCAATCACTAGGATCTGTTGGTGGATAATTTGCATTTCCAGAAACTCCTGTATTGTTTATACAAATATAAGTATTGTTTTCTTGGTAATTATATACCCTATTAAAACTCAAAGTTGTTGTTACTCCAACAACATCCCCAGTATAATATGTAGATGCACTACTCCATTCCCCTTGAGAATATGGGGTTTGACTTAATTTTGCCCATGGAATTGCTGAAGATGAATATGTTGTTGGTGTTGTTGCTATAGTACTCAGTGTACATCTATAATACGACCCCAAATAAAATACCATATCATCAATTTCATATTTGATGTTGGAAGCATATGTCCCACGAGGATTATATCTAATTTTTGCTACTGTAGAAATTCCTGACATATTTTTATACTGTTACTAGTAAATTTCCAGATTGGTCAATAGACATGTTTGCAGTTGATGTGGTTGTAAATGATGAATATATATTTGTAGATGATAAATCAACAACATCAGTATCAGAAGTACTATAATAAATTCGTCTTAAATCTCCACCTTGAGCAGATCCAATTCCTGTAGTAGTTATACCAATTGTTAAATAATTAAATATGGTGTAAACAGTTGACCAAGTAGCGCCATATCCAGTTGATGTTAAAACTTCTCCGGTACTACCAGCATTTCCACTAAGTCTAACAAATTTTCTAAGATTTATATCTCCATTAATATCCAATTTATAATCTGGAGTCGGACCAGATCCATAAGTCATACCAATACCAACATCACCAGCATTATCAATTAAAATAACGGCATTACCACCTTCTACAATTTCAATTGTATCGGCTGCTGGACTATAAATACCAGTATTTGAATCTGAAGAGTTCTGGTTAAAGTTTAATGAAGGTTGTAACCTACTACCTCCAGGTAGTTCAGCAGCATCAATAGTAATTTTTGTTGCCATTACCTCTAGATCATATTTTATATTTATATTAAATATATACTAAACTAATTTTTAGTATCAAAGAAAAACATTTGCCATAATCTAGCGTTTTCCTTAACAGTTCCAAAATATTCAGAAGCACTATGAATGGCACTCGCATCAAAAATTACAAGACGATTGTAAACATTTCCTAGAACATCTACAGGTTCCCAAGGAGTTCCATCTAGATGTGGATCTCCTGGAATATCTTTCCAAGATGCATCCCACCCTTCTTCATGATAAGTTCTTGCTCTAGTTTGTTTATGAGCATACAAAGTTGTGCCACACTGATAAGGCGCATTAGGAGTAAGATATAACATTCCACCCCACTGTTGATTATCACAATGATAAACTAAAGGCTCTCCAGACCAAGCAATTTGAAATCTTCCATTCATTCCATATTCTTCCCATTTAGTAATTGGTCTACTCATAATACTCTCAAATATTTCTTTAAGATTTGGAAATAAAAATTGTTGTTCTGTACGTCTACCAATAAAACCTCTACCAAATCCACCCTCAACATATTCTTGTTGTAATGCAAATTCTCTTACTGCATCTGGAGTATCATAGAAGTTATCTACAATCCATGAGGTTGATTTACTGTGAGTTGAAGAAGTAAATTCTTTAGGAGTTTCATCTTCAGTTACAATTTTAAAATTAAATTTCATCATTTTTTCAATCACTGAGGATGGACATTTGATAATAAAATTTTCACATTCATTGATTGCAATTGAAAGCAAGAACTGATTATCTTGATAAATCAATCCACCACAGTATTCTACACCATTATTAAAAAACACAAATTCATCGGAAACTTTGACTAAGTTCCAATCTTTATTCCAGTATATAAATCTGTGTCCATATTTGTAGGCAAATGCTGAATCTTCTTTAAAATGAGTCTCATGAACTACTGCAAGATACCCATCTTTCCAAGAAATTACTTGAGAACTTCCTCTTAAATTTGTTGATTGAGTGTTTTGTTCTTTCTCATGTACAACTGTTGTAATATTTTTTTCAATATCGTATTTTAGAATTTGTGTTGGATTTGTCCATCTTACAAAGTGATATGGTATGTCAAGAATTGGCATCCAATTCTTTTCACAATAACTAATAACACCTTCTGGGGGTGGCATACAATATCTCGAAACTTCATATATTGCCCCATTTACAATTTGAACTTCTGATAAGTAAATTCTACGTATTCCATATTCAGAAATATATTGTTTCTCATGATTTTGAAATTTTGAATCATTGTTATTCCTATCTCTATCATTTCCACAAAGGTATAACTTATCATCCCATTTAACTAATCTCGCATCATCCAATCCACTATATTCACATAATGGTAGTACATCTAACTTTGAAGTATCTACAATTAATTTTTCCTCAATTTGAAAATCAGAATTTAAAATTCCCAAATGATTACAAGTAGTTCTATTGATTTGATCAAAATTGCGAAGATTTAGAAGTATCTTGTTATCATAATTCATTAAAATTGAAGGACTTAGAAAAATTGAATTCTTTTTAGATTCTAGTTGTACTGGGGTAAAAGAACCATTTGATTTTAAAACTTCAGATACTAAACTTAGACCATTATAATACTTTGGGTGTATGGTCGCTATATTCTTATTAACTGCTTCAGTATGAATTTCATCTAGATCATAATTCTCTTTCAAATCAATCAAAAGGTCTCGACTTTCATCACACAACCCACAATGCCAAGAAGAAATTGCTTTCTCAAACAAAACTCCATACTTTCCAGGATAATCCACTACCAATGGAAGAGGTTTACAATCAAAATCTGAAACAACAATACCTATAGATGAAATTAAATAAGAGTCATACCAATTTTGTACTCTTTCATAAAATCTAGAGAGTAGAAAATATCCCTCTGGTCTTTTAGGGCATAAAGCAATTGCACTTTGAAGCAATCCTTTTACTGAATCATTTCTACAACCTTGAGAATGAAAACAATCAGATGCTGTGAGTAAACATGCATACATTAAAGTTTGATCTTCAGTTCTTTCTGCTGTTCTGATATAATAAGAAATCGCAGATGCTGTTTGTCCGATAGAATGATAATATTTTGCAAGCCATAGATTATTATAATCATTCTCGGGGTCAATTACAAATCGATTCAACAAAGTTTGTAAATTATTCATTTATCATGTCCTCAAAAAGTTGTTCTGGAAATTTTAAAATGTATGCAGCATTATCTTGAAATCCAAAGGTCATTAGAAAATCTGTTCCTTGTTGAGCAAGTCCAACACAAAATTCTACATGCCCACCCATAATCGAAAAGTCATTAGACCATTTTACCAAGTTGAAATTCTTATCCCAAAAACACATTCGATGCTTATAAAGAGCATCTTTTCGATCAGTTTCACTTTGAAATAAATCCACTTCATGTGTAATTGCAACATAGTAATTTTTCCAAGATAATACTTGTGATCCCCCACGAAGATCTCTAGGTATACTTTTAGATTCACCTAAAAATACGGTTTTTGATGTTCCTTCTTGAGGATCTATTTTTACAACTTCTGTTGGATTTCCCCACTTAATATAATGATATGGAAGATCTAGAAAAGGCATCCAATTCTTTTCACAATAACTATTAGAATTATTTGGAGGTTCAATTCTATCTCTTGAAACTTCTACAACTTTATTTTTATGAACTTCAATTTCACACAACTCCATTCTACCTACACCATTTGTTGTAGTGTCTCTTCTAACTCCAGACAAATAAAGTTTATCTTCCCAATAAGATAATCTTGCGTCTTCTAAACCAACAAAATCCCAAAGTTCTTGATCTGGAAATTTTGAAGTGTCAATTTTATTGATTCTTGATATGTTATAATCATCATCAAGTTCAAGATAATAATTCCAGGTTCTTAGATACTGATCATTTTCTGGATGAATATATGTTAATGGCCCATATGGATGTTGAAATAATTTTCTTTCTGAATGATAGAAGGTATAGTTTACTGCTCTTAAATTAACTAATATTTTTTGATTATGAATTAAGATTGATGGATTCATCAATCCAAGTCCACTGTTAAGTTCGGCAGGAATAATGAGTGGACGTATAATTCCACCGCAATTCAAAGCACGTTGAGCAAAATTCATGAATGATGATGTTTTATAGTATTATAACTGATTAGTGGTTAATCTGTCAACTTTTTGATTGAGTTCTTTAATTGCTTCTACTAAGATTGCAACAAAGTTTTGGTATGCAACTGATTTAGGATCATCCCCAAAAACAAGTTCTGGAATTACTTTTTCTACTTCTTGTGCAATAAAACCAATTGACTTACTACCATGCTCAATATAATTAAACGCTACACCACGAAGAGATAATACTTTTTCTAATGCATTTTCAATATTTTTAATATTTGTTTTTAATTTTTCATCAGAAGCAGCAGTAACTGTACCACCAACTTCAAGGTTTCCTGTGCTGGGATTAAAACTAAATGCAGTTGATGCACTTTTTACCGAAGCAGTTTGATTAGATCCAGCAGCAGCAACAAATACTGGGAAGAATGATGCGTTGGTTGTTACTGCAGTAGCATTAATTACAGTTGATGGACCTGTTGCACCTTGGGTTCCTTGGCGGCCTTGAGTTCCTTGAGTACCCGTGGTGCCCTGGAGTCCTGTGGTTCCTTGAGTACCCGTGGTGCCCTGGAGTCCTGTGGTGCCCTGGAGTCCTGTGGTTCCTTGGGTTCCTTGGGTTCCTTGGGTTCCTTGAGTACCCGTGGTGCCCTGGAGTCCTGTGGTTCCTTGAGTACCCGTGGTGCCCTGGAGTCCTGTGGTTCCTTGAGTACCCGTGGTGCCCTGGAGTCCTGTGGTTCCTTGAGTACCCGTGG
>Ga0247834_1004953_pt1 | contig 16236 bp, 17 predicted proteins | sample LaCruzMarch2015__8_FD_187118 | JGI IMG/M metagenome (GOLD analysis project Ga0247834, IMG submission 187118) | Freshwater microbial communities from meromictic Lake La Cruz, Castile-La Mancha, Spain - LaCruzMarch2015_12m | ecosystem: Environmental > Aquatic > Freshwater > Lake | place: Spain...
GCATTGGATGCACCGGGGCATGGCGCTACGAGCAGTGATCGTTTTGATGCCCACTGTTATGGTTTGGCCATGAAAGCAGTAGCAGAGCGTTTTGAACCTGCTTTCATCATTGGCCATTCAGCAGGCGGCATGTCTGTGTTGTATTACCTGGCTACCTTCAAACCCAGTTTTGTACGTGGTGGCGTGGTGATCGCTGCCCCGAGCAGTTTGCGCAAAATCCTCAAGAATTTTTATGGCATCATGCAACTCAGTCCACGGGCCATCCGGGGCATGGATCTGGCCATCCTGGAAAAATTTGCTCAACCCACCGAGGCTTTTGATTTGTTCGACTTTGCAAGGAATACTCACGTTCCAGGGCTGCTGCTGTTCGATGCCGGAGATCAAATTGCGTCTTTTGCCGAAGGGCAGCAATTGGCAGAGGTTTGGAAAAATAGTCGCTTTGTGGGGTTTGAGGGGCTGGGGCATAGCGTGAATGGGAAAGAGGTGGTTGAGGCGGTGCTGGGGTTTATTGGGGAATCAAAAAATAGAGAATAAAGTTTTTTTATAATATAAATGCATTGGTCATACTCTAATCATTTTTGCAGCCATAGTACAATCCTCAACTAGGGTATATTTCTGCGAATTTTTTTTCGCGTCAGATTTTCCAATCTAAAGCTTTCCGAACTCTTTTTCGGCAAAATGGGCTGAAAGCCTTCATTTTGGGTTTTGGCATGCCAATTGCCATTAAAGCAGCATATCTATTTTAAATCACTCAATTTTTTCATTCTAAAAAATTTTAGCCATGCACGATTTGGATAGAACCATGCAAGAACTTGAATTCGATCAGGAATACGATCAATTCGAATACGACAATGAGTACGACAACGAATACGATCAGGAGTATGATCAAGAATACGATCAGGAGTATGATCAGGAATATGACCAAGAATACGCCGACGAGTCCGGGGATTATGAGTATGAAAGTGATTATGAATACGACTCAGAATATGACATGGAAGGCGGCGTCCTTTTTAGCGAAGAAGAAGAAATGGAACTCGCTGCTGAACTGCTCAACGTCAACAACGAGGAAGAATTAAATGAGTTTTGGCGCAGGGTTGCACGTAGGGCACGTAGAAGACTGCGTCGCTTTGGACGTGGACTTAAAAAAGTAGCTCGCGGGGCGTTCAAGGTTGTAAAAGCTATTGCGAAAAAAGCCTTACCCATTGCAGGAGGTGTAGTAGGTGGGGTGTTTGGAGGCCCATTGGGCAGCAAAATTGGCGGAATGGCAGGTAAAGCAGCAGGCAATCTATTCGAAGATGAAGGCGAGATGGGTTATGAAGATCAGGAATTAGGAAATTTTGGCAAAGCTATTGGTCGAAGTGCTTTGCGTCAAGGAGGTAAATATGCTGGACAGAAAGCAGGCGGTTCTAAAGGCCAGAAAGTAGGGAGCAATTTGGGACAAGCGGCGGCCAGTTTTTTTGAGTTGGAACTTGAAGGTATGAGCCCTGAAGACCAAGAATTTGAAGTTGCCCGTAGGATTGTCCGCTTCGCAGGTGCAGCTACCAAAAACGCGGCCAAACTAGGGGAAAAACTACCTGCTCAAACAGCCATCAAAAATGGGTTTAAAGCAGCGGCCAAAAAACATGCGCCAGGCTTACTCAAACCCCGCTCTGCACAGAAACATCCTGGAGGGGCTCACAAACCTAAAATGGGCCGCATGGGTCGCATCGTCAAGTCTGGCCGCTGGATCATGCGCGATGACAACCGCATTGTGATTCTAGGACTGTAAAAACCCCACAGATATGACTACCGAAAGCGCTTCTCTTTCTCAGCTAAGTATCGCTTTTCAACAAAAAGGTGAGCAATCACTGGCTTTTCGGGCTTTCTTAATTGACGAGGCCAAAGCCATGCTGCTGCGTTTGAAAGAGCTGCGACCCTTTGCGATGACCATACCCATGGTAGCCAATGCCAACATACCCATCGAAGCGCAACGCGGTATCGAAGATTTGCTCAAAGCTGGCAAACAAGAACTCAAGCAGAGGATTCAACAATTCATGGCGCTCCTACGGAATAAAGAAAACCTGAGTGCCGAGGAAGCCCAACGGGTTTTTGCCCTACTGAAGTTGAAATTCAATGCCTTACTGGATCAAATCGACATTTTTGCCGATGTCATCTCACAGCGCAGCGAACACCATTTTGGGGTGTGGCTGGCGGGATTGGATGTCCTTGTTAAAGACGCGCTCCATATCGAAGGCAATTACTACACCGCACCACCGATGGTTTGTTACCTGGATCGAGGGCATGGTGCCGCTATCCGGCGTGCCCGTACCCGGCTTCCTGGTGGTAAAAGCAATCCGGTAGCCGTGATTCGAGTACCCCGTGAACGGATGATTTCCAATGGAATTGCATCTTCCTTGGTGCACGAAGTAGGGCATCAGGGGGCGACCTTGCTCGATGTCTTGAATCCATTGCGCGTAACCCTACGGGGTAAGGCGGCGGCGGATAGCCCACGGCGGCAAGCCTGGGAACTCTTTGAGCGCTGGATTTCCGAAATCATTTCCGATTTCTGGTCGGTGTCCACGTTGGGCATTACCGCTACTACTGGATTGATCGGAGTGGTCAGTCTACCGCAATACTTTGTATTTCGCATGAACATCGACGATCCCCACCCATTTCCCTGGATTCGGGTAAAAATCAGTCTGGCTTTTGGTCAGGTGCTTTACCCCGATGCCCAATGGAAACGTTTGGAAAACTTTTGGAACAACGCTTATCCCACGCACAAATTACCAGCCAACAAACAAGCCCTCTTGCAACTAATCGAAGCCAGTATTCCAGCTTTTGTTGAGCTGGTGATCCAGCATCGCCCGGCAAAGTTGCAAGGCAAAACACTAGCCAGCGTTTTCCCTCTTGCTGCTCGCCAGCCGCAACAATTGCGGCAATTGCAGCGGGAATGGAAAAAGACTCCGCAAGCCATCCAAAAAGCACGTCCTGCACTGGTCTTTGCAGTATTGGGTCAGGCTAGGGCTGATCACCGAATTACACCGGAAGAGGAGAGTGGGTTGTTGAAGCGGGTGTTGATGGAGTGGGCAGGGAAGAGTTAATTTGTTAACACGAAAAGAAAAAAACATGAGTAGTCAAGCCAAACTTTCGGGTATAGATACTACTGGTAATTTGCTCAAAATTCCAAAAACAGCAAATTATCCCTATGTACTCAAGCCCAATTTTGAAAAAAAGATAGATGACATTGAACTCAAAGATTTTATTCAAAATCGATTGAAGCTGCGCATCTTTCAATTAACAGCAGATTCTACTGAAGTTGCTATTCCAGGAATGCTAAAACCCATGAAAGCGGGTGCAGATCTGGTATTTATGCTTAACACGGCAGATTTGGATGAAGCCACTTTATATATTTGTAGAATTGTTCAAAGTACCTCTACGATTACCGATTCAAATTTTGCCGATGCAGACATCGTCATAGAGTTCTCTTTCCAGGTCGTGAGCGCTGAATCTGTAGAATTTTCTCAGGTTTCTGCTTTGTCAAAACTAGAGCAATTGCCAGATGGGCTTAAAGATGTGAGGGTAGGTCTAAAACGGACTGAAAGAGCGGATACTGAAGACAAAAAATTCTGGGAATTCATCAAAAGTTCTTCCAGAGCGATCTCTTTCGATGCTTATGAAGAGTTTATGAACGGCATCTGTGGACTGGGTGAAAGCACTGCAATCAAGAATCATCAAACTGCCTTTAATAAGCTGACAAACAAACGCTTTTTACCCTTTACCGATACAGATAGTTATCGCACCATCAAAGTTTTGACTGAGTTTTTTTTGCTGATCAATTGCACCAGTCTTGATGATTTGGGCGGTTACACGGAATCCATTGAATACGAAGATTACAATGGCGCGAATCCGGGTAAAAAACGCTTTGAAACACTACCTTTTTATAAAACGATCCGCGATAGGCTCCCAGACTTGAGAATCAAGATAAAGAGCATTGGGGATATTCTTGATCTTTTTGCTGCACCTGCAGCGGGGGGAACTATTACGGATATAGACCGAGTAATCCCCAGAGATGCAGATTGTTTTGGTCTTTTGAAGGACAGCCTCAATAAACCTTGTTTCATCGAGTTGATTTGGTCTTACTGGCACGAAGAAGCCATGCTGGTTCAGGCGTTGAATGCAATTAGTTTGCGTTTTCAAAATGTTCGTGCTACCGGATCCCAAAAAGATCCTTTGGCAAATCTTGAGGTTGGCCCTTTACGCCCTTTGAACAACCTGATTTGGGGATACATTCAAGATGAACAGCACCGCCTCTCCGTAAAACGCCGAGCCTACGAGTATGACCACCACTACGGCATCACCCTGCAAGGCAAAGCTGTACCAACTATCCAGGGCGCTGACTCCCGTACCCGTTTTTTAGAGGCTTTTCACCTATTGCTCTATCAAGCCAATCTATTTTTTAGGGATGACGACGACCTCACCAAGGTTGCCGATGGCTATTCATTGCTCAATGCCCTCAAGGAAGTCCACTTCATCTTGTCTGAAGGCATGCACAATCAGTATGGTGATTTGCCCTTTACCGCCCGTGTAGAGATGCTTTCACAGCAGTGGCTCCTGGCTCGTCCGGAACTGCGTGAGTTCTTGCCTTCCCGTTCCATGATCGCTTATCCTGAGAGTTGGATGGGGCCACTTTCTACCATGAACACCTTGCAGGGTTGGACGAATCAATCACCAGTGCATTTCAATACCCTGGCGGTATATGGCGAGATGCTGTTGTTGTCCATCCGCTTCGGTAACTGGAACGACCTGACGCTAACCAGTGACAATGCAGCCAATTGGGCCAGGGCATTCCGACCCGAAATCCAGGGGTATTTGCATTCCTATCGCGGTGTAACTGGAGTCGACCTATCCATGCCGCACCCACAAACGGGCAAAATTGACGCGCAACAACCTGCGCTGCATTTGTTGCGCAGAGCGAAAGCGGGGAGCAATGGGAATGGGCATGTCAATGCTTCAGCGAACGGGAAAAGTACGGTGGGGTATTGAAGGAATTGAGTTGGTTTGGTTGGAGTTCCTGGCTGAGGAGTGAGGTCGGGAACTTCGACTGGTTTTTTCTAACTTTAAAAATAAATGAAAAATGAAAACGATTTTGGAAGAAATCTTGAATTTAAATAACCACGAAATTGAAAGCATTTCAAATAATCATGAGCTTTCAATGAATAGTCGAATAGTAAAACTCTTTCACAGTAATGAGAATGAATACATACAATCTGAATTAGATCCAAAAGACACATCGACTTATCAAACATTTATTGATACAGTTGTTGCAAGAGCGGAATGGGAATGGTCACATTGGTGGAAAAAAGGGCAACTAAAAGAAAACCATCAAGAAGCAATACCCCTGCTAACTGATATGTGGATGACTTCAAGTCCAGGAAGATCAAGAAGTTATGCAGAGACACTTGCGAAAAACAGAAAAAAACCATGGAGTGCAGCCTTCATTTCATTTATTATGCAGAGAGCAGGTGCAGGTAGCTATTTTCTATATGCGGATATGCATTGGGATTATATTAAAGCTGCAAAAATTGCTGCTGACAAAGAAAACACTAATGAATTATATTGGCTTCGAGATGTAAAAAATCGGAAACCTTTAGTTGGAGATATTATATGTTATAGTAGACCGACTGATATTTTTCCTAGAGTCCTAACTTTTGAAAATGCAGGTAAAAACATTAGAAGTTCTGCTCATTGTGACATCGTTGTAAAAGTTAATGAAAAATCTATTGATGTAATTGGTGGGAACAAGGGAGACAAGTCTAATCAAAGCGTTGCGAAAGAATCGTTAAGCCTGGACAACAATGGGTTAATTGATAAATCCTATTTTAAACGGCTTTTCGGAATTATGTCCGTTTGGCCATAAAACAATTACCATGCGATCTTATTTAGATGATGCATTTCAAGTGCTAGAGCATTCTAAGCATTGTGTTTGTTCAGCCTGTGATCAAAAATCCCAAGTTGCCGAAATGATTCAATCAAATGAATCTATTGCATCAAGTTATAAATATTGGCCTCAAGGAAAAGGAGTTTTTGTAAGGGCATTAGGCTCAGAAGCTCATGGTACCTCCTCCTCTGAGCAGCTTATGCGTGAAGCCATGATACTGGGTTTATCATGGGTAATGCTTCCTGGAATCCTACAATACAGTACAGGAACTTTGGATTTTACAAAAAAAATTAAGGATTTCGCTCATGGTTTGAGGAGCATTGGTGTTGAACCTTTAATATGGGGATGGGTAATACCAAGTAATTGGAAACAGTGGCTCTCTGCTATGGATAAAACTGCATTTGAAGCAAATATCGAATTTGTAGTAGTAAATGCAGAAAAGCCATGGCTTTCTAAAACAAATGAAGCACTTGAATTTACCCGTAAGATAACGGATACTGGTGTTAGTTGGGCTCTTTCAAGCTATGGTGCGCCCTATTATTTTAATAATTTTCCTTGGAAAGAATTTCTAGACCAAGGCCCTGTATGTGGTATGCCCCAAATTTATGACATGCAAAATAATCAACCATTTGATTATCCTACGCGTTCACATAACTCTTGGGTTAATCTTGGATATTACCCGATTCTCCCAACCTTGGATGGTAGTAACGCACATTCTTCTAGTCAAATGTCTGGCATATTTGATAGAGTAATCGACCAAATCAACCCTAATGGCATTTCTTGGTGGAGTTTAGATCACATAAAGAGATCTTCAAGTAGATCCAATTTTATTAAAAATATTTACATGTGATTAAATTTATCATGCCCCTAATCGACGCCCACTGCCACTTCGGTCCCGGCTCCGTCCTCACCGGCCCCTGGGACACCCGCGCCTCCCTCCACAAGTACCTCTTGTGGGCGGAGGAAGCGGGCATCCAGCGGATCAATCTATTTGCGGCCTTCCACAACGACTATCTGCAAGCCAACCGGATTGTAGCCGCCAAGGTGCGTTCCAACCCTGAGCAATTCTACGGCTTTGCCTTTGTGCATGCCGAAGCCGATCGGGGGCGGGTGTACCGCATGGTCAAGGAGGCCGTACAAGTGCATGGCTTCAAGGGCATCAAGTGCCATCGGCACGATGCCCGCATCAGTCGGGAAATTTGTGAAGTAGCGCAAGCTTTTCAGCTGCCCGTATTGTACGACGTGATGGGTGAGGTGGAGGCAGTAGAACTTCTGGCGACGGAGTATCCCAAAGTCAATTTCATCATCCCGCACCTGGGCAGTTTTGCCGACGATTGGCGGGCGCAACTGGCTTTTATCCCCTTGCTGGAGCGACACCCGAACGTATTTACCGACACCTCCGGCGTGCGCCGTTTCGACTTGTTGGAGATGGCCGTAAAAAGAGCTGGCGCACACAAGGTTTTGTTTGGTTCAGATGGCCCCTGGCTGCATCCCGGCGTTGAGTTGCAAAAAGTATACGCCTTAAAACTCCCACCCCAAGCAGAAGCCTTGGTATTAGGTGGTAATTTTTTGCGCTTGATCAAAAATGTACGGACGACACCTTTACAAAAAACAATCAAACCTGCTGGCAAACCAAGCGAATTTTCTCCCATCCAAAAGGAATACACTGATCCCTGGTATCCCAAATAAAAAAGCGGCCACCTTCCGCTTTTCGCTTTTCGCTTTACGCTTATTTCCGTTCCGCCAACCAGCCCTGCACCAAACGATCCGACACATCCAATCTCCGCGCCGCTTCTTGCAAGTTCCCGGCCGCCACTTCAATGGCCAGATCCATGGCAATGTCGCCAGCGATGCGTTTGATTTCCTTGAGTCCAACGCCATCTTCGATAGCCTGCAGGATGGCCTCTTTGAAGCCCCGACTTTGCCAATCTAATTCCGAAAAAGACAAACGTTCCCGATCTGCCATCGGAATATCGCCCATTGTGATCGGGCCTTTACCCGAATGCCGATATGCCAGACGGGTCACCAATTGTTTAAGCTGACGCACGTTGCCTGGATAATTTTGGGTCATCAAAAAATTGCGCACTTGGGGGTCAAAAGGAGGTGGTGTATCGGTTCCCAAGCATTCGGCCAGAAAGTTTTGTGCCAACTCGGGAATATCCATTTTGCGTTCACGCAGCGGGGGCAATCGGATTATACAGGTACTCAGGCGATAATACAAGTCTTCCCGGAAATTGCCCTTTTCAATTTCTTGCTGGAGGTTGCGATTGGTCGCGCAAATCAGCCTGAATTGAGCCTTTTTCCATAGGTTGCTGCCTACCTTTTTATAAGTCCCCTCTTGACTCACCCTCAGCAATTCAGCCTGAAGGCGCAGGGGCAATTCACCAACTTCATCCAAAAACAGACTGCCCCGATCAGCCAGCGCAAAAGCTCCATCACGGGTAGAGACTGCATTGGTAAAGGAACCTTTTTCGTGTCCAAAAAATTCGCTGCCGGATAGTTCAGGCACGATGGTTGAGCAGTCAAGGAGTACAAGTTCCTGTTTATCTGGCCTTTTGTCCAGCTCGTGGATTAGCCGGGCTACTTGCTCTTTACCCGTGCCACTTTCGCCCAAAATGAGCACGGGAGCTGATGAAAAACAGGCAATTTCAACGGCTTGTCGGAGGGTAGCTTGCCAAATGCTGGAATTTCCAATCAAACTTTTCTGAATGGGATCGGCCCTCAATACCTTTTCTAAATAGGCTCTTCGGTTGAGACGTGCAATCAAGGTTTCGCAAAGATTGTCTAAGAACTGGTCAGATAACACATCTTCGGCACCTAAACCAAGCAATCGCCAGGTGCGATAAAAAGGGAGTTTTTTTTCACCGAAATAAAGCACATAAACCGTCTGGTTGTACTCTTGAGCTGCTTTGAAGCACTCTATTTCTTCTTCCTCAGAGGTATGCTCATCTATTAAAAACAGTATGGGAATCTTTTCATCATTTTCGCTACCACTTTGACAATGGATGCCGACTTTGTCCAGGGCAGCCGCAATGGGGCTGAATCGATTCTGGGGGTCATTCGAAACCTGATGAGCTGGCCAAACACGGAGGGAATGTTTGTAGGTCTGCATTAGGGGTGGTTTTGGGTAGGTGATTATTAATTCAATGGAATAAAATTAATCATCTCAAAATGAAGGTCATAACTTTTGATTTGTAACGAGTTTTCAAAAATTGGTACTTATTCGTCAAGACAAGAAATTGCCTTTTTTGCGCAATTGGCTGGGAGGGTACCCAAAAAATTTTTGAAAGGCTTTGGTCAGGGCGCTATGGTCATGAAACCCAACATAAACAGCAATGCCTTTAAGTGGAATTTTTGTTTCGGTAATCAATTGATGCGCTAGGTTTAGCCTGTAGCCGTAAACATACATTTCGATACTTTTACCAGTCAGTTGTTTGATTTCACGGTAAAACGTAGTATGCGCCTTATCCAATTTTTGAATAATTTCTGATACACTGAAGGTTGCTTGCTTGTCTCCGTTTCTTCGTTTTTCAAATGTTTCTTCTAAAAATTGGTTTAGATCAGCTAAAACAGCCAAATCAGGGGCTTGAACGTCTTGAAGATTGATGTCATGGGGTTGTTGCTTGCTTTTTTCAGCATTTTTTAAGGACATTTGGAATTGGTACTCCAAACTGTCTTTCGCTTTTCGAGCAAACCAGTCTTTTTTTCCCAATGCCGCAGAAAAAAACAGTATTTCAATAAATATTCCAATTTGTAAAAATATCCTTTTGCCATTAATAGCGTCTCCTGTCAGGTGTAAAACACCTATCAAAACACTGGAGATGAGCGTGACTCCGGAACCTGCCATGATATAAATACTCCCTGGGAGATGGGTTGAAACGATCTTGAATAGAATGAAAAAGCAAGGAATGAAGAGAATTTGTTTGATGATCAGTAAAGGAAGTCCGTCCAGGTATTTATTGGAGACACATAGTATTAATATGCAAAAAAAGACTGAAGAATATAACATCCAGATAAGCCGATAAGTCAATTTTCGGGTTTTTATGTCTACATTCTTTAGATTAAAAAATTCAGCAATAAATAGAAGGTATGATATGGTTATGAATTGAAAAACTATAAATTCCGTTTGATCATTAAATCCTCCATTCTGACCAGGAGGGCGAATGAAATTGTTGAATTTTTCGTATTGCTCTATATCTGAAAAAAATGGATACAGATAAGGCGGAAACGTTCTTAAAAAATACAACCAAATAATTAACAGATATGCTGAATAATAGAGGTAGTCTTTTCGCCTGTTTTGCCAATACTGGAAAGAATTAAACAGAAATATAAATAGGACTATGTTCAAAAATGCATTTTGAAATGAAAAGAAATGGCTTCCAAAATAAAATGGATGAGAGTAAAATTTTGCATATACTTCCGAGATTGGAGGCATAGTGACTTCTCTTGCACAAGAGAAGAAACAAATGGAGATCAAAATCAGCAATAAAACAATGGTTGAGTGGCGGTTTTCAGGTTTCATGTCAACTGGGTTTTGGATAGGTAAGTAAAAATAAAATTTATTTCCCAGTTTTGGAAATCTGCCCTCAATTTTTCCATCCCTCCATCTCTCCTAAAACCTTCACATCCAGTTCTCTCAATCCCAAATCATCAGTGGTTTTGGTCAAAATCAAGGCATAATTCGGGTTGGTGGAATAGCCACCTTTTGTAGCCATTCTGCTCAGTCCTGGTAGTTGAGGGGATGCAGCTTAAACAAAAAGCATTCAAGCAGAAGGTGGTGTGCCAATGGCATTGGAAAAGTTTTGGGGAACAATTTCACTTTACGCCATTCTTTTCAGAATTTCGCGGAGTTGCAGCTTACTTGTGGTAATTTTCCAGACCTACCTCATATGACAGAAAATAAAGACACTTGGATCAAAACAGGGTACGAAATTTTTGCTTTATCCGGTGAAAATGGATTAAAAATTGAGGCACTTGCTAAAAAAGTAGGCATTAGTAAATCTTCCTTTTACCATCACTTTGCTGACCTGGAAATCTTTATCGAATACTTGTTGAAATACCATTTGCTGCAATCCCAACGGATAGCGGAAAAAGAAAGAAGTGCAAAAAACATTGATCCCGAATTGATAAATATTTTAGTAGAACACAAAATCGACTTGTTGTTTAACCGGCAGTTGCGAATCAACCAACAGCAGCAACCCTACAAAGAGACACTCGACAAGTCCAATCAGATTATTGGAAACGAATTTGTCAAACTTTGGGCCACAGACTTGAACCTGAACTTGAGTCCTCAGCAGTTGGAAAGTTTATTCGAATTGGCTTTAGAGAATTTCTACCTGCAAATCAATGCCGAAAACCTCAATCCTTCCTGGCTATCCGCCTATTTCAATAACCTAAAACGGATTGCCCGAAATTTTGGATAACTCATTGTACGGTAGCGTCTACAATTGCCCGGCTCCGACCATTACTTTTGCTCAAAATCACAATGTAATGAGCAATCTAATGACCCAAAAATCGCACAAATCCTACTTGAAATTTACGGCCTTTGTAGTAGGTTCTTTTGGCCCCATATTCTTCTTAGGTACCATGTTGGCCACTTCGGAACCAGCCAGGTGGACCCTTGATTTCTTAAGTTTTCCAGTTGATGGCATGCAAAACTATGACGCAGCGACCACTCGTTTTCTTTCTGCACTTACAGGCGGTTTCCTGGTTGGTTGGGGAGTATGTATTTGGTGTTTGCAAAAATGGGTATACGACCTCGCCCCCGAAGGCGTCAGAAAAGCTGTACTCTGCGGGATTTTGGCCTGGTTTGTTTTCGATAGTACAGGTTCTATTGCTTCGGGCAATGCCTCCAATGCTGTGTTTAACGTAATTGTGCTTTTTCTTGCAGTTGGCCCGCTGTGGAAGCCAGCCAAAGCTAACTAAAAATTAGAGTTCCTGGATTTTGTACATTCAAAATCCAGGCGCATCCAATATATTGTTTTTTCAACAGGTTAACGCTTCGTTCCCGAAAAAGAAGACATTGAAAAACCATTAATTCTAAGCCACTTTAGCCACCAGCTCATTGATATTGGATACCTCCACTCCTTTCATCCACAACTCATACTCGCTCAAATCAATTTCGTCATTCCAGATTGCCCCATAGCCACCATTGGCAATGCGAACAGTATTGAATAAGGTTTCATCTTTTAATGGAGCAAAAGCAGGACTTTTTAGCCGTTCGGAGAGCGAATAAATTTTAATCTCACCATTGTCGAAAATGAGGAAGAGGCGGTAATTGGGTAATGTTTGAAGGTAGTTTATGCGTGGATAGCTTTCCATAGTTGGCCGTTTAATCAATGTTTTGAATATCCTGTGAGTCCCACATGTCTTTTAATTTGGTTTTCCGTGGCTCAGCCCATTTTTTAACCTTTTTCTGGTCTTTTGAGTTCAAATCCCCCTTGAACATTTCCAAGTCTTCAATTTTAAAAAGTCCTTCGTTTTCATTATTGCTGGCGTGAAAATGAGGAGGTGTATGATCTCCAAAGAACATCCGTAAAATGATCCCTTTGATTTTTCCAATGATGGGCATCTGAAGGATAGTTTAGCCTCGCAGAGGAAATAGCTACTGCCAGGTTAGGTGCACAAATATAGTTCAATTTCTCACTGCTGGTCACTTTGTTCAAGATATGCTTTTGATAACTATCCATACCCGCTTAAAAGGAATAAAGTTCCTTAGCAACTGACCAAGCTCAGTAAATCGGTTGCAATTTAATCAAATGTTTCTTTAAACGAAACATTGTTTTCATTTTTATGCATTTTATTTTCACCTTTTTTATGGCTAACTGCCTTATCTTCACTTTTAGGAGGAGCATAAAAACCATGAAAAAATTCAACCGCATTAAAGCAGTGTTGGCAGAAAAAGACAAAACCGCAATTTGGCTGGCAGAGCAAGTCGGACGTGATCGATCTACCGTATCCCGTTGGTGTACCAATGATATGCAACCACCTTTAGAGGTGCTGTATCAGATTGCAGAGATATTGGCGGTGGATGTCTGTTTGTTGCTGGTCAGGCAAAATGATAAAGAAGAATAGAAAAAAACAAGCCACTACTTCCATCCCCCCATCTCGCCCAAAACCTTCACATCCAGTTCCCTCAATCCCAAATCCTCAATCGTCTTGATCAAAATAAGCGCATAATTCGGGTTGGTGGAATAGCCGCCTTTTTGTAGCCCTTCGGCCCAGCCCTGGTAGTTGAGGGGATGCAGTTTGAACAAATAACTGTAGCGGACACTTTTGGCGGGACTCAGCAAATAGTTGGAGTGGCTGATGTAGGAATGGCGGATGGTAGGGTAGGACTGAAAACAAGATCCCACCAAAGCGCCAGTGGAATCCCGATCGTCGTCAACTTTGTAGATGCCGGTGCCTGTCCAATCTTTGCCACATTTGAGTCCAAAATGATTGTTGCCTTCTTTAGACAAAGTACTGGTTCCCCAGCGTGACTCCACTATAGCCTGAGCCAATTTGATGCTGGCGGGGATGCCGGTGCGCTTCATTTCTTCGATGGCCAGCCAGGAATACTGTTTGACGTAGGCCAGTTTTTGAATTTTTTCCTCCGCAACTTTGCGGGCAAATTCTTCCTCTCGTTTTTTGGCCGCTTCCGTTGGGCTGATGGTCGCTTTTAGGGTTGGTTTTATGGGAGGCTTAATTGGAGGCTTGTTCTGTGCCCAGCCTGGAACGGAAACAAAAAGGCAAACCCAAAGCAATATGGGATATAAAAAGTTGACCGGTGACCTGAGTTGGTTCTTCAAGTGTTGTGCAAAAATCTGGTTCATTTCCTGTAAAAACATTAAGCAGGCACAAAACTAGAAAAACTTAACCACATAGTATGACGCAAAAAATCGGGAAGTAATTTTTTGCGCATACTATTACTTTGGATCAGTTGGCAGTTCGGGTAAACCGATTAAAGCAATACAACACGCTAGCAGCTACCACTACGTGCATCACGTTCAACCAAATCCCCATACCCAGTGGAATTCCAGGAATACCAATGAATGGATTGGCAAAAGTAACCACCAACAAGACTCCAGCTATGATGGTAAACACCCGCCAAGGCTTGCTCAGAAAGTAATTGAGTCCGGCCAATACCAATCCTGCAACAATAGATGGAATGATGGAGGACGCAATCACCGGTACTACCGTTAGCGGTGCATTGGCACCAGGAATCAAAATAGAGGAATCGATTAATCCAGTGGATGAACCAATGAAAAACAAAATACTGTTGATTACCGCAGCGATAGCGCCTGCCAATGGTGCAGCCCACAACAATTTTTTGGCAACAATTTTTTCAGCATTTCCCATGATCAATTTTTTTATGGTTAAACAAAATTTGTGTAAACGAATATTTGAGTAAAAAAATTTACCCTCTTAATTTGTCAAGCAAATTGGAAAGGGTTTCGGCTTCTTCATCGCTGAGGTTCTGCAATTTTTTTGCTTGCTCATAAAGCATCGGTTCAGAACGATCCAGTAAGTCCAGGCCAGGCTGAGCAATCCGCAACAATACTTGCCTGCGATTGCAAGGGTTGGTGTTTCGCTCAATCAATCCTTTTTCTTCCAGTCGATCACAAAGACGGGTGAGGTCAGGATTTTTGTCCAACATGACCGCTTTGACATCCCCCACGGGAACAAATTCAGGGTACTGCCCCTTTAAAATGCGCAGCACATTGTATTGTTGCATGGTCACTTCCAAAGACTTGAATACCTCCGAAGCTTGATCCACGTGCCAATGGTAGGTATAAATCAAATTCAGCATCGCCTTTTGTAAAGGAGACACAAATTTGCTTTGTTTGATTAACGCTTCAATCTTCATAAGGCAAAGGTAAAAAATATTCGTTTAAACAAATGTTTTTTATCCCTGGTTTAAAAAGAGATCCAAAAAATACTTGTCGATTTTTCGGTTGCCCATTGCTGCGCCAGCACGTACTTTTGAAAGAAAAAAACCATGCTGGATACGGCAACCATGTACCAGGCGCTTTTGGACAAAGACAGTACCTACGAAGGCAGTTTCATCGCAGCGGTAAAAACGACGGGCATTTTTTGTCGGCCAACTTGTACGGCCCGCAAGCCCAAGCCCGAAAATGTAACATTTTACCCAAGTACCAAAGAGGCCATTCAGCATGGGTATCGCCCTTGTAAAGTATGTCGCCCGCTCGAAAAACTGGGTGAAACCCCCTCCTATATTCAAGACCTCTTGAATGAACTAGCCGCCGATCCTGCGTTGAAACTAAAAGACTGGGATTTGCGCAGCAGAGGCATTGAACCTAGTGCTTTGCGCCGCTGGTTTCAAAAAAATCACGGCATCACTTTTCATGCCTACCAGCGCATGTGCCGGATCAATACGGCATTCAAAAAAATTCAGGAAGGAGAATCCGTGAGTACTGCTGCGTATGAAAGTGGCTTTGAATCCCTGAGTGGATTTGGCGATTCATTTCGCACCATTTTTGGCGTAGCGCCTTCCAAAAGCAAGGATCAGCGGGTAATCGATCTGATGCGCCTCGAAACCCCTCTTGGCACCATGATCGCCTGTGGCGTGGCTGAAGGGATTTGCCTACTGGAGTTCAGCGACCGCAAAATGCTGGAATCGGAATTCAAAGCCTTGTCGCGCTACCTCAACGCCACGATCGTGCAGGGAAGCAATCCGCATTTTGGACAACTGCAACAGGAATTGGAGGAATATTTTGCCGGAAAACGCCAACAGTTCTCCGTGCCTTTGTATACACCCGGAACGGATTTCCAGCAACAGGTCTGGACAGAATTACAAGCCATTCCCTACGGTACTACCCGCTCCTACAAAGCTCAAGCCATTGCGCTGCACAAACCTGAAGCCATCCGGGCCGTAGCGGGTGCCAATGGCATGAACCGCATCTCGATCATTGTACCTTGTCACCGCATCATTGGCGAAGATGGCAACCTAACTGGGTATGGAGGCGGGTTGTGGCGAAAAAAGTGGTTGCTTGATTTTGAAAAAAAACATAAGTTGTGATGGCAAGTACGCAGAAAAATTAACTTCCCGATTTTGGGTTTTGAATAGGAAGTCGAACGGTTCATTTCAAGTGAGCTTCCTATTCAAAAGCCGCTAAAAAAATCGGGAAGTAATTTTTTGCGTCAGACCAAGAGAAAATCACTCGACAACCTATGTACACCAAAACCCTGCTTTTTCTAGGCGTACACTTTTTTAGGAAAAAAAAGTGGCCCAGTTCTTTGACAAATTGAGGAAAAAAGAGAGAGCAAGATCGAAGGTCTTATCTAAGCACTTTTGAGCCAGGAGAATGGGTGACATT
>Ga0247834_1004955_pt1 | contig 16225 bp, 11 predicted proteins | sample LaCruzMarch2015__8_FD_187118 | JGI IMG/M metagenome (GOLD analysis project Ga0247834, IMG submission 187118) | Freshwater microbial communities from meromictic Lake La Cruz, Castile-La Mancha, Spain - LaCruzMarch2015_12m | ecosystem: Environmental > Aquatic > Freshwater > Lake | place: Spain...
GTGCGAATTTACGTGATATGGAAAACAGTGCCGATGGAGTAGACCATGAGCGATCTCTCACACATTTATTGAAAGAAGCGTTTGAGAAATTCGACGAGGACGGAAAAGGTTACGTAAGTGAGGCAGATCTAGGCCGTGTGATGTCCAAGTTGACTGGAACAAGTTTGTCAGCCTCCGATGGCAAGAACATGATAACGGCTGCAAGGGATCAGTCATTGAACAATCCGTCAACAAGTCTAGGACTATCATTATCTGATTTCTCACAGGTATTCTCACGTCTAGGCCATGAACACTACCAGCGAGGCGATTTTGTCTACGAGCCAGGTGATAAAGGTGATAAGATGTTCTTTATTAATAGCGGTAAGGTTGATATATTGACAAATGATGGCCATCTCGTTGCGACACTCAGACACGGGGATACTTTTGGCGAGGGCAGCCTTTTGGAGGATCGGTATCGGAATACGACGGCAAAATGTGCCACACCCGTGAGTTTGATTGCTGTCTCGAAGGAAGATTTCAATAAATACCTCAGTTCAAATTCCATAAAGCGCTCACTTACGCTTAGGTGGAATGCTAGGACTCTAGCTCAAGCCAAGAATTTGATTCGAATACAAACAAATGTTACTAAAAGAACTTTACATGAAGGCAATGTTGTGTATAATGAAGGCGATACTGGACAGTCGATATATATCGTAGACGGTGGGACGTTAGATGTGACACATAACGGGATTAAGATGCATAACCTATCCTCTGGAGATTCATTTGGTGAGAGTTCGATACTCTTCCAACGTCCAAGGTCATCCACGGTGGTGTGTGCATCTACTGAGTGCAACTTGCGTGAAATGCGAGGATCAGACTTTCAAAAGTTATTAGATTCAGACCCAGGATATGCGCAAGCTCTTGGCGATATATGCCGTAAGAGAATGCTACAAAAGGCGATGAAGAGCTATTTAATCTCATCTGGTTTGAACATCAATGACCTGGAAAAAGTGTTTCGTGATGCTGACAAAGATAGTTCTGGGACACTGGATCTAAACGATCTGGCCTTGCTGATGCACACCATGGGAAGGAACTCAACAATTCCTGATAAGGATTTGAAGGCGCTCTTACAATCTCTTGATCTGGACGATGATGGGCAAGTAACACTCACTGATGTCATTGAAATGATGAAGTCATTCAAATGAAGATTATTGAGGAGGACCACAACGACAAATTTATGTCAACACATTCACACATGATATTGAGTTGATTTTGCATCACGACAATACACAACCAACCCTGACAGTCCTCGAAACTTGTTGGATTTTTCTTCACGGGCTCAGAAGCGAGCGACGGATGTCATCGTAGTAGGAGAAGCGCATGACACGGAGGAGGACTTGGAGAGAGAAGGCATAGAGCATTTTGTAATCTTTTGTCATACAATACTCGCCTGGATGCATCTCGCCCCCTTTTTTTCATGACCCGGTATTACAATTCAGCGAGAAATTATTGCAATTGTTATTGCAAATATCCTGCGAAACGGATTCTCATAGTTGCACCCCAAATATTGCGAGTCAAAGATAGTGGAGGATGGACCGCCTGTGGGAAAGAGCACCTTGAAACGAGTGATGATCATCAGCCAGAGGAATATAAATGCTGGGTGAGGAACCTGACATAACGACTATCAATTCCCCCTCTATAAATTGATTTAGATTCACGAATTTCCGTGTAACTGTGGTTCAAAGCTATGTCAAGGATTCATGAATTGGGATGATACACCAGAGAAAAGCAAGTCGTCGTATTGCTAAAATTCAGCAAGACCCGGACGTCGAAGCATAAGGCGTGATTATTTTACCATCTAATTGAGATAAACGTTTCAGTTGTTACATACTTCGAGTTTAAAATCTGTTGTGTGAGTCTGCCACTTCAGCCTCATCTACTATATCGTTCGAAGAAATCTTCAGCAGAACGATTTTGCCTGTGATTCACACATCATGGCTCTTCCTCCTTTCACTGTCCATGATGGAACTTAAGGCAGTTTGTTGAATCTGACTTTCTGACAACATGAGTGCATATACTTGCAGTTACTTGCTGCTCTTCTTCCAAGATGATGAATCTAACGATGTAGATTGAAGAACATTTCTCCATCGTTGCTTGAATGATAGAGCCGGGGCAAGGCTCGTAGAAAGTTAGGGTTAAGGTCATCCTCCCACTTTGTACATCTAGTTCCTTCTGCGTAGAGATCTTCCCGCCACGTTCCCGCGCTCTCACCGACATCAAAAATTCTACGGACTCAGCATTATGCCCCAACACCTTCCATAACCACAATCCAACAACTAGGAGTAGGTTGCTCATGCCTTTAGTACTCTCATCATCAACTCCTTCAAAAAGCTTGTCCATTCTCAGACATCACCAGCCTTTGATCACTATGACTTCCTGTTGCCTCGCGACCAAATTGTTGGTTTATTGTTAGATAACTCACTAGATGTAGAAATGTAAAATAGACACACAAAGCAGGGAAAGTACTAGGTGGTAGGCTTGACCGTCTAGCACCCCCCACACAACCGCCGGACGAATAGAAGTGCAACTGCATTGCTCTTCGCTCCCGTCTCAATCGAATACCGCTCTCCATCGCGTGTACGAAAGGATTTTTGCCGCACTAGGCGAGGTTGGCATATACTTAATAATGGCATCGACATCATCGTACTATGCGAATTTAAGATCCGCAATATCCAACGACGGAGTCGATACGCGCGTCGAGGTGAATCAACGGTCATTGATCGATAAGATCCTCGCACGGTACGCCACCCCGGGAGCCGTGTATCGCGAATTGATCCAAAATTCGAACGATGCCGATGCCACGGTCGTCGAAATCGTCCTTTCTACCGCTGGCTCGTCGGCACTACCGGCAACGTCGTCATCGTTGGAGGATGCCATGAGGGGTGGCGGTGGCGGTGGCAGCAAAGTCGCAACGACACGTCGTCGGCAACTGGTAACGCAGGTGATCTATCGTAATAACGGCCTGCCCTTTCGTTCGCAGGACTGGGATCGATTGCGCAAAATAGCCGAGGGGAATCCGGACGAAACGAAGGTGGGCGCGTTCGGGGTTGGAGCGTATACCATGTTTAGCATATGCGAAGAGCCAATGGTCGTGAGCGGTGGCGGTGGAAGGGCAGGAGGAGGGGGAGGAGGAGAAAAGGAATGTATGGCATTTTATTGGAAGGGCGATAGCCTATGGACCAAGACTGGTAAAACATGTACTACCGACGAGAGTGAGGATGTGGATCGAACGGATGATGATGATGATGATGATGGTGGAACCAACAACCACACCAGTACAATGGATTGGACATCCTTTATCATGCCGTCGCGTGATCCCTATCCATTGCCTGACATGATAGAATTTGGTCAATTCCTCGCAGCATCACTCACATTTACGAAATGTCTAGAGACTGTACGTGTATATGTCGATGGGAAATTGGAATTAAATGTGCGTAAAACAATCGTAGATTGTCGTCCTATTGTATTACCAAAGGCATCATCGTGGTGGAAGAACGATGGCGCAATTACCACATCGAGTACGGGTATGTTTACATTTGTGGGGGGAGGTGAATTAACACAAACATCGTTACGATTAACAGTTTCTCTTCGCAGTAACACCAACACCAACGCCAACAATAATGGCAAGAATATGGGTACGATGGAAAACGCAAGTGTATTGGCACGGTATGCCTCGGCCAAGGTAAAAACATCTATACCAACAATTGTTGAAGGTAGGATGGTCCGTGTAACAAAGAAGAAACCACCAAAAGAACTGACTGTGCAGATATTGCTTGACTCTGTCAATGATGATGACGATACTGTTGGTAATGACAATAAAATTACAACAAAGACATCATCATCGTATGTACGACGACGAACAAAAACAATTTCAACACCAAGTATTACTACTACTGGTGCATTACTAATTGTCAATTCATTCGCACCGGTGGCAGGATGTGGACGTATATTTATTGGTTTTCGTACCTCCCAAACTACTGGATTGGGTATACATGTTTCGGCACCACTATTACCTACGGTCGAGCGTGAGGCAATTGATTTTGTCGACACTGCATTACGAGAGTATAATTGTGAATTACTTGAAATCTGTGGCATGCTAACACGATTAGTACTTGAGAATGCCATGGGTCAGATTGGGTTGGCATATGAGGCGGGGAGGGATGAGAGGGACAAGCGCTACCTTGAGGAGTCGGGGAAGGAGAAGGAAACGACCACTGATAATGACATTGCATCTACCGCAGTAACAAATGATGATGATTCATCATCAGCAACTGGTAAAAGTAGTGAGAAATCCACGTCATTATCATCTAGCTTGTTTGGCTTTGCGTCATATATGGCACGTGGTGTGAAGAATACAGTGACTGAAATGGCAATTAGGCCGGTCCAAGCAATTATCGGTGAGGATGATGAAACAATGGAGCTACTTAATCCAAGAGATGATCGAATAATATGTACCGAAGAACGAGATGCCATTTTGCTAATGCGTTCATACTGTCCTCGTCCATCGACGCCTGACTCACTGGTTGGGACATGCTTGGCAAGAGGATTTACTCGATGTCTGCCGGCATCATCACCGCCAGTTCTAACTGCTGGAGGTGTAATCCGTGGTAGTGACGCAAAACTTCCATATAATGGTATTGAGGCATTCGGTTTCACGAATGTCGTAAGACGCATCATGTTCGAGAATGCCGCAGAGTATCATGAACTAATTGCCAATGTCAAACGTTTGAGTATGGAAAATTTAGTCCAATCATTATCAAGTCAAATCTTGGACGAGAAAATGATTATCCGTCTACTCAAGTGGTGGCCCAAGATTTGCCGTGTTGATCGATCTGTGGAACGTTATGGTATACAATTAAGAGATGCTATCAAATTTGAGATAACAACGAACAACCAAGCATCGCCACCATCATCGGCCTCCAAAAAAACTGCAATGACTGACGATGGTCAGTTGACGAATGTGTGTAGAATGGATTCTATTCTATATGTAACACCGAAGTACCTCCACAACCTACCGCTGCCAGAGACTACATTCCCACCGTGGCTTCAAAATGAGATTGGATTACGAACACTGGGAAACAGTGTATTCCGGGACTGGTTTACAACACTACCGTTTGATATCTGGACTTCTTTCATATCATACCATCCTTGCTTGGTGAAAGGAACGCCCGAGGAAATGAACATTCTTGTCTTGTCAGCATTGGGAAAACATTTTGACTCATTAGACAATACAAGACGCTTCGTTGAGCTGCTACCCCTCGACAAGATAGTCATACCCTTTGATGATAATGGGTCTTCCTCCGTTGTATCTAAAATCAAGATGACGAGTCCGAAGGAACTATACTTGCCTACCTCTGATTTAAGTGCCTTCGAGGGTGTTGGAGTATTTAATAAAGTTTCAAACAAGTTGTCCAAGGCGGGAGTGTCAGATTCTTTCTTATTAGCATTGGGGGTTAGGAATGCCATTTCTATTGAATTTCTGTTCTTACACCTTGATACTCTTCGCTGGAATACTAACCCAAAGCCATTAGTAAAGTATCTCCTCAATGCCGATTTAAGTCCAGCTGATATGGGTAAGCTTCGTACAACGCAATACTTGCCGGCTGAGAATGACCAAGATCATGTATACAGCCCTTCTGAGCTTCATTTTCGACGTGAGGATTTGGAAATATTTCCATTTGTTAGGTTTCTCCAGTGGCCTTCATCCGAGGGCATGGCGAATGCAGAACGTCATTTCCTATCCAAACTAGGAGTAAGAGTAGATCCCGCCCTCAATTCTGTGATACAATTTATGGACAAAGAATGTACAAAGGAAGGAGGGGTTCGAGATTGGAGTGTCTACGACGCGGCACTCACATTTTTGACACAGCGGTTAGGTCCTACTGGTATTTATGAGAAAGAATATTTGCGACAATATACGAGGATGAGATTATTGCCATGTATTAGGCAGAATTTAGAGAATGGTGAGGTGTTAAGGGAAATGCAATCTCCATCGTGTGAGTGTACAAGACGAACTTTTGTTGTTCGCCTTTTCATCCAACAATTGTTGTTATTGCTCACATATCTCAACTGGCACTGATTGACCGCTGTTCACTTAGCATGCTATTACAATCCCAGTGCACTCATTATGGGTTTTAGTACACTCGATCCTCAGCTAGACACAATTCATATCGCTACCAGAACTCAATGCAGCAAGGACCCCTCTTGCGTGCAGTTGATAAACCGTTTAAATCAAATCGTCGATATAACAAAGACCAAACTTAATCATTTCCGTGATAGTGGAGGTAATGCGGATGAATGTGAAAGACTAAACCTACAAATATTGTCGTTGTTTGAAGCTGTATTTGCATATCTATCGACTCGTAATGACTTTGAGAAGAGCGAATTGATAGGTTTGGCGAAGAAAGCCTTCATCCCTTGTCTCACAAGGGGTAATATCGAATTTCTACCTCCAGCACAGATTTTCTTCACCAAAGAGAAGAAGTCAGACGATGCGAACGATGTTCTTACGGAGAAACTTTTCAAGCAAATCAAATACAATGCATTCCTTTCACTCGTCGGTGTCAAGACAGAACCGACACTTTCAGAAATCTTCGAGCTCATGTTGGAGAAGCCAGACCAAACATTAGATCTACTTGGCGAGTGCTCGTACAAGTCAATCCTCCACCGCATAGCAGCCAATCCTCCATTCGTGAATGTAACAAATCGTATCAGTTCCTGTCCATTTCTCTTAGGTTACTTGGTTGTCGACGAAGAAGCTGTTGGTGAGGACGAAGGCAAAGAACAAAGAGCTCAATATGTTCTTGCAAGAGCGGAGGACATATATATTGTCGATAATTCTTTCTTGAGGCGTCAATTTCCTATGCTTGTCGCCCCTATGGAGCAGACGCTTGAGGATTTCTATCACTTTATTGGGTCACGATATGTCTCAGAGGTTGTAAAGAAGGACTTTGAGCTGCAGGGTAGGACTTACCAGAATACTGCCCTTACGATGTCTCTGGCAAACAGGCTGCGGGAACGACGGTCTCTCCTACTATCACCAACGAACTCTTCACGTCCTCTTGCAACGAATGCTGCCAAAATGATTGACGAACAAAATCTAGAAGTCGTTCAGGTAGATGTTATTCTTGGAAAGTATACATTCGAGCGTTCATCGAAACACCTGAAGGTCACTTGCTGTTGCAAACTACGGAAAAATACACAACTGACTACGCTGTATGTAACAACAAACCCAGATTGGTTTGACATTGCATCGGCCATTGGAGCGATAATTCTTCAGAGATGCCAACTGGAAGATGCCTTGCTTTTGAGTCAGCTGCTGGAGTCACCGTTGGAAACATTGCGGTATAGGGGCTTCCCCGTGGACCGCATACTGCGCACTATTTCTAAGCCACAACCTAAAGCGTCTCTTCCTTCACCGCCACTGCAGCCTGTGCCTTCTCTGCAATCCTCACCTCCCACGCAATCTTTGGAAGCCAAGACACACATCCCACAAACTGGAAGCAGTGGCGAAGAGGGGTTCGAAACAATTTTGCACCAGATGTTTCCACATTGTCCAATTGATGCAATCCAAGATTTGCTTGGTAAGAATCCGACACAAGAGAAGGTACGCGAGGTTGCCGACTTTTTGGCTTCAATGCCTCCTACTGAGAAGGATGAGCCAACGCAATCGAGTTTAAAGCATAGTAGTATCCTTGACAGTAAAGATCGCGCTGCAAGTAGCAAGACTACGCAGAAAAAGAAACCCGGATTAATGGGCAAGGTGTTACGAGGACTACCATCCTCCTTACTTAACAATCATAATACCGGAGGTGGCAAAATGAAGCCTCCTCAGGTTGGTGATGGCGCCATAGCTGGTCAGCGCACAATTCAGGAACTAAATGACTTTTCTCACACTGGAGCAGAGAGCAAGACCCCCGCTTCACCCGAACGCGATGCTTCCACACAAAAATTGCTTGAAAATATGCTAAGCCAGGCCGTGCAAGCCTCCCAAGTGGTTGATGATGTAGGTGTTCGTTCCCCCGAAACTATTCTCAATCATCTGCCTCATGGACTCGATCGTGGATCTGATGGTTGCGAAGTTATTCCAGCTCAAAATATTCAACCATTTGTAGGTCCGCACGGAATTAGCAAAACACGGAATGGCATTCGGGTGTTTGTCACAATGAGTAGCAGTCCTACTTTTATCACTGAAAACTTTAGTGCTGTGGAGGATTTTGCTGTCATTGTTCAGCATCTTGCAGCTGTATTCCAGCTTAATCTTGCAACTGTTGCAATATACTATGATTCCAATGGTACTACCATTGCATTTAATGCAGACAAGTCATTATACTTTAACCTGAGGTATTATTGTGCACTCCATCAAAATAAAGCTGACATCGCCATGTGCTACTCATACTGGTATTTGACATTTGCGCATGAGCTTGCTCACAATCTAGTTACAGCACACAATAAGGAGCATGGGAGCTTTACAGAGAGTATTGCTGCGTTGTACCTTCCTCAGTTTGCAAACATGTTATCCCAGTTGTGATGAGAGTGGATTAGATGATTTTGAGACATAATTAGATTTCCTAATTTGAAACGCGAAATGCCACCACCATTCTTTATCACTCTCTGTTTTAATGCACTAATGTCTGTTGCAGTCAATCAACAAATTTATGTCAACTGGCGCATCTGAGCAAAATAATCATGACAATACAATCATCCAACTCAGATAGTCCTCCAAACTCGCTGGCTTCTTATCCATTAGTCGAGGCCACGAGAGAAACGGGGAACTTCTTGGCTTCAAGATTCCCTATTGTTGTCGTCACCCCAATCAATGTGCGACGGGTATCTCCAATTATTGATGTCGAGTCACAGGCTCAGCAGCAAGCTACGGATGTCATCGTAGTAGGAGAAGTGCACGACGAGGAGGCACTGGGATCCAAGACATTGAGCATTGTTCTCTTTGTCATAATACTCGCTGGATGTATCTCGCCCTTTTTCATGACCGGTATTTCAATTCAACTAGAAATTATTGCAATTGTTATTGCAAATATCCTGCGAAACGGATCTTTACAGACGAGCAGTAATGAAGTGAAACCCCATGTGAAGAAGTGGGCTACAGCGACTCTTGTCACAATGGTCTTTGTACTAATACTTCGACTTATCGCCTCTGTTTATCTGAAAAGTATACTTGGTATAGATGTATCAAACCCGTTTAGGATTAGCAGTCGGGTGCTGGTGTCCTACAGCATCGCATACTATTGTCTAATTCTATTGGCGCTTATCTTTTCTGGATGTATCGCTTGTGACAGGAGGAATTGACAGAAGCTCCGTAGAAGTACATATTAGTATTAAAAATGAAGACAATATTGTAACATCTATGACTTCAATACGAAAAAGATGCGTATCGTCATTATTTTCAATGAAAAATGGCTGAGACTTTGTATTTACATAATGCAATCCAACCATTCACTCTCTACTCCAAACTTATATTTCTCTAATGCACAAAAAAATCCTCTCCCCATCTCTATTTTTTCTTGCCAGTCAAACCAGCAGATAACAAATCATCAAGCGCTGCATCCGCTTTAGCAATTTTCTTCTTCGGCAGCACGGGTTGGCCAGACACTGCCCTTGCTGCTGCTTCCTCCTCTAACTTTTTCAACTCTGCTTTCTGTGCAACCTTGGCAGCGAGTGCGGCTGAATCATTCAGATTTCTGGACATGGGATTTCCCTCCTGTATTAGAAACAACATGTTGTGAAGACAATTGTACCGTAAGAATTCTTTCACAATTGGAATAATTCCTCCTCGTAATTAGATAGACTCCAATTTGTATAACATATGTCCAATGACCCAACGAAACGTACTGCTTTGCAAAAACAGTGAGCAGTGCACAAAAGTAAATTTGCATTGCAAAAGAGCGAGAGAAATACATCAATCATATTTCTATGGAAATGCACCATACTCTCTCTCGTCCGCAAAGCAAATATATGTGGCGTCATTCAATGAATATTCCATGGCTGTCTGGACTCCAACAATCCATCAAATGAAGGGAATGAGAGCAATTTGACCTTGGTTCGATAATTTCAGTAATGTTGTCTATTCACCGTCCCTCCGACGAAATTCCTTACCTTCGGCTTCGACTGACTTTGAAGTTTCGCTTGAGTCTTGGCTCTTGCAACCTCACGCTGATTCCCTCGGGCCATGGTGAATCCTGGTTCTCGGAAGGCATGGACCCAACGATGGCCTCTGCCATGACTTTGCAATTTATTTAAATATTCTCTTGCTTTCTCGTAATCGGAGGTAACATGGCCGAGTGGTCTAAGGCGGTGCTTTCAGGTAGCATTCTTCATTGGCGCAGGTTCGAATCCTGCTGTTACTATCCATTTTTGATTGTAGGGGTGGTGCAGATATGTTTACGTGCTATTGTTGATTGCCTTGTTTGCTCAGGTGCTCAGTGACTTACAAACTTTGAATTATGTAGAACTAAGCCGTTTGGTACCACCCTGTTGTTGGTTGATAGACTTGTCTGATAGTTGAGAGTTTGTTTGATTAAGAGTAGAACAGGTAACATACTTTAGAGACTTAGTGATTATTAAGTTCATTTATGAAATAAGTCAAATGGGACATCTATGTTGAGGAAGGAGAGCAGCACATCACATATTTCTTCATTACTTTTTGTGACCAATCCAATCCCCACAATGGCTCTTCGCCTGTCAACTTTACATGACTTTGACATAGCGACGAAACGTTAGCACCTCCATTCCCAATCATCACCCAATGATTCTGTTGTCCATATATTGGTGCCCATTGCTCCCCTTCCTCTTCAAAATTGACATCATGCCCACCAACAACAGGCATCGAGGGACCCTGTGGACAATATGCATGATATGGACATAACTCCATACTCTTCCCATGTGAGCCAGTAAACTTCTCACAGAATGCAACTGCATCATCATGCGAACCACCATCCCACCCCCCTCGTGCCGCACTGAACCATGCTGGATTGAATGTATTCATTATGGATGCATCAACTGCATGCTTGCCAACATCAACCATTGCACTGCCTTCATGACTAACCTCAGTGTTGCTCTCACTTTGGCTATCACTGTTGACAGCACTTACGTCGTTGTTGATACTGTCATTGCCAGTTACATCAACACAGCAAAGGATATTCTCTTTCAGCTCTTGCTTTGACCCATCTAACCCCCAAGTTGGATTATGACCAAATATTTCTATATGAGTTAGGCATGTAAGCGGATCTTCCACTTCAAGCTTACCAATGTTGACCCAGGAATTAAAGCTATCACTAATCGGTGCCCACTGATCTCCATCAAACGCATCCATTTGTAAATATAATGGCTCGGATTCACGAGGTCCATTTGGACAGTAGGCATCTAGGGGGCACAAATGAAGAGTTCCATCACCATGTGGTATGGATTCACAGAATGCCTTTCCATCATTGTAACTTGCGCCTTGCCATCCTTCCTCATTGTTAAACCACATGGGTTGATGAAGGTTTTGTATTAGTATTTCCAACTGGGTCATTTTCATTTCCGTCATACCGTTAGATGTTGTTTCCTCTTCGGTGGTAAGACTTGCAATTTCATCCTTCGGCGGAGTAAAGGCATAGCCAGTGTAATCCTCGCAGCAAAGGAGATGTTTCTTCAGCTCTGGTCTTGAACCATCGATACCCCACACAGGATCACGACTAAACATTTGTGAATATGTTACACATGTCAATGGATCTTCGTCCTCAATCTTACCAACCATGACATAGGCATTAAGATCATCACTAATTGGGGCCCATTGCACTCCATCGAAGGCATCTTGCTGCAAATATAGCGGCTTGGTACTGATCGGTCCATTGGGACAATACGCTGATAGTGGACATATATGATACGTTCCACCACCCACACTGTCGTTAGAATGAGAGTTTGATTCACAGAATACTCGAGCGTCATCGTAAGTTGTTCCTGTGTATCCATCAATAGTACTAAACCAAACTGGATGGAGAGTGTCTAAGATTGCTACCTCTTTTTCTGTCATTGGTTGCGTTGGTATCATTACACCCATACTATCAACTTCTGTACCTGATGAACTGTTAGATAGATCAACTTCGGTTGCACCAGCAAGGGTTAGGGATAGACCATCCACGTATGGTGCACCCTGGCAACACATGATATGTCGAGTAATTTCTTCATTGCTCTTACCCGTCGTACCCCAACTTGGCTTCTCTAACTCAGTCTCGGAATACAAGTTACACACGCCATTCACACCAACTTGCACCCAATCGTTTGCATCGTCAATTACTGCCGACCATGACTCTCCCTCCTCATGGATACGTCCATCAAGGAGCTTACCACGTCCTCCAGGACTGAGAAAAGTTAGTCAAAATGAGAAGTTGAGTTGTGGAGTCATCAATGAACATAATTATATTTTATCAGCAAAAAAGAAGAATATCTGAATACACATTACTTACCAGTAAGCATCATAAGGACAGGGAATATAGCCAGACCATACATTTGCACAAAAATCAAGTGATTCCTGATATGTCTTACCCATCCATCCAGATTCACGATCAAACCACATGGGATTATACTTGCGTGAAATTTGCGTAAACAACTCCTTCAATTCATCCGACGATGATGATGATGATGATGATACCGATGGTATATCATCCTGGACTGTTGATTGTGGATAGTTAACATCTCCCCCAGCTGGAGGACCGTCAGGTCTGATAACACCATAATTGGCATCGCCGACTGTACCACTACTACTGTCAACCCAGTCAACACTACTACTATCTTCCACCAATAATGGGTGCTCCCTACAACACATAATGTGTCGAGTATTCGCTTCAGTATTAATCATTGACGACGATCCATCCTCGCCCCATGTGGGGGATTGTCCATTATGGAACAGTGAGTATAGTGCACACTCCGTCCCACCACTACCCACCTGTACCCACTCATTGTGTGCATTCATAATTGGTGCCCAGCTTACTCCGTCAGTGTCCATTATCCCCGATAATAGTGTCTTCTCATTCGTGCAGTATACCTCATATGGGCATGGGATATTGTTATCATGAGCAGTACAGAATGATATTGCCTCATCCCACGTCCGACCGGTCCAGCCAGTTGATCGATCGTACCAAACGGGCCTATGTGACGCCGATATCTTGTGATATAATAGAGTCATATTCATCGTTGTTTGTGTGTCCCCAATATAATTTACATTCTGTGCATGATTCTTCTCCCATTCATCCTTCTGTTTCACACTCCAATCTAACTCATCACGCCAATCTTCTGGTAATGGTGGGGTATTCCGCAGTCGAATAGTTTCAAAGCCATTCGATATTGATGATACCAATGCCACGCATATAAGACCAAACAGTATCAATGTCATACTGTACAATATACATCGACGTACACGTTTACTTCGGAACATGGGATATTGGTACCGTATGGATGAAAATCCATGGCCATTTTTATGATGATGATGATGACGGTAAAAGTGATGCAATCCTGGATGTGTTTTGGGAGTCATACCAAGTTCATCACATGTTTCGTAGAAGGTATCAAGTCCATTATCATCATCATTAATGTCAGAATCATTGCTACCAATGTTACGTTTCATTGATTGCTTTTTCCGTGTCATGTCACGCTCCAAAATGTGTAACCCATATATAGCATCTCCCGATGATTCACCATATTCTAAGTCTGTACGTTGTGATGATATGTCGTTATCGTCTTCATCATCTTCATCGTCATCAATAACCGCACTCTGACCATCATCAACCACTTCTAAACTACCAATAGTTGTACGTGTTATGCCGCGTGTGACACGGACGACAGTATTCACCTTTTGTGTTACTGCTGATAATGCCACATCGGCACGCAGTCGAAAGGATGCAATAGTTGATGCTGCCGTGGGGATACGATAATATTCCAAACGTTTTTGAGGTGGTGGTGGAGGAGGTATTCTTCTTCTTCTTTGTCGTCGCTGTCGTTGCCTTTTCTTTGTCATTTCTCCATTACTACTACTATTTGTGTTGTGTGTTGTTACTACTGCAGGAGTTGACCAATCGGTGCCATTCAAATTTGGATCTTCTTCCATCATCAACATGTCATCATTATCGAAATTTTCATATTCAGCATCATCATCACTATCATAATAATCATCATCATCTTCATAATTGTCTACATAGCTCTGTGTTTCAAGTCCACTCATGAAGCGATCGAATGTTACCTCCTTTAATTCTTCTTTCATTTGTATACACAACTTATCATCGTCATGTATGTTGACATTATCTTCAATAGTATCATTAATGAATGGATTCTTGGGTGGCCCGTCATCATTATTAATATTCTCTCTTACATAGTCTGAATATACTGATAATAATGCTGCTGTACGATCTCCCAATGATATTTCAGTTCCTCCCCTTGTCGTCGATGAAGTCATTGTGGTATCTTTTTCCTCATTATTACCATTGTCACCACCACCATCCTCATGTTGATTTATTTGTGATGCCTGACCTTGCAATATTAATGCTATGGCATTGGCAGTTTGAGCTGAATATGCAGCTCTACCATCGTTAATTGGTGCAATCGTAGTATCCTCTTCGATTATTGGTGAACGAAGAATGGCCGTATCGCCATATCCCACCTCTAAAATTTTAGTGTTGTCATCGTCGACGTATGCGTCAATCACATCATCGTCATCATCATCATCACCATTAGGTACCCCCACTGACAACAACGAATCTGCCACCGCAGGTGCAGTCGCGCCGTTAGCATCGAATTGCGGCGTCGATGTTTCATCAGTCGACAATGATGCCGACGACGCCAATTCACGTCCCCATGAATCTTGCGACTGTGCAGCCGACGGATCGTATTGGGAATGGGCAATATCCTTCAATGTGGGTGGAGGTGGGGAATTTAGTAACAGTGTTGGTGCATCTCCTCCATTCGAAATAGTCGCCGCCATTGATCCTGCAGTTATTGTATGACCGTTTTCTCCGTCGATACCACCGTCCTCGTCATCAACGGTTGGAGATTTACTAATAATTGCGTTTGATGCGTCGATTATGACCATTATCGGTAGTGGAAGTGATGCAACTAACGAGCAGGATCACGGAATAATCGAAATGAGTGCATGCACTGAACCGGCCCTTCAGATTTCCTCTACAAATCAACTGCCCAACAAGGTACCTATGGCAGGGGGGGGTTCAAGCAAGGAAGAGCTCTGCAGGGTGAAACTCAACATTAGGATGTGCATTATTAAACCAAGTCTATTATTTTTGTTTAGCTTTATCATTACAATTACCTTCCATTACATACAACAAATCTAGACGCCTCTTTTCCTCTTTGCATCAGACTTGACACCAATTTGATAGGAGTAAAGCATGGGCATATTCCACCATCGCATTGTTGAGTATACTATATTCAAATGTTCGTGATGAGGTTGATCGAAAACCCATCTTGGGAATGCCAACACCTCTGGAATTAGTCCCATGGATACATTTGCAAGATATTTCAGTAGAGAATCTTTGTCATGCAAGGCAAGCACAATTTTCTGTGCAAGATCCAATTGAAGCAATCGATAAATACATCCAGCTATTCTGGAAGAACTGTTGCAGTGTGTGATTAGATTGTGAAATGGCATTCAAACTAGAGCCGTCATAGACACTTGTGAGTAGTACCTTTACACCAATGGATGTCAAATCATTTCCCTCAAGGTGGAGATGAGTCAGATTCCTGTTCATCTTCAGCGCTTGCGAGATTAGGATAGCATCATCATCATTTAGTCGATTGTCATAGAGGTTAATTCTATGTATTGGCGGATCATCCCCAAGATACTCAGCAATCTTGACTGCCCCTAATGAGTCGATATTGTTGTTGCTAAGGTTGATATGTCTAACGTCTGACTGTAGTATTACCGAAAGTATTTCTGGACTACTTCCAAGGTCGCAGTGAGCCAATTGGAGATGAGTGATGCGATGGTGCAAATTTAGTGATCTGGAAAGACAGCGGGCCGAATCCATGTTATCAATTCGATTGTGGTGAAGGTGAAGCATTCTCAACTTTGAACTAACATCCACCAACTTAGAAAGAGATATGATCCCCTCTCCACAAAGATTGACATTATCGAAATGGACAGTGTAACTTAAATTAGTGGCCCTTCCACTTATAAAGATTGCAA
>Ga0247834_1004959_pt1 | contig 16214 bp, 14 predicted proteins | sample LaCruzMarch2015__8_FD_187118 | JGI IMG/M metagenome (GOLD analysis project Ga0247834, IMG submission 187118) | Freshwater microbial communities from meromictic Lake La Cruz, Castile-La Mancha, Spain - LaCruzMarch2015_12m | ecosystem: Environmental > Aquatic > Freshwater > Lake | place: Spain...
GGCACCAACTTTATCGGCTATTTTTTTGAATCGATGAAAATCAATAAATCTAGGGTAAGCTGAAGCCCCTGCGATAATAAGCTTAGGTTTATGCTCCAACGCTAACGCTTCAACGGCATCATAATCAATAAGGTGCGTGTTATCATCAACACCATATGAAACTATGTTGAACCATTTGCCCGACATATTCACTTTGCAACCATGGGTCAAATGCCCACCAGCACTTAGGTCCATGCCTAAAACAGTATCACCAGGATTTAAAAGAGCTAGAAAAACAGCCTGATTTGCCTGAGCCCCAGAATGTGGCTGCACATTAGCAAATCCAGCGCCAAAAATATTTTTGACTCGTTCAATGGCAATGGCTTCAACTTTATCAACGTATTCACAACCATGATAGTAACGCTTTCCAGGGTATCCTTCGGCGTATTTATTGGTAAGAACAGACCCCTGCGCTTTTAGCACAGCAGGACTTACAATGTTTTCTGAGGCAATTAGCTCAATTTGATTCTGTTGGCGAACTAATTCACCAGCGATTGCGTCGAAAATTTCTGTGTCGTTGAAATGTATGAAAGCATCACCTAAAAGTTGAATGTTAAATGGTGCCGCTGGAGAGAATCGAACTCTCGACCCCACCCTTACCAAGGGTGTGCTCTACCACTGAGCCACAACGGCGGTCTACTATTTATATCCGGCGGTATGGTTTTTTGCAATGGGTTGAGGTAGCCACCTTTTGCAGAGTGGCTATTAATATTTTTATTCCTCTAAAGCTTCTGCATCTTTAAAAAAATCCTCTGCAGTTTTTTTTATATAAACGTCATACTCTCTATGGCAAATTAGAATATCCTGCATAAAACTTTCTATTAGTTCATCTTGTGAATCTTCTGGGGCGGTAGTAATGGTGCTTACATTCATTGCTTTTATTGCATTGAAAAAAGCTATGAATCCATCGCTAAATTGAGTATTTGTGCTTTCAATAAGCGTTCTCATTCCGTCTGAAGGTTCTTTGTCAGATATCCAAGTTACTGCGGAAGGACCTTTTGCTTTTTGCCCTAAAATTTCAGTAAGAACGGTAGTAATTGATTCAGTGCTATCGCATATTTCTGCTTCGATTGTTACAAAGTTTCTGACCACTCTGCATGCAGCATTTTCTGGTTCTTGTATAGCGTCCATCGAATATCCAGTATGGCTTGTTGCAATTGCTAAGCCTAATAGTAATGCTTTTAATTTCATTAAAAAACTCTAAAATTATAATAATGCAGTTATAGTGCAGTTTATAAATTTTCACATAAGGTTATGAAAAATTTTCATGAAATTATATATGTGTGATGTTTTTTTGTCATAATGTGTTACAGGTGTCACATTTCAATGTTTTGTTATAAAAATACGCTTTTTGTTAACGTTAAGGATGCATCCTGCTACTTTGTAGCCATCAACTCTTGGTTGTTTCAGTATTTCTAATACCGCATCAATTGTGGAATAGGGTTTGGGGTAACTAGCTTCGCCAATTGACCAAATGGCACTTCTTAACCATTCTTGCTGAATCTGTAATGGGCAGTTGAAAAATATTGGCTGATCAACAGTTAGGGGAGAAGTATTCATGACAAAATCTTCAGCGTATCCCGATGTCAAATTTTCTAATGATTGGTGTAAACCATAAATTTTTGCAGCAGAAGTTATTATTCCATTTTCATCCCACCCCAAGTCTTTAATGTGTTGCACCAATTGCCTAACTCTGGTTCGTTCATAGTGAGCATCGGTATTTGAAGGGTCTTCAATCCACGTAATCCCCTGTTCGTTAAGATACTCGCGTAAATCGCTTGGTGCAATTCCAAGCAAGGGGCGAATAATTGGAACATCGTCTTCATGTCGAACGGCCTGAATTGCTTGAAACCCAGCTGGACCAGACCCTTTTAAAAATCGCATGAGAATTGTTTCAGCTTGGTCTTGTGCATGGTGCGCTGTCATCAAAACGGGGTTTTCATATTTTTTACAAAAATCAATAAGTAACTGATACCGTGCCGCGCGCGCCCGTTCATGTTTACGGTTCAGGCTTTCTTCGTGGTTCCAAACAAGGGTGTGGTGCGAAATATTTTGTGCACTCAGTATACCAAAAACTGTTGCTGCTTCTGTTTTTGATTCAGGCCGCAATCCATGGTCAACGGTGACTGCTTCAACTGCGTGTCCTTTTAATTTCGCATATTCATTTGCCAGTAATGTTAATGCCAAACTATCTGCCCCACCTGATACGGCCACCACAATAGTGCAGCTAGATGCGGTTATGTGCTGATCAAATGCAGCAAAGACTTTTTCTTTTAGTGTTTTTGGTTCATTTAATTCCATTAGGATTACAAAACTTTCAATGGTTGTTTTAAGGTGATGCCATTAGCTTCCATATTGCAGCTATAGGCTAGCATTTCAACGCCAGCATCGGCTGCAGATTGTGCAGCCTGACCGTATGCTTTATCAAGATCATCCGCCACTTTAAAGCTCAGGGCATCATTTCGTTGCACAACATATAATACAACGCTTCTAATCCCATTTTTGACCTGTTCCGCTAATTCTAATTGATGCTTTGCACCACGAGCCGTTACGCAATCAGGGAATTCCGCCATATAGTTCCCACGAATCAAGTGAACATTTTTTACTTCGACCAAACACATTTGGGTTGGGCCATCAGTCAGATAAAAATCGATCCGGGAATTTTGACCGTACTTCACTTCTGCTTTGATATTTTTATAGCCAGCAAGTTCTGGAATGGTGTTGTTTGCTAGTGCTTCCGCTACAATTTTGTTGGGATTGCTTGTATTCACGCCTATCCAAGTGTTATCCACTTCAACCATTTCCCAGCTATAAGCTAATTTGCGTGCAGGGTTTGCTGCTTTCGATAAAGCTACCTTTAATCCTGGAGAAGTAATGCCCATCATAGCGCCCGGGTTTGGGCAATGTACGGTCAACTCTTCGCCGCTATCAAGCTTAATATCAGCTAAAAACCTTTTGTAGCGTTTGATAAGCGTTCCATAAACCAATGGGCTTGGGAATTTCATTAGCGCATTTCTTCCACAGGGGTAATCCCTAAAAGATTTAATCCTTCAGCAATAATGCAAACTGTTGCTTGTAAAAGTACCAGGCGGGCTGCAGTTTGCGCTGGCGATTTTTCGTCAATAAACCGAAGTTGCGTATTGTCTTTGCCCTTGTTCCACAAACTATGAAACAGGCTTGCCAAATCATACAGATAATTTGTAACGCGGTGTGGTTCTAGGTGATGCGCTGCAGATGTTACAACGCGTGGCCATTGAATCAATCCTTTTATAAGGGTTAATTCGGCTTCATCATTTAAGCATTCAAGTGATTCTGTTTTGGGTAATCCACCAAAAATTTGCGTGGCATGACGCAACACCGAATGAATACGTGCATGGGCATATTGAATATAAAATAATGGGTTGTCTTTTGATTGCTCTACCGCTTTTTTAAAGTCGAAATCAATAACCATATCTTGGTGGCGTGAAATCATCATAAAACGCACAGCATCTTTTCCAACCCGTTCAACTAGTTGTTGAATGGTCACAAATGTACCCGCTCTTTTTGACATGCGAACCGGTTGACCATTGTCTGAAAAATTAACCATCTGACAGGTTTTTACAGCATATGACTGATCCGCCTTTAATGCTTTAACTGCTGAAACTAAACGCTTCACGTACCCTACGTGATCAAAGCCCAAAATATTTACAAGGACATCGTAATTTCTACTGATTTTGTAGTAGTGGTAACCAACATCGCCGGCAAAATAGGTCCATGCTCCGTCCGACTTTTGCAAAGCGCGGTCAATGTCATCACCAAAGGCAGTTGCCCTAAATAAAGTCTGAGGCCGCTCTTCCCAATCATCAACCTGATGACCCTTTGGCTTTTCCAAAACACCTGTGTAAACATCACCTTTAGCTTCTAAAACTTTCAAAGCTTTTGTTACCCAACCTTCTTTGGTTAGTGCGCTTTCTGATGCGTACTCCATTGTTATGCCAAGTGACTTCAAATCATGTCGAATGTAGTTCATCATTTCTTCAATGGCGAACAAACGAACAGTTTCAAACCATTCAGCTTCTGGTTTGTTTAAAAATGAATCGCCATATTTTTGTGCTAAGGCAACGCCAACGGGCTTTAAATAATCACCTTTATACATATCTTGATCAAAATCATCATCAGAAATAAGCTCGCCCAGGGCTTCTTTGTATCTAACATACGCTGACCGTGCCAACGCTATTGTTTGTCCACCGGCGTCGTTTACGTAATACTCTCGTGTGACCTTATACCCTACTTTTTCTAATAGACTTGAAACTGTGTCACCTAAAATGGCATTACGCCCATGGCCAATATGCATAGGGCCAGTAGGGTTTGTTGAAACATATTCCACTTGTGCAGATTTACCTGCACCTAAAGTATTTGACCCATAGGTCGATTTGCTGGCTAAAATTTGATTTAGTTCGTTTTGTAATGCGCTTGGTTTAAGCTTTATATTAATGAATCCTGGTCCTGCGATTTCAGCATTAATAACAGCATTATGAGTCGTAATTTTTTCAATTAATGCTTGCGCCAGTTCGCGAGGAGAAATTTCTATTGCTTTGGCACATACCATAGCGGCGTTGCTTGCTAAATCACCATGTGAAATATCTTTAGTAGGCTCTAGAACAACCTTATCAGTATGTATTTCTGGTGCTATTTCTTTTAAAGATTTTTCTATGAATTCTTGTAAAGTAAAAACTAAGGGCATTGATCTTCTCCTAAACCAGTAATAGATTTAGCCGGCTTAAAGATAAGAAGCAATAAAAACTGGAAACGATGGTTATGCAAAAAAAATGCAGCCAAGACTATAGCCGTGGCTGCATAAATTGTGTCATATCAGGACAATGACACTTAAAGTGTGCATTTAAACGCTATGTCCTAGGCGCTTTTCTTGGTGTCTCAGGGCATAGTTGACCAATAGAATGGTGGTATCTATTTTTACCCCCAGTGTCACCATATGCAATTGAATCGGGAACATGGCCCATCAGTTTCTCTAAAAATGCATAATCGATGTGGTTTTGCTCGAATGTTTGCTGAGAAACAGGGACATTTCTCCATTGACACACTTCTTCAATTGCTGCCTGATATGGTGCGGTTACTGTGCTGATAGAGTAACGACGTAAACCAGTCATTTCATTGCCACTATCACTAAAGGAAGCGGTATCACTATTTGGTGCTAAGGTGCGCATTTTTTTGTGCGCACGACCTTCTTCAATATCATCATCAGAATGAATAGCGGTGTTAAGCATGAAAACGCTTAAAAACGCAACGAGCAAGTTTTTAGTCATAGTATTGTCCTTTTGAAATTTAAAAATTAATAATAAGTCTTTTAATAGTATTTTAACCATATATTAAACTAATTAAATTAGTCAATCAAAAATTTATCATGCTTTTTATCCATTCTATCCATCCTATTTTAGTGGCTAATATTGCTAATTTGTGATCCTTAATAAACAGATCAGGATTTCTTAAAAATGCAGAAACATCTGCCAAATAGGTTCGTCTAATGGCTAAGGTGTCGTGTATTAAGCAATGCCAAGCATCTGCATAAACACGGTGCGCTGCTTTTTGAAATGCAGAAACAATTGTGGCGTCGTGGCTTGTATCTAGAACTTTGTCATTTCCGGCTGTTGCTAAAAACACCTTGGTTGTCACATTACCAAGTGGTTTTAAATCATTCAAAAACATCCGTGAAGCTGAAAGCGCAGCATGCATCCACCCACAACTTGGGTCCCGTGGTATCAATTCTTTATGAGATTCGTGAATAAAATAGTGCTGATCAAATAGCGTTTTATCGCGGCAGTTACGGTTGTATTTAAAGCTTTCTTGTATGGGGTTATAATTTCCATGACCCAAGCAGTACTGTTTGCCTTGTCCAAACCAATTTTTGAAAATGTACGCCAGTGGTTCTGCCAAAAAGAATGGGAAGGGTGCTGTTTTTATGCGCACCATCGGTGCTTCTAATACAGCTAATTCAAACATTTTTGGGTGCTTTCGCAAAACCTGTAATGCTACTTGCCCGCCCATTGAATGCCCAAATATCGATATGTGTTTGCCATTAAACTTATCCCACAGAGCTAGCGCTTCAACATCGCGTATATAGTCACTAAAATCATCAACATGAATCATTTGCTTATTCTCAACCAATCGCTGCGACCCGCCTTGTCCGCGAAAATCAAGCACCCAAACACCAAACCCAAACGAAGCATAATGTTTTGCTAAAAGTTCATGTCGTTCAATGCGTGAAACTAGCCCCGGTAATACCAGCATTATTTTATTTGCGCTTTCAGGTGCTGAGCCATCCCCACAAAAACGTCCAACGCGAATTTTCACACCATCTGACGCCGTAAGATAATGAAATTCAAAAGGCGCAGGTGCTGCATAAAGTATTGTGAATACAAAGACAAGTAATCTAGGGAATGCATTCCAGTGCATAAAAACGCTCCTGAAGCCGATATTTGGTCTTTAGTAATAATATATAGCAATAAAAGTTAATATATTGATAACTAATGTCAAATTTCTATCCGCTTCAATTTCAGTACGGTTGCGTGTACCATGATCCATTACAAAATATAAAAAGTACAAATGCATAGATTCGTTATATTGGGTGTCGCGGGCCTAGCTATAGGCCTGGGAATTGTTTTAGGACTGTATAAATTTCAACAACCTGCAGCGGTTGTATATAAAGATAGCACCGATATAACAACCTCAATCGGAGGTGATTTTACTCTAACTGATCAGTTTGGAAAACCGCGTTCCACTATGGAATTTCGTGGCAAAATATTGTTAGTGTATTTTGGGTATACCTATTGCCCAGATGTATGCCCTATGGCCCTAGAACATATTACCAAAGCATTGCAAATGTTGGGCAGTGACCGTGACAAAATAACGGTGTTGTTCGTAAGTGTTGACCCATCTCGTGACACAGTCGAAACGTTAAAACTTTATAGTACCAATTTTGACCCTAATATTATTATGCTAACTGGCCCAGAAACAGCCGTGCAAAACGCCATGAACAAATACCGCGTTTATGCGAAAAAAGAAAACAAGCCAGAATTTAGCGACTACTTAATTAACCACACCAGCGTTGTATATGTTATGGGAACTGATGGCACATACCTTAGCAGTTTTGCTCACTCAACAAACCCAGATGCTATTCAATCCATTCTGTTGAAAATATTGCAGGCCCAGGTTTCTTTCTCATCCCATTAGCCGTCCAAAGCAATAAAGCAATGTTTTACACCAGCTATTTGCCCAGACATATGTGCTTTGAGCAAAACTTTCCTCCGGTATAACCGCTAGCGATACATCACGTGACATATCATGAATGGTTCGCGGTTGTTTAACACCTGCCGCAATTGTCAGTGACGTTGCAACTTTATTAAACTCAGCGGCATTTTCGCTTAACATTTCTTCATTTGCACTCATCAAGGCAGTTTTGTTTTCGTCAGATAAGTCATCGAATACTAAATTTGCTAGTGGCAATGGTGGGTTAAGTCTGTGGTACCTGTGTCCACAAAAAAACCTTGCTGTGTTAATGTCAGCGCTTTGTTGACCGTACATGAATAAGTTTGTTAATTCCCACATCCAGCTTAGCCCGGCTCCCCTTCGTAATGCGCTGTTTGTTAATTTTATGTTAGACATGCCCGTTCCAAGGGAAAAAACATGAATTTGGTCAATGGCAGCGTTATAGTGTTTATGAATTAATTCAATGCCTGCAAGGGCAGGGTTGCTCATACTGGTGCCTCCATCACTAACGAAATATCCATTAGATGAAGGATTATTAATGGGGTAAACGTGCTGTGGCTTGTAGTACGTTGGTGCAGCAGCAGTGGCCATGGCTAAATCTTTGGCGAAAAAATCTTCATCATCGTTGGTGGAAAATATTTTAATGTTGTAGGTGTGTAAATCATGGGTAACTAAAACCGTTGGTAACCATCTGTTTTTAAAGGTATTTTCGCCTAACATGTTTGCCAAGAAATCTTTAATGCCATTGGTTTTATATTTCGTTCGTAAAATTCCATTGAATGATAACCATTTTGGCTGAAACATCGTGTGTCCTTGTGCAAAAAATATATTCAATAATTGTTTGGGGCTGTATTTAGGTTTTGATGGGTCATTAGGATCAGGCATTGTAAGAATAGCGGCGATAATTCCACCAATAGATGTGCCTGCTATCCCATCAAATAAATCAACAATTCGTTTGCCTGTTTGTTCTTCAAGCTTTGCAAGGGTTGCTAAGTGGAGAATGCCGCGTACGCCACCTCCGTCGAGGGATAATAGCCAGTATTGTTTTTGGGGATCAGATAAAGATTGGTGTGTAACCAAAGGGGGAAAGTCAGATTGAGATGCGCAAGATTTTTTGACTATAGACTCGTATTCAGGGTTGGGAAGAAACGTTGATTGTGTTGTCGTTGCGCTCTCTAAGCTATTTGTAAGCCCAAGGAACAAGGTATATAAAACAAGCGTTTGTACGGAATGGGTAAGGTTCATGATTGCACTTAACGTTGAAGTACCAAAATGTATAAATAGCTTTAAAAGTTAAAAATTAGTTAACGCAGGTATTAATTTATTTATTTGGGGAGTTTAATTTATTATTAAGTATATTGATGTATATTTATTTAAAATATGTATGGTCTAATTATTATGCGCATAATTTTTATGATTCTTTTTTGTGGCATGTTATCTGCCAACATCTGCAAAAGTGTTACGCCTGATTTGTATGATGCAGCAGTTGCATATGAACAAAATATAAAAACATTTGTAAGCGTGTTGCCAGCAGCAACAGAAGCTACTTCAAGGCCAGATGTAACAAAGGCAGAAACGGTGTTGGATGTTATTAAAGGCATGGTTGCTAAGTGCAATAATACTATTGACCATAAGGATCCTGCATTTTCAGATGTTCAAAATACTCTGAAATTTGTTGTGGACAATCAGCTGATTTTGCAAAGTAATGATCCTTTTTCTAGTTCTGGGCTAACTAAAGCACACGATTGTGCTGTGGCTGCTTCTAGTAAATTAATGGCCTTGCTTGTTGAAATTCCCGCAACTGCAGCAGGTTCTAAAAAATCTTCATCACCACAATCTTCAAGTGAAAAAGAAGATGAAAACGATAAAGACGATGCTGATGAAGATGACGAAGAAGAAAGTGACGAAGACGACGATAAAGAAAAAAAAGATGATGATAAAGAAGAAAGTGATGACGACGAAGAAGATGACGATGACGATGACGAAGAAGATAGCGAAGAATAATTTTTAAAATGAGACTCCACAGAACAAGCTACGGAGTCTCATGTTTTACCTGATCTAATGATTCACAAATTTTTCTGCTTCAAGGGCAGCCATGCACCCTTGCCCAGCTGCAGTCACAGCTTGGCGGAAAATTTTGTCTTGCACATCACCAGCAGCATACACACCTGGTATTGATGTTACTGTGCTGCCAGGCGTTGTAATAATGTAACCTTCCGCATCACATGCCAGCTGATCTTTGAATGGACCATTCATCGGCGAGTGGCCAATTGCTACAAATGCACCGTCAAATACGTGCTCTGAAATTTCTTGAGTCTTTAAATTTTTAAGCTTCAAACCAGTTAGGCTTCTGAATGGTTGATCGCTACCTAAGAATTCTTCAACAGCTGAATCCCAGATTACAGAAATTTTAGGATTTTTAAACATTCTGTCTTGAGCAATTTTTTCAGCACGTAAATGATCACGGCGGTGGATAAGCGTCACATGAGCGCAGTGATTAGTTAAATATATTGCTTCTTCAACGGCTGAATTTCCGCCGCCAATAACCGCAACGTTCTTGTTTTTGAAAAAGAAACCATCGCAAGTTGCGCACCCTGATATACCATATCCGCGATAATGCGTTTCGCTGTCCAATCCTAACCAATTTGCCTGGGCACCAGTTGCAATAATTACCGCATCAGCCGTATAAGTTGCAGGAGTATCAGTTGTAACAACGAAAGGACGCTTTGAAAAATCAACGTTTTCTACTGATTCATAGCGCATATCAGTGCCTACATGGGCAGCTTGGGCATGCATTTGCTCCATTAGCCATGGGCCCTGAATAACATCCTTGAAACCAGGGTAGTTTTCTACGTCTGTAGTAATTGTTAATTGTCCACCAGGTTGAGGCCCCAATAATTGAATAGGTTGCAAGTTGGCGCGTGCGGCATAAATAGCTGCAGTGTATCCGGCAGGGCCAGCACCAATGATTAAAACTTTTGTGTGATTAGTCATTTATTTTTTTTCTCCATTACCGCGCCGTCATTGCGAGCGAAGCGTGGCAATCCAGTGTGTAATCTCAACTTATTTTGGCAAACATGCCCGAACCAAACCTGTAAACAACGGATGCGGACTAAATGGCCGTGACTTCAATTCTGGGTGAAACTGACAAGCTATAAAAAATGGGTGAGGGTGGTACTCAACAATTTCAGGCAATAATCCATCTGGTGACATGCCTGAAAACACGTACCCTTTGCTTTCTAAAACATCACGGTATTTGAAATTCACTTCATAACGGTGACGGTGTCGTTCATCAATTTGTGTTTTGTTATATAAATTATGTGCAAGAGTACCTTCAGTAATCGTGCACGCAAATGATCCAAGACGCATGGTTCCGCCCATATCATCAGAAATGCCACGAAGTTCTTTTTGCTCACCGCTCATCCATTCGGTCATGCGGGCAACAATTGGGGTGTTTGTTGGGCCAAATTCTGTACTTGAAGCATCAACCATGCCAAGTTCAGTTCGTGCAGCTTCAACAACGCTCAACTGCATACCTAAACATATACCAAGCAGTGGCACATTGTTTTTTCTAGCGTAATTGATAGCATTAATTTTTCCATCAATTCCACGTTCACCAAATCCGCCAGGAATAATTAGTCCATCAACGCCTTGAATTTTAGAAAGAAGTGTTTCGTCTTCTGCATCAATCCAAACTTTTTCAATTTCAGTTTGCTCAGCAATGCCAGCATGAGTAATGGCTTGATCAAGAGATTTGTAAGCATCTTTAAGTTGGACATATTTTCCAACAATGCCAATACGAACTTTGGATTTTGGATTTTTCAGCTTAACAATTAGGTCATTCCATGGCTTTAAGTCAGGTTCTGCGTTAATTTTAAACGCTTTTGCAACAGCCGCATCAAGCCCTTCCTTATGATACACAGTAGGAATTTCATAAATGTTTCCAGCGTCTTGTGCGCGAATAACATTTTCATAAGCTACGTTGCAAAATAAGGCTAGCTTTTGTTTTGCATCATCTGGAATTTCATGCTCACTTCGGCATAACAATATATCAGGGCGAAGTCCTAGCGTTTGTAATGCTTGAACCGAATGCTGTGTTGGTTTTGTTTTAAGTTCGCCTGCAGCTGCCAAAAATGGCAAAAGGGTAACGTGAATAAGCAGGCTATTTTCATTACCAAGTTCATTGCGTAACTGGCGCATTGCTTCAAAAAATGGCAAAGCTTCAATGTCACCAACGGTGCCGCCTACTTCACAAATAATTATATCGACATCATCACTGCCATTACAGATAAAAGCTTTAATTTCGTCAGTAATGTGTGGAATAACTTGAACAGTGGCGCCCAAATAATCCCCACGGCGCTCTTTCGCTATCACAGATGAATAAATTCTACCGCTAGTGACGCTATCAAACTTTGTTGCATCTTGGTTGGTAAACCGTTCGTAATGCCCTAAATCAAGGTCTGCCTCGGCTCCATCAGAAGTTACAAAAACTTCTCCATGTTGGTATGGGTTCATTGTGCCTGGGTCGACGTTCAAGTATGGATCAAGTTTACGCAATCGAACTGTTAAACCGCGTGCTTGCAATAGTGCCCCCAATGCAGCACATGCAAGACCTTTACCAAGAGATGAGCTAACACCACCGGTTGTGAAAATAAATTTAGCCATGATTTACGATTGGCTTGGAGTTTGGCTAACGACTTTCGTTTCGTTTTTAATCGAATGACTTGTAATTACAGTCATAATCAAGCAATTTCCCATAAACAAAGCAGCTAACACAGCTGTTACCCTAGTTAAAAGGTTCGCTGATCCACGGGCTGTAAACATGCTTGAGCTGTTGCCACCGCTTCCCATACCAAGTGCGCCACCTTCACTGCGCTGCAAAAGAATAGCGCCAATAAGTGCCAACGTTATAAAAATTTGTATAATTAATAGGGTGTTCATATAAATCCTCGATTGTTATTTGGGGCTAATAATCATAATCATTTGTTTGCCTTCCAGTTTTGGGCTGTGATCAACTTTTGACACTTCCTCAAACTGGGTCTTCACTTTCATTAAAATTTCGTAGCCAATATTTTGGTGTGATAGCTCACGACCACGAAAACGCATGATAATTTTAACTTTGTTACCTTCTTCAATAAACCGTTGAATGGCTTTGCATTTTATACCGAAATCATGAGGGTCAATCATTGGGCGCAGCTGAATTTCTTTGACTTCAACGACTTTTTGCTTCTTCTTTGCTTCAGCTTTTTTCTTTTGTAATTCGTACTTGTATTTTCCAAAATCAAGAATTTTACAAACAGGCGGCTCAGCATTTGGAGAAACCTCAACCAAATCCATACCAGCTTTTTGTGCCAAATTCATTGCTTCTGATTTTGTTACAACACCAAGCATTTCTCCTGCTTCATCAATCAGCCGAACACTTGAAGCGTGAATTTCATTGTTTATTCTAGGTCCATCATGTCCGCGTGATTCGCGTTGATTAGTGCCATCGTTGGGAAATCGGCTAATAACTAGTCTCCATACAGGGATTACATATACAAAGAAAAAGTATCAGAAAAGTAAGCAGACGTCCATGAAAATGAATATACAAAACTTTTGCTTAACTTATAAAAATGAGCTACCCTTCCAGAGGTCAGTAGCTGGGCGATCGCTGTGTCATGCAGAGGAAAGTCCGGGCTCCTTACAAACAGGATGCTGGATAACGTCCAGCGGGGTGGGCTAAAAGCCCATTTTAGGGAAAGTGCCACAGAAAACGTACCGCCAATTTAAGTTGCAAAATCTAAGTTGGTAAGGGTGAAAAGGTGCGGTAAGAGCGCACCGTGAGCATGGTGACATGCTTTGCAAGGTAAACCCCATCCGGAGCAAGACCAAATAGGGGCAAAAGGCTTTCGGGCCCGGTGTGTTTGTTCGCCGTTTTTTGCTCGGGTAGGTTGCACGAGGTGGCAGGTAACTGTCATCCCAGAGGAATGGTCGCCCAAGGCACATTGTGCTTGGACAGAACCCGGCTTATAGGCTACTGACAATTAACAAAGTTTTTGTGAAATAAAAAAACCATAGGGTTTTCGGCCCTATGGTTTTTAATTTTCTTAAACGTTTTATTACTGAAGAAGTTTTAAAACATTCTGTGGTGCAGCATTTGCATACGCTAAAATTGAAGTCGCTGCTTGTTGCATAATCTGAAGTTTTGCAAAATTCGCCATTTCAACTGCAAAATCAGTGTCCATTATTTCACTTTTTGCATCCTGCAGGTTAACCAAATTGTTGCTTAAGTTCTCAATTGCACTGTACAAACGGTTTTCTACAGCCCCGAAGTTAGAGCGAATGTCACTAATTGCATCAATTGCACCATCAATCACTGCTAAAGAACGAATTGCATTAGCTTGAGTGCTTAAATCAGCAGTAGCTAAGGCAGTGAGATCTGATGTTGTGCCACCAGTCAAGCCAGCATGTTCTGGATGTGCTCCGCCAATAGTTATAGGTCGGCTAGAAGTTAATGTTACAGAAGCACGCGTTGTCCCAGCATCCACTGAACCAAGATCAGTATTTTCAATACCTTCACCGTACTCAATTGTGATATTGCGTCCATCAGCTGCTGTAAAAATCAATTGACCATCAGCATTTGCGGAAGCAACTACGCCAGTTTCATTTGATAATGCGTTGACTGCAGTTATAGCATTTGTCACATTATCAGCTTGATGTTCAGTTATGGAAATAATTGAAGTGGTTACGCCATTTATTACGATTCTTCCCCCTGTATTAATTGATTCATAAAATTCAGAAACATCTGTAACGGTAGGATTTGCAACGGCACGGGCGTCAAGATCTGTTCCATTTCCATTAATGGCAGCAGCTATGGCTATAGCACTGCCATCAGCGCAATGATAACTGACACCGTCAGATTCAGATGCTTTAATATCTGCTGCATTAATAACTAAGTCTCCAGCACTAAGAGCTTCAGTTACAGAGTTGCTAGCAAGGATTACAGCACCTATATCTGCAGTATTTGCAGATTTAGCAGCAAGAGCGATAGTGTCTCCTTCTTCTGTGCCAACTTGTAAAGTGGTATCAAGCGTTCCGTCTAATAAGTTAATACCATTGAAATTTGTTTGTGCAGCTACACTGTTAATTTGTGTTAGTAGTGATTCAGCGTTTGCATTGATTGATGAGCGATCGCTGCTTGTTAGGGTGCCGTTTGCAGATTGTATTGCAAGCGCACGAAGCGTTGTTAAAGAACTTGCGATAGAGCTCAAAGCACCATCAGCAATATTAATAAGAGAAACCCCAGACTGAGCATTAGCAGATGCTTGAGTAAGGCTTCCGATTTGAGCAGCCATTCGAGAAGCAATAGATAAACCAGCTGAATCATCAGCAGCTCTATTGATTTTTAATCCCGATGATAACTTCTCCATAGATAAAGTTAACGCAGATTTATTTCTTTCTAGGTTTTGTATCGCATTTAAAGACGATGAATTTGTGTTGATTACCATTGACATTGTGTACTCTCTTTCCTTAATTATTTTTTAGTATGACAAGCTGTCTGGTGCAATTTCTGTGCCAGAAAGTGGACTCTTGTATTTAACTGCTTTTTGAGCAAGTCATAGAGCGAGTATTGGGGGTTTTAAGGAAAGTTATTCTTATTGATATAGATGCGATTATAGATATTCTATAGGCAAAAATTGCCGTTATTTTAAGGATGAGTAGGTAAATTTTGCCGATTGGAAAGAACAAAGCAAATTCTACAGATTGATGAGCTAACTGCAATGATAACAAATACAAAAGACCATAGGAGTTTATCCTATGGTCTTTTGAAGACTTAGAGAGAGTTTTTTTTTACTGAAGCAGCTTTAGAACGCTTTGTGGTTCAGCATTTGCTTGAGCTAGCATTGTAGTGCTTGCTTGTTGCATAATTTGGTGCTTAGCAAAATTCGACATTTCAGTAGCAAAATCAGTGTCCATTATTTCACTTTTTGCATCCTGCAGATTAACCGAATTGTTGCTTAAGTTTTCAATCGCACTGTATAAACGGTTTTCTACAGCCCCGAAGTTAGAGCGAATGTCACTAATTGCATCAATTGCACCATCAATTACTGCTAAAGAACTAATCGCATTAGCTTGAGTACTTAAATCAGCGGTAGCCAACACAGTTAAAGTAGACACTGTTCCACCAGTCAAACCAGCATACCCAGGGTTAGCGCCACCAATAGTTATAGGTTTACTGGATGTTAGTGTTACAGTTCCGGTTGTTGTTCCTGCGTCTACTGCACCAAAATCAGTGTTATTGACATCATCGTAATCAATTGTGATATTTCGTCCATCAGCTGCTGTAAAAATCAATTGACCATCAGCATTTGCGGAAGCAACTACACCAGTTTCATTTGATATTGCGTTGATTGCAGTTATAGCGTTTGCCACATTATCAGCTAGACTTGTATTTACTGAAATGATTGAGGTGGCTACGCCGTTTACTGTAATGGTACCTTGCGTGTTTTCTGATTCACTATAATCAGAAACGTCTGTAACAGTAGGATTGATAACGGCACGGGCATCAAGATCTGTTCCATTTCCATTGATTGCGGCAGCTATAGCTATGGCACTTGCGCTAGGATCGCTGTAACTTACGCCGTCAGATACAGATGCTCTAACAGCTGCTGCATTAATAACTAAATCTCCTGCAGCAAGAGCTGTGGTGACAGCTGCACTATTTACAATAACAGCACCTATATCTGCGGTATTTGCAGATTTAGCAGTAAGAACGATGGAATCTCCTGCTTCTGTACCAACTTGTAAAGTGGTATCAAGTGTACCGTCTAATAAGTTAAGACCATTAAAATTTGTTTGTGCCACCACACTGTTAATTTGTGTTAGTAGTGACTCAGCATTTGCATTGATCGATGAACGATCACTACTTGTTA
>Ga0247834_1004970_pt1 | contig 16182 bp, 15 predicted proteins | sample LaCruzMarch2015__8_FD_187118 | JGI IMG/M metagenome (GOLD analysis project Ga0247834, IMG submission 187118) | Freshwater microbial communities from meromictic Lake La Cruz, Castile-La Mancha, Spain - LaCruzMarch2015_12m | ecosystem: Environmental > Aquatic > Freshwater > Lake | place: Spain...
GGTAAGCAAGATAGAGATACTGGGTACTAAGGTCCTACGTGGATTTTATACAAACTACTTGGGAATTTTGCGATGACCGGTCGAATTAAGGGCTGCCGGGCTTTAGGAGTACCTCCAAAAGAATAAATTTTCATGTACAGCTACGATTCTACCCCTGGCAAGTGCTACGACGCACAGACGCCAAAACATACGAAAAAAAGGTACGAAACTATGATATTACGTTTTGACCACCAGCCTCTGGACACAACCTTAGGGTACGTATGTACCTACATACTAACAAAGATCCACAGATTTAGCGGGACTTTGACCACCACAAACTTATCATATGGATCAATCTCGGAACGATGCGTCGGTCCACTGCTGTGCCGATTGCGGTGAAGAGGGAGGCATTAGCCTCAAGGCATGTACAGCGTGTAAATTTGTTAAGTACTGCAATGCTGATTGCCAGAGGAATCATTGGCCGACGCATAAAAAGCTATGTAAGCAACGTGCTGCCGAGCTACATGACAAGGCGCTGTTCAAGGACCCACCAGACAAGGAGGACTGCCCCATCTGCTTCCTACCAATGTCATACGAATTGTTGTCTTGTGTCTCCCTTTCACCCGCGACTATAACTTCCGTTCCGATTTTTGCTTATGCGGAGGCAAATGAGGAGTTGGCAGCTGAGGCTACGGAAGTATATTATTCATGCTGTGGAAAGACCATTTGTGGTGGGTGTGTTTACTCCTTCCGCGAGTCTGGAAATAATGAAAAAATGTCCTTTTTGCAAAGCAAATAGAAAGGGGATAACAGCCGAAGAAGCAGTTGAACAACTGATGAAGCGGGTGGAGGCGAATGATGCTTTGGCGATGTTTGTACTAGGTAATTATTATTACCATGGAAATGGAGGTTTGCTGCAAGATCAAGAGAAAGCAAAATAACTTTGGAAACATTCCACCGAACTTGGGTATACTCACGCTCATTTTCAATTGGGTGCCTATTATCATGCAAGGGGAGATTCAAAGAATGAGAAGTTCCACACCGAGGCCGCAGCTATGGCAGGGCACGAAGAAGCAAGGAGCAACCTTGGAACAATGGAGGCACAGTCTGGAAACATGAATCGAGCTGTGAAGCATTGGATAATTGCCGCATCAGCTGGGCATCATATTGCCATGCATATGTTGCGAGAAATCTTTGAAGAAGGTATTGTCAGTAGAGATGTAATGGACTTAACTTTAACAGCTTACAACAGTTCTTGTAAAGAGATGAGAAGTGAGGCAAGAGATGCTTTCATCCGGATGACTGTTGATCGCATTGGTGGAAGATGAAGAGAAAGCAATATAATCATACATTTGGGCAAACGGCTATGGGATTGATAAAAGAATTGAAAAGTTGTACCTTTACGAGTAGTGAAAATGAACATAAAAATTATTAGGCCTTCCCATTCACCTCTATCCCCACATAGTCAAAACAATGTATAACAAGTGAACTTGGATCATACAACATTGTTCAAGGCGTATTGTACGAGTCTGATCTTACTACGCTCATCAATTGAATTTGCAATTTGGGAGTCGTACAATAGCTCGAACATACAGTAGCGCACATGCTCGACATTATTGAGAATGCAGTACTCGACGAGGATGGGTGCAATTCCTAGTAGGCGTACGTAGTCTAGTAAGTTTTGGTGCTACTTGCACGGCTAATCGAATAGTGATGAAGAATGAAATCGAACGTAGGAAGGCAGTCATTGTCGAATTATTCTTCAATCATGCATCGCACATGATTGACGCACTCTTTGAACTCTTTTACCAAGTTTCGTTGATGATGATGAATAATCTGTTTTTTCTGCCCTGCAATAAATACTGAGCTTATATACACTTCCTGCAAACGAAATCCCTGTTTTACTTATATGGTAAATACTAAATATTATTCATCCTTGAAACCATGTTTCTTTCGCCTCTTTACCTTTTGACCATATTCTCCCTTCTCACAGTCTCCTCCGCTGTTTACGTCATCGGTATTACCCAACCTTTCATTCCCCTCCTTCCTACTACTCCTTATATTCTCTGCCTCTTCCCACTTCTTCAAATACATCTTCCCCTCCTGTATACGTAACCATCGTCCATGTAATTCACTCCCGTCTAATGCCACCGCCTTCTCCACGGCCTTGGGACTGGTAAATAATACACCACAATACCCCTTTGACCGTCCTGAGTCATCATATGTAGGAAAAGTAATTTCCATTATCTTGCCACAATGTGTAAAGTAATCATGTAAATCTTGTTCGGTCGTAGTGTAATTAAGACCAAAGACTCGTATAGATAATGATTGTCGTTTCTTCATCGTTGTCATCGTTTCTTCTTTTGTATTCGATGTCTCTCCGTCCTCACCCAGCTGCTTACTAAGAAGTTGCTGCTTCTTCTTGTTATTACGTAATGAATAAGCATCATGTCGATAAGGACATTTGTCACCCTTACGACATTTACCTTTATTCTTGTAGTTAATACAATCAATTTGTGACTTATCCTTCTCTTCCTTGGTTGTCGTCGTCTTGTTGTCATCGTCCTTATTACGTTTCTTCTTCTTTGTCTTTGTCACCGTAGTGACGACATCATCGCCATTACTGGTAGTAGTACTACATCCTCCCTCACCGACATGTATGAATTTACAATTTGATCCATACGGACAACGATGCTTGGTCCATAGAAAGCATATATTCCTCTCATCTTCTTTTGGAACACTAGTTGTTGCATTATCATCATTCGCTATAGTTCCGCTGTAATAATTGTTATTGCTGCTATCATCAGAACGGGTAACAGGTCGGATGTATAATGTATACTTTCGGTGTGACTTGGCCGATGTTGATCCACGTACTGTCCCACTATCAATGGCAGTTTGATATTGTTCCTGTGTAGTAAAGGTCACAAATCCAAATCCACGATGTTGTTGCTGCTGTTTGTCTCCCAATTTTCCGACAGTTGCATTGTCGCTTCTATGTGCATTGATACCACCTTCATTACTAGCATCATCTGATCGATCATATACAATAACAACTTCTGAAATACTATCTATACCAAAGTTTGTCTCCAGGAGATTTTTTATATTGTCCGTATTAAAAGCTTGGGGTATTCGTGATAGGAATGCCTTACGACTGTCATCATTGTTGTCGTCGTCGACACTGGTAAGCACTACTGGTGCCGTCATCGAAACTAGTAGATGGAAAACGAAGTCGTACGATATCTCTCTCGATTTTGTGTGGAGAATTGTTCCCGCCGCCATCAATGCGTCGGTCAAGGCCCCCGACGTGATTCCCATCCATGAAGAATCTCAATCACAAGGTCCACTGCTGTGCTGATTGCGGCGGCGTGGCAGAAGGGGGCGTAAGTCTGAAGGCATGCAAGTCGTGTATGTCTGTCAAGTATTGCAATGTCAATTGCCAGAAGAATCATTGGCCGACGCATAAAAAAGTATGTAAACAACGTGCCGCCGAGCTATGCGATGAGGTGCTGTTCAAGGACCCCCTGCCTAAGGATGACTGTCCCATTTGCTTCCTACCGATGCCAGAGAGATTGTTATCTTGTATGACGCTTCCACCTGCGACTATATCGTCCGTACCGATTGCCGACTTTGCAGAGGCCAATGAGGAGCTGGCAGATATGAGTATGGAAACATATTATTCATGTTGTGGAAAAAGTATTTGTGTAGGATGTATCAACTCATTCGGTAAGACTCGAAACATAGGGACATGCCCGTTTTGTAAAGCAGATCATGTGAACAAAACAGATGGAGAAGGAGTTGAAGAATTTATTAAGCGGGTGGAGGTAAATGATGCTGGTTCGATGTATGTGCTGGGTAATCATTATTGCCAGGGACAGTTAGGTTTGCTGCGAGACCGGGAGAGGGCAATGGAATTATGGACAAGGGCAGCGGTGCTTGGCTCCAGTCAGGCGCATTTTCACTTGGGTGTCTATTATCGTGAAGGGGGAGATCTGAAGAAGGCCAAGTTCCACACCGAGGCCGCAGCTATGGCAGGGCATGAAGTGGCAAGATGCAACCTTGGAATGATTGAGGTACAGTCTGGAAATATGGGACGAGCTGTGAAGCATTGGACAATTGCTGCATCAACTGGGAATCATGCTGCCATGAAAAATATTCTAGTTAATTTCAAACAAGGTCATGGTGTCAGTAGAGATGCACTTAACTCAACTTTGACAGCATACAACAACTACTGTGCCGAGATGAGAAGTGAAGCAAGAGACGCTGCCATCCGTTCATATTGATAGTGATAGCATTGGTACAAGATGAAGAGAAAGCAAACAAATCATACAACATTCTCGAGTGCAAAGAGTTCTTCCACAGTAGGGTGCATTATCTACTCTTGGGTACTATAAATAGTAAGTAACCATGGAGGGAGATTACGCATCGAGGAAGAATATCATTCATTTTCCTAAATCAGAAATAAACTAGATACGTGTTCGACTCATAAAACCCAAATGAAAATGCCCCCAGATCTCTAGGCGCCTGGCTCAACTAAAAGATACAGACTACATGTAAACCCTGCTGGCCGAGCGCCCAAAGACCATACATACATATCTACTAATGCAAACCCTTACGGCGATGGTCCTATCAGCCGAGATCGTCTTACGACTTATTACGACTTCTATTCTCGACCATACGCAACGCTTGCCGTGGGATAGATAGTACTGAGAAGACCAGCCGGGCATGCAAAATATGAGTACTGCTGGCTCCTCCTCTTTAGCACCCAATAATAACAAAAAGCGAACCTTTGGCGCTGTCATACGTACCTTGAATGATGTAACGAATGTTGGTAGTAGTACCAATGACGCGGCAACTATTACCAATGGTATCATTGGCAGTAGCAGCAACAGCAGTGGTGGCAACAGTAACAGCAATGTCACTACAAACAACAAAATCATCATTCGACATATTCCAAATCTAGACAATGAAGCATCGGCTGCTGCCATATTACAACGTATACATTCTGAATTTGGTACATTAATTCATAAACGTGGATGGAATATTAAGTCGATAACAGAAATGTGTTGCTGTGGTGATGGTCTTGATCATTGCTGCACTTCTACTAGTCGAAAACGAACACCATTAAAAATAATGCCAAACAATGTCTTGGGGTACAATCGTTCCAGTTTTATCAAATATTCCAATACCAATAAAAGTTCCAGTCATGATATACATTTACGACTACGTCACCCCGCCACACATATACTCTATGATTATGAAAGTATTGCCAGTACCATGTGTCATGAATTAGCACACTGCGTTCGGGGACCACATGATGTACAATTCTACAAGGCCATGGATGAAATTGAAGAGCAATATCAAATATATCTAGTGAAGGGTGTAATATTGGATAAAGATGGGTTCCCGATGGGTAGTCAAGGCATGACTCTTGGACGCAATAGTACTAGTAGTTTCGGCAATGGTGGTGGAGGGATGATTGCAACTAATAAAGCTGCAATAAATAAAATAATGGCAGAGGCTGCCGAGGCACGACGTATTAAGAGTGGCAATCAGAATGGACTCACTACCTGTGGTGGCTACGTCCTTGGTGGTAGTAGCAGTGGGGTGGATAAGACGAATGATCCACGAGATGCAGCCCGAATGGCCGCAGAACGACGAATAGACGACGCCAAGTATTGTTTACCAAGTAATGAAATTATTGAACTATTAGGTGATGATGATGATACTGATAATGATGATGATGATGATTTGGATGTAAAACCAAAAGCCAAGACAAAGACAAAGAAGGAGGGTGAGAAGGATAGCATTATTGATTTAACGTTGGATGATTCATTGGATGATTCATTCACGACTACAACAATAACGGCACAGCCCCCCAATAATCATGGAGCGAAGAAACGGATAAAGGCGGACATGATACAATCTTCTTCCTCTTTGGGGGTGCAAAAAGTAATTGACACTCCCTGGTCTTGTAACCAATGTACACTCTTCAACCCATCAACTATATTAGTGTGCATGGCATGTCATTCCGAACGTCCATGTCACAAGTCTGTGATGGATTATGCGACTGAGTTACATAAAGCAGATGCCATTGACTACATCAAAGAACGGGAGGTGCAAATATCAAAAGAAACATTTGGTGGGTTCAATATTTATGGTGAGAAGAAGAAGAAGGAGGATGAGAAGTAGAAGTATGGTACCCTACAAAAAGCATTTTCTTATCTGTTCACACACAAAATTCAACCATTATTTGTCTGTAGATACATAAGAATAACGTTGTCATCAAATAATATCTATCTACCTGAGTAACACTTCTCCTTCACCACGCCTGTCCCCATAACATAAAAGGCGAAGCTCCTATTAGCTCTCTCTCGAGGACTGGATATGGACCATCATCTTCATAGGGATATGACGACGGCCCACTGCTGCGCCGATTGCGGCGGCGTGGGAGGAGAGGGTGTTAGTCTCAAGGCGTGTAAGTCGTGCATGCTCGTCAGGTACTGCAACGCCGATTGTCAGAGGAATCATTGGCCGAAACATAAGAAAGAATGTAAGCAACGTGCAGCCGAGCTATGCGACGAGGCGCTGTTCAAGGACCCTCCGGCCAAGGAGGACTGTCCGATCTGCTTCCTTCCGATGCCGTTATTATTAATATCTTGTATGTCGCTTCCACCCGCGACTATATCTTCCGTGCCGATAAAAGATTATGCGGAGGCAAATGAGGTGTTGGCAAGTATGAGTATGGAAACATATTATCCATGTTGTGGGAAGACTATTTGTAGCGGGTGCATACACTCCCTGTGTAAGTCTGGAAACAATAGGACATGCCTATTTTGTAAAGCAGAGACAATGGGCAGGACAGACAAAGAAAGAGTTGATCGACTGATGAAGCGGGTTGAGGCAAATGATGCTGGTGCGATGACTGCACTGGGTAATCGTTATCACCTTGGAGAACATGGTTTGTTGCAAGATCGGGAGAAGGCACTGGAATTATGGAAACAGGCCGCTGAGCTTGGTTCCAGTAAAGCCCATTATCACTTGGGTCTGTACTACCATGAAGGGGGAAAGTTGAAGAAAGCCAAGTTCCACTACGAGACTGCAGCTATGGCAGGGCATGATGATGCAAGATGCAACCTTGGAGCCATGGAGTTTAAATCAGGAAATATGGTACGAGCTTTGAAACATTGGATGATTGCTGCATCTGGTGGGAATTACAAAGCCATGCAGAACTTGTTAATTGCATTCAATCAAGGTTCGACTAGTAGAGCTACAATTGACGCAACTTTGGCAGCTTACAATAAATCTTGTGCTGAGTGTGATCTGGGCACCGAGTAGATAACTACACGTCGTTTAGGGACTTGCCTGCGAAGTCCCTTAGTTTTGAGAGAAGAGCTAATTATCTTCAGATCTTGAAACTCGCGTGAAATTATCCCTCTAGCCTCTGAGTGAACCCTCCGTTCACTAGTGTTTTGCGTTGTTGTAGGGTGTGATTAGATCACGTCAGCACTGCTTGCAACACAGTGGTGAACAACGTGGAAGAGCCATGATGACATGAGAAAGTCATCAGGCCCACACTATTAGCGTTCGCTAATTTTCACTTTTAGATATTATTGGCGCGCCATCGCTAATCGATTAAACACAAGTTGAAGTATCTTAACAGTGAGAGTTGGAATCTGGGATCCCAACCTGCGCACACGTTAGTGATTGACTTCGGTTTAACCGCTCGGGCGATGCTGCCACTTGGCGAGGTACTTGCTGGGCACTATTGAGGAGATGTTTGGAAACATGGAACGAGCCGTGAAGCATTGGATGATTGCTACATCAGCTGGGAGTCATCATGCCTTGCATCATTTGCAACAGGTATTTGAAAAAGGTTTGGTTAGTAGAGATGAAATGGACTCAATTTTGACAGCTTACAATAATTCTTGTGTGGAGATGAGGAAGCCCGAGGCATCAGTTATGAATTAACCCATATTGAGAATAGGGTTAAGTGCCTGAAGAGAATTGATTGTCTCAACTTTGGCAGCCTATGACAATCTTAAAACTTATATATATTGTCTCTTAATTTAGTATCTACATAAGTATAATGTGTTTCTTGTCCTATCATAGTATTGCCCCTAGCCCCATTACTAGTGAGGCATACTAGGTACTAGGTATTTCTTGCATCTATCATACCTTGATAAGAAGATCCTACCTAGAGCTGTGTTCCTAAGAAGCCAAGGCAAGGATGATGTAGGTATTCTTAACAAAATAGGTTGGTTCTACATAAATACTTATTATTTGGCGGGTTGTGTTACTTTTCAACCTTCAAAAACAAGAGCCCTTCTTTCAAATGCCGAGATTTCCGTCGAGTCTTACGAGCGCCGTAAGAGAAAGTTGAGCAACAAACGGAGAGTCGTCGTCAAGCAAGCAAGCAAGCGTACTGAGAAATAATTATTGTCAGCTTGTTGGGTTCTGAAATAATACTATGTCGTCTGATAACACTGGTCCAGTTCCCCAACTATCTGCGGATGGCAACGTCGTTTACGATCCAGCATTAAGTGCAGGTGCCGAAGCACCATTCAGCCAAGGCTTGCCTCCTGCCGGGGTTTACTTCCCCACTGATAATAGCACCAACAGCAATGATAGTGACGAAGAGAATATCCGACAGCGTGCACGTGCCCTCCTGGACGGACGAGACTTTAAACTCGAGGCTGCCAAATATCTCGAGAGTACCAAGGGGGGAGGAGAAAGTGATACCGACTGCGCGGATGACTTTTCATATGGTATCGATGGTACCGCCGATGGACTAATTAGTCCCAAATTTAATAAGCATGGTAAGTTCGTGGGATACGAAGAACGTCAACAGGTCGTGCAGGACCCCAACCGTACCATCCATGACATACTGTTCAATGGCACGCCAGATGATCTCAAGTATGCAGTCCGTCACAACAAGCGTTGTAAGGGATGCCTTGGTGGAGTCGGAGTTGTCCTCTTGGCTATTACCATAATGTTATCTTTCTTCTTAATTGGGGATGAAATTGGGTATGCCCTCGGACCCTCTTCTCAGCAGCAGCAGCAGCAGGGTAATACTCCTATTGAAGAAGTTTATGGTAGTACTACTGATCAGGACGATGATTATGTTGGTGGAGGAGGAGATGAGGTTGGTAGTGGGAAAGTGGCGGATGACCCAACAGTATCCGACGAGGATGTACCCGAGACGGCACATTATGACAATCCAAACAATCATCCACATTATCCCAACCCCAACTCGCACCCCCGGGCACCCACGACTGCCATGAAACATGTCAACCCGACCGCGGCAATTGCTACACCACCAGTGTCTGCCCCCACCGAGGCACCCGAGGAATTACCCGAACGGACCGTAAGTGTAGAACCATCCGCATTATCCACCGTTGTGGCAAGTGAGCCGTATAACAAATTTGCGGGATTGATGGAATTGGGCGTCGAAGCCGACGAGAAGGAAACCTATATCCGATTCGATTTAAGTGGACATCAACCATTTGTCAATCAGGAAATTGTCGAGGCGACGCTACTACTATATCTACGTGCGCACGGTGGCACCGACGGCGGGACACGTATACAGGTAGATCTACTCCCATACGCCGATGTGTGGGAGGATGATACTATTGCATGGAATAGTCCACCCAATTCGGATGAGGCCGTGACTGTGAATACATTCGTTTGGGAGGAGAGTATGACAATGGCCGACACACAGATACATTTAATCCCCGTGGACGTTACAGCTGCTATTACGGCCACTTTTAAGGATGCCGAGTTTGACCCTAGTAAGCAAGTAACATTCAAGTTGTCAAGTGAAAGTGAGGGGTATATTAACTTTGCAGGACGAAGGTGGAATTATGGAGAGGGTGTGCCTGAGTTGGTCATTGGGTACTTGTAAACAAAATGAATTGAAAATGGGGTTTTGTGATGAAATAAGTTATCTGAGAAGGAAGGGGGCAATAATGTCATATGTAGAGTATATATGGCCATTCTCTCACTCCAGCTGTTTGTGTTTAGTCATGAGTTGGCATGTCATGTGTAGATAGAGACTTGTTCTGTTCGAAAGAGTTCATCATTTATTTTAGGTTACGACTGTTAGTTGATACTACTACTTCTAAATTGTATCATCATAGATTTTACATATTTGTCGGTAGCCACTGTCCTGACTTCTACCTTATCCCAACTTTCCAAAAAAGACAGGGTGAGGTGATTATGAAAATGAAGTCAAAGCTTTCTAATCCCTTGAAAACGGTATTGTTGGTAGTAGAGATGCAATCAATACATTTGGAATCCTACTAATCGCTATTAGATTAAGATCTACGAACGCAGTAACATGAATGTTAGATCATATGGCAACTGTCACTGAAAAGTGTAATGTACACCATCTGGCTCATTTCCTTGTGGTTGAGGTTGAAATCTTAGTTGATGTTGATGCTCAGCCTGAGGAGACTGAAAATAGGAATCCTTATCTACAGACTGATCGCTACTGAGTTCACTAGAGCTAGCTCCAGTGGGTACTGTATCATATTCTGTCTTGTGTTTGTCGGCGAGAGATTGTGGCACTGATGAGCTGGCTCCAGTGGGTACTATATCATATTCTGTCTTATATTTACCAGCGAAGGTTTGCGGCTGTGGCACTTTCTTGGCTCGGATTGACAGCGACTCCTTCATCCTGCGAGGTGTTGTTGTAATCACCGACACGATATGATCCGCTGCACTCGATCTTGGAACTGTATACCTGCTCCGCTGTTGCTGAGTTGAAGTCTTAGCTCTATTGTTAATGACATCAATGCTTGCAGGTTGTCTACAATTGCATAATTTCATAAGTGCATCTTTTTCATATTCAGATGCAATCCATTCGTCAAACAAAGGCACGGGTGGAGTCACTTGATTGACATGTGCGTACTTTTGATCAAAGTATGATTCCGACGTGATGGTTTCATCGCGATCTGAAGTGCTACCGTCGTTACCTATTTGTTTTGTGAAGTACTCCTCGTCGGTAAGCTTCCAATCAGGAATATTGTCCAGCGTGTCTCCAGACATTGATCGGACTGGATTTGCATGACAGAGAATATTGTTATACTGCCTTTGGACGACAGGAATGCAGCTGAATGGATCTCGAAGTAGCTTGACGATCCAGTTTTTACTTCCAGTCATGCCATGAGCTGGAATCCTTATTTGATTCTCAGTTAGGTTGTTAATTTCATCATCAGAGCAGGAGGCATGTATAATATCGTCAATAGCAGTTGTAATTTGACGATGAAAACGACGATTGTTCTTCTTGTTAGAATACTGTTGAGAGTTGCCACGTATACTTATTCCAAACTCGGCAAGACACTCTTCTTCGGTCGTTCGAAATATTTGTAGCTTACGTGAAAGGTATCTGTCGGCATCGTACTGTTGTTGCTGCTCTGATTGCTGCTGCTCCTCCTCGTCTTCCTCCTCCTCCTGCTGCTGCTGTTGCCGAGGTGTCGGTTGTTGTTGATATCTGGTTGAAGAAGCCGAGAATAGACAGACCTCATCATTTACGATGCCGCATTGTGCTAATGATTTGAGTATATTCTGGACCACAGATGGTGATGTTTGTTGTTGATTGGTTGGGTTATTCGACGACATGATGCATTTGTAAATAATGGTGACGTTCATTCAAAGCCTGACTCCCGTCTCTGCTCATACAGGAGGATCGGAGCGAGAGCGGATTTTTTAGAGAGAGGCATACCCTACGAAAGTGAGAAGAAAATGGAACTGCCCTGCGAAGAAGCCCTTCGAAAGTCAAGAACCCTGATGGGGCCTCTGACTTTTATTTTGGAGACGGTCGACCTTTTCCCAGCACAGTAAGTTTACCAACAAAAAAGAGAATAAAGCTGTTAATTGCCTCTTCTCATGGATAACAATGACACCACTGTTGATGGTAGATGTCGATTTCACACATCTATCCAGCTCAATCTCCTCACCCGAAATGGAAAGTGGTTGCAAATTCTAAAAGAATGTCCACTATGTTTGGCATATAATAACATCTCTTCGAGGTCAAATTCAATACTGACTACGTCACTGAAGTCATTTGTATTCACCGAACAAACAAACGGTGAACTACCACCAGTAAAATCGTCATCTCCCACATCAGTTATACCAATGACGTATAATCGACTTGCGACACCGATGATCCTTCCACCGTTGCCACTTCCGACGAAAGAGAAGACAAAGGCAACCTTAACCCAGACATCATCTTCGCCACAACTTTTCCTACCGTCGAAGTCAATTGTAAATCGGCACGACAAGGAATATGTTGAATCCACAAAGCTTGCCGTGTGTCGTATGAACGACGAGGTTTGCTACGTGACTACACAAAAGGATTGTTTACCAGCAGTGCTTGTTAATAACTTGATCCAAGAAGTCAGTCAATCAAAGCGATTGATGACACGCAGCAAATTTGAAGAAGGTGACCGCAGCGATCGCACTGGTAGCACTCATTCTACCTCATCTACTATGAAGTCAAGCATCTCTAAATCAGATGATCACAGTACGGAGTCATGCATCTCTGAATCAGATGATCACAGTCACAAGCGATCAAATTCCGTTCCTGTTTCTTGCTTCAGACGAACGCCTTCAATTGGATCTCACACGGATTCCAGTGCATCATCATTAAGTACATACAGTACTAGTCAGGACTCAGATTGTTCATCGACGAGCAGAATGTTAATCTGTAGTTGTGATTCACTGGGTCGGTGCATCTACCATCCTAACATTCAACTAAAAACACGAAGAACATTAGAGGGATTAATGACTGGGAAATGGAAGACTATAATGACAAGCTGTTCAGAATGCGCCTTTGAAAAAATTCAGCGCTTGAGGCAACAGATTTTGGATACTTCAGATAGTATTTATCAGGGAGAATCGACACCAAGGGCAATTGACACATCCCTCTTGTAACATCTTGAATAGTCTCACTTGTTCCGAGAAAGACCTGATAAGGAAACTTATTTCCTCGTGTGAGGAGGCTGACCTCAGTGATCGCACCGATAGCACGCAATCTACATTATCAAGTTGGACAACGAAGTCAAGCTTCTCTAAATCAGATGATCACAGTCACAAGCGATCAAAATCTGCTCCTATTTCCTGTATCAGAAAAAGATCTACATTGAGTGAAGGCAGTAAAAGAAGTCTGAATCGAGTGGTATTTGCTGAACAAGATGATATTCATGTATTTGTACGCATTTGAGAATAGTTCATTGCATCAATATATACTCGTTTATGTTAGTTGTTATTGTAAGTTAGTAATTTAGTTATCAAAAATGAGTGATAAATCATTCTCCGCATCAGTCAAGTCCAGCTCATGAATATGAGTTAGTGCAGCGTGAAAAGTTGCGAGATAATATCCAGTTTCGCCATTCGTCTTAGCAGGATCACACATGAGAGATAAAAGTTCGCATAATGCATACGGGCGTTCAATTTTCGATCTAACGAATGCAAATATAAAGATGGGAAGAAAGTCGTCTGCACCAAGTGCCTTAACTTTGGTAACGACAGTCCCATCAAAGAATGTAGAGTCTGGAAATACACTCCGCTCTTCGCCTTCAAGTTGACTAATTTCTTTTGCGGCATCCACAACAGCTCGAAGTTTCACACATGGAAGTGTACTGCGCCCCACCCCTTCCTCTAAGATTCGTGAAACTGATTCCCAATCTGAGCGACTTCGTTGCTCTTTTGGGATCCGAAAGTAGCTTTGAGGCTTATCTATTAATGCCTTCATTTTATGCTTCATTTCCATATCTTCATTAAACCACGCATATACAAGATACTTCGATATCGTGCTTCTTAATGGTACATATATCTCTAGCTCAATTTGTTCACGTACTGCCTCTTGAAATAGTTCATCTCTCATCGAATTATCATTATCATCCACAAGGGCTAAAAAGTCACGACGTTCTGATATAGAAATAAAATCCTCGCGACAACCTTCTATGATAAGCTCTTGTACTTGATCAATAAAGTCACGTATCTTTTCCACAATTTTTGATGATTCAACTTTATTCGTCATATCATTACCTTGACGACGAGGTCGGTTCTTTCCTTGTACTACTCCTGCTTCACTACTACTAGTGACCTTTCCTCGAGCAGTGTCAACAAATTGAGTCACCAATTCTTCCACTACTGGGAGTAGAAATAGTCTATAGACATATCTCATAATGGAACGTTTCAAATTCATTCGTGCAATAGCATCAGGTTCCGTTTTTGGATCTGGCATACGTTTGCCATACATTGATTCCGACATTGCCACCTGCTTCGATAGACAGAATTTATCACCACCACCCGATTGTTCATTATCATCAAGTGATACTGTGTCACAACCAACAAATGTTTGTAAATGTACAGCAATTTCAGCAAGGTAGGGATGTAATGATCCACGATAGACACCCGCGAAGACTCGACGCAGAAATATCTCAAGGTCATTCCGATGTGCATCTTTACCTTTCTCTACCTCCTTGGTAGTAGTTTTTCGTGACCAACCACCAATACCACCACCGAAGGATGATGATGATGATTTTGGGAATGGTATATCTGTAATGGTTTTATCAATATTTATTAATGCCGATCTTAAATCCTTAAAATCATTATAATATCGTACTGGGGCATACCACTCTTTACCACTTTCAACATCGTAACACCATATAGTAAATGCGGTACGATTACGATTGTCAATAAAACTATTAACTAATCGGACAGATAATGCTTTTCGGACATTCATAAGCGGAACGTATATTATACCTTGGTCTCGTGGATGTTGCTGTGTGTCATAACTCATATCTTGTAGTGCATTATACTCATTAAAATAAGTTATTCCGCCATTATTATATATATCATGAATTATTCTTGATTCTATTGTCATTGACAATTCATTGCTACGATGACCACCATTACTATGATACCCTCCATTAGTAGTAGTATTGGGATTATGTGATGACGGTGATGATAGTTTACTTCTCCAATCACAAATCAATGGTGTTGACGGAGCATATGCTCGTATAGATTTACTTAATTTGTAATCAAAGTACGGTGGCAAATTATCGTCATCGTCGGTCAGGAAGGATGCGTAATATGAATATTCGACATCACGTATATCCAGTATTGGACATAATGTATAATAATTGTCAGTGGCAGCACGTCGTTGTCGTACACGGAATGATAATTTAGATTCCCATTGTCTTGTACGTTCTGTAAAGATATGCAATTGTTTGGTTACTGTAATAATCTCTTCATTCTTGGCTATTATATTGCGTTTTGATAATGCTTTAGCAAATGGATGTATGATAATTCTGGGTGGTCTTGTTGTTATAGTCGGTGTTTTTGTGTTTGTGTTTGTAATATTTGTTGATGGAATTGAGACATGAAGAATTTCTGAGCTACTGCTGCGAATGGATACTTGTTTAGAGGAATTGTTAACAGCTTTCTCCTCTTTTCTACTAGATTCATGTAGTGGCAATGAATATTGTGGGAGCTGTAGGAAATTATTTGGTAGTTGTGATTTTTGATATTGTTGTGCAGTAGTTTGTTGCAATTGTTGATATTGCTGCCATATCCGCTGACCTAAGCGCGAAGTAAATGGTTGTTCTTGTTGCTGTTGCTGCTCGGCACCTTTGCTACTGTTGTCACCATTGGGATTCGCCGTATGAATGCTAGATGCAATGTAGTGATTCTCCGCAGCAGATGCACCACCACCTTTCTTCAAATGATGCAACTTTTCTCTTCCACCACCAATCCTATCATTATTATTCTTCAATATTGCTACTGCATCAACAATTCCATCTATGCTACGATTGCTATACTCTGTCATTGTGGAGTGTTCATTGGTATTGTCTAACAATGCAGCAACATCAATATTCTCCATTGTTCAATAGCCAGGATTGTTCTCCCAATTGAAAATATTTCACGTGTTTCGCACAGTGACTGACTCTATGGCTCTATCTACACCGGATCTGTCTCTTGGATTGGACTTCTTTACGACATCGAATTGCCATCAAGCGGCAGCATGTGAGGACATAATACTACCTAGGAGTCGTTTTAAACTCAGCGTCTCGGCGGGAAGCCAAAAGAGGACAATCCACGAACCGGAAGGGAGAAATGAGTCGCGCTTCTCATAATAAGCAAAAAATAGTAAAAGAAATCTAAACGTCACTATCGTTAAGTATATTTTGTCACTAA
>Ga0247834_1004974_pt1 | contig 16166 bp, 1 predicted proteins | sample LaCruzMarch2015__8_FD_187118 | JGI IMG/M metagenome (GOLD analysis project Ga0247834, IMG submission 187118) | Freshwater microbial communities from meromictic Lake La Cruz, Castile-La Mancha, Spain - LaCruzMarch2015_12m | ecosystem: Environmental > Aquatic > Freshwater > Lake | place: Spain...
GGCCGACGAAGAGGAGTTTGCATTCAATGACTAAAAAAAAGTATAAAATATAAGGCAGACGTTTGAGCACAGAGAGGAGACGATAAGATGACAGAATCTCGCCTGTACTACATCACTGCATTTAGTAGGAGCGCGGACAAGCAAAAAGAGCAGCTGGACGCGACAAAGGAATGGCTTGAGATGGACGCCCTCCTAGTGCAGGACGGCACGTGTGTGGAAATGGGCCTGCTCTCGAAAACTGCCAAAACACAGGAGGAATGGGAAGAGTGGTGGTCTGCGCAAGCGTATGCAAAAGAGGTAAGCATTCAGTTCAGCACCTTGGTGGCAGCGGGGCCAGAGAGCGAAGCGTGCGTGGAACGCTTGATAGAAAAAATGATGACGACAAACACAATGGAATCGCAATTTTTGGATGCGTACCGCGTCGTGAGTGATGGAAAAATGCATTTTCATGATGGACGCAATTGGCGGATGAACGAAGCCACGCTGCTGAGCATGAGCGAAGCGTGCGCCGTCTTGCGCTTGAAGGTGCATGCCATGTGGCAGAAGCGGTTCACGATTGCGGCCGAAATCGACGCGGCACGCGATGTGATGGCGTTATCGGAAAGAATGACCTGTTATAAGATGGAGACTCCGGACTGCTGCATGGAAAGCGGCATCCATTCCATTTGCAAGGACGGCGACAACAGCAAAATGATGTTCCAGTTGGTACCGCTATTCGATTGGGACGACATACGCGTGTTGGAGGATAAGGAGGCGGACGTGCTGGTGGAAGTGGATAACGTGACCCAGCAGCTGCGTCGAACAGAGTGTGTGCTGGAACGGCAGCGCGCGCTCAAGGAGTGGCAAAGCCGTCATCTTAAAAAAAAAAGAACACGAGCCCTTGTTATGCTCTAGAGCAAAAGCACATATATAAAACATCCTATTCGTGGACGAAGAGATAAAATGAGCTTGACAAGCACACTGAATGGTCAACTGGGGCTGGTGTGCAGTCTGTGCGCGGTGCTCCTGTTGGGAATACTGCTGCATAGGACGCTGACTGTCTTGTGTCGGATGCTGCTGACGGGCCTCATCTTTTTGCCGGATGTCCATGCGATGGACGGGGCTCTAAAAAAATATGCACAGCAAGGGCTGGTGGGCAGCGCGTTGCGCTTTGGCATTATGCTCGTCGTGACGTGCGTGCAACTGGTGATGGTCGCATTAAATATAGCATTTACCTTGATTTATGCCTTGCTACCGCTGGTGGCCATTGCGTTGCTGTTGGTGCTCATGCACGAGCGCTGGAGCGATAGCATGTTGGTGCTGGTGGACCTCGTGAATGGGCAGGTGGGAGACACGCTGCATGAGCTCATCACCGCCCCCCTCACCATTATTGATGTGGTGGGTAGATACGTGCTGCCCATTTATAACTTTGTGGTGTATGTCATCATCCGCGTTCCCTTCCAATTGCTGGTGTGGGTGCTGAAGGGGCCAGGCTTAGACCACTTGATGCAGGCGCTCATGGCCGTGCGGGAAGCGGCGGGTGCCTTTGCGATGGCCACCAAGAGCTTTGTGGTCCAAAATAACCCCAGCTATTGCGGGGGCAATCAGAGCAGCGCGGTGGTGTGCAGCAACATAACGGACGCGTGCGTGAGTGTCGCTACACAGCAAATGGCCACCGTGTGCTTGCAGCTCGCACCGAGGGAGTTGGACTTTATGCCCGCGTTTGAGAACCTGCGCATCACCATGGGGTTTATGAACCTGTTTGTGGCGGACTCGTGCGCCTTTATCGCCGTCTTTGCCAATGTGACCTTCTTTCCCTTGACGGATCCCGAGTTGTGGAGGGGGGCCGATCGCTTGCTCAATACCTTCTTGTATGCCGCCGTCGCCGCGCCCAGCATGGCCATCACGCGCTGTCAGATCGCAGGTGGCATCGAGCAACGCCCCGCCATGTGCACGCCCGATTTCGGACCCGCCTTTGATAAGTTTGCCAGCTTTGGCATTCACATGGGTAATGCACTGACCAATTGGATGGATGCCGCCTACCTGTTCATGTTCAAGCAACAGAATCTCCAGACAGTGTGCGATAGCAGCTCCAAGCTGTCGGAAATCCTGTGGGCCGATGCGACGGTGCAGAGGCTCTTTGGCGCCAATCACACCGTCATGACACGCATGAGCAGCGAGGCCTTTGCGATCTCCGATGGCAATAGTGTCGTCTTCATGAAGAATTTGGCAGGACAGATACGCAAAACGTACGCGCCCAATCTGTGGCCCACCCCCGTGCAACCCCAGTACGGAATCGCGCGCGTGCTGCTGCCGGGCGGCGTGAATGTGCAAGACAATGGGCTGGGGCTCTTGGGCTGTCGATGCATGAACACGAATCGCGGCGATGCCAATGTGTCGTGCAGCATCATCACGCAAGACGGCACCGCGTGGGAAATGCCAGTGCGCTGGAGTCTCGCGGCGGAAGAGCAGCTCTTGACGTGTGCTCGCCTGCGCATTGTGGTGCAAAGCGTGCGCTGGCCGCATAAGCGAGTCATTGTCAATGCGCTAAACCAAAATGGCGAATCCATCGCAAAGAGCGAAGAGGATCTGAGTCCGGGCGACGCGGTCGTCTACGCCATTCCCATATGCGGGGCGGAAAGTGGTATCAAGGCGCTCGCCTGCCTCCCAGAACCCATCTTTACGCGAGGCATCTGCTTTCCCTACTGCATGGCGCTGCGGCTGGTGCATGAGGGCTTTCAAGCGCTCACCATGCGAGGGACCAGGGAATGGGAGCAGGGCGTGCTCATGTCAAGGCGAAGCTGCGTGCCCGTGGCCAATGCTTCTTCTTCCGTTGCACCACCCAGGGACCTCCTGATGCAAACCGTTTGCAATGTGATGACAACGACGACGACAACAACAACAATAACGGAGACAAGCAGTAGCAGTGGTACAGACAGTTGCACCTACGCGTATTCGTGCACCACCATGATACTGAACAAGAGCACCGTGTCGGCCTATGACCAAACCAGCCAGGTGCCACCCAGCGAGGGCTTCCATTTGGTGTTGATGCGACAGCCGCTAGTGGTTGCGGGCGATGTCTACATGCGTATGTTCACCACACCAAGCGACGGAGAGCAAAGATTTGTCGATTTTCCCACATTGGTCGGTAATCAGGTGGGAGAGTTTACCATGGAGGCCAATACGCCCGTGGGCATTCCGGTGACACCACCCGCAGATGTGCTCAAGTACAGCGTGGCGGCAGAGCGTCCAGGCGAGGTGTACGAACCCGCCAACTATGTGGATTCCCTGGTGCCGTATCATCCGGGCACGCTGACCCGCACCGCCTTGTGGTACGCCTCGAATCCGTCGTATAACTGGATCAAGGCCATGGCTATCTACTGCGGGTCGGAGGGGCATGATGCGCGCACCCAAATCATGCTCTTGTCATCGTACACGCCCATACGCATCTGGCGCGTGCTCTATCACGATTACGAGAATTGCTACGTCGCGCGCGAAAGTGGAGCCCACGTCTGCAGACCGGACATTGCGCTCGCCACGTCGCTGGACAAGGAAATTCAAATCATGTCATCCGTGGGCTTGCAGGGTAGCACCACGCTCTACGACACGTGCGCCTCCGGCGCCGAATTCAATCTCTGGGTGGAGAGCATGGAATACTACAATGAGGAGAATGTGGCGGTGGCGGTGCGCAGGGGCACGCTGGGCGACTTGGGACGCATGCTCGTCACCCCCGACAAGCCGCAGGGAAGAACCGTATTCTACTTTCTGAATGCGTCGAATATTTCGCAACCGGCGCAGGAGGGCGACTACCTGTTTGTGCGGCGCACTTGGACCATGGGGTGTCCCGCGTTCAAGGTGATGCCGGATGTGGGGGCGGTGGTGGGCCACTCCTTTGCCACGGTCGCGTATCTGTTTCGCATGCCCGTGAATCTGGTGCTCAATCCGTTTGCCATCATGGAGCTGCTCAGCAGCCGAGCCAAGCGCACGTGTCCGGAGAACAGCCTGCAGCATTCGGTGCTCTCGGATTGCGGCATGAAGGTGCTGTCCTTGGATGAGTTTTTTGCGGAATTGTACACGGCCAACGACGCGCTGTGGAACGTGGGCTTCTGGCTGCTGTCCACCATTTTACCACAGAACGCAGTGCAGGAGAGCAAGGAGGCCAGCCTGTTCCGCTCCTTCTTGCAGGGCGCCGTGGTGGTGGGGGATGCCACAAAGGTGGTGGGCGTGTTTGACGTGGTGCATTCGGTGGAATTCATGGATACTGGCATCGAAGACGTTTTTCTGAGGAGCAGGAGATTGCTTGGCACAAAGATGCAAATGCTGAGCAAAATGCTGGGCGGTCTGAAGTCAGGCTTTGCGTCGCTGCTCAACCTGGGACAATCGGTGGTGGGCCTCGCGACAATGAGCATGTCCGCGGGCATGAACTTTGGCATGTTGCTGGCGTCGCAGGATCCCACAGTGCAATTCACAGGAGCCGCCGTCAGCGCGCCGACCATCGCTTGGGCGCAGTTCACGTACCAGGCGTCGGTGCCCATTGTCCTGGATGCCTTGGGAGTTGTCAAGGAAACGGGTACCGTGAGCATGGCCCCCGTGTGGGCGCACTTGCAGGATGCGCGTAGCAAGTTTGAGAATATTGTGCAGAGCCGCAGCCAGCGCGCGTGCCTGGGCCTCCGGATCATGCTGGGCTACTCGGGCTCCTTAGGCAAGGCCCTCTACTACAACTGCTTGGCGGGACAAGCCATGGTGGGGGGGATGATGACCCTGGTGCTGACCGTGGCGGTGGATGTGCAGCTCTATCGCTGTCTGTGCGTCAATCCCACGGGCGTCGATTATGAGGGCTACGTGAGCGCCAACTGCATGCCCATGGTGCCCCCCACACGCCAAGAAAAATGGCACAACACCATGTACGCCATCACCTCACGCAGCAGCCAGGTCATGCAGAGCGTATGTCAGACGTATGCGAGCGAGATAGAGACGCAGGTGTATGGCGCCTTCGACCCGTGGAAGCAGCACGCCGTACAGTCGGCCGAGAGCCTCGCATCCGTGCTGGACGAATTCTTTGTGGCCGACGCCTACGCGGGCTCGTGCCAAAATACGCTCTCCAATCCCACGGCCATGGTGTTGACGCCAACTCCCCTCGCCCACTATCAGGTGTGTGCTCGCACCTCCGACTGCAAGGCCAAGTGCGCGGACGCCAATTACCTGTTTGAGTACGAAATGCAAAGGCTGCAAAACCAAGGAAGCAACGTGCACGCCGACATGCAAATGTTTGATGTCACACTCGAAAGTCCCTTCTTCAATCGGTATGCCGCACAAGAGAGCAACAGCGGGTGGTCGATTGTGGGCATACGCACGCTGCCGGTCAATAGCTCCGTATATGGATGTCAGCAGCGATGTCAGGGGCGCTGCGTGGCGGTGGCACAGATGCGCGCTGACGCCACCAGCATCAAGGTGGCCTTCTACTGCTTACCACCCCCCGAAATGATCCTGGCCACCGTCTATAACACCAACCTCGACGAGTTTGAAGTTTCTATAGAGCAGTTGACGAGCGACGGCGGTGACATCCGAGGCGTGGACTTTGCACTGCAGGAGCAACACACTTACCTGGTCATTTATGTGTTCAAGGCCATGACCGCCGACACCGTGCAGGGACAAACCAGTCTGCTGCAGTCGCACGAAGTGCATGTCTACAGCATTGCCACCAACAGGCTGGTGCGCATACTGCGTTCCGAAGACCTGGCGAATGGCGCGCTCGGCAGGGCGAATGTGGTGCAGGGGCTCTTTGCGGGCAGCATGATCGACAAGCCCACCGTCTCCAATTGTCGAATCAGCAGCATCACGGAAATCGCATCCGGGACAAGCCAGGTCTTGGTGTTTTACGTGGATTTCGCCATGGATATCAAGACGTGGGTGCTGAGCAGCAAGACCTGGATCGAAAATAATTATGCCCTGCGTGCGATTTATCGGTGGAGCGAGACCTCCGCGGAGCTTCACTTTTACCCCCCATGCAACGCCGCCTGCAGCACGGTCGACTGCGGGGGGCTCTGTCATCCAGGGCTCGAGAGCGTCTTGCGCTTGATGCAATCGGGAACCCTCGTGCACATTGAGTCTCAAAACTACTTGTTTGTGCCCGTCATTTACGATCCAGCCGCCAATGATGGCATGGAGCGCCTGCGCATCGATGCCAGCAAGGGGCTTGTGACGCTGGCCACCAGAAGGAGGGTGCGCCTCAGCAACACCGCCGACAATAGCCAGATTCTGGGCCGTTGGACCCGTGGCAGCATGTTTAGCACCGTGGCGGTGACGCGGCAAGTGCGTGATGTGTCCGCGCACGAAACACAAAATGTTTATCCCTATTTCTTTCAAGCGTCCACCGACATGTCGAGTCAGTGGCTGCAGGAGGTGCGTGTCGCAGGCGTCAAGCTCAAGATCCATTACTCGCAGCAAACCAACCGAACGGCCAGGGCCCTGACCACCTGCACCGTGCTGTCATGCAGCGGCTGCGCCACCAGCAAGCTGCGTCTGCTGTGCCATCAGGCCCAAAATTGCGCGCTGAGCAAGTGCTTGGGCACCATCATCCAGACCAAAAACGCCTTGTGCGGCATCGGTGGGCTCATTCAGCAGACGTTTCTGCAAGCCGTAAGCACGTGGCACGCCATGTTCATGATGGGCGCTGAGCTTGCGCTCCTGGTGAGCAAGGGGCTCAACGAGCAGAGCTTGCACGTCATTGTGCTCAAGTTTCCCACGGAACAATTCTATAACTTGGTGTGCGCCTGCAAGGACATGCTCGCCAGCGTGGTGGGCATGGGCATGAGCGTGGGCACCGTCCTCAGCAATCTGTTGGTGGGCAAGGGCTTAGATCTGACGGGGGGGCAGGATGTGGGGGCGCTCGTCGGCGAACAGAGCCTCAAGACCCTCAGCATCGGCCAGTTTTTCTTCAATTGCATCACAGGCATGACGCTGCTGCCCCTCATGGCGGTCCATCGCTGGATCATGTGCATGGCGAATGCGTCGTTGGTGGCCACATCCGAGGTGGGCGTCAGCGTGCAATTCGGGGATGTGATGATGGATACCACGTGGATGCAGTGCGCCCACATTAGCTCCGTGTTTGACGTGCTCAACAACGACAACATCAGTACCGAAATCGAGTCGGTGATCGTCATGTTTGTGAAGTTTGTGCTGACGCTCGTGACGGGCATAGGCGAGACCCTCCTGTTTGGCCTGGAATTGTGCTGGGACAGCACGGTGGATTTTTTGGTGGGCGTGGTCTTTGGAGTGCAGCAGATGCTCTACGCCTACAACTTGCGCGCCTGCAAGGTCCCCAACTACGCCATGCGCTACGTCCTGTGGTGCTCCTGCCAGGACGAGGCCTATCGGATTCCGACCGCGCAAAGGAGCCACAGCATACGACAGGGGGGCCTGTGGTGCGTGGGCAGTCTCAGCATGACGTTGCTGGATGGCAGCGTGGGCACCGTCTACAATCCCTACACCATGCAGGAGCTATCGAATGGGGTGCAAGGCGTCACCGACTACATTAATTGCTTGAGCGAGCACTCGGATGCCGGCGAATGCACCGCGCCGGGCAGCACATCCTTGCAGACGCTCGTCGATCAGGGAGTCGAGCCCATCGCCGTGTGGGCCAGGTGCAAGAACAACTACATGCAAAACACGTGGGACATTGGCGCGGGCAGTCTTTTTACGACAACCATGCAAAACACGAATGGAATCGTGGATGCGCTGCAAAGCACGGCGCTGGCATGGGGAAATGGCGTGGGCGTCGAGTTTATGCAATGCATGCAGGACACTGCGCGCATGCTCGTTGATTATACCAGCTGCATGCGCCTGTTTCTGAGCGTCAGTCAAAATACCACTCCCAGCGCCTATTTTCTGTATGAGAAGGCCAGTGGCAGTGGGCTGATGGAGCCGCCGGATGCGTGCCTCGTGTTTTCGGGCTTGAATGCCACCGCGCAGGGCGCTTTGCAAACGCTCATGAACGATTGCATGATGCAAGAGGGGGTGGGCCAAGTGACGGCCTGCGACCTGAACCCCCTCATATGGTCCGGCGATCAACCGCACAAGACGCCCGCTGCCAATCTGCATGGCACCTTGTTCGTTATGACGACAATTAATAACCAAAGCAAGAATAATGCCTCAGCCACAAATAATAATAACCAAAGCTCGTTATTATCATCAGCATTGTACGAGCCCGTGCTGCGCACCTTTCTGAAGGCGGTTTCCGTCTTTGAGGGCCTCTACGACCAGCAGAGCGCGTCCATCGATACCATGCTCTTCAGCGCCGATGGGGATTTCATTCACGATTTCTTCGATTGCATGTATCTGGGACCGTATACGCGCGTCGACGTGCTGGCATGTGACCCCGACAACAATTTGGATTGCTTATTCTATGCCCGCGACGACTTGGGCGGCCTGTCCCGCAACTTCACGGCGTGCTTCGGCGATGCTGCCATGCATGGGGATCACCAGCTTCCGTTCACGTGCGGCAGCCAGGCGCGACGCTCCCTCATCAAATACTTTTTTCGAAATTATTCCAAAACCAATCAGCACTTGAACATCAACATCTCGCACAAAATCAAGGAGGCCACAGAGGCCTTAATTCAAAACTACACGGACCCTCGCTCCTGGGGCTGCTGGGATCCTGTGCTGGGCCAGTGTCACATTGAGGCGTGCAATTTCACGGCCAACGGCTATAAGCCGTGCTTGTCCACCGCATTTGAGGTGTCGAGCGAGCAGGTCAGTGATTTCATTGTGAAAACGGTGCTCGGCACGCTGGATGGGTACTACACGCTCACCATGCACGACAGCGCGCCGTGGACCGCCTACTACACCGATACCAAGATGCAGGCCTATCCCATTCAGTGGGGACAAGACGCCGAAACGGCCACCGTCGCGCAGGGCCTCGGCCTCTATGCCCCCCACACGCCTTTGGTCACATACGGTCCGGAACAAGTCTACACCATGCCCACCCACCTCGAGCCCTCTGTCGACAAGCGAACACGCGAAAGCCCCACGTGGGGCGTGTGCACGTCGCTGCTGGGCCAAACGGCCATGTCCTTGCCCCTGCTGTTTGACAAAGCCGAGCACGCCTGGTTCCCCGCTGGCTTCTGGGAAGGCCTCATCGGCAACAAATTGGAGCAGGTGCAATGGGTCGTGAGCAATATCACGCGCCACCTCCTGATGATGGAGCATTGCCCCTTTGCCTGGCATCAAAGCAAACGCCACGCGCCCAGCGAATCCATGGTCTGTGACCAAACCAAGCAGCAGTGGGCCATGGAGGCAAAGCGGCTCAAAATAGATGCGGTCTCCATTCAGAGTCAATTGAAGAACCCCATCCAGGCGTCCGTGGCAGAGGGCCTCTCCTTGCCGTTTCTGGGCTTTTTGCAAGGCTACCTGGGACACGCCGACCAAACCTGCGTGTGCGCCATGAGCGATAGCAGCCTCCATACAAAGTGCGTGCTGTCCCAAGAGACGTGCCAGTCGATCGCCACAGCCCAAGTGGAATGCGCAGTGCTGCAAGAAGCGTGTGCGGGAAGCGAGCGCAAGTACGACAGAAGCAACGTGGGCGCTGTGTTGCAGTGCTTGAAGGCCGCGCGCAGCAGTATACGCTGCCCCGAACTGGGCCCTTCCGATTGGTGGGGGCTCTTTCCGGTGGATTGCTCCGAAGAGGAGTGCGAACTCGCGCCGCAGTGGGTCAGCATGGGCGGCAAGGATATTCCGTACAGCGCTACGCGCTTTCTCAATGAGGGCAAGGCCGGCATGCGCCTGCCGAATTTTAAGCATGTCAACGATACGTATCACCAGAGCATTCATTATGGACGGTTGCGCATGGACACAAAGGACATGAAGCAGGCACAGTGCTTTTCAAGTGGTCCGGACCTGTTCCCCATGGCGGATAACGAAAACGTCGCAGACGCCATCATTCGCACACTGTTTCCAGCGGCCCAGGCCCTCTTTGACTCACCCAGCACGGCCACGTGCAGTCGCTTCGTGATCGAGGTGGTGCGCGCAGAGGCCTTGGGCCTGGTCTCGGATAATGCCGGCGCCACGGCACGCATACAAGCCGCCCGCTGGAAGCGACGCTGCGCCGCCAAGATGCGGCAGCTGGGCATGTGCCAAATGCAGGGCGTGTTTTACGATACCCCCCCTCCTTCCAATTGGCCGCAACTGGCCACGTGCGGCGGTATCACACTGGGCACCACCCTGTTGGCCGAGGGCGTATACCTGACCCCCGGCTGTGTGATGGTCGATCCGGTCACACGACGCATGTACGATGCACACATGTGCGTGTCGCTACTGGCCTCCACCATCATTATAGGACGGAATGCGGCGTGCTTGATGGTGCCGCAGCCCTTGGATTTGCTGCAGGGAGACATTGCGCTGTCCATGGTCTATACCGTCGGCGGGCAGACGCTCGCAAGCAAGGAGGCCGTGACCGAGTTGTCTGACAAGGTGACCCTCGACTTTGTGGCGCAAAACACCCATGACAACAAAGCGGCCCGAGAGCACGTCAGCCACGTCTTGGATTGGTGGCCCGATGAGGCGGTGCCCATGCCACCGGGGTATCATGCCACAGCCGCGATGGACCCGGTGGAGCTCGCGCCAGCCCTCTTTGATTCCCACTACGTCTACGACGCGAGCACGCACAAGGCCTTTTATGTTCACAGCGCCGTGCGCAATGGCAGCTTCGTGTATAACACGGTGGGGGCAGCGGGCGTGTGTCGCGGACACAAGGTGGGGATGCCGCTGTTTGATGCCAATACCAATCGAATATGCACACGCAGCTCCAAGAAGGCGGCAACCCCCACCGTGCCCGTGTCCACGCCGCCCACGCCAGGCGGAACCGATGAGCTGGGGCCCATCTACAGCGACGCGTACATTGCGACCTATTTTGAGCCGGAGGAGGTCTGTGCGCTGTCGCACGACGATGTGCCGTGGACCGCGGACGCGGACGATTTCCAGAGTCGCAGCGCGGGAGGGGTTCTCGGATGGCAGCACTATGTCACCATGGATGCGTACGGCGTGACCCATTACGATATGGCGCAAGAGAGCTTTCCACCCTTGTGGTATGAATTGTCCAGCCTGAGGCAGTATGACGACAAGTGGGGAACTTGTCAAGTGCCGTGGGGGGCCGGCATACCCTGCAGCACGCACGTCGATTGCCCGTCGCCGCCGGCCGCATGCTTGCCCTACGATGAGGCCAACACAAAGGTGTGCTTTAGCATAGAGGGCACCAAGCAGTTCAAGCAACCGTGCTTTCGCACAGAGCACTGCCCCGACGGCATGGTGTGTCTCGTGGATGGAACGTGCCGGCCCCTCTTTGTGCATTTTTGGAACGCGGTGGAGGATGGCATGCACGTAATGGAAGCGGCCGTGTTGGCGGACCAGTGCGAGGGTGGAACAATGCGCGGCGCCAGTCCGTGGGAAATCGTGCCCGACGCCCTTCATGTGCACGGTATGTGCTCGCATCACAATTGGTTCTCGTATCGACACGCGATTCGAAGCGGTATATGCGAGCGCCCCACACCCGAGTACCTCAGCTGCAATGCGTCCAAGACAGAGTGGCCGTGGGTGCAGGAGCGCTTTGATCGCAAGGCCACGTCCAGTACCACGGAAACACAGACCATGGCGAGCGGAAACGTGCTGCTGGCCCATGCCCACCCGTGCGATGTCCGCTTTATGCACTTGCAAGCACACACCACGCAGCAGCGCATGCAAGTGTGCACCCCACAGCCCTCGTTTCTGCAGTATGACTTGCAGGAGGAGGGCTCCTGGGCAGGCGCGCACATGGCCACACAGACCAATAGTGATAGCAATGGATGGTGGCTGCGCACCTACGATGAGAACACCAACCAAGTGCATGTGGGCGTGGTCGGCGCCACCGACAGCACGAATGTGCCCCTTGGGTTTTTGGGGGCAGACCAGAACGCAGCAGGCCTTGTGGGCGAAATGTCCAACGCGCCAAAGGTCCATTTCTTTCGATGCGCCGACAAGCTCAGGTGCAACAATCCACCCTATACCTTTAATGGCATCGAGGTCAGTTACCGCTTGGTGGGCGAAGGGCATGTGAATCTGACCGAAACTTCGCTGCGGCGGTGTGGGTCCATTGGATACCTCGACGCCACTGCGAGCATCTGCACGCTCGACATCATCCTCTTTCCGCTGTTTGCGCAGATCATGTGGGGCGAGGCCTGTGCCACGCTGTGGGACCACTATGTGGTGCAGAACAATGCGTGGCTCGTCATGTGGACCAACGATAATGAGGCAGTGAAAATGCAAAACAGCATCGCGGCCAATCCGTCCATGCTCTTTTGTGCCAGCAGCGCCTGCTACTACGCGCCGCGAAGCACCACCTTGTTGACAGAGCAAAACACCATGGACAGCATTGCAGCGCTCACCGGCAAGCTCAACCTGCTGCTGCAGCAAGCCGGCGCCATGGTCCTCCGCCAAGTCAATGTGCAAAAGCTCTCCGTGACCGAAACCTACGAGGTCATCAATCAGTGCATGGCCGCTGTGCTCAATACGCTGTTGCTCTCCCAAGTGGGCCGTCAAATGGCGTATGGCGCCACAGGCCCCAGCGGTCTCTACTATGCGTATTCGCTGACCCTGTACGAAATGCCGCTGGCGTGGCTGCATCACGCCCTGCTCGTCACACTCCTGAGCACCATCGATCCGTCCATACCGGCTCCCGCGTTGCATCAAATGGGGCAGCAGAATGAGATTGCAGTGGCCTTGTGGGGCGCGGATCGTAGCACCTCCTTCTGCACCAACGCCGAGGTGCTGAGCAACAAGCCCGCGCTCTGGCACATCATTTGTCAGAATAAGCATGCCGCCTACACCTTCTCCGCGTCGGATAAAACATGGCGCGCGGGCATCGTGCAAGGGATTGAGAACCTGGCAAGAGCCGCCGTGCAAAACACCATGGTCACCAACAATGAGCTCGTCCAAATTTACTGCCATGACAGCTTGAGCTGGAACTGTGTGCCCGGCACCAAAACCTACGCCGCTTGCAGAGCGCAGCTGATTGCGGCCTACAACGAGCAAAACTGTGTCAGCAGCGCCACCGAGCTGTGTCAGAATACAGACTGGGTCATGCGCGACAATCTGAAAGCGTATACCCTGCAGGATATTATGAACACGCTCTCGCCCACAGCCGCCCAGCAAGCCCGACAGTTTGCGCGACAAAGCCAAAAGAGCCTGCTTGAGAATATGCAAAAAATCGCCAGTGTCGTCGATTACGCCACGCAGCCCGCTACCGCGCAAGCATGGATCACCGCCGTGGCCATCACGCCCATGGATGCGGCGGCCTTCATTCAGCAAGCCACAGGCGGCTTTAATTTGACGCAGTGGCTCGAGGTCGACGTATGTCGCAGCGTCTTCAACGACGAGGACATTTGCAAGACCCAAGAAGCCGATACCAACCCCATCTCCGACCCCTGCCTCTTTCCCGATGTCAGCGACCGGCAAGATCTGGATCGCTACCTCCTCACCGACCCCGAGTGTCCCTTCTATAATAAGACCACCCACAAGACCGAGGCCAAGGTCATCATCTCGTATTTGACCAACGCCGAGAGCGCCCAACAGCGAGCCAACGACGAAATCTACCTGTGTGACACAGACAACACGGAGCAGTGCATTGTCCAATTCTTTTCCAATGTCAAGGAATTGCAAACCACAGGCAATAACGATGAGGTGATGTGCGAAATCGCGCAAGTCCAGGCCCCGCCGGGGGTGGAGGTGCAAGCCTTTGTGATTAAGGGCCAAGACTACAACACGTGGAAAACACTCATTGAGGAGCAGTATCATGCCAACACGATCGGCGCTCCACCCAAATGGTGCTCCACGCTGGGCAGCGACTGGGGGCAGCAGCTCTCGCCCGTCTCCAATTGCGTGTGGGGGCAAACCAATCCGGGCGAAAATCCGGATACCACCACCACGTGGGCAAGCGGCGGCAGCTCAAATTGGTTGGATTTGACAGTGGACAGTTTGCACGAGCAATGGCGCACGCAGCCTCAATGGGGCACAGAAGGCTGCCCCACCACCACCTATAATGGCTTCTGCGCCATCAAAATTCGTCTGAAAGCCGAAAGCAGAAGCAGGGGCGTGTGCGGAAATAATATTATACCACCCACATGCGCCTCACTCATGCAGTCAAACGACATATCCACGTTTAGAGTGTGCAACGACGACACGGCAGGGCGAAAGGGCCTCTACCGCTGTGCGCCATGCACCAAATACACCCCCGTTATCAAGGGCAGCGGCGGGCGCTTTGGTTGCTTTGCAAGCACCGACCAGGGACGCACCACCCAGCAGCAAATGAATGTCGAATCCGTGGCCAAGACCCTCGGCTTCCTGTCGGATACCACCAAGTTATTGGACACACTGAACCTCACCGAGAATAATATGCGGATGTCTGGCAGCGCTGACAACGGCGAAAATCTCATGATGATGCCACTGCAGGCGAATGTGAACCCCACCACCGTGCACTCGCTAAGGTTTTGGGCGGGGGCATCCACGTGCGATGCCGACAACGAACCCTCCACGTGCTGGAGTGGGTTTGACAGTGCAGCCGTGGCCGACGCCAACCAAATGATATGGGACCACGCCACGCAGAACCCCAATATCAAATACACCATGATCTGCAGCGAACAGCCCTTCACCACAAAACATAGGACAGAGTGCAACGACAAGGTCGATCAGAGGCGACAGAAGCTGCAGCAGTTTGTGGAGGAGCAGTATCGCCAAACCAACGGCGTGTGGATGCCACGCATCGCCAGCGGAAAGGGGGTGGCCTGGCAGACGAATGTGGCCCACTCCGCGGTGGGCATGTTCTCCGTCATGTATGCGCACGCCATTCGTGACGAATCGGAGCAGCTCCTGGCGTGGGTCCTCGGCAAGAGTATCTGCGCCAATGAACACACAGAAATTCAGAATCGCATATGCGTGGAATCCTTGACGGATAACACGTTTGAGCCCATGCACCCATGGGTGGGCGGTGACTTCAATCCGTTTGAAGGGGTCGATGAGTGCGTGCCAAGCACCACAGAAGCGAGCAGTATGTGTCCGTGTGCGTGCAATCCACAGCGCGTGTGCAGCTACTACGAGGCCCATAATCTGTCTCTGAGCAAGGAGTTTCCCATACTGGACTCCTGTCTCAAACAGGCCTTTCCACAGACACGAACCATGCAGGCAGACGACCGCAGCAATCTCTGTCAGCTTATCAAGAATGCGGTGCCCACGAGCACCACGTGCATGCATGCACAAGGCTTGCTGGGAGGCACGCTCCACGGTGGCGAGGACGCCATAAGCACCTACGACTTGCATGACGCCCGAGGCATTGCGACCAACGGCGATGAAGTCCTGATTCAAAGGCTGTTGATGTCGAAAGGAGGTCTGTGGGCGGGGAAAACCCTCTTGCAGGAAGCCGACACCGTGACCCAAAAGTATGCGTTTATGCACATGCCCCGACGGGATTTGCACCCGGCCCACATCGCATTCGGTCGAGATCGGACGGTCACGGCGGCCCCCCTCGTCGTCAAGGCCCTCGCGCTGCTCGCCTACGAAGGCGACGCCAGCTTTCACGGCACCGGCACGGCCGAGTGGGTCAACACCCTCGAACAGCAATGGAGAGAGGACAGGGCGTGGATCGCGACGCTCTATCCCACTGTCGGCAGCAGTGCGCCAAAAAACAATGTGAAGGGGGAGTGGTCGTGCCCCATTCGAGCCTTTTCGTTTTGGGGAGGCAGCGACGCCTCGTTTGCGCCCCTCACGCCGGATCCCCTCCTCACCCAATTGCTGTTTCCCGACGTCGGCGGAGGCGCCCACCCCTTCATCAAGGCCAAGAGCCTGCGCGACGCCTTGGGAAAGTACGAAACCACCAACGGCGCCTGCTTTTACGAAAGGGGGGTCGGCAAGATCCTCATACCGCTGACCAATAGCGAACACCCGTGCGGCTTGCAGGGGATCGTGCGCAATCTGTTGGCGGGCGCTGCCGTGGTCTCCAAGGTCGTCAATCACTTTGCCACGCGCTGCAACTTGAATCTGGACGCCCCCAATGTCAATAACACGCAGCTACGAAGTGGAGAGACGCTGCTGACAGCGGCGGGGGGCGAATGCGGCGTCTTGCATCGTTTAATCCCGTTTCTGATGCGAACACGCGGCGACGCCGGCGC
>Ga0247834_1004983_pt1 | contig 16143 bp, 13 predicted proteins | sample LaCruzMarch2015__8_FD_187118 | JGI IMG/M metagenome (GOLD analysis project Ga0247834, IMG submission 187118) | Freshwater microbial communities from meromictic Lake La Cruz, Castile-La Mancha, Spain - LaCruzMarch2015_12m | ecosystem: Environmental > Aquatic > Freshwater > Lake | place: Spain...
CCACCAGCCGACGCTGGCCGTCGGCGGCCTCCTCGACGACACCGGTGACCCCCTTCAGGGGGCCGGCCCCGACGACCACGGCCCGCCCGGGCACCAGGGTCGTGACGGGATCGAGGGCCCGGTCGCTGGCCACCATCTGCTGGAGGTCCGCCACGCAGCGGTCGTCGATGGCGGCGGCCACCTCGCCACCCGCCCGCTTGCCCACGAGGTCGTACACGCCACGGCACTTCAACAGCCGCACCCGGCTCTCGGCGCTCAGGCCCAGCCGCACAAAGACGTAGCCGGGAAACAGGGGCAGCTCGACCCGCTTGATGCGGTCCGTCCAGGCCCGCCGCTCGACGGTGACGGGCACAAACACGTCGTCAACAACGGCCTGAAGTTCCCGGGCCGCCGACTGCTCACTGCGCACGGCCACGGCCAACACGTACCAGCGGGGCAGCAGGGGCAGGGATGAGCGCGTGGTCACGTTCGCCAGGTTCTTGGTCACGTCGTCACGTCGTCACGTCAGGTGGTTCGTCGTCGGGGAGGCCAGCAGGGGCTTCCGGCGGGCTCGGTTCCTCCCCCAGCGGGGGAGGCCAGGAGGGGGCTTCCGGCCGGCTCGGTTCCGCCCTCAGCGGTGGCGGCCAGGAGGGGGCTTCCGGCCGGCTCGGTTCGGGGAGGCAGCAGGGGGGCTTCCGGCCACCTCGGTTCCTCCCCGAGCAGGGGAGGCCAGGAGGGGGCTTCGGGGGCCTCAGTAGCGGGCGGACGCCACCACGAGGGTCTGGTTGCGGAAGTAGCCGAGGCCCAACGACGACGACGGGTCGGTGGCGTTGGTCAGGCGCCAGTCGGTGCTGTTCTGGATGCCAAACGACAGCCAGCGCAGCACGAAGAAGTCGAGGCTGATGCCGCCGTCGATGGCCTGGTCAAAGCGGCCCGTGGGCCGATCCGTCAGTTCCAGGCCACCGGCTTGCTCGGCGCCGAACTCCAGGGCCGAGTAGCCGCCATTGAGGCTGAGCTGCAGCTGGCCGAGGGTCTGGCCGAAAGCCGCGTAGACGCGGTTGTTGCCCACGAACTGGTAGAGGGCGATGGGGTCGAAGGTGCGGCGGAAGCCGCCGGACAGCCGCGTCGTCGGCGAGATGGCCCACTGGACTTCGGCCTGGCCCACGGCGCCAATGATGGTGGCGGTGACGAGGCCCGTGTCGTCGAACACCAGGGGGTTCGAGTAGCCGGCGCTGAGGAGGAAGGCGAGCTTGGGCAGCAGGTTGCCCTGCAGACCCACATTCAACGACACCGGGAAGGCCGTGGGCTGGGTGTTCGTGAAGGGGTAGCTCTGCCAGCCACCCTTGAGGGCCGCAAACACGCCGGTCTTGGGCAGGAAGCGGTAGTCCCCACGCAGCTGCAGGCTGTGGTTCATGCTGTCGAGGAGGCCGTCGGCGATGAGGCCCTGGTTGCCCTCGATGTCGACGAACTTGGTGAAGTCGAACGTGTACTGCAGGCGGGTGTTCAACGTGCCACCACCGGGACGGAAGCCGGCGCCGGCTTGCAGGCGGTTGCGCACCCGGCTCAGCAGGCTGCCGACGACGGCAACGCCGGGATCGGTATTCCACGAAACGCTGTCGCCCACGGCGAACGAAAACGCGCCACCGCGGTTGAGCTCCATGTCGGCGCCCAGCAGCGTCTGGTAGAGCAAGAACGACTGGGTGTCGGGGTTCACGATGCCGGGCAGAAAGCCGTAGTCGAGCTGGGCCCGACCGGAGAACGCCAGGGTGGAACCAGGGGCGCTGACGTCGACGTAGGGGCGAATCCGCACCACCATGTCGCCGGCGAACTCGTTGGAGCCCAGGGGCGAGGTGTAGGGGTTGGTGTCGAAGCCTGCGCCGGCGGTGACGCCGATGTGCAAGCGGGATCCGCCGTCTTCAGAAAGAGCAAAACCGTCGTCGCCAGCCGCGGCCGCGGGCGCCTGGGCGCCGACGGACTGGGCCTGTGCTGGGATGGCCAGCGCGGCAAACATCACCAGGCAAAGTCGTGACACGGCAAACCCCTCACTGACATTCATCGGTCGCGAGCCTAAACCCGGTCCGGGTTGACCGCAAGCGCCATGATGCTCTGTGTCGACGGGCCAGGCCCCCGTTCATCCGCTGGTTCATGGGGCAGTTCTCGACGAGATCCTCCGAAAGCTTGAGCCCCACACGAAAACAGGCTGCGTGGGCCCCCGCAGCTGCCCGGCCCCGAGGTCGACGTCGTCACCCGCAAAAACGAACACAGGCTGCGTGGGCAGCCTGTGTCGGTGGTCGGTGCTGGACTGACCTGCAGTGGGCTATTCGGCGGCGGCGGCGGCCTCGACCTTGCGGGCGTCGCCGACGGCCAGGCGGATGCGACCGAAGCCGGACTGCTCGCAGGTGTGGAGCACGCGCTTCAACAGCTTGAAGTCGGTGTTGATGTCGGCCTGCACATTCACCGTCGTGGTGGGGTCTTCTTCAGGGTTGTCGAAGGCGCGCTGACCGACGGCTTCAAAGCGCTGGCGTTGGTCGACGAGCTTCTCTTCGAGCTCGGCGATGCGCCAGTTGTTGTCGTTGGGGTCGATGTTGTTGAGGTCCATCAAGATCACGCCCTCGAAATAGAGCTGGTTCTTGTTGCTGATGGCGATGATGGGCACGCGGGTGACCTCGCCGCCGTTCTCGGCCTGGGGCATCTTGATGTCTTTCGACAAGAAGAGCATTTCGCCGCTGGCGTTGAAGTTCATGACCAGGAAGATCACGAGCACCATCATCATGTCGACCATGGCGGTGACGTTGATGACGACGTCGCCACCCTTGCGGCCGCCGACCTTGCTCAGCAGCTTCATCTCGTGGAAGCGGTGACTCTGACGGTGGTGGCGAAGTTTGACAGCCATGGGAGGTCCTCGTCCAATCGCTCAAGAAACGGAGTTCTGATGCTTCTTCCGCTGGCGCCTCAGAAGTCGGGGGCGCTGCTCGGGCACTCGGTCAGGCAAGCCCTGGGCTCACCCTCGGACCGGTGTGACTCACTGACCGGCGGGGGTCAGCGTGATGGCCTTCAGGTTGTTGCCCGTGGCCAGGTCGATGAGCTTGGTGAGGTTCACGTACGCCACACCGTCTTCGGACTGAATCTTGACGACTTCGCGGTCTTGCCGGGCATCCTTCAAGCGCTTGAGCTCGATGTTGACGCCGTTGAAGTCGTAGCCATCGGGGGTGGCCGGGAACGGACGGGGCTCGGCGCCCTCCTCCTGGACCACGACCTGCTCCTTGCCGACCAGCACCATGATGGGCTTGGGGGCATTGGGATCGGGCTCTTCTTGCTGCTGCTCGGGACCGCCGGAGGCGTTTTGCACCTCGAGCATGGCGATCTGGGTCCACACCGCGGTCATCATGAGGAACGTCATGATGGTCATCAGCATGTCGATGTACGGCACCAGATTGATGTTGGCATCGAGGGCTTTCTTGCCGCCTTTGCCTGTTGGTTCTGCTGCTGCGCCGCCCATGGTGCGTCACCCTGGAAATGAGGAGAGGTCTGAAGCTGGAGGACAAGGGGCCTTCAGGACAAGGCCTTCAGGACAAGGGGCCTTGAGGACAAGGCCTTACAAGGACCCGACCACGTCACGTCGAGGGCGACGTGGTCGGGGGAACGAACGAGCGAACTCAGCCTTCTTCGATGGCCGAAACGTTCAGCTTGTCCTTGTTGCGCATGACGAGGTTGACCGTCGAGGCAACAGCGGAGTTGATGTCGTCCTGCAGGGCCTGGGTACGACCCTGGAGGATCGAGAAGCCGATGAGGATCGGGATGGCGACCGCGAGACCGAAGAACGTGCAGTTCATGGCTTCGCCGATGCCCTGGGACAGCATGGTGGACTTGTCGGCGGCGGAGACGCTGGCGACGGCCTTGAACACGCCGATCATGCCGTTCACGGTACCGACGAGGCCCACGAGGGTGGCGACGTTGGAGAGCATGGACAGGTAGCCCGTGCGCTTCTCGAGGTAGGGCAGTTCGTGCATCGCGGCTTCATCCATGGCGGCCTGGACTTCTTCTTCGCCGTGGCGGACTTCGAGAAGGCCGGCCTTGAGGATGCGGGTCAGGGGGGACTGGGGCTGGTCGCTGAGGAAGCGAACGCCACCCATGACGTCGCCGCGAAAGATGCGCTCGCGGAGGCCGGCGAGGACGGCGTCCTTGTTGAGGCGCGTGCGGCCCCACAGGACGATCAGGCGCTCAATGATGATCGCGGCGCCGAAGGCACCCGTCAAAAAGATGGGGATGATGAAGAAGCCGGCTTCCTGCACGCGGTGGGCAAAATCCTCGAACATCGCTGACTCCTTGCGCCGGCGTACCGGCTTCGTTCCGTGTCCCTGCACCGACGACGTCGACGCACCTGTCAGATCCATCAGGCCAACGCTTGGGCGCTGGCCGACCACCCCTCGGTTCAACCGTTTGGAAGAACGAAGGACGCGAGGGCTCTTACACCACCCCTTTCGCACTTCGCAATCGGCTTTGGCACTTCTGGTGCCAACAAACGGCCGTCGAGGGGGTGGTATCGGATCGATGTCCGATGCCGGCTTTGACAGCGGGCGCCGCTGTCGGGTTCCGTCGACACCCGGCGGATCTGCCCCGAAAGCAGAGCCCGGCGCATCCTCATGCGTTCCAGCGGCCCTGGGCCGTCAGGATCAGCTCCACGACCTCCCGCAGGACGCCGCTGCCGCCGACGCGCTGCGTTATGTGGTGGGCGGAGCGCAAAACCTCGGGCTCGGCATCCGCCACCGCCACCGACAGACCCGCCAGGGCCATCACCTGCAGATCGTTCACGTCGTCGCCGACGAAGCAGGCCTGATCCGGGGTGACCTGCAGCTCGGCGAGGATGCTGCGCAGCTCGGCGGCCTTGTCGGCGATGCCCTGCCGGATGATCGGCACCTTGAGCTCACCGAGGCGGGCGTCGACGTTCTTCGACGAGCGCCCGCTGATGGCGCAGCACACAATGCCCGCCTGGCGGGCTTTGACGAGGCCGAGGCCGTCGCGGGCGTGGAAGGCGTGCAGGGCGCAGCCGTCGGGGCCGTAGTAGAGCTTGCCGTCGGTGCAGACGCCGTCGACGTCGAAGGCCAGCACCGTGATCCGCCGGGCCCGGTCGCTCACTGCCAGGGTCATGGCTTCTCCAGGGCGGCAAACACCGTCGAGCCGCCCCGCCGCACCAGCATCTTGAGCACCGCCCCCGACGCCGCCCCCTTGACCACCTCGGCGAAGGCTTCGGCGGAGACCACGGCCTTGCCGTCGACGCTGACGACGACGTCGTTGGGCTCAAGGCCTGCCTGGAATGCCGGTGAGCCCGGGCGCAGCTTGCTGATGCGGGCGCCGACGATGGCCGGCTCAAGGCCCAGGCGGGTGCGGTTGTCGTCGTCGAGGGTGACGACGGCGAGGCCGATGCTGGGGTCTTTGGCCGGCGCCTTGGGCGGCGCCGTGGGGGCAGCGGCGGCCACCCGCAGGTTGTCGGGGTGGCTCTTCAGCACCAGCGGCAGGGTGATGGTCTTCATGTCGCGGACGACCTCGAGGCTGACGGTGGCGTCGACCCCGGCGTCGCCGGCCAGCAGGGGCAGCTCGTTGGCCTCGTGGACGATGCGGTTGTTGAAGCGCACGATCACGTCGCCGGGCAAGAGCCCTGCCGCCTGGGCGGGACCGTCGGCGACGACCTCACGGACCAGGGCGCCCCGCGGCGACGACAGCCCGAGGGCCCGGGCCACGGCGGCCTCGACAGAGATGATGGACACGCCGATCCACGAGCGCTGATAGCGCCCCGTCGCCGTCATCGACGGCAGCATGCGCTTCACCTGATTGATGGGGATGGCGAAGCCGATGCCGGCGCCGGCGGCGTTGACGGCGGCGTTGATGCCGACGACGGCGCCCCAGGCGTCGATCAAGGGTCCGCCGGAGTTGCCGGGGTTGATGGAGGCATCGGTCTGGATGAAGTCGTACAGCCCCTGGCGGCCCGAGGGCTCGATGTCACGACGACCGCGGGCCGAGACGATGCCCGAGCTCACCGACTGGGCCAGCCCAAACGGCGAACCAATGGCGACGACGAGGTCGCCGACGGCGAGGGCGTCGCTGTCGGCCAGGGGCAGAAACGGCCAGTCCGTGCGCGACGAGCGCAGCTTGAGGAGGGCGACGTCGCTCTTGTCGTCGGAGCCCACCACGTCGCACAGGATCTCGTCTTTGTCCTCGCCGACAAAGACCATGACCCGGGTGGCCCCCTCGACGACGTGGTGGTTCGTCAGGGCATAGCCGCTGGCGCTGATCAAAAAGCCCGCCCCCTGCCCCCGCTGCAAGAACTCCTCGTCACCGGCGTCAGGCCCGCCTTCGGCGCCCGGTCCGCCGTTCATGGGCGGATGCCCCGGCGGCAAGGCGGGACCAGGCCCGTGGAGGCCCGGGTGGCCCGGGGGCAAGCCCTCCGACGTCGCGGGCCCCTCGGTGAACACCACCAACACCGCGGGCTCCACCTGCTGCACAACGGGAGCAAGGCTGGTGGCGGCCACCAGGGGTCGAGCCACCTTCTTGTCGAGGTCCGTCCACAACGGCGTCGTCGACGGTGTCTTGGCCGTCTTCGAAGCCTTCGTGGTCGAAGCCTTCGTGGTCGGCAGGGCCGGCGCCGCCAGCAGCGGCAACGAGGAGGCCAGCACGGTCAAGAGAGTGGCGGCACGGAAGCGGCGCGACAGGAGGGTCATGGCGCTTCATACCATCAGCCGGCCCGAACGACCGGCCCGCCCCCTCGCCGCTCAGGCGGAGTGATTTCGGCGCGAAGCGCCGCCGTGATTTCGGCGCGAAGCACTTGCTCAGGAAAACGGGGTCTCTTCGCTGTCGTGGCCCGTCACCCGTTCGATGGCGAAGGGCATCTGGCTGCCAGAGCGGCTCTGGTTGGGGACCGTGATGTCGTCCTCGTCGTCGTCGTCGCTGATGTCGCCGAAGCTGTCGATGGAGCCGCTGTCGACGCCGGCGTGACGAAAGACCCGGGCCAGCTCGGCGATGAGGGGAATGGCCACCCCCTCGAAGGTCTCGTAGTCGTCGAGCCCCTGCTGGATGGTCGGGGCGTGCTCGACGAGGAACCGGCGCATGACGGGCAGGAACGACAGGCCGGCGGCCATGAAGTCGTCGACGCGGAAGCCCAGGGCCTGGCGCAGTTGGGCGGTGTTCATCGTCGCCGCCCGCAAGGCGGTCTCGTCACCGGTTTCGAGAAAGCGGCCGATGACCACCAACAGCCGCTGGAGGCTCATCTCGAGGGCCGACGGATCGATGGTGGTGTAGCGGGGCGACAACGAGCGAATCTGGCGAACCAGGGCCCGGGCGATCCGCACCCGATGACTGCCGATGAGGGCCGCGACCCGTTTGTTGGACATGTCCAAGTCCTACCCCGGCGCACCCGGTCAGTCGAGGGTCTCCACCCCATTGGCAAGCGCCACCGCCGCCTGCCCGCCGTCCACCCGACGCTGGTGCAGGCCCCGGACGGCGTCGGCCATGGCCTTGCGCACAAGCACCCACATCAGCCCCATGGGGACCGACACGATGAGCAGGGCGAGGGGCACGCCGGCGACGGCGGAAACAGACCCGCGGTCCACCGCTGTGCCGAGCCCTGCAGCGCCCAGGGCGGCCCCGCTTGCCAGTCCGGCCATGAAGGTGGCCTGGAGGATGGTCGAGATGGCCCCGGGCCCCATGGCGAGCTCAGAGAGGCTGGCGGCATCAAACATGGGCTTGTGGGCGCCGCGAGCCACGCCAAGGCCCGCAAAGAACACGGCGCACCAGCTGATGAGGGCCGACGTCCACAAGACCCGGACGACGCCAAAGTCCAACACCACCGCGCCAACCAGGCCCAGCAGGGCGGGAAACGCCGCCGCCACCGGGATGGCCGACAGCCATTTCGCCCGCAGCAGCCGCTCCGCCGAGATCGGCGCGCCGTCGATGATCCAGATGGCGGGGCCTTCGAGCCCCACCTGGGGAAACGCGAAGCGGGCCGACAAGCCGCCGGCGATGAAGCCGACGATGCCGACGTGCATGGCGGTCAACATGGCCCGGCCAAACTCCCCCAACTGGCGCAAGCCCTCGCCGAGGGCGCTGGCGTTGACGACGTAGAGCACGCCGACGCCGACGAGGAGGATGACCTGTCCCCATTGGCCGGGGTCCCGCACAAACGACAGCAGGTCTTTCTGCACCAGGGGCCGGATGTCGGGGGCCAGGGGCTGCACGATCCGGTCAAGGAGCCGGGCCCCGAGGGAGCCCCGCAGGACCCCGGTGGGGGATTCGTCGACGGCGAGCTTGCGGGCCCGGTCGTAGAGGACCACGTGGCCAGCAAACGCGATGGCGATGGCGACGACGACGCCGGCCAGGCCCACCAGCAGGGCCGAGCCATCGCCATCGACGACGAACATCGCCAGCTGACGCGGGGGCAGCAGAGACGGCCCCATGGTGCCGACGTCGCGAGCGGCCCCCAACAGTTCGGCAGCCCCCTGCTCGGTGAGCATCCGCTCCACCCGCAGGCGGCGAAACCACACCAGGCCCCCGGTCAGAAAGACCCCCAGAAACACCAGGCTCAGCCGGCGCAGCCGACCCGCCGGCAAGATGGCCCCGCCGAGGTGGGCCAACAGCACCCCGAAGGCCACCGGCACCGGCGCCACCAGCAACACCGCCAGCACCCCGCGCAACGCGCCGTCGACGCCGCCACCGGCCCCCAGCTGGAGTGCGCCGAGGCCGATGGTCCCCAGGGCCAGCGTCGGCGGCAGCGCGGCCACCGCCGTCTCGGTGCTGCGATCAACGAAGCGGGCGAACGCTCCCGTGGGAGCGACCTCCCACAGCCAGAGGTCCTTGGCCGAGAAGAAGGCCTGGGCCGCGTGGCCCAACGACGAGAACACCAGGGCGAGGGCCACACCGGTCAGGCCGGCGACGGTGCCCGTCATCACCAGTTCGGGGGCCTGTTTCTGGATGGCGAACCAGCCGCCGAAGAAGGACACGCCAAAGATGATGGCGCCGAAGCCGACCCCGACAGCGACGAGGCCGAGGGTCCGGGATCGGTCCCGGGCGGCCTCGGCCTGCAGTCGACGACGCAGCAACACCCACCGCACCCGCTGCCCGGCGGCGATGGCCCGCATGCTCACTTGGCGGGCTGGCCGTCGCGGCCGACGAAGACGACCTCGCCAAGGTCCTTGCCCGTCAAGCCTGCTTCAATGGTGGCGCGATCGCCGACGAGGACGACGACCATGTCGTCTTTGACGATGGCGCGTTCGGCGGCAGCCTTGGCCTGCTCGGCGGTGACGGCCTCGACGCTGGCCGCCAGCTTCTGGTGGTGATCCGCCGGCAGGCTCAAGGCGAAGGCCCAGGCGGCCTCGGCGGTCTGCAACGGGGCCACGGCGAAGAGGCCGGGCAACGAGCGCAGGTAGTTGGCCTTGGCCAGCCCAAGCTCGGCGTCGGTGATGCCGCCGGTCTTGAGGGTGTCGAGCTGGGCGAAGACCTCGGCGATGGCGTCGCCGGTCTTGTCGGCCTGCACGTCGGTGCCAACGATGAACGGGCCCACGCCGTAGCGGGCATCCACCGACGAGAACGCGCCGTAGGTCCACTGCTTTTCTTCGCGCAGCTTGAGGTTGAGTCGCGAGCTGAACATGCCGCCGAGGACCTGGTTCATCACCGTCGCCGACGCCAGCTCGGGGTCCGCCGCCGTCAGGAGGGGCCGGCCCACACGAATCATGGTCTGGGGCGCGCCCGGAAAGTCGATGACGACGATGCGGGTCCCCTTGCGGGCCTTGGGTGCTGGCGGCGCCTTGGGGGCCTTGCCCGGGCCGCCGCGCCATTTGCCAAACTGCTTGTCGGCGAGGGCCTTGGCGTCGTCGACGGTGATGTCGCCGACAAAGACCAGGGCGGCATTCTTTGGCCCGGCGAATTCCGACCAGAAGCGTTTGACGGCCGCGACCTTGAGCTTCTCGACGGAGGCCACCGTGCCGTCGCCGGCGTGGCCGTAGGCGTGATCAGCGCCGAAGACCTCGGCCATCAACACCTGCCACCCGAGGGTCTCGGGGTCTCCCTCTTTGCCCTTCAACGACGCCAGCTGGAGCTTTTTGAGGCGCTCGAAGTCCGTCGGCGAAAAGGCCGGGCGCTGGGCGACCTGGGCCATCAGATCAAGGGCCCGCTCAAGCTCCGGGCGCAGCACCTGCACCGAGAGGTTGCCGTACTCGCGGCTGGCGGACGAACTGACGTCGGCGCCGAGGTCGGCGAAGGCATTGGCCAGGGCGGGCGCCGTCAGGTCGCCGGTCCCCTCGTCGAGGAGATCCCAGGCCAGGTTCGCCAGGCCGGCATCGCGGCCATCCATCGCCGTGCCCGCCCGAACAACCAGGGTGGCGTGCACCGTCGGCAGCCCGTGCTCCTCGAGGACAATGATGGTCAGGCCGTTTTTGAGTTCGGCACGCTGAAACGCGGGGAACGCCAAGGGTGCCGCAGCACCAGCGGCGGGACGGGCGTCGCGCCAGGGCTCTTTGTCGGCGACGCGGGAGGCGTCGTCATCCTTGGTGGTGGTGGTGGCGCAGGAGACGGCGACGACGCTGGCGGCGACGGCACACGCCAGCAGCCCGATACGAGTGGGGCCCATCATTTCTTCTCCTCGGCGGCGGGCGGCGGGCCCTTGTCGGCGGCGGGCGGCGGGCCCTTGTCGGCGGGGGCCGCGGCCTTTGGCGTCGCCGTCAGCACGCCGCGGCGGTCTTTGGGCAGCCAGGTCTTGAGGGCCTCCATCACCGACGTGTCGGTGACGGCCTGCAACGCCGCCAGGCGCTTGGTCCACGCCGCGGGGTCCCCCTCGTAGTGGTTGTGCTCCTGCAGCAGGTTGGCGCGACCGGGGCCAATCTCCAGCGAGAAGATCTGGGCGGTCTCGATGCCCTTCTTGGCGCGAGCGACCTCGTCGGGCTGGACGGGAATCTCCTGCAGATAGTCGAGCTGGGCCTGAATGGTCTCCAGCACGTCGGCGGGGGCGACGCCGGGGCGCACCACCACCCCGATGTGAAAGGCACTGAAATTGCCGAGGGATTCCAGGTCGACCTCGACGGACTCCGCCTGTTCGGTCTGCACCAGCAGGGCGTCTTGCAGCTTGGAGGCGATGCCGTCGCCGAGGACGTGGGCCAGGACCTCGAGATCGAGTTCACCCGGCTGGCCGCGCCCCGGCACAATCCACAGCATCTCGACATAGGGCAGCGACCCGACGGTCTCCTCGTGGGCCACCTGAACGTCGCCCTTGATGACGGGCGGCGTGACCGGACGGCGCTCGGGCCGCTTCCACGTCGGCAGGGAGCGGAAATATTTGTCGACGAGCTTCTTCATCTCGGCGCTGTCGAAGTCACCCACGATGCACAGGGTGGCGTTGGCGGGGGCGTAGTAGTCGTCGTAGAAGCGGCGGACGTCGTCGAGGCTGGCGCGGTCGAGGTCCGCCAGGGAGCCAATCACCATGCCGTGGTAGGGGTGGTCGAAGGGCACCACGGCCTGCCAGAGCTTCTCGCGGGCGATGCCATAGGGCTGGGCCTCCGTCGTCTGGCGGCGCTCGTTTTTGACGACGCCCCGCTGCTCGTCGAGCACGGCCTGACCCATGGCCTCCATCAGCCAGCCCATGCGGTCGGCCTCCAGCCACAACGCCAGCTCGGTCTCGTGACGGGGAACCGTCTGGTAGTAGTCCGTGCGGTCGTAGTCGGTGGAGCCGTTGACGAAGGTGGCGCCGGCTTCCTCGAGGAGCTTGAAGTGTTGCTCGGGGGGCACATGGGCCGACCCCTGAAACATCAGGTGCTCAAAGAGGTGGGCGAAGCCGGTCTTGCCACGCTCTTCGTTCAGGGCACCCACGTGGTACCAGACGTTCACGGTGACCTGGGGGGTCCGTTTGTCCTCGTGGAGGATGACCTCGAGGCCGTTGCCGAGGGTGAACTTCTCAAACGCCAGGGCCGGCGGGGGTGGCCCCGTTGGCGCTGCCGGTGGGGCCTCGGTCCCTGCCGGAGCAACGGCGGTCGCTGTGGCGGCCGCAGGGGGCGCATCCTCGGCCATCGCCGCCGTTGACGTCGTCAACGACGCCATCAGCAGCGCCGCCTTCGCCGTGCGTTTGAGTCCTGGTCCAACCATGCAGCTCACCTCTCTCATCGACAGACACGGACCGTGACACGGTCTTTGCGGCCCCGTCACCTTGCCCGCCTTTGCGGACGCCACCGACGCCAACGCCGCGACACGGGTCGCGGCGTTGGAAGCTTCATGCCCGCAGCCTACGGCCAAGGGCTTGAAAGATCAGCGATTTTCGATGGGCTCGTAGGAGCGCAGCACGGAACCCTGATAGATCTGGCGGGGACGGCCAATCTTGTTGGCGGGGTCCTTCTGCATCTCACGCCAATGGGAAATCCAGCCCGGCAGACGACCCATCGCAAACAGCACGGTGAACATGTTCACCGGGATGCCGATGGCCTCATAGATGATGCCTGAGTAGAAGTCGACGTTCGGGTAGAGCTTGCGGCTCACGAAGTAGTCGTCCTTCAGCGCCATCTCCTCGAGTTCCTTGGCGATCTCGAGGCGCTTGGACTTGACGCCCAGCTTGTTGAGGACGTCGTCACAGGCCTTCTTGATGATCTTCGCCCGGGGGTCGAAGTTCTTGTAGACGCGGTGACCGAAGCCCATCAGGCGCGTGGTGTCGTTGCGGTCTTTGGCGCGGGTCAGGAAGTCCTTGCCCGTCAGACCTTCGTTTTCGATCTTGTTGAGCATCTCGATGACGGCCTGGTTGGCGCCGCCGTGGAGCGGGCCCCACAGGGCGTTCACGCCCGCCGAGATGGAGGCAAACAAGTTCGCCTTCGACGAGCCCACCACCCGCACCGTCGACGTGGAGCAGTTCTGCTCGTGGTCGGCGTGCAGGATGAGCAGCAGGTCGAGAGCCTTCGCGACGACGGGGTCGACGTGGTACAGCTCGCAGGGCGTGCCGAACATCATCTGCAGGAAGTTCGACGTGTAGTTGAGCTGGTTCTGCGGGTACATGAACGGCTGACCGATCGAGTGCTTGTGGCTGTAGGCCGCAATCGTCGGGAACTTCGCCAGCAACCGATAGGTCGAGATTTCGACATGGCGGTCGTCGTCGGGGTCGAGGCTGTCCTGGTAGAACGTCGACAGGGCGCCGACGACGGCCGCGCAGACCGCCATCGGGTGGGCGTCTTTGCGGAAGCCAGCGTAGAAACGCTTGATGTCTTCCTGCAGCATCGTGTGCCGCGTGACGTGGTGGGTGAAGTTCTGCAGCTCTTCCTTGGTCGGGAGCTTGCCGTGCAGCAGCAGGTACGAGACCTCGAGGAACGTCGACTTCTCGGCGAGCTCGTCGATGGCGTAACCGCGGTAGCGCAGGATGCCCTGGTCGCCGTCGATGAACGTCACCGAGCTTTGACATGAACCGGTGTTCATGAAGCCGGGGTCAAGCGTGATGAGTCCCGTGGCTGCGCGCAGCTTGCCGATGTCGATGCCGAGTTCGCCCTCGCTCCCCTTGATGACCGGGAGTTCGATGGTCTTTCCGCCGTAGGTAATGGTCGCCTTGTCGCTCATCACTGGACCTCTGTCGGGACCTCGCGTCACCGCGTGTGTGGATTGTGTGGCGGCGAAATATAGCCACATCGCGTCATCTCGTCGAGAATGAACCGTCAGACCCCATGTCGGGGCATGTCCCACCACGCACCACGAGGGCCCTTCACTGCCCCAAATCGCCGCTCCCCGCTAAGGTGCCGCCATGCTTGCGTCGCTTCTCGCCGCCCTGTGCGTCTCCCAACTGGCCGCCCCGGCCCCCACGGCCCCGGCCGCCGACGCCGATGGGCGGGTTCGCTTGTTGGTGCTGGATCTCGCCGCCGAAGGAGGCGTGGATCCGTCCCTGGTGCGCACGGTGGCGGCCCTCGTTTCCGCCGACCTGGCCACCTACCGCGACTTGAACGTCATCGACGGCGCCGACGTGAAGACCATGATGGAGCTCGAAGGGGAGCGGCAGCAGGTCGGTTGCGGCGACTCCTCCTGCCTTGCCGAGCTTGCCGGTGCCCTCGGCGCCCGCCTGGTGGTGTTTGGCTCCGTCGGCGTCCTTGGCAGCAAGACCGTGCTGCACCTGAACCTGTTTGATTCCCAGACCGGCCAGAGCGTCGGTCGCCAGTTTGTCGAGGTGGACAACCCCGGCGAGCTCTCCAGGGTCCTGCCGCGGCGACTGTGGCTTCTCCTCGAACGCTTCTATCGCGAGGCTGGGCTCGTGCTTCCCCCAGCACCACCCGAGGCTCCGCCCGCCGTGGCACCGGCCCCCGAGCGAGGCCCCCTGCCCTTCATCCTCCTCGGTGGCGGTGCCGTCGGCGTCATTGGCGGCGCCGTCGCCGTCGTTCTTGGCGTGACCCCCATGCTCACCTACCAGGACCAGCTTGCCGCCTTCACCAGCGCCAAGAACGACGGCAACGTCCCCGCCGCCGTCACCGCCCGCGACAACGCCACCGCTGCGGGCACCGACTGGAACACCTGGGGTGTTCCCCTCGTGCTTGGTGGCAGCGTCATCGCCGTCGCCGGCCTCGCCGCTGGCGCTGTGGGCGTCGCTGGCCTGGTGTCTGAATGACGACACCCCTGCTTCAGCCTCGCCGACTTTCGCCCCCCCCGCCCTGTGGATTGTTCATGAAGACCACGACGACGCTCATTTTCGGTCTGGCCGCGCTCGCGGGTGGTGGCCTTGTCGCCTGCATTGACCTCGAGGCCGACCTCGGCGGGTTTGCCGCCCCTTGCGCCGCCGACACCGACTGCCGTGACGACCTCGTCTGCGAAGCCGGGCGCTGCATCACGGCGGGCGTTGTCGGCGAGGGTGAAGGCGAAGGCGAGGGTGAAGGCGAGGGTGAAGGTGAAGGCGAAGGCGAAGGTGAAGGTGAAGGCGAAGGCGAAGGCGAGGGCGAGGGCGAAGTGGATCCCTGCAGCCTTCCGGTCACCCTGGCCCCGGCCTCACCCGTGATTGCCGAAGCCGCCCTGCAAACCCTGGCGTCCGCCACCCACGTCGTCGGCGACATCGTGCTCGACGGCGCAAGCTTCACCAACAACACCTCGTTCCACCTCGGCGCCATGGCGTGCCTGGAGGGTGATTTGATCATCCTCAACAGCGCCATGAGCCAATTGACCTTGCCGAACCTGGTGGAAATCCGCGGTGACCTCGTCATCGGGCAGCCGGACTTCGTCAATGTCAGCGATGTCGGCTTTCCCGCCGGGCTCGGCAACCCGACCCTCACTGCTGTGAATGTCCCCGGGTTGCGCACCCTCACGGGCTCGTTGGTGGTGCACGAGAACCCTGTGCTGGCGACCTTCGTCGTCGGCGACGACCTCACCATCGGTGCAGACCTCTACGCCGGTTTCAACGTGGCCCTGATCGGGGCCACCGTCCGCGCCGTCGAGGTCGGCGGCTCCGTCATCATCCACAACAACGCCCGCAATCAGGAGGGTGGCAACTCCACCATTTCCTTCGACCTGACGCCCCTCGTCACCGTCGGCGAAGCTCTTGGCGCCACCCAGACGGATGCCGAAGCCTGGGTCAGCGACTTCCTTGATCTCCAGGCCCCCGGCCTCCGGGGGGGCATGGTCGTCTTTCGCAGTGGCTTTTTCTTCCCGGTCGACGACGACATCATCGTCCCGTTCCTGGAGACGGTTGCCGGCGACGTCATCATCATTGGTCAACTCGGCGACGACATCTCGTTTCCGGCGTTGGAATTGGCGGGCAGCATCGAGGTCACCGCCACCCGCGCGGCGGTATCGGTGAGCTTCCCGTCCCTCGTCGAAACCACGATTCAATACGACCCGACCACGCCAGCGGTGCGGGCCTTCAACAACTTCGCCGTGACGGACCTGGACCTGCGGTCCCTCGCCCACATCCGCGGCGGGCTCAGCATCGTCAGCAACAGCGACCTGCCGAGCCTGTGTGGCCTGGTGGCCGTGACCACCATCGACGGCACCGTCAGCATCTCGGCCAACAGCCCGGCGCTGCCGACGTGCCAGGTGGAGGAACTCAAGCGGATCGCCGGAGCGGCCAACGCCAACCCCTGCGACATCCCAGCCTGCCCTTGAAGGCCGACGGCTATTCGCCTTCGCCCTCGCCCTCGCCTTCGCCTTCGCCCTCGCCTTCGCCTTCGCCCTCGCCCTCGCCCA
>Ga0247834_1004987_pt1 | contig 16118 bp, 14 predicted proteins | sample LaCruzMarch2015__8_FD_187118 | JGI IMG/M metagenome (GOLD analysis project Ga0247834, IMG submission 187118) | Freshwater microbial communities from meromictic Lake La Cruz, Castile-La Mancha, Spain - LaCruzMarch2015_12m | ecosystem: Environmental > Aquatic > Freshwater > Lake | place: Spain...
CGTTGAAAATAACCCAGCTCAGGAAATCTAAACCTCCAACATGTCTACATATTGTGGTGTTTCGAAGCCGCTTTTTCCAGCTCCAAAACCTGCTTTTCAAAACACATGCTTTCCGGACAGGCTCTACGTTAAGCCCCTTCGCGGCTTAACGTAGTGCCAACTCGTTACCGACCCCTTTTCCGGACGTCATGCGTGCATGGTTATTGAGAGTTTGTACCAGATCCTTTTTCCGGGCTTTTCCCTGTTCTTCATCCCAATTCACAAGGAGGAGCTTCAGGACCGCAGGGCAGGTGCTACTTCCGAAGAAGGCGGTCGCCGGACGCCCTAGAGGCTGCGGTCTCCCAAAGCCGATTGGAATTTAGGCGGGGAATCGGTGTCAGTCAACCCGGGCAGCATGACGATCGACCGCAACACGAGTTTGTCCAAGTGCCGGCTACCGAAAGAGCGGTGAATGGAAAAAGGGTTCGGGGACAAACAAAAAAGCTTAATGTGTGCGAACCTCGCGACAGGCTTTTCTCCGCCGGACTTCAGGACGCGTGCTACTCCGTCATTAACCGGGATGGTTCAACAGCGGAATCACGACTCCTTTGCGTCATGCTTCCTTGGGTGTTGAGAGTTTGTACGCGACCCCTTTTCCGCGCCGGAGCACGTTCGATCCGGCTGAATTCGGTCGCCGGCACGGGAAGACGGCAAACGGAGTCGCGCCCAAAGGACCGTGGAAAGGGGAGTTCGCGATTGAATGTGAGCACGCGTCTGTCAATACTCCCACGGGGTCCGGCAATTCAACCCAACGTTAAGGCGCAGGGTTGTTTGTCTTCAATAGGTGCCCGGAGAATTTCTTGAATAACAAACCGATGGCCTTCCAAACTTTTCCTGCAACTCCGCACGAAAACGTTTTTGCAGGGACTGCGGATGTCCCTCCTGTAGCTGTAGATTGACTAAAAACTTCCCGCATTCCGTCCATGCCCGACTCCAACTACGCCGCTTTTTTCTCACGCGCCACCGCCGGGAAGTCGCCCTACGGCTACCAATGCCGTCTCGCGTGCGGTGAGGGGGCCGACCCTGAAAATCCCGATTCGCTCCTTAAGATCGCACCCTGCGATTCCCGACTCATTTCGATACCGACCGGGCTCGGGAAAACTGCCGCGGTTGTTCTTGCCTGGCTCTGGAGCCGAGTTCATCAGGGTTCCGAAGAATGGCCCCGCCGCCTCGTGTATTGCCTGCCCATGCGGACGCTTGTGGAACAGACTGTGGACGAGGCGCAGTTGTGGGTGGGGAATCTGGTTGCCGCCGGGATCATCGATCCAAATCGCGCGCCACGTGTCGTGGTCCTGATGGGTGGTGAAGACACGACCGACTGGGACCTTTATCCCGAGAAAGATACTATCCTGGTCGGAACCCAAGACATGCTCCTCAGCCGTGCGCTTAACCGCGGCTACGGGATGAGTCGCTACAGGTGGCCTATGCATTTTGGGTTGATGAACACCGACTGCCTTTGGGTGATGGATGAGACGCAGTTGATGGGAGTCGGAGTTGAGACGAGCGCACAACTGGATGGCTTTCGTCATCTTGCGAGATGGTTCCGTCACCGCCCGTGTCCAACATGGTGGATGAGTGCCACGCTTGAGGAAAGTCGCCTTTTCACCGTCGATCATCCGATTCCTGCAGAGGGATTGCCGCGTCTGGTTCTTGAGCCAAAAGATCGTGAAGCGGTATCCAATCGGTTGGCCGCAACGAAGCGACTTCACCGGGCCGATGTCACGGTATCAAAGCAGACAAAAGCATCTGAATTGGCCAAACTGGTGCTGGAAAAGCATGTCCCCGGCCACCTTACCTTGGTTGTTGTCAATCGCGTGCAGCGTTCGCAGGAACTTTATGAAGCTCTTCAAAAAGCGCGGCGCACGGGTCATATCGCACTCGTACATTCCCGGTTTCGTGCGCCGGATCGAAAGGTGCACCAAGACCTGCTGATTGTTGGCGGTGGGGATCGAATTGTCGTCGCGACTCAAGCCGTCGAAGCTGGCATGGATGTAAGCGCTCGTGTCCTCATTACGGAACTGTCTCCATGGTCCTCGATAGTCCAGCGAGTGGGGCGCTGCAATCGTGGCGGCGAGTTCAATCCGGAGGGAGCGCAGGTTTATTGGATCGATCTCGACTTCGATAAAGACGCGGATGTGGTACCCTACACACTGGCGGAACTGAAGGACGCACGAGCCGAACTGGAGAAGCTCGAGGGCACCAGCGTCGGTCCTGAGATGCTGAGTTCAGTAAAGGTGAATCCGCCACCCGTGATTCGCCCGGTTATCCGCCGAAAAGATTTGATCGACCTCTTCGACACCACCCCAGACATCGCGGGCCACGACCTCGACATCTCGCGTTACATCCGCGAACGCGACGATACCGATGTTCAGGTATTCTGGCGGGAGCTCGGGGCCCCGAGTTTCAGCCCCAATTCCGATACTAATGGCCCGGCCCGCGATGAACTCTGCCGGGTCGCGGTCCATCGATTCCAGGCGTTTCTCGACAAGCTCAAAAAGGCCAATGATGGCCGCAATGCCTATGTTTGGGACGGATTGAACGAAGCATGGAAGCCAGAAACACGCGCAAGAGTCGGAGCCGTTTATCTCCTCGATCATCGTGCTGGCGGTTACAGTATTCATATCGGCTGGACGGGTGAGGTCGCCGGGCTCGAAAAGGAATCTGAGTGGACGCCGCCGTCAGACGTTGCCTCGAATCACAAGGAAGACAGCAATCCGCGTGATTTGCTGAGCTTCACAGGCAGGCCCTTAAGCCTCACGGATCACACCAACGATGTGATCGCAGAAACCGACTCGATCCTTAACAAGCTGGGCCTCGAAGCCGAATGGAGCAATGTACTGCTTACCGCCGCTCAATGGCATGATGTCGGCAAGAGCTTCAAGGAGTTCCAGGACATGTTGAAGTCCGCAGCGGGAGACCAACCTCCTGCCGATACCCTCGCGAAATCGGGAGGAAGGGGCGGCTCGATGCCACACTGGCGAAAGCACTTCCGACACGAACTCGCCTCGGCGCTCGCATGGCTCGCGCATCATGACGGAACCGAGCGCGCCGATCTCATCGCCTACGTCATTGCAGCACATCATGGCAAGGTCCGGCTCTCCATTCGCTCCCTGCCCGAGGAGCAACCACCACCGAATCGCGCAACCGATCTAATGGCCCGCGGCATCATCGACGGTGATGAGCTCCCCGAGGTGTCTTGGTCAGGCATTACGCTGCCCAAGACCACACTTAGGCTGCAACTCATGCGCATGGGCAGTGATGAGAATGGACGGCCCTCATGGCTTGCCCGCATGATCGCCTTGCGGGATGAAATCGGCCCGTTCGCCCTCGCCTATTTGGAAACCCTACTTCGCGCTGCCGACATGCGCGCCTCTGCTGCTGAGGCCCAAGCTGCCACCCAACCATGAGCACCACTCACACCCTCACGCTCGCGGGCTGCGCTCCCGTCCCTCTGGCGCACTACCTCAAAGCCTTCGGCATACTCAGACTCTTATCCGAAGACAAAAAGCACGGTGACCCATATGCCAGAGGCCGCTGGCATAGAGATCGGTTTGAACTCTCTTCGACCTTAGATCGTGAGGCATTGATTACATTCTTCTTGGAGAAGTATGTACCAACTCCCTTCCTTTCGCCATGGAACGCCGGAAGTGGGTTCTACTACCAAGAAGAGAAACTTGGAAAAGATCCGAAGACTGGAGAAAAGATCGTCGGCAAGAAAATCAAAACAGGCGTCCGAAACCAGGGGACTGCGGCGACCAAAGTTATAGCGAGGATTCTTGCTTCCGATCAGTCTCGATTGAAGCCTTATCAGGAGGCCATTCAGACTACGAAGACGATTCTTGCGTCCAAAGGACTCACATCAGCGCCGGAAACCACAGGTGCTGACAAGGACGAACTTTTGATGATGCTTCGATCACACTGGCCAGATAGTGCCGTTCGCTGGCTCGATTGTGTTGCTGTGCTGACCGCATCAAGAGACGCCAAGAGCAGCACTGGGCTAAGGCCAAGTTACACCAGCCTTCTGGGTTCAGGGGCCAATGATGGCAATGCCGATTTCACATCTAATTTCATGCAGAGAATCATCAAGATAATGGAGGCACCGCTTGAAGATTCTACTCGCTGGTTAGCTGCGTCGCTCTTTGGCGAAAACTACTCCAAGACCAGAGTTAAAGGGCTCGCTGGGCAATTTGCTCCGGGCACCGCAGGTGGCCCAAACTCAACCAGTGGATTTACTGGCAAGTTTTCAGTCAACCCTTGGGACTTTGTTCTGTTGATCGAAGGCGCATTGTTTTTCGCGGCAACTGCTGTAAGGCAACACGGCTCCACACAGGACGGCTCAGTGGCTTGTCCCTTCTGCGTCTCTGTGACTGGCGTAGGCTATGCCAGTTCGTCAACGCAAGATGAAATAGCCGACAAATCAGCCACCGAGGAGATGTGGCTGCCGCTCTGGAGTAGCTTTTGCAGCACGAATGAATTAATGACGGTCTTCGGGGAGGGACGCGCGCAAGTGCGAGGCCGCAACGCCCGGACCGGAGTTGATTTCGCACAGGCTGTCGTGAGTCTTGGTGTAGATCGTGGAATTGATGAATTCCAGCGTGTCGGATTTCTAGTTCGTAACGGCAAATCGGTATTCGCCACTCCGCTTACACGCGTCGCAGCGCGCCGTGGCATCGGTGTCGACTTGCTCAGCGATGTCGATGATTGGTTGAACCGTTTCCGCCGAGCGGCAACGAAGGATACTGCACCGTTGTCCGTCCGACGAGCACTCAGTGCTTTGGACTCACGCATTCTCGATCTTTGCGTTAGCCACTCCGACGACCGTCTCATGCGTGTCTTTACCGGCTTGGGGAGATGTGAGGCTGCTTTGTCACGCAGTCTTAGATGGGTCACGTCGCAGGAGATTCAGAAAAGTGGATTACGACCACTGAGTGGTCTGCGTCCTGCCTGGCTCGATCACGGACAACAGTGTGTTGAGTTTCGCCTCGCGGCATCACTTGCCTCTCTCATCGGCAGACTCGATAACAAGGCGTTGCCTATGCGCTGTCACTTGGAGCAAGTTAGTTACCAGCCCAAAAACCACAGGTATGACTGGGCTGACCCGCAAACTAACGACGTGCAATGGAACGAGTCGTCACTGCCTGACGTTCTCAACGCCATACTGGCCCGCCGACTGATTAAAAACGAAGAGGGACCGAAACTTTGGCGTGAAGTGTGGTCCAGCCTAAACGACATCAAAAGTTTCATCGAGAGCAAAACCGACGACCAACTTCTCTCTGATCTCCTTTGGAGTATGAGTCTTATCAACTGGAGAGAGAGGACCGAACTCAACTCGTCAACCAAAGAGCCACAGCCAGTGGCTCCTACACTCTACGGCTTGCTGAAACTGTGCTTCCCTCCCGTTCAGAGTGCTCAGATAGACGGGATTCTTCCAGTTCCCGTTGTGCCTGCTATCCACCGCCATGCCGCGCAGGGTAACGGCGATCAGGCTGCCACAATGGCCATCCGGCGTCTCCGCGCCTCCGGCTATCAACCGGCTCTGCGCTCGCTCCCAGTAAGAGGAGACTATGCCCACCGAACAGCCGCCGCGCTTCTCTTCCCTATCTCAGATCAAACCCTGACGAGCATCCACAAGCAAACGACACGCTCTGATCCAGCATCCGCTAACGCCTGAACTTTCATCATCAACTCAACCTAAAGCAGAGTACACCCATGAACCTCGACACCCTCAAAAACGCCCCTCGCCTTCTCATCGAAGCCAAGCTGCAACCCATCGCTGGCACAAGATTCCAACCCACTGGCTTTCCAGACCTCGGAGCTGCCCAATACAAGGCTGTCAAGGAAGCGGAAATGGTCGATATGCTTCTAGTCGAGTCCGCTCAGAGTATGGCAAATAGGCTAGAAAAAGTGTGTTGGGATGAAGCCAATCAGAAGCCAATCTCGGCACTTACAGGGATGCCGTATGTCGAAAGTACACTTCCCGATGGCACCAAGACCAACTCACTGCTTGAAGCGCATCGACTCAACTCGCCTTATATCGTCAACAGTGCTGAATTCTCACAAATTGAATCGAAGATCGGTTTCAAGAAGAACCAGCCCTTTGACCGATTGAAGCTGGCGAAGGCGCTATTTCATTATGATCCATGCAGTCTTTTACACGGCATTTTCCTTGAAAAGGTCGGAGGAGTAGTTCGCCTTCCGAGAGCCCTTTCTGCGTTTATCGAGGCTGAACGTGTCAGCGTTGCTTCGTCTGGCGGTGTGAAGTTTGACCGCATTCAACCAGAAACGACGGGCAAAACAACAGCGTATGGGAAAGCCAAAGACGGTTACGGAAATGTGCCGTACGCCCGAGAGGAATTCACTGGCGATATCAAGGCCTACTTCTGTCTCGACCTTGCTCTTCTCCGTGGATTCGGATTTAACACCAAGGCGTTTGAGTTTCTTGTAACCCTAGCCGCATTGAAGATCCGCCGACTGATAGAGAGCGATCTTCGCCTCCGCACGGCCTGCGATCTTGAACTTGCCGAAGGCATCTCAACAACAAGACCAAAAGATAGCACATGGACATTGCCGGAGACAGATTTCCTGGAGACAGCAATCAAGGAAGTCATCAGCAAATTAAAACCGGAATTTGGCCCGTCGCCCTTGCCTGTAACCTACAGTGCAAAAATGGCTAAGAGCAAAGCTGATAAGGATCAAGAAACCAATGCTGACGAGGAAGCTCAATAATGCCAACGGTCATCGAACTCACGTTCCCGGCGGGTGGGCAGCTTCACTCCACGCCTTGGGGCCGCCACGTGAACGAGGGGGCTACCGAGTGGCCACCTTCTCCGTGGCGTATCCAACGGGCCTTGGTCGCGACTTGGTATCTCAAGTCTCGCAGCGACGTCGACGAAGCTCCCATTCGTTCGCTGATGAACGCGATGGCTGGCACTTTGCCGAGATTCGAGCTTCCACTGGCAACACAATCGCACACTCGTCATTACATGCCGGGAAAAGGCTCGGACAGGCCCAAGGTTTTTGATGCGTTTGTTCATTGTAGTAAACCGCTCCGCATGGCCTGGAACGTGGACTTGGATGAATCGCAGAGTGCTGCCTTGGCGATACTCTGCGAGCGACTCAGCTATCTTGGCAGGGCCGAAAGCATCGTGGAAGCAAAGCTGTTGCGAGCCGACGCATCCATCGAAGCGAACTCTCTTCCGCTTCCGGAGGGCGTTGATGTGCCAGACGGCTATGAACTCGTTCGTGTGCTCTGTGCGAACTCACCAGACCTTCACGAAACTTGGGTGGCAGCAAATCGCCCTCGAGAGGAGGTCAAAACTATTGGCAAAAAGGCTAAAACGAAGTCGCCAAAGGACAGACTTCCTCATGCGATCTTTGACGCCTTGCACGCCGAGACGGCGACCCTACAGGCTGAGGGGTGGTTAATTCCTCCGGGAGCGCGATGGGCAGACTACATTCGCAAAGTCGACTGCTTCCAGCCGGGCGCGGTGCGCCCATCACGCCGCCAGAAGAAGTCGGTCACCGTTGCCCGCTTTGCCATTTCCAGTGTGGTGTTGCCACGCATCACTCAGGCAGTGTCCGTTGCTGAACGAATGCACCAAAGCCTCGTCAAACGTGCTGACGGCAAGTCCTGCGCCCCTGTTTTTATCGGCAAGGAATCGAATGGTGAACCGCTCAAAGGTCATCAGCACACGCACATCTTTTGCGAGCTTGGCGAGAAACGTGATTCCATCGGTTACATCACCCTTTATGCTCCAATGGGGTTCGACCATGAGGCCCAGCAAGTCATCGAAGATGTTCAGCGCAAAGCACTCTGGGGCCACGGCGGTCACGACCTTGAACTCATCCTATTGGGCTTCGGCGACGTGAACACCTTCGACATTCCCATTTTTGGTAAAGCCAAACGCTGGGCCTCGCTCACCCCGTTCGTTCCTACACGCCACGCCAAGTACTACGCGGACGGGCGCCCGAAGCTCGACGAGGATGGCTGGCCGATTGGGGCCCCTCCTCAAGACCTGCGCCGTCTGCTGAAGGAAGATTATGGGCTAACTTCTCAGTCCATCTCCCGGGCAGACACCAAGATCACCGTCCGACCCGGGCGCACTTTACGCACTCTCCAGTTCCAAACAGAACGCAAGCACGGCAATGGGAAGCACGGGCATCAATCGGGTGTCGGATTAACCATCGAGTTTGATCAAGAAATCCAAGGCCCCATTGCTCTTGGCTTTAGCTCCCATTTCGGTCTCGGCCTGTTCGTTCCTGCCATGCACTCGTGTTCGGGGTTTTCGGCCTAGCGAAACGCCGGTCGAGGAGTAATTTGTAACGAGTGGTTCGGAAACTAAGTTCAACCCATGCCGATGCCTGAAACCATTCTGCGTTGGGAGAACTGGCTCGCGCTGGACTGGTTGGTGGACTGCCCGGATGGGTTTGTTTTTCTAGTCAAAGTTACCGATCCTTGAGATGGAAACGACGAATGAATCCGGGGAGTTGACCGCAAGCGCCGGGCCGCCGGTCGAGCGACAAGCGGAGCTCTTTTCGGACGTCGGGCTGGAACGTGGAACTCGACCTTCCCCGCGATCTCGGAAGCGCAAAGCGGCCACAACACCGGAACCGGCTTTGGACATTACAATCCGGGAAGTACTCGATCGGGAGTTGGGCCCGACCCCACCGGAAACCGAGATTTCGCCGGGGCAGGGATTCGCCGAGGCGGAGTGGATTCCCGCCCGGATGCTCAACGAATATGTTTACTGCCCACGACTATTTTTTTACGAGCATGTCGACGGGATCTTCGTACACAACGCCGATACCGAACGAGGGAAGGACATTCACACTCGGGTGGATGCGGGTTCCGGGGCCCTGCCCACCGGCGCGGAAACGTCAGAGTCGGAAAACATCCACTCCCGCAGCGTGCAAATGGGATCCACGCGGCTGGGAGTAAGCGCCAAGCTCGACCTGGTCGAGTCGGACGGAGATGGAGGGGGAGTTGCTCCGGTGGATTACAAGGCAGGTGCGCCGCGAGAGGGCCAAGAGACCCGGGAGATTTGGCCGGCCGACCGGATGCAGCTTGGCCTGCAGATGCTCATCCTGCGCGAGAACGGATACCATTGCCGACGCGGGTTCATCTATTACCGGCAGACCCGCCAGCGGGTGTTGCTGGATTGGTCGGAGGACCTTGAAACGTGGATCGAAGCGCAAACGGTCGCCGCGCGGGATTTGCTCCGCACCCGCTGTCGGCCGGATCCGCTCGAGAATTCCCCCAAGTGCCCACGTTGTTCGCTCGTTTCGGTCTGCCTGCCCGACGAAACGCGGTGGCTCAAAGACGAGGAATCCCGGGAAACCTCGCCGAACAAAGCGCCGCGCCGCCTGATCGCCGCACGGGCCGATTCCCGAGCCCTCTATCTGAATTCTCCAGGTCTGCGCGTGGGACTGAAAGACCGCGTGCTCGACGTGAAAGAAAAGGACCGCTCGATCGAGCAGATCCGCCTCGCCGATGTCGACCATGTGGCCCTTTTCGGGAATATTCAGATTTCGACCCAGGCCGTTCAGGAACTGTGTCGGCAGGAAATTCCAGTCACGTATTTCTCGATGGGCGGGTGGTTTTACGGACTCACACGCGGCCATTCGCTCACGAACATTCTGCTCCGGCGGGCACAATTTCGGGCCGCCGACTCGCAGACGACCTGCCTTGACCTCGCCCGGCGGTTTGTCTCCGGCAAGATCCGCAACGCTCGGAAAATGCTCATGCGGAACGCGCTGGTGCAGCCGGACGCCGCCCTGCCGCGACTCAAAGAAGCGGCCCATGACGCCCTCGCCGCGCGATCGCTCGAATCGCTTCTGGGCATCGAGGGGGCGGCCGCGGCACTGTACTTTTCGGAGTTTCAAGGCATGATCAAGATCGAGGACGATGACCTCCCTGGCCTGGTGAGTCCCGGGGCCGGTGAGCCGCTCTTTCGCTTCGATTTCCGTGGACGCAATCGTCGGCCGCCGACGGACCCGGTGAATGCGCTCCTTTCGCTCGCCTACAGCCTGCTGGCGAAGGACTGCACCATCGCGCTTCTTGCGGCTGGCTTTGACCCCTGGCTGGGATTCTATCACCAACCCCGTCCCGGTCGGCCGGCGCTGGCGCTGGACCTTATGGAGGAGTTTCGCCCGCTGGTCGCCGAATCCGCAGTTCTCACCGCTATCAATACCCGCATGGTAGGCCCAGGCGATTTCGTTCGGGCCGGCGACGCGGTCAACCTTTCCCCGGCGGGGCGGAAAAAGTTCTTCCACGCCTACGAACTCCGGATCAATCACCTGATCGTCCACCCGGTCTTTGACTACAAAGTGAGTTACCGCCGAGCGCTGGAACTCCAGGCCCGGCTGCTCGCCCGGGTGCTGGAGGCAGAGATCCGGGACTATGTTCCGTTTTTGACCCGCTGAAACATGAGTGCGATGGAGAACGACTAAGAAATGCGGATTACGTACATCGTCACTTACGACATCGCGGACGACAAACGGCTCAGGCGGACATTCAAAGCCTGCAAAAATTTTGGCAACCACCTCCAGTTTTCCGTTTTCGAGTGTGACTTGAACCAGTCCGAACGCGTGCGGTTGGAATCGGAGCTCAAATCCATCATCAACCACGCCGAAGACCAGATCCTCTTTATCGCGCTGGGACCGGCGGAATCGCGAGGCGAACGGGTCATCAGTTCCCTGGGGAAGAGCTATTCGAAATTCGACGCGCCGTGCTACGTTGTTTGAAAATTGCCGGATTGACCCCGGCCCGTTCTTTGAAAGTCTGACGCGAGCACCCTGGTGACGTCCATTCCCCCGGGGCCTCTCGCGCGTTGCAGGAGAATGGTTTACAAAAAACTCCGGCCTCGGTACGTGTAGCGAAGTTCAAAAGCAGCAGCCTCTCGCAAACTGACTTCTTGCCCGTTCAGGCGCAGTGTGTTACCCACACTCACTTTCCGCGTTCTTCGGAACGCGGCTCCGTTGAAGCGTGGCAAGTTCCGGAGAAGCCGCGGCTGTTACGAGCAGCTTTCCGCGTTCTTCGGAACGCGGCTCCGTTGAAGCCGGATCTTGGGATGGTCGTTGAGGGTCAGGATCCACCTTTCCGCGTTCTTCGGAACGCGGCTCCGTTGAAGCCGGCGTACTTCGGGCAATCGGCCACGCGATTGGGTTCCTTTCCGCGTTCTTCGGAACGCGGCTCCGTTGAAGCTGGCGTCAAAGCTGAGTGCTGCACGACCCGCTGCCGCTTTCCGCGTTCTTCGGAACGCGGCTCCGTTGAAGCCGGCGTTCTCGCGCTCCAGCTCCTCGGCGTGGTTCCGCTTTCCGCGTTCTTCGGAACGCGGCTCCGTTGAAGCCAAAAGCGGCGACGCAGGACAAGGCGCTGAAGGATTCTTTCCGCGTTCTTCGGAACGCGGCTCCGTTGAAGCAACCATCCACATCGCCCAATCGTGATCCCGTTTACAGCTTTCCGCGTTCTTCGGAACGCGGCTCCGTTGAAGCCGGTCGTGGCGCAAGATGTGGGATCCACAGGACAAGGCTTTCCGCGTTCTTCGGAACGCGGCTCCGTTGAAGCGGTTGGAGGCGCTCAAGGCATGCGAATAGTCCTTTCCTTTCCGCGTTCTTCGGAACGCGGCTCCGTTGAAGCGTCCACGCGGAAGACCTAACGTCTGACCCGCAAGGGACTTTCCGCGTTCTTCGGAACGCGGCTCCGTTGAAGCGATGAGCAGCAGGCTGCGAATGACGTCATGTTCGGCGCTTTCCGCGTTCTTCGGAACGCGGCTCCGTTGAAGCGAGATCGGCGCTCGAGGGCCTAAAGCTTGGAGGGTTCTTTCCGCGTTCTTCGGAACGCGGCTCCGTTGAAGCCGCGACCTTTGCGCCGCGACCCAAGAACGAGTCGGGATTCTTTCCGCGTTCTTCGGAACGCGGCTCCGTTGAAGCGGTCGGGCTCGGCGTGTACTTCGCTGTATTGGCAACTTTCCGCGTTCTTCGGAACGCGGCTCCGTTGAAGCGTGATGGGGATCAGTGGTACGGTAGCGGAAAATCCGACTTTCCGCGTTCTTCGGAACGCGGCTCCGTTGAAGCATGGGAGGCGCGTTACGGGAGTTGTCGAGTATGCGGGACTTTCCGCGTTCTTCGGAACGCGGCTCCGTTGAAGCGTCGTAGTGAGTGAACGCACGCTGCGCTTTTTCAACTTTCCGCGTTCTTCGGAACGCGGCTCCGTTGAAGCTTCTCCGCAGGGCAGCGTATTAAATCCGGCCGCCAGTCTTTCCGCGTTCTTCGGAACGCGGCTCCGTTGAAGCTTCCAGCCCCAAGGGTGGAGTATCGAAAGCGTTCTCCTTTCCGCGTTCTTCGGAACGCGGCTCCGTTGAAGCCAGCGACATACTGAGCTAAATGGCAAGCGTGAAGCCCTTTCCGCGTTCTTCGGAACGAGCGCGGAAAAGGGGTCGGGTACAAACAACTAATTTTAATGTGTGCGAGCCCCGCAGAAAACGGATCTTCTCCGCCGAGCTTCAGGATTCGAATTACTCCGGCCTCAACCGGGCTTGTTCAACAGCGGAACTTCGGCGGTTTGGCGTCATGAGTCCATGATGGTTAGTAGTTTGTAACCGACCCCTTTTCCGCGATGCGACCCCTTTTCCTCGATGAAATGGCCGTGTCGCAGCGGCTCCGATTCTGGGCTGGTTCGGCGTCGCGGCTCGTGAGACCATGATCGGCAATCGACCAACCCTGATGGAGTTTGAACTCACCAAACACGCGCATGAAGCTGCCGCCGAACGGGAGATTCTCGTCGAGTGGATTCGGCGCACCTTGGAAGAACCCCAGCTCGTTGTTCCGGAACCGGGCGACCCCACGGTGGAACGGCGGTTCAGGAGGATCCCAGAGCACGGAAACCGCATCTTGCGGGTGGCGGTGAACATCGCGGTTGATCCAATTCGGGTTGTCAGCGTATTCTTCGACCGTAAGATGAAAGGGAGGCTATGAGACTGCACGTCGATAAAGAGGCCGATGCCCTCTACCTGCGCCTAGACGATTCCAAGATTCTGGAATCTGAGGAGGTCTCGCCCGGCGTGATTCTCGACTTCAACGAGGAGAACGAAGTCGTGGGCGTTGAAATGCTCCACCTTTCCAAGCGCTCAAAGGCCCTGAACCCGAACTCGCTAGAGTTTCAGTCGGTGTAAGCACGATTCCGGTTGCATCGAGGCGGGAAAAGGGGTCGGGAAAGGGGTCGGGTACAAACAACTAATTTTAATGTGTGCGAGCCCCGCAGAAAACGGATCTTCTCCGCCGAGCTTCAGGATTCGAATTACTCCGACCTCAACCGGGCTTGTTCAACAGCGGAATTGCGACTGCTTCGGGTCATGCATTCTTGGGTGTTGAGAGTTTGTACCCGACCCCTTTTCCGCGCCACGGTGCTGCGCGGGGGCCGGGATGCAAACCGAGTGGCTGCCCTTTCCCGGAGCGGGTCATTTCCCCACCCCGGAGATGGAAGCGGCGTCACGGGCATTTCTGGAAAAGTCATGAACGTTCTCGTGCTCGCTCTGAACCGGGCATCTGCCGTACTGGTTTAACCAGGCGGACGAAAAGAACACGCCGTCTCTTAACCCAAACACACCATGAAACACCGCCTCCTCATCGCCTGCCTCGTGCTACCCACATACCTCTGTGCCGCCACTTTTGACTGGCAGGACAAACCCGAGGCCAACCACGAAATGGCCTTCCGCCTCTACGTTCCGGATTCCATCTCCAAGGTTCGGTCCGTCATCGCACTCGTCCCGGGCCTCAATGGCGACGGGCGCGGGATGGTGACCGAACCGGCGTGGCAGGCGCTGGCCGAACGCACGCAGAGCGCCCTCATCGGTTGCTCCATGAGAGGCGATACAGGCGGGGTCTACTACGAAGCAGAAAAGTGGTCGGGCAAAGTATTCCTGGAGGCCCTGGACAAATTCGCTGCCGAGAGCAAACACCCCGAGATCGAAGACGCTCCCCTTGCTTTCTGGGGCCACTCCGCCGGCGGCCAGTTCAATTTCAACTTTGCAAACTGGAAACCCGAACGCACCGCCGCCTTCGTGGCCAATAAGGGTGCCTACTACGGCGACACGATCCGACCCGCCACCCGCAAAGTTCCCGCATTGTGGATCCTCGGCGAGAAGGACACTGAGATCCGCGTGAAAAACATCACCGCGAAGTACGAGGACGGACGCAAATCCGGCGCTCTATGGGCTCTCGTCCCAGAGCCGAACGAAGGTCACGGCGGAGGACGCAGTCGCGACATCGGAATCGTCTTCATTGAGGAAGTCCTCAGCTCACGAATCGACTCCCAGGGGAAACTGCAGCCGGCAAACCCCGCTGAGGGCTGGCTGGGCGATCTCAAAACGAAAAGCGTCGAAAAGGTCGCCGGGGGCGACGCCGACGTGAAGGACCGGTCCTGGCTGCCCGGTGAAGCCACCGCCAAGCTTTGGGTCGATGTCGTGAGCGGAACACCGGCGTCTCCTTAAGCCGTCCCGATCGCATGAGGGCGGCGGGAAACGGGGTTCAACCCCAGCCGTCCATCCCCCGCCGCCGACTTCGAGAGAGGAACTTCGCGCGCCGTCGCTCCTAGCCAAGGCAAGGGACATTCTCGCCGCCGTTGTCTCATCCGCGATAAAGTTCGATGGGCAGAATCGGTTCGTATATCTCGAAATCGGGGTCCGCTGTAAGAATGGGAAACTCACGCCTCACCGCCATCGAACAAATTAAAAAATCAATGGGAGAACCCTGGATCCCCTTCGATCGACAAGCATTGTAAAACTTAGCGGCTGTCGTGTGATCTGCATCATCTGCAAAAAACAGGGGAAGCGCTTGAGTGGTCGCGTCGATGCGTTCGAAATGTTCCGGCAACTTGATGCCTGACAGGAGCTCCTGACGAACAATTCCCAAAAGGGCCAATTCGTTGGATTCGATCAATTTTCCCACGGTGCGCGCAACGCCCTTGTCGGCACGCGAGGAACGTCTCAGGAATTGAGAGAGCGCGGAGGTGTCGCAGACGATCATGAACGTTTCGTGCGGCGGAGGGCCTTGTAGTCGTAGTCCTCAAAGTATTCGATCCGGCCGCGAAGCTGCAAAAGTTGTTGTCGCAGGCGACTTTGGATGAATTCTTTGAGTGCTTCATTCACGGTCTCTCGCTTGGTAGGCAAGCCCGCCAGCGCTTTCGCTTGCTCAAGCAAGGACTGATCTATTTCCAAATTTGACGCCACACATAAAAGTCACACATACAAAATGTGTGTCGAATGGATTTTTTAAAACCAGAACCAGGGACCATTTCCCCGCGCATCAGGGCTCGGTGGTGGGGATAGCCAACGTTGGTGGTCGCCCGGTCCACTCCGGGTATAATCCCGGCAGTAATGTCTGCGACTTGGGCTGTGCCCGGTTGTCAGCGGGAAAAGGCGTCGGGTACAAATACGCAAGTTTAATTCTAAAAACGGGAATGGAACCACAGATTTACAGGATTTACACAGATAAAGCATTGGACTGGAAGAACTTCGCTTTGGGAAGTCGACGAGGATGTGTTCGCCAAACAGGTGGTAGGCGTGTTTTGTGTAATATCCTCACACTGAGTAACCTAACTCCGAAAAACAGTTCTTATTTTCCCATTTAGGTTAATGTGTGGGAACCTCGCAAAAAGCCTTCTCCGCCGATCTTCAAGAAGCGAACGGCTCCGGCTTCAACCGGGCTTTTCAACAGCGGAATTGCGATGGTTTGGCGTCATGTTAGTAGTTTGTACCCGACCCCTTTTCTCCCTCGATTCGTTCGGCTCGGTCAGCGTTTCGCAAACGATCCGCAGCGTACCATTCTGCGTTGACTGCATTGCTAGCAACGCTAATTTTGTCTCATGAGCAACACGTTAACGATCCGGAATTTGGATGAAGGCGTGAAACGGAGATTGCGGCTCCGCGCTGCGAGTCATGAACGGTCGATGGAAGCCGAGGCGAGGGAGATTCTCGCCGCCAGCCTCGCCGGAACTTCCCCGTTGGCGGGCGATGAGTCAGACGCCATTGAGAGACGACGACGAATCGAGGCGGTGGTGGGGATTTGGAAGGGCGAAATGG
>Ga0247834_1004988_pt1 | contig 16109 bp, 13 predicted proteins | sample LaCruzMarch2015__8_FD_187118 | JGI IMG/M metagenome (GOLD analysis project Ga0247834, IMG submission 187118) | Freshwater microbial communities from meromictic Lake La Cruz, Castile-La Mancha, Spain - LaCruzMarch2015_12m | ecosystem: Environmental > Aquatic > Freshwater > Lake | place: Spain...
GATTTCTGCAGAAATATGCTTACAGTCCTTTTATACATTCTTGAAACTATTTACTATGATGTAACATAATAATCTCTACTTCTTACATATGGTGAAACTTTGATTATCTGGAAGCAATTCGACGTAATTAAAGGTATTCTCTATGATGAAGATGTTTTGGAAAAACTAAATATCAATAAAGCTGATTACATTGATAGGCTCGTTAGATCATCTCTTGCAGGAATTTACACCGATAAAAATATTGAATTCGATCCTGAGGTTAAGCAGCAAATTGAAGATATTTTGGATATTCTCCAAGATACTAATGACATTCTTAAAAATCAGGAGTATGCAAAACTTAAGTTGGTCTAAATTTTCGAAAAATGGGGAGTTGTTGTTCATCCTTATGATATTCACTCAGTTTGTATCTAATGGAATTCGACAATCGGACGTGAAGAGTTCATCACCAGTCTTTTCGATGCTTATCTTGATGATCTTAGCCTATAGGCCTTCCAACACATTTATACCTTCTTATAGTTAGCAGCTGAAGGACAAGGCGAATAAAGAGAAATAAATTTGAATAATACAGAATATGTTAAATTTGTGTTGATGTTTGCTCAACGTCTCCTCAAGCATCAAAGATATTCATAGATAATTGAGATTTTCGCTTTCGTCAAACAGATGAATGGGACAACCATATAATATGAACTTCTTACAGAATCTTTCCTTCAACAAATTTGCAGATTGTACTCTGATCCTAGTCAGCTATAAGCTGGTAAATAGCTCATCGAATACTTTACTCAATATCAATTTGATGACCATCTGATGCAGCAACTTTTCCAAACTCAATTTTAATCTGGTAAATTTTTATAATCAGGAGAAAGAGAAGAGGTGATTCTTGTTGATAGCAACTATTGCTTTAAAAAGCATAAAGTAGAGATGCCATTGTAGATTCTTTGGAGTATTGTTTAATCATAAATCCAAGAGAGATAGGCAAGTAGGAAATCATTTAGAGGGGATAATGTTGAAATATTTTATAGTTACTACTTTTTATTGATGACATTTAGATTCCCTGCTAATGGCTTGAGAAAACTTGATAGAATTTCATATAATCTTTAAATCCTCACTGATCTCATCTTCAAGTTGTAAAGTGCAATCGACAGTAAAAATTCACTTTGGGCAATCAATAGCTTCTACCTCTTCAAGAGCTTCATCAAAGGTCTTGTTTTGATTGGTGTTGGAAGAGTCAATGAATCGAATTTCTCCAGCGACAAAGAAAAAATTTCATAAAATTAAACAAAGGATCTTAACTTTGATAAATTCAAGCACCAAGAAGAAAATATTGAAGTGATAAAAAATATTCTAAAATAAGATAAGGCAAGAAACAAAGATTTATTAGACAGTATTCAACGTCTCTAGCAGCATATCAATTCAACTAGAGCAACTAAGAGAAATGAGAAAGAGCTACGTTATGAGAAAAGCAAGATGCTTTAAGCCTAATCAAAGCCAAAGGAGCCATAGCCTGAACCCCAGCCATAGATATTTGTAAACAATGCAACGATGAATCTCAAGACTATGAGAGAAATGAAGTACGAATATACTCAGCTATCTAATCTTTCAGTCGACTACATTTCAGAGAATGAAGTCCTTGAGGCAATTTACAGAAAAGTAAATGAATAAAACCAGCAAGCCAAATCAAAACAAAGAAGATAAACTGGAATTACTAATAATTTATTCCTTCCAAATTTAATAGGAAATCATCAAAGATAAGGTGCCCAAAAAGAAACAATCGATAAAATTCTAAACTAAGATTTTTAGGCATTAGGGTCTATTAATAAGCAAGAAGTAATAAATGCTTCAAGGACAATATATGAAGATAATAAAAGAAATTTCCACTAAATTGTAAATATTCTTGATTCCTTAAAAATTGGGGATAGAAAAAAACTCGATATTGGAAGACTTTGTAAAATTTATCAAGGTGATATTCCAACTGATGATCTAAGGAGAATCTTCCCCTTTGAGTTCTTCCTTGATAGCTAAGGATTTACTGAAGAATAAATCAGCAATAATGCTTACTCACTGATCTCCAAAAATATTCAAATTATTTTGATGGAAAAAGACAACTAATATCTAAGAAGTATGGCAATCTTCTTAGGATCAATTCTTGAGAGTAACATTTTTATTGACCAAATTTACTTAGACACTTTAATTAGTATCGGATAAAAATATGCATTTAACCAGTAAACTATTATTAGGGTAAGAATAATCATTTAAACCCTTAGTCAAAACTCTCCTCACATGGTAAAGGAGAACCTAGACAAAATTTTATACTCATGCAAGGATAACACGGAACTCCGGGGCATTATAAAGCATTAACTATAGAGTTTAGTCAAGCAGCACTATTCGAAGGAGCAGGATCTACTAGAGCGCATCCGCATTTTATGATCATCATATGCAAATTTATTTAATTCTAATAGTTTCTCATCTATTTTGATGATGTTCTGATGAAGTTCTGTAGTAATTCAAATAATCTTCTACTGGCTATCATAACTATAAATGTCAGATCATCAAAGTAATTTACTGTCCGGTAACTATTCCTCGCGAAGAATAGTAGGCCAGTACTCTTCCCAAGATGCGTTAAACAATAGTAATGAAAGACGGTACATAATCATCTATTCAGCTAGGGAACTGTCACATATTCAGGAAGTGGTCCTAACGTAAAAATAACTTCTTCTAAATATGTTGTCGATCAGCACTTCTCGAGCAACGGAGAATCTCGTAATAATGCTTCACAAAGAGTCGTGTAGATTGAATTTTATTTAGTAACTTTCAGTCAAGCAATAGAGGAGACCTAGATTGGCAGTAAGACCAAAAGCTAATAATTAGTGGATAAACTGATTTTTCAAGTCTCAAACATACCAAGGATATCCTTCTTGAGCTCATTAGAGAGCTAGATGGGAAGAGCAAGGTTGTTTTCGAAGGATAATACAAAGATAATTTCAACCAGCGGCTTATGCTTCTTGAGCATGAGCTTGATGGAACAATGAGAAGAGTACTGAATGTAAGTCACGCTGACCCAACAGGAAGCAAGAGATCTTTGGATTACACCAAGCTGCTTAACGAAAAATAGAATGCTCTCATTGACAAAGATAGAAAAATCTTAAATTATGAGGAGAGATTGAAAACCGCGGAGGAAAAGATTGTTGCGCTTGAGTTGGATATCAGAAATAAATAAAATATCATTGGCCAAAAAAATAGCGAAATCCAGTAGCTCAGGCGTCTATATGAAATCAAGTCAAACGCCATTGACAAAATTAAAGGTCAACCTGCGTTTTCTAACTCTCAAGAGATAAGATAAATTTTCAAGATGGTAAAAATGGAGGAGGAAGGACAGAGCATTAATAACTCTATTAAGAATTATACTACTCAACTTTAAAGAGATTTAAATCGGCTAAAATCCAAAGAATACTCATTCCAAGAGATGGAACTAGCAATTTAAAGCTGGATTTTAGGCCTTCCAAACCAAAGCTTTTTGAGGACCAAGCTATAAAGCGGTTAATTGAGGTTAAAAGAGGATGAAAGATATCGTGCAATGGAAGATAAGTTCAATATAGCGGCAGATATTTATCGCCATCAAATTGAACAGCTACAACGCGATAATCCTAACATAAGAATAAATTTCACAACAGATATCCTTCAAGTCCTTAAAACTTCTAGTAGTAGAGTTGGTCTAATCAATGGTATTGTTGAGGTGTAAAAATAGGTAAAAATTACTCAATAAATACCAGTTCAAGATGCAAGAACAAAATATCTTATCAATGCTCTTGCTATTCATATTAAAAAACTACATTAAAAATATCCAAAACTGAAGGCATAAATGGATATCAAACTTCAAGAATATATGAGTATGTAAATGACCGAAATTATTGAAAATGATAGCTTAGATAGAATCATTGATATCGTTCGTTATGTACCACAGATGGTGAAGGTTGAAAATGTTTATACTTACAGTTCACAGCAAAATAGAAAGGTGGAATTTCACTTGCGAGTATTGATTAAAGCTCTATTAGAGGAAATGTAAAAAGTAAAAAGAGATAAAGGTATAATGTTTGAAATTGATGAGGGAGTTATTGGAATGATTCGTTCTTAAATTATGGATGTTGTTGATGTGGATGATATCTTGAAGGTTTATCGACCTGTTCCTAAAATCGTAGAGGTGCCAAAGATTATCGAAAAAGTTGTCGATAATATTGTTAGAATCCCTGAAAAATATACTACTAACCAATTAAAAACTGAATTTATCTCATTACAAAAGCCATAATTCGCGACAGATTAAAAAGCCCTCATCGTTCAATCTCAACAACCAGTACCATTCTTTAGAGAAAAAGCAGTTTAAATGATGTCTCATACATAGAAAGTCGTTTCCCATCCTGAGGTTAATGAAAGAGTTGCTGTCTAGGTTAGATAAAAGACTAATTTAAAGCCTGAATAGGTGATAAAGGAAAAAATAGTTGAAAGATAGAAGCCAGTTATTGTTGAAAAGGATAAGATTGTCATTCAGAGATAATTATAGCCTGTATAGATCATCAAAGAAGTAATTCGATATATTTAAACTGAAAAATAGGTAATCAAGCCTATTGAAGTTATTGTTTAGAAAATCGTCTAAAAGATTGTAGAGAGATAAAAGATAGTTGTTGTTCCTCAAATTGTGGAAAAGATAGTAGAGGTTGTACGATATGAGCAAATACCTTAGATTGTCCCTCATATTTAAACAAGAATTGAGATAGTGAAATAAATTGTTGAAAAGATTGTGCCTGTTATACATACTTAACAAGTATTTATTATTCAACCTCAAATAGTCGAAAAGATTGTCACTGTTTAAAAAATAATTGAATTGCCACCAAAAGAAATTTAAGTGATTAGATAGGTTCTCAGGATAGTCAAATAATATGAAATATTAGAAGTCTAAGTACCAAAAATAATCTATGAAACTCAAATTTAGATCAGAGAAATTGAAAAATACATCGAAGTTCCCATTATTGTACCTCAAACAAAGATTTAAACTGAGATTCACCAAGTACCATTTATCTAGACGATTCAAATGGAGAAGCATATACCAGTGTAAGTTATAAAAAATGTTGCCTTGATTTAATAAAGACCTGTTGAAGTCATTAGAAATGTTCCATATATTATGAAAGAGGAGGTTCCTGTTTTAGTTAAAGAATAAAAGGTAGTAACTCAAGAGCTATACTATGAAAGGATAAAAGAAGTTCCAACTATGAGAGAAAAAATTATTGAAAAAATAGTCGAAGTTCCTAGATGTGTTGAAATAGAAAAAATTGTCGAAAAAATTGTTATTGTACCTCGAATCATATAAAAAATTGTTGAGGTTCCTCAAATTATTGAGAAGATCGTCGAAAAAATAATTCAAATCCCCATATAAATGCCTCCAGTAATTCACTATATTCCGCAATACTTAAAGCAATAGATCCCAAGAGAAATATAAGTAGAAAAAATTGTATATCTGACAGTTGATCGCGCTGTTTAGCTTCCTGGAGACCAGATTTTGGTTAAAGATCTTGAAACAAGGACTAATGTTGAAATTCACGAAGTTATTAAAGAAAGAGTTGTAATTGAAAAGCAATAAGTTCCTGTCACTATGCATGTTGATAAAATAGTCACTATTCCAGTATAGAAAAGAGAAGTTTAGTTTGTTGATAGAGTTATCTTCAAGCCAATTGAAGTTCCTGTTCCAGTAAATATCTAGAGAACAGTTCCAGTTTATATCAATACTGAGAGTGTAAAAATTTAACCTGTCACTCAAATAGTCTAAAGAATTGTTGAAAAGACAATCGAAAGAAATATTCCACAAATTATTCCTCAGATAGAGGAAAGAGTAAAGGTTCAGAATAAGATTGAATTCAAATAGATTCCAAAGAATTACATCTAAAAACAAATTCAAGAAGTATAAAGATTTGAAGAAAAAATTGTTCAAATTAATACAACAATCGATCAAATAAAAGAGATTCCTTACTACATATAAAAACTTATTCCTGTTATACAGTAAATTCCTAAAATCTATGAGTATGAAAAAGAACCAAAAGTAATATTTACTCCCCCAACGATTTAAATTGTGGATAGAATAGTTCCTAAGATTATTAATGTAAATCAATATATCTAGAGAATCGTTGAAAAATTAGTTTAAGTCCCTCATTTTCTTCGCTAAGTTCAAGTTATTAAATAAATGCATGAAAAAAATATTCCAGGACCTGAAAAGACAAGTACTAATTTAAAGACAGTAAACTTGTAAATAGAAAAAGAACTGATTAGAGAAAAAGAGAAAATAATCGAGACTAAAGTCAATTTCATTGAGGAAACTTTAAGAACAGTCACAGAAATAATGGAAAGAGATAGAGATCCAGTCATCATTACAAGAGATCGAATCATAGAAATACCTCAAGTTATGGAAAAGATAGTAGAAAAAATTGTTATCATGCCTCAAGTTGTTGAAATCTTAAAATATGTTCATGAGCTCATTGAAGATGATGGAATAAATATTAATATTGATGTCAGTGTTGAAGCTCAATAATATAAAAAGATAGGGTAAGATTTGTAGAAAGGCTTTGCTGAATTTTTAGCATAACTTAATAAGATAAAATCCTTACAGCCAAGTGCAGCATCTAGAATTACATTAATAGAGCAATATTTAGCAAAATTCAGAAGATTCATCAAATATCCAAAAATACATGAAATAATCAAAGAAAAAGTTGTATAAAAATAGAAAGTTGTGAAGGTCCCAATACAGAAAGGTCCAGCAGAGCTTAAAGAAGAATTAGCAAAGGTTATGCTAATTGAAAAGCTTGTTGCCTAAATATCAAGAATCAAAAGAAGTCACCCTTAAATTAACCTCAATCTTGATGAAGACATCAACTTTATCTTTAGACTAAACTTCGATGGAAAGGTAAAAGACGTGAATAACCGTCTAAGTAGTCAGCTAAAATAATTCTAAAATTCTTTATAAAAGAAATTTTCCAAAATGGGAGGATGGTCAAGAGATCATCAAACAATGCTTAAGTCATTCCTAGAGTAGAGATTCGTCCTTGCAAACATAGTAAAAAGTGCTAACTAATAGATTAAAGTCTCTAAGAAATAAAATGAATCTATAGTTGCTGAAAATTCTCGTTTGAATGTGATGATTCAGATGATGGTTGAAGCACTCCTAGAAAATAAAAATATGATGAACTCTGTTGTTGGGGCTTTGGGTAAAGAAAAAGATGCTTCATTGGCTCTTGGCTATTCTTTGCTTTGTAAAAGATTCGATGAAGTCATTGAAAAATATAACCGATATCAAGAAGATGATTTCGAGCCTACTCGATACCTGGGTACCCGCTTTATCAGAGATCTAATTGATACTACATTGAGAGATCGTTAGAAATAAATTGAGTTGTTGAAATAAAAATTGCGAAGCACTAGGCTGAGAGACAGTGATCATGAGCAGTGTAATGCTATAATTCAAAGTCTTCAAGCAGATAGCAATAGACTAAATCAATAACTTACTAACTCAAGAGTTGGCGGAAACAAAATCAGATCTCTTGAAATGGAGATTGACCGTCTTAATAAGCAATTAAAAGATGGAACCCTGAATAAATCTAGTGATGTACGATCACTGTAAAGTTAAATTTCAAGATTAAAATTGACTATTCAACAAGGAAATAGTCATAACTAATGTACAAACTTGCAAAGAGGACTTGAATCTTAAAACAAAAGCTTAAAGAGGGAAATTGAAATTTTAATTCAAAAATTGAGAAGCGTTGAAAAAGAGTTAGCCTCACTTAAGATGGAAAGAGATGTTCAAAGTCCAAAAAGAACAATTGGTACTTCTGGCTCCATTAGCCCAAGAGAATAGGGAAGACGTTCTATTGTTATTTCACATGTATAAAGAGCTTCTGAGGGAGAGGAGTATGGTGAAAACTACCAAGAATATATTAATGGAGATGTGAACAATGGAGGATTACTTGGCTATGGTTATAATGATCACGGTTCTTATTCAGGAATATAGCAAAGAAATTTAGCTAACAGCTCAGCTACTTACAGGTCAGGTCAAGGAATTACATCTTCACAACATGTTGTAAGCCATCCAGAGCAAGTTTAGTCAACAAAATATGTCAAATATAAAGGTGATGGAACTCAATTTAGTACAAGCACAGCTGGAGGTTCAGGAGTCAGGAAATACAATAATTTCTACCAAAGAAGATATGAGGAGAATAGCTGATCATTGAACATAACTTATTAACTTTTAAAATGTCTTTTTATTAATGAGGATCTACCATATAAATATCTCTGCTTTTATATTTTATTATGTTTTGAGGAACCGAGTAATTACAAAGGTCTATTTTCTGAGTCAAATCTAAAAATATAGCTTATTAGTTTTTATAATTTTCACTTTCAAAAGAATCATATAATGACTACCTATAGGAAAGCCATTTCTTACAAGGATTTTATGGCTCTTCCACCTTAAACTCGTAAAGAACATTCAAGCTTTTTCCTTAATCAAAATCCTGAATTTTGCCCAGTCATCCTTCAAGTTTAGCATGCTGGAGTAATAGTCGAGCTGAAAATGTGCAAGTATACTCCTTTTAATATAGAGTTTTGATCCATATGAATCGACCAATGACACAATAACAGTAAATGATGAGAGGATACATAATAAAGCATTCGAAAGGAATAATTACTTCAAAGGATTCAATATTTTTTTGGCACAATAAAAAAATGTTAGACCAAGGGTCAATAGTTAAAGATTTTCTCAAATATTCCTTTAAAGATACTGAAAAAGATGGATGGCTGCATCTTAAAGTGACGACTCAAGAAACCTACGGTTGATAGTTTATTTATGTATGATTCAATTATATTGAAAGCAAGTATATTTTTACGATTCTCCCATATATATACATAGTTTTATCGATTTGATAAATTTTGGATGAATTATTCGACTGACTATTGATTTATTTTGATTAAACGATCATGCACAAACAGATTTATACTTTTGAATTACTGACACTAATAATATAAGATATTTTATGTAGAGTACACCTCCATTCAGTCCTTCATCAGATGGAACCTATAGAATTTTAACTGCTCTTGACCAGTCAAAATGTTTGACAGTTCAAGGAGTAGGAAAGCCTCTCGTTCTTGATAGCTTCAAGGGTGGAAATAACCAAAAATTCGCAATATATGGTAACAATGGTAAATATGCTTTTGTCAATACTGAAACAAACGCAGCCATACATGTATCAAATGATGCAAATAAAGACGGTGCTCCTCTTGCTGTTGATAGCAATCAACATCAAAGCAGCTTTTTTGAAATTTTCAAGATCAATAAAGGTCAGTATGCAGGAAAAGCATTTTACATAAAAACATTCAGTGGAAAAGGTTTAGATATTTTTGAAGGTCGCACAACTCCAGGAACACCAATAATCCAATGGGCGATCCATGGTAACAGCAATCAAGTTTGGTTCATTGTTCCATCAGATGGTCAAATGCAAAACACAAATCAAAACCAAGGATTTAATGCTCCTAATACTAATAATAATCAAAATACGTTCCCTCAAGTCCCTCCTAACTTCACTCCAGGAAATACTTCATACAAAATTCTTTCAGCTATGAATACTGGAAAAGCAATCACCTTAACTGCTGGTCAGCCAGGCCAAGCTAAAATCAGTGATTTTACTGGAGATGCTAGCCAAAGCTTCAAGATCTATCCTAATGGTAACAAATTTGCTTTGGTGTGTGACTCGTCAAATCAAGGTCTTTGCTTCAGTCAAGATAGCGGATAAAATGGTGCAGTTTTGATATCAGATCCAGGACAACATAACAGTAGCTGGTTTGAGATTGTACGTGTTTCAGCAGGATAATGGAGCGGAAAGGCTTATAAACTGAGAACTCACTCAAATAAATCTCTAGATGTTTTTGAAGGAAATCAAAATAATGGGACCAAAATTGTTCAATATGGAGACCATACTGGCTTCAATCAAATCTGGATTATCTCTCCATTCACCTAACAGACCCCTAAATACATCAGTCAACAACCAAAAAGCAATACTAACCAAGGCCCAGGAGGACTTTTAGGTGGACTTGGCATTAACTTGCCTTTCCAAATTCCCCAAATCCCTAAATTTGGATGGTGATTCAATTCATAATCTCGAATAATAAATAAAAAAATTATCAAATATTGTTATTCTACTTGATTTCTTCTAAATAAGAAGAGTCAATTTATTTTTTTCTTTATGTTGACTCTACTTTTACATGAAATATTGCAAATCCATAATTTTTTCCTGATTTCCCGAAAATATTGCTAGTTTGTTCCTATTCCATGGCTAAATCTACTCCGAATTTCCCAGCTTCATAAAGATTATTTTCGATCACTTTAATAAGCCTGACAGTAATTAACTTATCTTTAACAAAGTGAGGTGCATAAAAAACGCATTTATATCCTCCAGAATTTTGTAAAGTTAAAAACTCTTTGTTTGGTATTAATTGAGAGCCTCCTATACTAAATTTTAGAAGATAAAGACAATTACTATTTATTAGCTTCATGTTAGATTCAATGCATTCAAACTATACCCTTACAAGGAGACGACCGTGGCCTGATATTTCTTCTAATTTGAATATCTTTGGCTCTTATGCAGTAAGCTGTGGCTTAAAATTGGAACGCACTTTCAAAAATTTCTTGGTTTTTTTCCACTCTTTTACATAGTTATCTCTGTTATGCTCGCTCTCGCATTGCATAATTCTCTTTGCCAGGTTCAGATTTTCACGATCGATTTCAAACTGCATGGGATATATTATACTTTTCTGAGGTAGGTGGTGATGTTATCTATCTTGGGTTGTGATGTTTTATGCTCTCTCCCCTTGTTAAAGAAAGCATGAGTCCTTAGCATGATGTTTTCCACTGAGCGTGTATGAAGAGTAGTCTTCAATTTGTGTTAGAACTTATCCATAAGAAGAAATATATAGAATGTCATCAAATCAATGATTACTCAAATTTTGGTCTATTGAGCCATATTCCCAGACCCGATAGTTAAACAATAGTCAGAGGTCGATTTAACTTACTTATTTGCTTGTAGACTCGTACTATTCCTTCAAACATTTTCAAAAATTGCATCACCTTTGATGAATAATCGAAGTTAGGTTTTGATTGGTTCAATTAATCGATCTTCCAATTTTCACGTATATCAAACACAATCAACCCATTTGAGCCTGATTATGCTTGATCTGATTGCTTTTTCTATTTGGAAGCTGACTTTGAAAGCAAGCTCGATTTTACAGGAGAATTCGATGATGTAGATTCAAAATATTGAGTCTGTTTGACTGATGTTCTTTTGTCTGGTTTTAAATTCGATGATTCTTTTGTACTTGATCGACGATTCGCTAAATGATATTTTTTTACTAATTACTGCATTTAATTTTGGATAGAAGAAAAGGGCTATATCTTTAATGAAGTAAGATCTAATGTATTTCCAGCATTCAAGAAAGCAGCTTGAGCACCACAGCTATCTGATATATCAATATATTGCTGTAAACTTTCATACTTAAAGCCAAATGCTAAAATTTGTAGTATCACTAGCTTAGAAATTTCACTATTTACTTGAGAAACATAAAGAGGCTATTAAACAAATTGATTGATAATCTTATATTATTCGCTTTTAAAGAATGCTAGTCTAAGCTTTATATATTTATTGATGAGTTGTAAAGAAGATGCAACAGTACCTTATAATTCGTATCTTGTAAATTCACCAGCTTTCTGATGATGTTTTTCAAGTTAAAGCTTTAATCGAGAGATTTATTTGATTATTAGTATTCCCCATATATGTTAAAAATTGCTAAGCTGATACTATTAGAAAAGTTTAGCATTTTTTTATATTTCCTTGCCTATCAAGGCATAATTTTTCAAATTGAGCTCGCCTTTACATTTTAACTTGAATTTCTTCTGTATTCTTGTGAGAAGATCATTATCACTCATCAAATTAATGGTATTTACTCTATTGTTGGATGCTGAAAGCAAACTTTGCTCAAAAATACTAAATTTAAAAAGTTCATCCTCTCGCTTAGACAATAAGAATAGACTATAGTTATTAGAATAAGGGAGATTATCGAGATGATTGTTAGCTTATTTACCCTGTTCGAATTTTTTGAAAATTTTTTTAGTTGTCGTAAAGCGATTTATATAATCGTTATAGCTTTTCTTTTTTATGGCTTCATTTTGCTTTGTTTTGTATTCTTGATGAAGGAGTATATTTTATCGAATTATTTCATCCTTTACATTTCCATCAAATAGTCGATAGAGAGTATTATTATGGCTTGACTTTAGGCTTAAATGATAGTTATATGTCATCTCAGGAATATTATCTTTTTTAACATAAAGTAGGGCATAAGGAGTTCCAGATGATTTCTAAAGATCTATCATTATTTGATCTTGATCAATCAAACGGCAGTTTATATCGAATCTATACCATCTATTACCATTTCGACCGTAACCCCAATAATGCCCACTAACAGCATCTCCTCTATGGACAAAGATATAAGCCAAATGATACTAGTCATTTCTACTTTCAATCTGTTTCAAATCTTTTTCAACTGCGATTAATTTTTCAGTTAAAACCGCTTCTTATTATTCAAATTACTCATGACTTGGAAGTTTATCTTACCATCCATCAAGCTTATCTGCATATGCATAGCAATCTGCCATTTTTTCATAGAGGATATGGAGGTTGCTAAGCTGATCTTTAATTTTATTTCTTGAATCTATTAATTTACGAACCTCTTCATCTTTTTAATCTCTTTCTTTTTTATATTTTTCTAGGTATCTATCGAGATAGAATACAAAATCAAATGTGAAATTTTAGACATTTTTCATCGCCTGCTGTTCTTATCGATCATATTAGGCTCTATTGATATACATAAACAAGTATTATGGCTACTATCTGATAAACATTCTCTTTTTTAATGATTCTCCATTAATTTCAACAGAAAAGTTAAACTCCTCATCAAGAGCATTTTAAAGAGTGCCAAATCGAGGGTTTAGAAATATTCCAGTGAAGTCACTCACAATGGGTGGCTCCTAATTAGGATGTAATTTCTACTCATAATATTCAACTTTAGTACCGTAGAAGAGCTTCTTTATAGGACCTTTTTGAGGATTGAAAATTGAATTATATCTATTTTTACCTTAGCCTTCATCAATAAAAGATGCTTGACTGGTGAAAAATGGGTCGCTTTCTTATTGGTAAAAATTTTTACAAAATGTTAGTCCTTCACTAAGTCTTTCGGTAATCATGATGTTTATCTCAGATAAATCTTTTTATTACCCATAACTTAGCTTTTATCCAACAGAATCGACTAAATTTTGCAAAATTTAAGAAGGATCCAAATATTTTTTGGAACTCAGAGACATTTTTGTAAAAAATATTTTGAGTTTTCGAAGTAGTTAGTATTAATTTTTTACTCTTTTAAGTTTCGTCTTATTTTATGATAAAATTTGAGCAATATTATCAAGAGGTTAGGCTGATAGTATGATTTCCTTGAATTTACCCATCAAAAAATAACATTGAGTTAATGAGTTTAGATAGCAACAATTAGAAATATTCAGCAATCCAACAGGATTACTAGCCTCTCTTAGCTCCGCCCTTGAGTTTAAAGGATTAAATTTACTACTTTTAGAGTATAGTGTCTCATAGTCGGCACCTTTTATTTGATTCATCGGGATCAAAAAAGATGAATATTGTAATCGTCTAGGTTGAGAAACATTGGCGTGCTTATAGGTATTCTTTTATTGCCTTTAATTCGCTACATTAGATCCAGATTTAGATGCTAGTGAAAGGGCATCGAGAATATCAATTCCCTTTTTGATAGAATATTCATGTGCTCTGACCACCTATGATTATGAATAACCCATTTCGACATAAAATTTTTTGATGTTGGGGTCTATTGAATGAAACATTTGATCTATTTAATCTTATCAAATCATCGTATACAAAAATTCTTATATAAATAGTTTGAAATTGCTTTCTGGGGGAATCATTAATTAAATATAGATAAAATATCTTATTAAATTTATTAAATCTATAGCCAAATGGATCAAATTTAGTATCTGACGTCCGGTAACAAGCAATCAACTCCGTTTTCGTCACTTCCGCTCACTCCAATGGCCAAAAATCGCTTAAAGTATGGGATTTCTTTTTTAGTTAAGACTTAAATAGCCTCGGGAACTTTTCTAGGTAATCTATCTTTTGCACCCTTATCAAAAGATGTGAAAACTGTTGCGGATCCATATGTAATCATTGAGACTTATATCTTATATGTTTTTTAGAAGTGCTCTTTGAGTTCTTGTAGTGTGAGGGGTCCTTTGATGTTGATTTTGTCCCACTTGGTGAACTCTGAGTTAAGAAATAGTTACTGCCTGGAATGACCTTTATGGGGCCGCACATGATCGGGTCGAACTCTTTGTCGGTGTAGGTGATGGCTTCAAGGGGGTCGTTAAAGATCCACAGGGGGAGTGCAAGGTTGATGGTCACGTTCTTGAAGACCTCCGCCTTCTTGCCGAGCAGGAACTTGATGACCTCGATGCCGACTGCCCCGACGACCATGGCGGTGGTGGTGGCGATGGCGGGGATGATCTTCCCGGCGATGAGCTTCACCTTGAAGTTGTCGACTTCCTCGATTTGGTAGTTGCGGGCCTGCGTGATATCAAAGGTACTCTGAGGTTGCTGACTCCGGCCATGAACTCGATGTGGAAGTTGCTGGGATCGTCCTTCTCGAACTCGACGCACTGAGGCGCCTTGCTCGAGTCGATGGAGAGGGCGCGCAGCTCCTCGAGGAGGTTCTCGACTTCCTTCTCGTCGTCCTCGGTGACGATGGGTGCCTGTTCGGCGGCCTTCTTCTCCTCAGTTTCGATTTTGACGTTGCGGGAAACAAAGGGGACTGGCGCAACCTTCCTGGCGGCCTCGGCAACGCGCGCTTTGTCCTTCTCCATAGGGATGTTGAACATGGTCGCGTAGATGTTGGCTCCGGCTTGGATGAGCTCGGCGTGGATGGGGTCGTTGAGGTCGAGTTCGAGGGGAGTTGGAACTCGCTTAAGACCGCTCCAGAAGGGCTTTTTGGTTTCCTCAATGATGTGATCAGCGGGGAAGGCGTTGAGCAGGTGTCTGATTTGATGGTTAAAGACATCAGTGAAAATAGCAACTGATAATTCAACACATACGTCGTATGACTTCTTTTCATTAGCTTGATATAATTTTTTGAGGGTTTATAATTTTTGTCTTAGTGTTGTTGGATTTTGCCTATGTTGCTTTTTCAGCTAATTCAAGAAAGTTGAACGATCTTCAAAGAAAGTTGATATTTCGGCAGATGCCTCGGCAAAGGTTCCTTCAAAATAATCACGAGCCCATTGAATAGTATGTTAGATTTGATAAGGGAAATTTTTAAGGGTGCAAAGTGGAATACTTTCCTCAGGAGGATCAATTATATCAGAGTAACTAATAGTAGAATGAGGAATAATCACCTGAGAGTGACATTTAGTTCCCAAGGTACCACTTTCAAAAAGAGGTTTTTCAAACCAAACACATTGACTATCAACATATTGTCTTGCTTTTACATTATCAACAGCATTGACGACGAAATTGAGGTTAGTCCAGAAGTTGTCATCAAAGAAAGATTAATTTTACTGACTGACTCTAAGCTTTGCTGCTTCGAAATTAACTTCAGTATTGATTGTTCTTCCAACTGTACAAGCAGTTTAACTTTTATTCTTTCCAACGTGTTCTCTTCTGAACAAAAACTGACGATTGAGATTACTTATCTATATATTGTCATCGTCGGTAACTGTAATTTTACCTCCTTTTGTGCTGAGTCCCATCAAGGCGAACATTTTGATGAATTCGCAGCCGAGTGCTCCAGCGCCGATCACGAATGAGCTGGAAGTGGAGGCCTTCTGGACGAATTAGTCGCCGAAGAGGACGTGGTAGTCATAGTAGCGGTCCTGAGAAGGAGTGCGGGTCACTGCGCCGTCAGGGAGCACTTCAAAGAACTCGTGGTGCAGCCACTGGCGGAGAGGGGAGTACTTTCCTGTGAGCTTC
>Ga0247834_1004992_pt1 | contig 16103 bp, 9 predicted proteins | sample LaCruzMarch2015__8_FD_187118 | JGI IMG/M metagenome (GOLD analysis project Ga0247834, IMG submission 187118) | Freshwater microbial communities from meromictic Lake La Cruz, Castile-La Mancha, Spain - LaCruzMarch2015_12m | ecosystem: Environmental > Aquatic > Freshwater > Lake | place: Spain...
GGGGGGGGAATATGTGTAGGTGAGTGAGTGAGTGAGCGTGTATTGAATATGTGTTCCGGTGGTACCGGGGTTCTGTTTAAGCTCGGCGGGGTGCGCCTGACTGGTTAACGCTATGAGGCCGCTGGGCTGTTGACTTGACCATCATTGAGTGGTGCAAAATGTTAGCTTCTCGATAAGGTTCTATGTGTGCGTAGGTCATTATGTGTTCAGTGTAGATGTCGGGTATTGCTCTATGGTAGGGCCTGTCTTGTATATGTATTCGTGTACCAATATATCTTAGACGCCGATGGGGCTTCAACCAATAATCAAGGTGGGTAGTAGGTGTTAAGCGTTGCTTAGACTTTGTAGTGTGCAGCCAATATGATTGACTGCTGTTTATGTAGCGGCTACAGCCTTGGTCGGATAGCTGTCGCTATCCTAGGCTGTAGCCTTAGTTTAATTAATTAAGTTAGTTAGTTAGTTAGTTAGTTAGTTATTATATAAGAAAGATAGTAAGTAAGTAAGACCCCCAATTAAATAATCAATAAACACAAAAACTCACCCTCCGGGATTTTTTGAAAAACACCATATAAGATTCCCTTGCAATCGTCATATAAATATATATACTAATCATATCTTTATCTTGTTACCCCCCACCGATGGCGGAAGCGAACAGAGCTGAGCAGTTTATAGAGCAGTTTTCAAAAGCTGTAAAACTGATGATGGAACGTGCACCGAAAGATCTATCAATCTGTTTCAGTGTATACGCACGCGATTCTATAGACCGTACAGACGAGGAACCGGACGGGAGGATGTTGATGACCAGCGCCAAGAGGTGCGGGTATTTTGACGATCTAACATTTAAGGAGTATGTAAACAGGTTTTATTCACTATAACCAACTATAGCATGTTCAAAAAGAAAGCACCAGCAGCACCTAAGAAGCACCGGATAAAAGACGCGGTGAATCCTGAGCACAAATGATATTGTACACCGATGTCTAAAGCGACCTGTACACCGAAACGTAAAGCGTTGGCCAGGACGTTCAAGAAGATGGCAGCAAAGCGTAAAGCTAGCAAATAGATTTTTTAATAATTACCACATAAACTATGAAATCAGTACTCACACCCGCCCCAATTCCAACGAAAGTATTGTACGAGGAACTCCAGGTATCTACCAACGTTCCGGTATACATAGCAATCAACTACAAGACGATGACGCTATCGCTTATCGAGCGTGATGGCAATAACAAGCAGCGACTGTTCGCTGGACGCGGTACCTCATACCAACAATGATGGACCAATATCCTACAATCTATACAAGCAGCTATGGATCTAGGGTTCGAAAAACTCAGAGAGCGCGAAACAGAAAACGAAAGAACCAGTCTCGAGAAGTTTTTGAATGAACTACCATCCAAATAAATAAACAATATAACTTTTACCCCAACTTAACTTAAACGCATGACAACAAAGAAAACTTACGCATTAAGTCTGACACCGGACATCCACGCGATCGCTAAACAGAGGGCGGCAGGATTACAGATCTCGGTTTCACAATACATCGAGAACCTAATCACTAAACAGATGTGACCTGACGAGATCATCGCACACGTGGTGAACACGCTAGACACCACACCAGACACAGACACAAACACCACACAACCACAACCAGAAGAGATGACACAGTTTTACTAGCACCAGTAAAATCAAGGGATATACTATTCCTTGATTTTTTATGTCATATCATTAAAATACAAGCATGAAACAAAACCTGCCGATAATCACACCAAACGATGTAGGGTGAATGCCCGAATGTTTTATGTGCTATCGGAAATGCCCGGTATGCTGACAGCTGAACGACGAGACGTTCATGATGCACGGCGCCGATTACCGATGTGATTGATGTTGTAACACGTTACTCTATCGGGTACCAGCTTCGATACGCAGACGTAGCAAACCGAAAGACCACGGTCCACATAAAATGAAATATATGTACTTAATAACATGGAATGGGTTATAAACTTTTATCATATAACACACAACTAAATGGAAACGAAGACTCCAACAAACTTATGAAAACTAATCGCAAAACATCAGGTGAAGTTCATCCATGGGAGAACGGTATCTGACCTAGAGGACGATATAAATAAACGGTTGGACACGAACATGTGACAATACGAGATCAAATCTATCACGTTAGATCTGTCATGAACGGGCTCACGGTTGGGGATGATCCACTACTACGCGCAATCGAGGATAGCGGATAACAACAAAACCGTTACGACTGCAGCCAGCATGTATCAATCACAATCACTAACAAAAGAGGTCGTGAACATCAAGCGCAAATCAGCGACCACAGGTGAAACCAAGCATGTAGCGCCAGTTATGAATACGCCAGCTACAAACAACAACGCTAAAGAGTTCGGTAAGGTACAGATGAACATCGACGAGATGAAGATATCTGAGCTGGATAATATGTGACCTAACGACACTATCCCATCTACACCTACATCTACACCTACACCAAGTGTAGATGAGGCGAACCAGGATATCAATGTCGAGGTTGCACACGAGACTAATATCCCTGATCCGGCTACCGAGGTTATCGAGAATGATATGCTTTAATCCTAACCATTACATTACCTAATGGCAGAAGAACAAAACCAAAAAGAGCGATCGAAATCGCTGTACAATATCCCTGATCTGTATATCTCGTTCAAAGAATACGTGCCAGGATGACCATCATGACCGGTAGAGACCGGTAGGTTGTTCTGACAATGACTAGAATTCGAGATCAGTATACAGACAGATACCGAGGTTGAAACGGTACCAGCGGTAACAACCTCATATAGTTGAGGTACTACCTCGACCGCCGCAGCACATACGATTAACCATACAGAAACTAAGCATATCGCTAAACAGTTTACTGTATTTTATGTATACTCCAGCGATGGTAACATCAGAAAATGTTTACCTGAGGATATACAGATTTTAAATTATAAAACTTCTTAATATGTTATTAACATTATTACAAAGTGGTCCTTGCGAGGGCATAATATCTTATACCATTGACGGTATAACTGATGTATACATATCACCGATAACAATATCACCAAGCACCACAGTAGAAGTGAATATCCAATATGCTATAGGATGAGATGATCCATGTTGTTTTGTATCATGGACGGAAGACTGAAGTGAAGTTTCTGCTGTTGATACATATTCATTCAGAGCTTGAGACGAAGACCAGACATTAGTAGCGTTCTGCAATCGATGTGATTGAAGATGACCATGTACACCACGATATAAAGATATCGATACACTAGTAGCTAGAACTAACTGTATGTGTTCTAAGCTTGGTGTTGAACCTATCCAGTTATGACCACGAACAGTGTTCGCGATCATAGATAAATGTATCGAGGAAGACGAGTTTGAAAACCCGTTCAATCTAGGGTTCCACGTTATCACTCTAGTTATGGATCCAAACTATCTTATGCAGACTATGGAATGTTTATGTGATAACAGAAACAGTAACCCTGAATATATCACGGTTGATCCTAACTAACATTTTAGATTATCCAAACCACATAAATGATAACACAAGAAAATAAAACCAAGCTCCGGATCGCGTACCTTAAGGTATACGATCCCAGTCAGCCGCACATGGAAAGGAAGCGTGCGTATTGACACGAGTTTTCTAAACTCAACCTTCCTGGATGTTGACCTTGCCAAACAAGTTCTACATTCAACGAATTCGAATCTTTAGCCGAGGATATGTCCGCGGATGAGATACAAACTTTTTTAAATTCTAATCAAACACAAATGCCAATCAAGAAAAAAGCTACAACTAAACCTACAGCTAAAGCTAATAAAGCGGTAACTAAAGCTAAGAAAGCTGCTGCTGTTAAGATTGTAAACGAAGAGGTACTGAAAATTGAAACACAGCCACAAATAATAGAAGCGCCTAAAGCGACAGCGTCACTTCCAGGATCGCTCAAGTTTTTGTATATACCAAAACGTAAATAAAAAATTTATAATTAAGCTATCGTGTATGTATTGATTTGTTTTAAGGAATCATAAAAAATGATTGGTATACAGCTGAGACGTTTCACAGCTGGACGCTTGCCTTGATTCAAAAACAGCGATAGAGCGACGAAACAAAAAACCTGAAAATTTTCATCTCACAGATTATACTGGTAAGGTGTACTGAAGGAAACAGACGTTCACGTTACCGTATACTCTTGAGGTGATAAATAATAGCACGAAGATCAACGAGAAGTTTGTCGAGTTCATTATCAAACAAGCGAAAGTTAAGTTGATATCGGATATCGCGTTATGACTTTGGCTAGAGCTGCTCAAGTTTTTCGATATGTACGAGATGGCCAACGGGTTTGTATACATGTGCCAGATACCTGAATGACAGAAATCGGAGGACGTTAAAGATAACAAGCTTGAAGCGAAGTATATACTGATGAAAGAGTTCATGGACTGATACTCTTATTTTGATGATTACGAATTAAAGCAGGACGGTAAGAAATACCCGATCCAGATCTCGCATTCATACAAGATAGACGATATAACTATCCCATATAACTACACACTAGCGTTGCGTAAAGCGATGTTCGGTGCAAATCAATGACAAAGCATCTGACCTGATAAGTTGCTTATGGACTGGCAATACGATGTTATCAGACGTATGTGAAAAAAGACTGTAGTGTTCTGACCACGTAGAGCAGGAAAATGTATATGGGAACTCGGGAAAGTAAGACTATCTAATGGTACATTTGTATACGCTCGTGATGTTAAAGTGTGAGATAAGTTGCTCGCATCTAAACCATCAGACCATAAAGAATGAAATCATAACAACTATGTAACCGTCAAAGATACAGACAAATTCCAAAAGGAATGTGTTGAAGTTATACTAGATAATGGTATGAGTTTTATTGTGTCGTCCGACCATAGGATACCAACCCAATCTACGTTCTCTAAAGAGTGACGAGATATGGATATAGATAATTACACACTTGCTAAAGATTTAAAACCATGAGAAGATTTTGTACCTACGAATAATAGGGTATATTATTCTCATAATAATAATAAATATAAATCAGAATGATTACTCGTTGGTATGTTTTTGTGAGACTGAGTTAATGGTACATGAAAAATATCTTGTCACCAACAAGAGATCGCTAATTATCTTCTAGAAAAGCTACCATGATCAACATATAATAATTTTTTTGTACATATTAATCAAAATACAATTAAGGCAGTTACCACAAGAAAAAATGATAATTATACAATAGATGAGTGGAAAACTTTTTATTGACTTAATAATTTATCATACAATAAATTTATTGTTAATCCAATATTTTGATATGGTAACTCATTCAAGCGATGAATAATAGAATGATTGATATTATCTGATGGGTATATACAACTAAAACATAAAGAACAAGGTCGTAAAGATAATTGCGAAATTGTCTATACAACAACTTCTAGACAGTTAGCTAAGGATATACAAATAATACTTGGAGATTTGTGAGTATTTTCATATATTAGAGAAAAAAAAATAACAACACAATTTAAATCTAATACTAATAATATAGCATACGATGTGCATATATCAGACAAAGATTCTTTGAAAAAGATATTTAGATATACCAACATTTCTACTAAAAAGAATTTTGCTGAGGCGTTAGATATAATTAACACTCGAGATTGATATACTAATAATACATTAAATCTAATCCCATTACAAGCAATTGCTGATACAGATACTAAAAAATTTGAAATTAACTGAAAATGGTTTGACAATACTAGGGAAAAAGAATATAATTTGTGTCGTAGAAAAGCTGACGCTTCATGATTATCTCATCGAAAACAATATTTCCGATGAAAGGTTGTTGAGGTTAAATCTGTGTGAACACAGAATGTTGTACATATTGAAGTAGACTGAGACCGTACATACCGATATGAATGATGTTTAACACATAATACTTTTTTGCTAGCGTTCCTCGCGCGTCGTGAGATCATGGCACAGAAGTTGAACTTCCAGAACCAATATAGACCGGTATCTGTGCTATACCTATGACTATCGGACGCTAAGAACTTTAAGGTGGTACAATATCTTAAAGGTATGGATAAGATGTTTTCAAAGAACGCAGAATGAATGTTCCATTATTCTTCTGATCAAAAGATGTATACGTTTAGATCTGGTAAAGATATACTATGATCTATCACTTTTATATCTACTGAACAGAAGGATCCATGAGTCGGAGATTACGCCGACCTTATCATTATCGATGAAGCGATCAAGGTGCCTAACCATATTCGGGAGCTACTAGAACCGATCATCAATAACGAATGAGCGAAATTACTTACAGCGTCTACATTATATTACAACGCGCCTAAGAACTGGAACTACGATCTTATGCTCGAGGCCGAGAAGTCGTCGTTATGAAAAGATATCTACAAATATATAGACACGCACTTCGAGAAGTTCAGAGATCTTACTAATGTTAAACGAGAACAGGAGGAGAAACTTAAATATCAGACTCTAGTTAACGCGTTCGGTGACGAGAATGAGCGAACAGGGTTACGTTACACTATCGATGATGTTGAATATATACCGGAACGAAGACGTGAAGCGGAGAAGGAGAGGTTATGGAAACAGAATCCACAGAGATACTACGCTGAATTCTATTCTAGATACGCTGATGAAGGTAAAGTGTTTAACTATAACAACTGTTTATCAGACCTAAGGAAAGAAACAAATAGATCATATGAACATATAACTACAGTCCATGACTCCGCCTTAACATATGATGTATCTGCAGCGCTTGTTTGAGCCCGGGATCCATCGTTAAGGAAAGTTGTGGTATTAGAAGAGCATGAGATTAAGAAGACTGGATATTATGAAGACCAGGCGAGACAGATCAAGGAGATACAATCTGATTCTGTGAAATACACAAGACCACAGAATATCGATATGATATCTAAACCTGTATATGATCCTAATAGATCCGATACATTCTTTATCTGTGATTGAAACCAGAAAGCTACGGCAGAGTTATTTCAGATGGCTGGAGTTAATATCGATCTTAGGATCACGTATTCATCTAACGGTGAAGGTGAATCTAAATCGAAGTACCTATACAACGAGATCAATGTCCCTAAAAAGATATTGATTGAGATAACAGAAAAGATGATCGAGAACGGGTTTATACTTATCGATACCAAACTAAAGAAACTACTGGAGGAATTCGATTCATACTACAAGACTACCGATCCAGCTACCGGTAACGTTAAATATTCTAAATGAAAATCTGACGATTTCATTCATGCGTTTATGATGTTATGTTATTTCTTCTATGAGAAGCTCAACCTAAAGCACGAGCTAGTGAAGAGGACAGATCATAAAAGTTTATGAATGGTTAATAAACAGGCGGTGTTGCAAATAAAGTATCAAGAACATTTGGATAAACTTAAGAAGAAAGAGCAAGCAGCAAACTTGAAGTTAAGTCAGATTTACTTTTATAACCACGTTTATTAATGGGGATTTTAGATCGAGTACAAAAGACTACTAGGACGGTGTTCGGTGGTGACGAGTTAGAGCTATCTTGAGGATGAGCTACGCTGAAACCAATAGATGACGCTACGTTACAACCTATATCGCAGCCACAACAGAACGAAAAAAGTTTTATTGATGTGGCAGGTAAGTTTTTCACAGACGTTATAGCTAATCCTATAACTAAAGTATACAATAACTATTATGATGAAAACCCAGATACAATAAAAAATATATTATGAAGAGATGTTAGTGACGCTGAGGTTAATATATCTGCACCAACTGGTAAAGCTGGTGTGTTTGGTGGTATCGCTAGAGCGGTATATAATTTTATCAAACCAAACGATTTCAAGAAACAGATGGATAGGACCGAAGAACTATTTAATAGTTCTTATGGTACGTTTGAGGAATGAAAACAACAGATAAGTATGCTTACTAATGAATACAGTAACTGAAGAATTGGTGATCAGGACTACCAGAATGGTGTGTTGGCTGTAGGTAACGCGATGTACAGCAACTATAACCAGAACGCTGAAAGGTTATGACTAGGTAAGATGAAAACGTTTGATGAATATGAGGAAGCGATGTATACATTAAAAGATATGGACTATAATAAAAAGATAGTCAATACCGCTAGAGAGGAAGCGAAGTCCGATCTAGTTAATAAGATATTCAAAGATAAAACATCAGACACGGTTAAGACGCAGATAGGTACAGAGCTTGCTCAACAGCAAGCCGCGTTACAAGATATAGTATCTAAGAGATTATATACATTAACCGATCCAGCAAAATGACGTATGTTCGATGGACAGGAACTTAGTAACTCCGATCTAGTTAAATGAGCTGAAGATCTCACTAAATCGTTTGTCGCACAATACAACTCGTTGCTAGAATATAAGAAAACAGCGTTAGATCTTATGGAGAAGAACCCAGGATTCAACCCTGAACGAGAGCTTTGACGTATAGATAACGCTATCGAGAAAGTTAAAGGCAACCAACAGCTATTCTTACAAGAGTATATAGACTATGTTGGTAAAGAATGAGCTACTAATATCAGCGACTTCACTAGAATGTACGAAAAAAAGACTGGCACAAACTTAGCGGATCTATGATCAGCTGATGTCGGGTTATGATTCAGGATCACAGACGAACGTGAACTAGCTAATATCAAAAACCTGATGTTACTTAAAAGAGATATATATAATTTAACAGATATAAACTCATCATGATGAGCAGTAGACGCGTTATCGCAGTTAACAACTGCATTAGTAAGTCCATTAAGGTTTGAATGAGGCAAAGCTAGGCTCTGAGCATCTACAGCGTTGTCCGCTTTCTCGTTAGCACGAGGTACGGTAGTGACTCCGATGTTCAAGAATGCTGCTAGTTTTGTTAACACGATAGTAAATAAAGCGATATTATGAAACACAACTGACTTCTATAACGGTGGAATGAACATGCTAAAATCAGCAGCGTTCAATTTTGACGAATCCAAAGACTACACGCTTACAGATTTTTTCAGGAAATCAGCTGAGCTGGCACCAGATATAGCAGAGTTTATTATCCCTATATCTAAAGTAGCTGAAGCGCAACAGGCGTTATGGAAATGAACTACTGCATTAACTAAAGGAATAAGATTAGCTAAATCATCAGCTAACCTAGCTAGATGAATTGCTGAATGAGCAACGATAAGTAAGATGGGTAGTAAAGTTGTGAGTGCTGGTACTAAGAGTCTTAGTTATGTTACTGATATACAGAATGCTAAAGCGTGAGCGTTTGAGACATTACAGAAATGATTAACATATTATTTATTAGATTATAATGTTATCAATGCACCATTCGAGACTAGAAATCCTAGAGAATATAGTACATTAGATGCGGTATTCGATCTATCGTTTACATCTGCAGAGATAGTTGGTGCGTTAAGAAAGATGCAATGACCTATATGAACACAAGATGCATGGAAAACAATAAAAGATTCTAACCGGTTTGCTGAAGATGTATATAAAGCTGTAGCGTTTAGATGACAAGCACAAGATATAGCTGAATCACAATGGTTAAAAATAGCTAGCAACGCTGAAGAACATGCAGCAGCTATATGATTCGCTAAAAATTTTATACGTTATTGAGAAACATATCCAGCGATAGCTTGGTTGGCAGGGATTGATGCTGCTAAATTTTGAGCAGGACAAGACGCGCTTAAGAAAGCTAGAGCGAATTTAACAACACAACTTAATCAAGCATACGCTGATTGAACTATAAGACAATGAAGACTTAGTGAACAGCAAGCAAACGATATGGCTACAGCAGCGTTAAAGGAAACAGATATTCCAGAACTTGTTGAAGATCGATCACAATATCTTCTAGCAGAATCTAAAAAGAAACCCGTTAGAACATACTCACCTAAAATAGATGACGCTGATGATACGCTTGTTAAGATCACAGATGAACTTGATAGTAGCGATAAAGCATTGCAAGAATCAGGGATAACTAAGTTGAAAGATAATGTTGATACGATCAGAAAAGAACTAGAGTCTTGAACATTATCGCCATCAGAGGCAGCGAAAAAAAATAAACAGATGAATCTATATCTAGATTTTGTAGAGTTTTATGGTAAAACAAAAAAATGGTTGAAGGAAAACGTTCGTGTTGATGCTAAAGTAACTGATGAAGATATACCATCTAACGTATTATGACGATGGTGATATGCGTATAGAGATTGAGAGATAGATGCTGACGTATTTAGAAAACTCAAGAACGACAAGCCACGACAACCTATGGATGGTGATCGGGATACATGACGAGAGAACGGTATGTTTAAATGATATGATGGTGAATATCATAATGTAGATATGAAAAGATTTTTCTATGATAAAACGAAAGCTAAACCAGGTAGTACATTACAATGAGAGTTCTATATTATGAGAACAAGAGATAGTAAATGAGATCCTATATATCATGTACAAGATTTTATAATAAGTAATCCTGATGAGGTATCAAAAAGATTTGGTGCTACTATCGAAGAGCTAGAATCTAAGAATCTACCAAACTTCTGACAAACTAAACCTACAAAGACATGATGAATACCAGCAGAAGAAAAGGTATTTGAGGATGAAGCTGATAATTTATTTAAAGATAAAAAGGTTGTGGCTGAAGTATCAACACAAACACCTGCTCCAGAACCTACATGATTTACTCGTGTACAAGATATACTCAAACAGAAGTTTGGTAAGAATATACCAGCAACGCCAGCGCCGGTAGCTGAAGTTGTTGAAGTACAATTCAAAGGTAAAGATCCTACTAACGTAGAAAACTTAATAGCTCCTTGAGAGAGATTATCTGTTGATCCTATAGTTTGAAAAGTACAATCTAACTGAAAGAAAACTGTTATTAGAACATGATGAACATTTTTATGAGGTAAGGAGATGAAACATACTGTTTATCTTAAAGATTTGGCTGATGGTAAATATGTTTTTAAATGAGATACATGATTAGTCACTATAGAGAAAGTTGGTAACACTTATAAAAAAAACTGAACGCCAGTAAAATTTAACGATCTTAAAAACACAGTGTATCATAGAGTAATTAAGCTTGAGAATATGATGTCTGCTTCAAAATATGACACACTAAAAGATTGAGATGTATTGAAAATATGATGGGATCCAAAAATAGCTGACGAATATTTTGTTGTTAAGTGAGGTATTGTTGAGTGAGATCAGACAAGAACGCTTAAAGAATTATATACATCTAAAGATATAGCGATCGCTGAAAGACCTGCAGAGTTTGTAACATTCGTGAACGTAAAAGATCCTAATAAAAAAATTAGTTGAATAATAGCATTCCCAACGTATAAAGATATAGACAATAGATATAAATGAGAAGTTGTTCGTACTACATTCATGGTATGACCTGAGTTTGAAAAGGATATGAAAGAATTATTCAAACCAAACAAAGAACCATATGGATGAAATGGTGTACGTGTAGAATTAGTTGATACACAATATGCAGAAAACGCACGAAGAAAATATATCGATTCTGATATTGCCGAAGAAACAACTAGTAAGATCGCTATTATAAATAAAACTGATTGATTATCTAATACACAGATAGCACCTTATGTTAAAGAGAAAGTGCTACCTTTGTGGTATACTAATAATTACAGATACATAACAGAATTATGAAGTTTACCTGTATCGGATGATGATATAGTTAAAAAAATATTTGCTACTACTGTTAGTACTGAAAGAATTTTTAAAGATATGAATACACCAGTTACTAGTTCTGATGTGATAAATCTTGTTGAAGAAACTAATAAGAAATTAACTGATGCCAATAAAATAGATGTTACTGAAAGTGAAGTAGAATATATCGTAGAAAAAATAAACTACGATATCATAGGTCTCAATAGACCTATCGAGCGTATGGAAAATACAGCACAACAATATCTTAAGATCAATCCTAACGATGTTGATGCACAACAAATCTTAGAGAGTATAAAAAAGATAGACAAGAAAGAGAAGGCTATATTCAGTTCTGAAGTATCTGATATTATAGCTTGACCTAATTTAGATAGAGCGCTTTATATTAACAATAAACAAGCAGCTAATCTAAATGTTCCTAATGCTGAAACGTATATTAAACAGAACGATAATGCTGTTAAACAAACCAAAGCTGATGTTATTATGTCAGAACCGTTAGTAAATCAAAGCGCCGTTGTTGCGGAAAGGAATACATCATCATGGGTTAAACGATTATTTCCACAGATACAAGATAATTTACCAACAAAATTTGTTGAATCTTTTCAGGAATACAAAAGAATAAATTGATCTATGTATAAGATATGAAGTGAGCAAATGCATGAAGTTATACCAGCAGAGAGTACTAAAGAGTTTAACTCTATGGTATCTAATATGCAAATATATCTAGACTCAAAAAAGAAATGATATGTTTGACCTATGTTAGATACAGCTACAGAAGCTCAAATGAAAACATTATGGAGAAATGTCTCTGCATACTATGACGATATGTCTATACTAGCATGAGAAACATTTCCATGATATGTAAACAAACCATTAACTGATGTTAAGAAGACGTTGAATCTTATGAGAGATGCTAACAAAAACGAATCATTATTTTATTTCTTATCTAGAACAGATAAGTCTATGTATGATTCTATTGTTAAGTCTAACAATATATGAGCAACAATAGAAGCATTGAATATCCCTAATCCAGCAGGATTAAGTGATAGGGTTCTTTATGATAGATTTAAAAATAACTTCATTGATCTAGCTAGACAATGAACTGGTAACAGCGCTATTAGGTTTATGGGTAGATTTATGGATCCTAATAATGCCAGAAGATTGTGGAACTTCACAACATGATGAGCATATATTATTGGTACAACGATAGTTAACGTTGCACAGTTACCATCAATGTTATTTATAAATGCTATCTGATTAACTACAGATGCTGTATTTAAATGAACAGGTAGATTAAGAAAAGATCTACGTGCATGAGAAAAATTCTGGAGTTCTAAAGAACTTACAGATATTATGGATAGCTATTGATTCTTATGAACGGCTGAAGAGGCGCGTAATATACCAAACTTTACAGCTAAAGATCCATTAGCTACTATGAAATATTTTGCTAATCCTAAAAATTGGAAAGCGTTAAATAGAATAACAAACAATATGGTTAACGCTGGATTGTATAACGCTGCCGAGATAACGTTTGATTGAGCGTTCAAGAGAGAAAGGGTGTTAGAAACATTAGTTGCTGATCGATGATTAACATCTAAAACAGATTTTGATGCGTTCGTTTGATCTATGGATAACGCACAAAGAGCTGATTTCTTTAGGAATGTTAATGAAGCATCTACTAGAAGATATGTATATAAGACAGGTAATGACTTTGCTGGACTGAAGAAGTTCACTTACTGACATGATGTTAACATCTATGGTAAGTTAGCTAAGAACTTTATGTGGTCTATATGACTATTAACCAATTGGTGAACTACACATATCAGAAGTTTCAATGATCTCATTACTGGATACAGAACAAATAAGATAGCATTGAATAGTTACGAGATGTGAAGAACTAGTATATCTGATAGTAAAGCTATAGTACAAGATCTATTGAACTACAACTATGATTATGAAATGTTGATTAATAAGATATTCTTTACGTTATCAATCGGTAGAAAGCTAGATAGAATAGCTGATAACGATACAGAAGACGATATGAATGTCTTCTCTAAGCTAGCTGATATAACAGATTTTGCTAAATACCTATACGCTCCATTGTCTTGACCATCAAGTAACGCTATATATAGGATCATAACACAGACGGTTGGTTCAGCATTACTAGCTAATAAGCATGAAGAACACGATCTTAACGCTATAGAGGCGGCTTGAACAACGTTCTTATGAAGAATCTTCTCTGAAATGAAAAGAAGATTCGTTATCCCAGCATCAGTAACACAATGATTAGCTGTTACTGCAGCTGAATGAGATAACTGGTATGACGCGTTTGGTAATATGTTTGCTGCTTACAAGAAATCTACATCTGGATTTGGGTATTTCTTAGATAGAGATATGAACTATTATGGTTATGAGGTGGATATGCCATACACACCATGATCAGAATTGAAGTTATTCATGCCTGAATATGACAAGAATAGGAAAAAGTTCATGGAACTTAGCACACTTAAACAGCTTGAAGAGATACAGAAGACAGATAAGACTCTGCGAGATTATCTATCATGGAGAGTGCCTATATGGAAAGACATAAATATCTGAGCTATGTGAGAAACCACAGACCTAGACAAGCTTAATCACTATATGACTAACGATCCTAAGTACTGGAACGAATTACAGAAGTGAATACTTAATCTTAATGATGATATAGATGCTGGTGAGTATGTGTTTAACACGCTTACTGAGCATGCTACGCAGGACTTTACAGATAAAGGTGCTGCTGATAATACTAAACAATGGTTATATAACTTTGCTAAAGCGTATTTCTTTAAGTGAGATAACTGAGAGATGATACCTGTTCAGTATCTCAATACTAAAGAATGACAATGGGTAAAGAATATGTTCAAGCTAGTTGATGAGGACAAGATGTGAGTATTCTTTTCTGAATATGTGCAAACTGATAACAGTAAACAGAAGCAATGACTACAGTTACTAGCGTTTGTACAAGCAGCATTAGATGCTCAAGGTAAATGAGAGATGGTTCCATGAGCACAAAGAGAACTTACTGCAGCAATAGCTAAGGATATGTATTACCAAATGAGTAATCAAGAAAAGAAAAGACTTTGATACTCTTGGGGTGATGGATATCTTAGTGATCTTAATCCACAAGTGGATAGAGAAGTTAAGTATATCGTAGCTGATATGTTAGGTGACTCACTATTCTATACAGATAAAGATGCGCGAGTAGGTATAGCTAGATATTTTAACAGAGATAAAGCGTTGAAGGAATGAAATACCGACATCATAAATTTATATGGTAGTAAGTATAATGAGGAATGAAAACTTAAATATGGTAGAGTTAATCTTGCTTATGAATTAGAGAATGATGATTGAGGCAAGAGTAATAACTATCTATACAATAGTTTGAATAACCTATATGTACGATGACAGATGCAAGCAGCCGAAGGTAAACTTAGTTGAGATAGATTCAATGTAGCGTTCTCTGCTTTGCTCGCACCTAAATGACAGAAGCGAACAACTAATCCTGCATATTACAATATGACATTACAGATGGCTAGAACGTTAGCTACTGTGATAGATGAGAGTAATGCTTGTGAACAAGATAAGGTTAGTGCTAAAGCTGGGTTATGATTCGCGTTAATAAATATTATAGATAAAGCTGGTCCGGATATAGTTGAAGCGATCACACCTAAGATACGATGGGAAAACCAACAATGGTTACGATGAACGTTTAAGACTATTGGTGAGATGGAGTTAGCGCTCTGATATAAAACTATCCAGGATGGTAAGATCAACAAAGAATGGAACGACACGTGAACTATACTTGACTATTATGATAATAACGGTAATTATAAGAATACATATTGGAATACTGATCCTGTCTGAACGTATGCTAATAACAAAAAGTATACAAGTTCTATCCAGAAGTATTATAGAAAATACTATAACGAGATACCAAAAACGTACATAAAGTCAGACCGAAACCAATTTGGTAAGGAGGCTTACTACAAAAATTTATATCTTAAATTCGCAGATGCAGAATCAGAATGAATACCTGGAGGAGCTGGAAGATGACAATGAGTCACTACTGGATTCACACTTAAGTGAGGAAAGCCAATTAATATCAAGCCAAGACAGAAATCCGTTCCTCTCGCCAAACCTGAATGATTGATCAGAAGAACAACCAGAAGTGCAGCATATCCAAGAATCGTCAGTACAGTCCGCACCGCTCGCACTTAACCAGAACGATTCGCAGATAAAGGAAGAAGATCTAAAAGCAATCGACTCGCATTGAATGGATGCGAATCGGTTGTATAAAAATATAAAAAGAGGTATAGAAACAGCTA
>Ga0247834_1005019_pt1 | contig 16046 bp, 18 predicted proteins | sample LaCruzMarch2015__8_FD_187118 | JGI IMG/M metagenome (GOLD analysis project Ga0247834, IMG submission 187118) | Freshwater microbial communities from meromictic Lake La Cruz, Castile-La Mancha, Spain - LaCruzMarch2015_12m | ecosystem: Environmental > Aquatic > Freshwater > Lake | place: Spain...
GCGGCAGCCAGCAAATGTCGCCCGCCCAGATCTCCAACTCCTGGGCGACTTCGGTGTCGGGTTTACCAAGATTGAGCAGGCCTACGGCCTTGTCTTTGAACTCCTGGGTGTAGCATTGATAGGCTTTCTTGTTCATGGTTTCTGGCATGTTGGGTTTCCGATTGCCCATGGTCCAGAAAGTTAGAGCACCTGACTCACTCAATGTTGGCGAACAGGGGGTAATGCGCCAACTGAATCGTCCAAATCAGACCGACGAGCGCCCATGTCGAGGCATTGTGAAAAGAGAACAGTAGACTCATGGCGTAACGGGCAGTTGAGCAAGTGCTGCGTAGTCTGGCCCATCAGCCGCATTGGCATGGATGAAGCAGCGCACGATGCGGGCTTTCTGAATGAGAAACACACCGGGCATTTGAGTACCATCCCCTTCCATGGCACCGGGCCGATGGCCTGCGAGGATGGACTTTAACCCACGCCACCAGACTCCAAAGCCCAGCAATTGGCTCAACTTGCCACGACGCAAACCCAGTCCTCGGTAGAGCCGTCGCTCGGGGTCGGAGATCGCTGGCACATCACAGAGGCCGTAGCTCTTGGTGAAGTCGGCAAAGGATGCCGCTGTGCCCATGTGAACCAGGACGAGCTTGGTTCCGTTTTTCTCAATGCCAGCGCGGCCCACTGCCAAGTCTGCCAATGCTTGGCGACAGAACGAGCAGCCTGAGTGACGCAGAAAAACAAGAAGCACAGGCCGCTGCTGAGATAGTTGTGCGAGGCTGCTGCCTTGCGTGGTCATCGTCTCAGCGAGCAAGGTCGATTCATCCGGAAGCGGCGGAACATCGGCATCGCTTTGATCCTGGTCCCAGACGTATTTTAAAATGAGGAAAAACGGCACCCACCAGATGAGATCATTGGTCACACAGTTGAGCGCGAAACCCCATGGCAATTCGCCGGTCCAGAGCGCTTGCACCATACCGAGCGGGCCAAACACCTTTCCAAGAAAACCCACCAGCACGATGGGCCAATGCCTTACCGGATCAAGGGCCGCGATGGCATAACCGATGCCATAGACACCGACGATCATGCCAATGCACTGCCAAAACTGCGGGTAGTTGGGCTGCGGCATATTCAGCCAATGAAAGATGGCCGAAGGAAACAGCACCGCCCAAGCACCCCAGAGCACGTTGTAAACTCCCGCAGCGAGAAGAACTTTTCGCATCCAGGGTGGTGGTGAAGTAGAGGTAATCATAGGTTTGAAAATGGGTCAGTGCGGGGTGGCGTCGATGACAGCCTCTGCGGCAGCCCAGCCCGAGATCGCCGCGCCTTCTACTCTTGGTCCGGCAAAGGCGTCCCCCGCCAGCACCAGCGGAGGCGCACTGCTCACGACGGCACACGACGATGGGTCTGTTTGCTTGGGCTTACTGAAACGCCAGCCATGGATTTGGAAGGATTTGATTCCCACACCCAACCATTCATCAGCGGCGGCGATCAACCTCCGAGCCGTCTCATCTCGATCCTGGTCCCAATGAGCCACGCTGAACTCATCCGTAGCGTGAATTGTCACTGCAGGCTCGGCGGAGACGCCTTTGAGCTGGTTGTCGGCGATCCAAGCAATAGGTCCATGAATCGGTGCAAAACCACCCGGCGGCGGCATTCGTGAGGGACCGTCCAACACGGCCATGACCGCGAGACAGCGCTCGTATTGGATGGCAGAAAGACGCGTCTTCACGGCCAGCTCAATAACAACACCACCAGCTTCCAGAAGCACCAATGACTGCGGAACAGGCGCGGTCAAAATGATCGCTTTGGCCGACCACGTTTCACCATAAGCCGTGCTGATCGACCAGTGATCCGTCATCTGATGCAGGGCGGATACTTGCTTCTCCTGAACGATCTCCAACCCCGAGGCCAAATGCTTCGCGAGCGATGACATCCCCGGAGTGCCGCGCCAGCGTGCATGGCAATCGGCTTCAGCCGTGAATCCGCGACACCACTCTAGCGCAGCACCCGCAGTGCGAGCATTCTCGAGCACATCACCAAAGTGAGAGTCACGCGTCGTAATGAACTGTGCTCCGTGATCAAACATGGCCGCACCGATTCGACGTGTCGCCATGCGACCTCCCACTCCTCTGCCCTTGTCAATCACGACAGCTTTGCGTCCCGCCTTCTGCAAAGCGGCTGCTGCGGAGAGCCCGGCCATGCCCGCTCCAATGACTAACACATCGACGTTTCGGCTATGGACGTTGCTCATTCTGAAGGCAGCGTGCGGTTTTGATTATTCGTCATCGACTGGACCATTCAAATGCTGCTCGAGCAGTTTGCGATGTTTGGTGACTCTGCCTGTGACACGCTTGCGCCACATGCGAAAACTGGAGGGCTTCAACTCACGACGCATCACATTGATGACCTGTCGTTCGGTGAATCCCGTGCGCTCCTCGATCTGCTCGAACGTGGTGCGATCCTCCCACGCAAAGCGGCTGATGCGGGAGAATTGTTCAGTCGTGACAGTCGTTTTCATGACAACGGAAAGGCTTTGAGGTGACGGCTCATCTTCTCCCAAAAAGGAAAGAAGGGGATGTCCGCTGATTCGTTAAAACCACCACGCGGATGATTGGACGATTTTCGTTTGGTTTTGTGCTGATGCAAGACGCTTGCGCCGCGAAACAGGTTCTGCTGTGCAGGTGGAGCGAGGGGGCGTAGCCCCGAGCGGAGCCGGAACGCAAGAACCTGTTTCGCGTGCGCCGAAGGTCCCTTCCCCTTCATTGCTAAGCGCTTCCATCAAGCGGTTCATTTACTCGTGTCCAGGCACTCATTGGAACCCTTGTTGCGCCCACAACAGGCCACTTGCCAGCCAGCGAAGGGCCGGTGGCTTCAAGCGAGGAGTCGAGCAGGTGGATCATGCGGAGGGTCAAGGAAGGGAGCGGGCGACTAGGGGCAACCGGAGATCGCGCCCGAATCAGACGCTTGCGCCAGTTCAACGCCTGAGGCAAATGATTCAGTGTATGCGACTGCCTGCTGAACAAAGCCAACCGGCGTCGCGCTTCGCCGCTTATCTGAAGGCGGAGGCCGACACGGGCATCAAGCACGAATACCGCGACGGCCACATCGTTGCGATGGCCGGGGGTTCACCCGCGCACAGTGCGGTTGCCGCTACAATCCTTGGTGAACTGCATGCCCAGTTGAAAAGCAGCCCTTGTCAGCCCCACGGCTCGGATTTCCGAGTCCGCTATGGAGAACGCACCTTTTACCCAGATGTGCTCGTGGTCAGCCCACCACCGCAGCTGGATCCCGAACTGCCGCACACCCTGCTGAATCCGCGCGTGATTGTGGAAGTGCTGTCACCGGGCACGGAGACTCATGATCGGGGCTATAAGTGGTTCCACTACCAGCAGATCCCCGAGTTGACCGACTTCCTGCTCGTCAGTCTGGAACAACAAACCGTGGAGCACTACCTGCGCCAAAGCGACTCGTCGTGGCTGTATCAAAGGCTGGAGTTGGCCGACACGGTTAAGCTCACCAGCATCGGCTGTGAGTTGCCTGTAGCCGCGTGCTTTGCCCGGATGGACATGTGGCGAGACAGTTAGCAAATGTGCGGTCCCAGCGCTTCGATGGCCCAAAACGTGGAGCAAGGACGCATCGTCCGCCTCCGTGAATGCGACGAAACAAGACAAGGCCTTCCCAAGGCAAGCGCAGGTGAGCCTTGGCCTAGCTGACGCAACAGAACAGGCTGCTCGCGCGTGGAGTGTCGGGCCAACTCCATACCTTCAACGTCGCCAAACAATCAGGTTCCACAGTGGGAAAACGCTTTGAACATCAAGTCGGGATAAAAACGCTAAAATATGCTCAAGCTCGCAAAATCGAGGCTCAAACACTCATACCACACAAAAACACAGCAGCACTTTATCAGAACAACTACGCACAAAAATCACATTCATCGGCTTGCGCCCCATGCCAGACATGCCTGATAATGCCAGCCGTTATGAATAACCTATATCGATTTCAGGTTGTAGTCGCAGCTTTAGCGATCTGTCTCTCATCGTGCGTCATGCCTCCCCCCTTCCCTGGACCAGGCGCGGGGCCCAATCCATGGGGCGACAATGCACCTGGCGGAAACTGGGGCGCGCCCCCAGAACCCCAGCCTAACGGAGGCGGTTCTAGCGATGCCGAGCGACGCGCCTTCACCCAAGGATACAACGACGGCCTCAGCGATGCCCAAAAGAACCTGACGGCAGAAGTTCTGAGGCATGGAGCCGCGTATCAACGATCGCCGAACCGGGCCGAATACACGGCTTATAGCAATGGGTATTCACGTGGTTACGGTGATGGCAGACGCTTAGGCGGCGGTGACACGGCTGCAGTGCGTGCCGCTTCTCAGGCGGGATACAACGATGGGCTCAGTGACGGACGTTCTGGCCTCACGGCAGAGGTTCTGCGCCACGGTGCGTCCTATCATCGCGCCGGTCGCGAAGCCGAGTATGATGCCTATTGTTCGGGCTACTCTAAGGGTTACGGCGAAGGCAAGCGCAACGTGGGAAACAACGGAAATGGAGCGTTCAGACCGCTCCCTGGCGTGCGTCCTGACTTCGGTCACGTTCCTTTCAACCTGCCCGACCAAGCTGCAGTCCAGGCTGCCTCGCAGGCAGGCTACCGGGATGGATTGGGCGATGCCCAACGTGGTCTTACAGCGGAGGTGCTCCGTCATGGTGCCCCCTATCACCGTGCAGGCCATGAAGCAGAATACAGGGCTTACTCCGACGGTTACTCGAAGGGCTTCGGGGAAGGCCGCAGAAACAGGCGTTGATCGGTTTCTTGTCAGCCTCCTGGAGTGCGGTGGCAGAGATTCGCGGGGCAGCCCCGCGAATCGGCGACACCGCTTTCGTCGGAGCGATCAGCCTTTCGAGAGGGCGAGGACTTCATCGTCATGGGCTTCGACGACAGCGGTGTGGCAGAAAGCTGCCGCGACGAGCGGAGTTTCGTGGGTTTATGAATTGACGACCTGCTCGAGTAGCCCGCGGAACGGGCCATCAGGATATACAAGACGCCATAGCGTTTTACTCCCAGTGTGTTGCGACCATTCCTCTTTCAAAGATTCAATCCCCTGATACAGCCTCTCCTCGGGCACTTTCCTCATTTCTTGTGCGGCGATAATGGTCCTTACCCAATCGCAGAAGCTGTCGAACTCAGCGTCATTGGCAAAGCCATCTATCGGCTGCCAATGGCAGTGGGTTAAGTTGCTGGCCATGTCAGATAAAGGTTTTGTTCAAAATGTAATCAAAGCGGCAACTTCAATGCTTGGCTTTCCTCACTCCCCAATCCAAACCCCCGTCCCTTCCGGCACCAAGTCATACAGTTTGATCAACGCCTCCGTCTTCAGCCGCACACAGCCGTGACTGGCTTGCTGGCCGATCTTGAGTTCGTCGTTGGTGCCGTGGATGTAAACGTAGCGGTCGTAGGTGTTGGCGTTGCGCGGCTCTTTTCCGGCGAGGCGGAGGATGCGCGTCAAAATCAAATCATCGGCTAGTTTCTCGCCCTGCCATAAGCAGACGGGTTGGCGGGCTTTGAAGATGGTGCCGACAGGCGCGTCGGTGCCGTGCTTGTCCTGCACGATGAAGTGGCCGAGCGGGGTCTTGTTACTGCCTTCGGTGAAGCCGATGCCGAACTTGGAGGTGGAGCAGGGCCAGTCCTTCAGCAAGCGCGGGCCATCCCAGAGCTGGAGGCGCTGGGTGGCGATGGAAATTTCAATGCGGAGACGCGACGGTTGCATGTGGTGAAAGGGGCCTTAGACTGCGCCCCCTTTTTACCTCAACACCCATCATGAGCAACTTGAAGCATGTCGCCATCGCCGGAGCCACCGGTGCCGTCGGCGCGGAGATGATCCGCTGCCTGGAAGAGCGCAACTACCCCGTCGGTCAACTGACCCTGCTGGCCTCCGCACGCAGCGCGGGCAAGACGCTCAAGTTCAAAGGCGAAAACATCGTCATCAAGGAGTTGACCAAGGACAGCTTCAAGGGCGTGGACGTGGCGCTGTTCAGCGCAGGCGGTGACATCTCGCGCGAGTTCGCCCAGGCAGCCGTCGATGCCGGTGCCGTGGTGGTGGACAACAGCTCGGCCTTCCGCATGGACGACCGTGTGCCGCTGATCGTGCCGGAGATCAATGCTGCCGATGTGAAGGGCCACTACGGCATCCTGGCCAATCCGAACTGCACCACGGCGATCAGCCTGATGGCACTGTATCCTTTGCATCAGGCCTTTGGCGTGACGCGCATCTTTGCCTCCAGCTATCAAGCGGTGTCCGGCACAGGCGCACAGGCGATCGAAGAGCTGGCCAAGCAGTCCCGCGAGTGGGCTTCGCAAAACCGCGCCTGGGATGCAGCGAAGCTGGACACGCCGTCCTCGGTCTATCCGTATCAGATCGCCTTCAACGCGCTGCCTCAGGTGGACAGCTTCCTGCCGAGCGGCTACACGAAGGAAGAGATGAAGATGGAAAACGAGGGCCGCAAGATCATGCATCACCCCGGCTTCCGCGCCTCGGTGACCTGCGTGCGCGTTCCCGTCTTCCGGGCGCACAGCGTGGCGATCACGGCTGAATTTGAAAAGCCGATCACGCCGGAGGCCGCGCGTGCGGTGCTGGCGAAGGCTCCCGGCTTGGACGTCATCGACGATCCGGCGAACAAAAGATACCCGCTGGCACTTGACATCGCAGGCCGCGACAACTGCGCCGTGGGCCGCATCCGCCAAGACTGCGCGCTGGACAACGGCCTCGCTTTCTGGGTCGTCGGTGATCAGTTGCTGAAGGGTGCCGCGCTGAATGCGGTGCAAATCGCGGAGTGCTTGTAGGGTCGATACGCAGCCAATTGCGGCTTGAAGCCGCGCTGGCTGCGCATTTACTCACCCCTCTCACTCCCGTGGCTGAATCTTCCAACTCCCCTATCCCCCGCGCATGAAAATCGCTCTCGATGTCATGGGCGGCGATCATGCTCCCCACAACAACATAACCGGTGTGAAGATGGCGCTCAGGGCGCTGCCACACGTGGAAAAACTCTACCTCGTGGGCCAGAAGGACGCGATGGAGCGCGAACTGGACAAGCAGCAGATCGGGCGCGATCGCCTAGTGCTGGTCAATGCCACGCAAGTCGTGGACATGGCGGACTCCGGCATTGATGCGGTCCGCAAGAAGAAGGACTCGTCCATGAGCGTAGCCACCAAGCTGGTGCGTGATGGCGAGTGCCAGGCCGTGGTCAGCGCCGGGCATACCGGTGCGGCCGTCGCAGCCGGCACCATCATCATCGGTCGTCTGCCCGGCGTCGATTTCCCCGGCATCGCCAGTCCCTTCCCCAACGAACACGGCACCTGCTATGTCTTGGATGCTGGAGCGAATCCCGACGCGAAGCCCGAGCATTTGGTGCAATACGCGATCATGGGCTCCATGCTAGCCAAGCATGTGCACGGGCAAAAGAACCCTATTGTGGGGCTGATGAACATTGGTGAGGAAGATGGCAAAGGCAACGCCCTGTCCCGTGATACCCTGCCCTTGCTCAAGGCCGCGCCGATCAACTTCAAGGGCAACGTCGAGGGCCATGACATCTTCGAAACCGCGCTGGATGTGATCGTCTGCGATGGTTTCACCGGCAACGTGGTGCTAAAAACCGCCGAAGCGACCGCGAAGATCGTCTTCAAGTGGGTGAAGGCCGAAATCAGCGCCGGCGGCCCCTTGATCAAAGCCTGGAAGAAACTGGGCGGCGGCATTATCCGCCCCTACATGCAGCGTGTGAAGGAGAAGGGCAGCTACGACACCTATGGCGGCAGTCCGCTGCTCGGCATCAAGGGCACCCTCATCATCGCACACGGCAGCAGCAGCCCCACAGCGATCATGAACGCCGTTCGCATCGCTGCGGAATCAGTGAAACACGAAGTCGCGCCGCACATCGAGCAGGCCCTTCAGCAATATCGAAAGACTCATGCAGCCTGACACCAAGATTTGCAGTTGTAGCATCATCGGCACCGGCAGTTACGTGCCAGAGCGTGTGCTGACCAATGATGACCTATCCAAGTTCGTCGATACGTCTGACGAATGGATCACCACCCGCACCGGCATTAAGGAGCGCCACATCGCTGCGGATGACGAAGCAACTAGCGACATGGCCGCCAAGGCCGCGTTGAAGGCCATGGAAGCCGCTGGAGTGAAGGCAGAGGAAATCGACCTGATCATCGTGGCCACGGTCACGCCCGACATGTTCTTCCCATCCACGGCCTGCTTTGTGCAGAAGAAGCTCGGGGCCATGAATGCGGTGTGCTTCGACATTTCTGCCGCGTGCTCAGGCTTCCTCTACGCCCTGCAAACGGCGCGTCACTACATCAATAGTGGCACCCGTGGCACAGCCTTGGTCATTGGTGCGGAGAAGCTCAGCAGTCTGATCAACTGGAAGGATCGCAACACCTGCGTGCTCTTCGGCGATGCCGCAGGTGCCGTGGTCGTGCGTCGTGCCGAACCCGGCGACACTTCAGCCCCTGGTCGCGTGCTATCCACGGTGATGGGCAGCGATGGCAACCTCGCCGACCTGCTCAAGGTGCCTGGTGGCGGCTCCGCCTGCCCGATCACTGCTGAAAACGCCGAGTTGCGGCCAAACACGATTCACATGGAAGGCCGCGAGACCTTCAAGCATGCCGTCACACGCATGTGTCAAGCCGCTGAACAGGCGCTGAAGCAAGCTGGACTGGAGACAAAGGACATCAGCCTGGTCATCCCTCATCAAGCCAACGCGCGTATCATCTCAGCGATTGCCGACCGTCTCGGCGTGCCTGAAGAGAAGACCTACATGAACCTACAGAAATATGGCAACACCAGCGCTGCCACCATTCCTGTGGCCCTGGATGAAGCCCATCGCCAAGGCAGACTTCAGCGTGGTGACGTGGTGCTGCTCGTCGCTTTCGGCGGCGGCTTCACCTGGGCAAGCACGGTGTTGATTTGGTAAAGTAGCCGAGTTGCGCCGCAACTCGTGTATAACTCCCGTTGCGGCGCAACGGGGCTACACCGAACAGAGGATTGTCTCGCTCTGCTCGCCCTATGGGCAGCCTGCAGACGACCACCTCCGATTCGCTGCGGCTGTGCGGACCAGTTTAAGCCGCATACAAAGCCTGGCGGTGGCGGCGATCAATGAGATCGGTCGCCGTGCGATACAGCGTGCGGCGATCCATGTGCAATTCCTCGCACCGCTCGTGGATCGGTTCGCGCCGATGCAGCCCCAGCAGGAGTCGAGCTTTGGCGCGCAGCTTCATTGGTCGGCGGTTGTCGGTCATCAGCACTTGCAGGGACTGCGCTTCGCTAGGCTCCAAATCAATGGCCAAGGCAGCCCAGCGAAGGCGGGGAGCACGCAGATGGTAAGGGAGTTGATCAAGTCGTTCCATAGGAGTGTGGGTGATAAATTTCGACACTTAGGGGTCGCAGTTTGCCTGCCAAGTTTGGGCGCAAACTTTTAACGCACAAGAAACATCTTAGTGCAAAAGATTCACCGTCTCGCCAGAAGTCCGCTAGAGCTAGCCGCCTAGCTTTGACATTTCCGCCTTGGGCAGTGTAGAAGTCGCGGTCGAACGCAGCTCGCTGTAGCGGTCGTTGCGGGCTTCCCAGATCCTGCCCACGGCCATGCGCACAGCGTCATCGCTAAGGCCACCGCGCAGCAGCGCACGCAAATCGTGCCCGTGCTGCGAGAACAGGCAGGTGTGCAACTCACCATCCGCCGTTACTCGCGCTCGCGTGCAGCCCTGGCAGAAGGGCTGTGTGACCGAGGCGATTACTCCTATCTCTCCTCCGCCATCGCGATGGTGAAAACGCATCGCCACTTCGCCTGCATAATTGGGGACCAAAGGCTCCAATGGAAACTCACGGCTGATGATCTGCTCGATCTCTGCCGCCGACACGACCTCGTCCAGGCGCCAGCCATTGGTCGCTCCCACGTCCATGTATTCGATAAAGCGCAGGATGTAACCTGGACCGCTGAACCGCCGCACCATGGGCAGAATCTCTTGCTCATTCACGCCCCGCTTCACCACCATGTTGACCTTCACAGGTGAGAAGCCAGCCTCAAGAGCGGCGTCGATTCCTTCCAGCACCCGAGCGACAGGGAAATCGACATCGTTCATCGCACGAAAGGTCGCGTCATCGAGAGCATCAAGGCTGACCGTCACGCGCTTCAAGCCCGCATCATGCAAGGGCTTAGCCAGGGCTGCGAGTGCTGAGCCGTTGGTCGTTAATGTCAGATCTCTCAAGCCGTCGATAGCCGCCAGCATCTCGATCAGCTTCGGCAAATCGCGACGCAGCAAAGGCTCGCCACCAGTGAGTCGAATCTTCTCCACGCCCAACGACACGAACACCCGCGCCAGCCTAACGAGTTCTTCAAAGCTCAGGATCTCCCCTTTCGGAAGGAACGCATAGTCACGCCCAAAGACCTCCTTCGGCATGCAGTAGGTGCAGCGAAAATTACACCGATCCGTCACCGACAGCCGCAGGTCGTGCAGCGGGCGGTTGAGAGTGTCGGTGACTGAAGAAACAAGCATGTGGCAGGAATATCAGATAACGACCGCGGTCAAGAGGATGGGTGTGTTGACACTACCGTCATGCTGAAACGGAAAGCCTGATTTTCTATGCGCTCGCTAGGCAAGAGGTTGATGACGGCGATTGCAAACCGCCCCCTTTGGGTCGCGCTGCGGCACTACATAGCCCCGATGCGCTCCGAGCGCAGGTTCACCACCTTTTTTTCCAGGTGGTGAACGGCTGTGATGTGGCGCACGGTGCCACTGCGCGAACGCATGAGAATGCTATGAGTCTCGGCGCGGTGACCGGTCAATTTCACGCCCGGCAGCAGAGCGCTGTCGGTGATGCCGGTGGCACAGAACAGAGCGCTTTCACCGATCACGAGGTCATCCTTGAAGAAGACACGCGTCAGGTCTTCGGGCGAGACCTGTGCCGCGATTTCCGCACGGTGGGCCTCGTCTTGAAACCACATGCGCGTCTGCATGTCACCACCCAAACATTTCAGAGCGGCCGCCGTCAGCACAGCCTCGGGTGAGCCACCCATGCCAATGTAAAGATCGACACCACTTCCGACGATGGAAGGTGCCACGGCAGCCGTGATGTCGCCGTCTGAAATCATCCGCAGGCCCGCACCCGCAGCGCGAACCGCATCAACGATAGGCTTGTGACGGGGACGATCCATGGTCATGACGACGAGGTCGCCCAGGTTCTTGTCCAGCGCCTTCGCCACGAAAGTCAGCACCTTCTCCACGGGCCAATCCAGCAAGATGGGTGAGCCAATCGCCTTCAGCGCCTCGACCACAGCGGGACCATACGCGATCTTGTGGCTGTAGAAGCTGGGGATGTTGCGCATGGCGCTGGGGGCACCTTCGGGCACCTGCGCAGCAGCGATCACGCTGATGCTGTTGGGCATGCCTTTGCCCACGTTTGTCGTGCCGTCGATGGGATCAAGCGCGATGTTAAACCTCGGTGCCCCCGGCTTCCAGGTGCCCAGGTGTTCGCCGACAAAGATGCCAGGGGCGTTGTCCTTGATGCCTTCGCCAATGACGACTTCGCCACACACATCGAGCAGGTCAAAGACGCCATAGATCGCATCGCACGCGGCCGCGTCCGCCAGCTCTTTCTCTCCTCGGCCCAGCCACTTGCGAGCTTGCAACGCAGCGTTCTCTGTGGCGCGAACGAATTCAAACTCGATCAAGCGTTCGAGATCCAGCGTGCTGCGTAGAGGCGGAAGAGAAGACATAAATGGGATGAACGAAAAAGGACCAAGAAAAAATGAAATGACGGGCAGCAGAGCTAGCCCAAAGACCAGCTACCAAGAACCCGATAACAACGACGCAATCAACCTTTAGCTCTGACATCCATCCAGACGGCAAGCGTGAGGACAAGGCCGCGAGTGATGAACTTGAACTCTGGCGGCACGGCCATCAGCGTCATACCATTGAGCAGACATGCCATGATCAGAGCCCCAAAAAGCACGCCCAGCACACTGCCGCGACCGCCCTTCAGGCTAACACCGCCAATGACGCAGGCGGCGATAGCATCCAGCTCCATGAGGTCGCCCACCGTCGTCGTCGAAGCCCCAGAGTAAGCGGTTTGCATAAAGCCTGTGATCGCCACGATAGCCCCCATCAACCCAAAGGCCATGATGACCACTCGCTGCACCGGCACACCCGACACGACCGCCGCCTCCTCATTGCCACCGACAGCATACAAGTAGCGGCCAAATCGGGTATGCCGCGTAAGCACGTGCACCGCAAAGGTAACCACAGCCAGGATCAAGGCTGGAAGCGGCACACCGCGAAATTGATTGGTCACGATCACGAAGAGAAACACCGCCTGCGCCGCAAAGAAGACCTTCAAGAAACTGAGCTCACCATCCTCCAATTCGAAGCCCTGTGCCCGCTGTCGCGCGCGGCTGCGCCATGCGGCCAATGCCAGTCCCGCCACGAGCAGCGCCGCCATGATCAAGCCTAGCACAGGCGGCACGTAGTAGGTCGTGAGCAGCGAGTAGAGGTTCGTTACCCCACCCTGCGTCACTGGCACGGTCGAGTTCTGAATCACCTGCCAGAACAGCCCTTTGAAAATGAGCAGCCCGCCAAGTGTGATGATGAAGGCGGGGATTCGCTCCCGCACGATCAGCGTGCCCATGCCCAGCCAGAGCAAGACACCCACGATCAGCCCCACCGCGAGCGCCAGCGGTGCGGGCAAATCGTGGCGAGACACCAGCACGCTAGCGATGCCCCCGAGCAAGCCCACGCCGCTGCCTACCGACAGATCGATGTGCCCAGGCAGAATGATGAGCAGCATGCCCATGGCGAGCGTGCCCGTGATCGCCAGCTCTGTCATTAACAGCGACAGATTGCGCGAGCTGAGGAATTGCGGCGCAGCAACGGCGAAGAAGCCGCACACCGCCACCAGGGCGATGAGCATGGAAAAGTCCCGAATGGATAAGCGACCTTGCATAGACAGAGCACTATCAGAGACAAAAGGCGCGCTTGTGGCAATGCCGAAGCAATCAAATTCCTTCTTGCCAAAGAGTGCTATGCTCGTATTCTCCCAGCCCGTTTTTCAAACCCACTGCACCTTACCCAGTTATGTCCCAGCACCGCAGCCTCCGTTCTTCCGGCTCCCTTGGCGCCAAGCGTTCCGTCCTGAAGCGTGGTGAGCGCGTCAAGCTGCTCAAGTCCCGCGGTCAATGGAAGGATGGTCAGCTGATGACCAATCTGCCCAAGACCAAGCCCGAGTAAGGCCGTTCTCATCGTGCGTCTCAATCGTTACCTCAGCCTCTGCGGCCACGGCTCGCGGCGTGGTTGCGAACAAATCATCCTGGATGGTAGGGTGATGGTGAACAACAAGCGTTGCACCGATCTCGCGACTGCCATCACTGACGACGACCATGTGACCGTCGATGGCAAGCCGACGGTAACGCGCGCAGGAATCGTGCTCGCCTTCCACAAGCCGCGTGGCTACGTTTGCACGCGCGATGACGAGAGCGGTCGCCAGACCATCTACGACCTACTGCCCGCGAAATACCAGAATCTTCATCATGTAGGACGCCTGGACAAAGAAAGCGAAGGCCTACTGCTCCTGACCAATCAAGGCGATCTCACGCATCGACTCATGCACCCCAGCGAGGGCATGGAGAAGGAATATGAGGTCCGCCTGGAGACCGAGTTCAACAAGGATCATTTGGTCAAGCTACTCAACGGCGTGATGACCGAAGAAGGTTACGCCAAGGCTGAGCGTGTCTGGATGCAAAACCCCTATGTCCTGCACATCATCCTGAAGCAGGGTCTCAAACGCCAGATCCGTCTCATGCTCTACGTGCTCGGCCACGAAGTCGAGCGATTGACCCGCACCCGCATTGGTGGGTTGCTGCTGAAAGGCCTGCCACGCGGCGGCTGGAAGGAACTGACGGCGCACGAGGTCGCACACTATTTCAAGAAAGCCGAGACCAAGCCCAAGAAGGCTACCAAGGCTACGACCAAAGTCGTGAATGACGGTGATGATCACTTTGCCCCCCGGGCAAAGCCTGCTTCGGCGCATCGCGACGATGTCCGAACTCGGCGCAAGCTGCCTGAGAAGCGGCGCACGGCACCCTCGACCTACAAGCCGGTCGAGAAAAAAGTCAAGGTGCGCGGCTTCGAGCATGAGGTGCCTGCTGAGCCTGCCAAGCCCATCCGAGAAACTCCGCAAACTGTACAGCCACGCTATGGCTCGAAGCCCGGCTTCAAGGGCAAGCCCAAGTATGGCTCCAAGTCCGCAGGCGATGGCCCTGTCAAGGATCTGCCCCCATTTGCGGACCGCGCGAAAGCGCCAAGTGCAACTGCAAAGCAAAGCAAACCTTCCTTTGGCGCTAAGTCCGCCCGGCCCACCACCGGCAAGCGATCCTTCTCCTCGCGACCCAGCGGCAAAAAGCCCAGTGGTGGCAAAAGCGGAGGCCGCAGCGGCCGGTCCAGGTAGCTTCAACTACCAATCGAATACAAACGGCCCAGCACTTCGACTACCCGTCGACGCTACTCCACGAGTGTCTTGTAGAGCGCTAGCGTCTTTTGCGCGATGGCCTTCCAGCTAAAGTGGTTCAAGGCACGCGCCCGGCCGGCCTTGCCCATGCGCGTGCGCAGCGGTTCGTCAGCCATCAGCTTGTTAACACCAGCCGCCAGATCACTGGCGAACTTGGCCGGATCGGTCGCTTCAAACGGTGATTCCGTCTGCTGCTGCAACGGCACTAGGATGCCCGTCTCACCATCGACCACGACCTCTTTGATGCCACCGACCGCACTGGCCACCACCGCTGTTTCGCACGCCATCGCTTCCAGATTGATGATGCCGAACGGCTCATAAATCGACGGGCAGCAGAACACTGCCGCGTGCGAGTAGAAGGCCACCTTGGTCGGCAGATCGACCATCGCCGAAATCCAGATGATGCCCTCGCGATGCCTCTGCGCCTCGGTCACGGCCGCCTTCATCTCTTCCGCAATCTCCGGCGTGTCCGGTGCTCCAGCACAGAGCACGATCTGAAATCCAGGGTCCATCTGCTGGATCGCCCGCACCAGATGCACGATGCCCTTCTGCCGCGTGATGCGACCCACGAACAGCACATACGGCACATCGGGATTGATGCCGTGGTGCCGCAGCACATCCGGCTGGTTCACGTTCACATACTCGTCCAGGTCGATGCCATTGTGGATCACATGCAGCTTCGCCGGGTCCACCTTGAACAAGCGCTGCACGTCCACCTTGGTTTCCTCTGACACCGCAATGACCGCATCCGCCATCTCGATGGCCGTGCGTTCCAGCCAGACCGTGAAGTCATAGCCACCGCCCAACTGCTCGCGCTTCCACGGGCGCAGCGGCTCCAGCGAATGCACCGTCAGCACCATGGGGATGCCATAGTTCAGCTTCGCCAAGATGCCGCCAAAGTGCGCATACCAGGTGTGCAGATGCACCAGTGAAGCGTCGATGTTCCGCGTGTTGAAATCCAAGGAGCGCTGCAAGGCACTGAACACCCCCTTCAAATTCGCCGGGCTCGTCCAATCCGACGCATCCAGTCCTGCACCGATCACTGAGGGATTGGTGCTCTCATCGAACTGATCGCCAAAGCAACGCACCTGCACGTCACATAGCTTCGCCAGCTCGCGGGTCAGGTATTCCACATGCACACCCGCGCCCCCGTAGATGTAGGGCGGGTATTCGTTGGTCAGGAAAAGCGGCTTCATAGGAGGATGCAGGCCTATCCTTGCCCGCATCCCCTCGGTTTGTCACGATCACTTCCGCATTCCCAGCGAACTTTTTGTGCCCGCATCTCTCAGCAAGAACGACGGCGTCGGAAGAACAGGCCCATCAGACCAAGCATCAACAGCAGCACACGGCTGGGTTCGGGTGTCACGGCAATCGCCCCCGTGCTCAGGAAACGAGTGGTGTCGAAGGTCAGACCGCCAGTCAATGAGGGCAGATCGAAGTCCGTGGCGGGATTGAAAGTGCCCGAGATTGCCGCGCCGCCGTTGAAGGAGTTGGTCCAGTC
>Ga0247834_1005027_pt1 | contig 16029 bp, 10 predicted proteins | sample LaCruzMarch2015__8_FD_187118 | JGI IMG/M metagenome (GOLD analysis project Ga0247834, IMG submission 187118) | Freshwater microbial communities from meromictic Lake La Cruz, Castile-La Mancha, Spain - LaCruzMarch2015_12m | ecosystem: Environmental > Aquatic > Freshwater > Lake | place: Spain...
CGCGGCACTGATCGACGGCCACGCGGAATCACTTGAAGCCGCAGCCATGATGTGGCTTGGCGACACCAACGCCGACGAGCATGGAGACGATCACCCAATCCGAGAAATCCTGGCGGATTTGGAAACCAACATGCCATTCGATTCCGACCACATCACCCACATCGAAATCGAAGACTAAAGGACAACACACTTAAAAAAAAATGAAATCAGCAGTTTACGAAGTAATTGGATGTATTGGATCACAAAAATTCCGTGAGCGGTCAGAATACGCTACCATGCGCGAAGCAAAAGCAGAAGCAAAGCGCCTTAATAACGACCGCGCAGGATCCCAGGGAAAGTCTTTACGTCAATTTATGGACGACATAAATGATGAGAGTAAATTCTTTGCCGGACGAGCGGGCAATGATGGAACACCACTTCAACGCTAAATCCTGCCATGAGCAACGAGAAACAAATCATCACCGCCGCAACAGCACTCCAAAATCGCCAGTTGCTCTCCGCACTGGAAAATCTTGCGGTCTGGGACGAGGGGTCGCCGTGTTTCTGCCATGTTCATGGGGGGGGGGCTGAACGCGCTCGCTACACTCAACACGATCGCTATTGCGACGAGGCGCGTGCAGCAATCGCGAAACCCAAACCTATTGAATAATGAACACCGCTGCGACTGCAACGTCTTACCCGAGATCAAAGAAATCCTGCCATGAGCAACGAGAAACAAATCATCACCGCTGGCAACCTCGCCGCCTCCGAAATGGAGGCGGCGCTTGCCCGTCTCAACATCCAGCCCGGCTACAGCACCGAGGCCGAACTTGAGCAGGACGACGCCGAAATCCTGCCCGCACTGGTAGACGGCCAGCCGGTAATTACTCTCCGGCATGTCTGAAGGGCGCGAAATTTCAGCTCAAACTCACCCTACCCTGTAAATCAATGACACCCGACCTCAGCGGACCCCACGGAAACACCGGCAACCGCAACAACGCGCGAGACCCCAAGTCCGCCGAAAACATGACCAGTAAAATCCTATTTTACTGCTACCCCGAAGAAAAGACCACATGGGTCCGCGCCGCCAAGCCCGAAAAACTCAGCGCCTGGATCCGCCACCAACTGAATCAAGCCACCGGCCGCCCCGAACGCCCCGACCCCGATGAATGGCGTCAAATCCGCAAGTAGCAAGTGGCCTCCAAAGTGGCTTCCAATGGAGCAACTAATTAATTCTCAACCCACCATCAACAAACTACGGATCAGAAGGTTTGTGGTTCGACTCCACATGGCTGCACTCCCCCTCTGCTCCTAAAATGGCGTCCTTGCGTCGTTTTCCCACCTGTGCAGTCAGAAGATTGCTGTTTATTAGATTTTGAGGGCTTGCAATGTTTGCGGGAATTGCTTTGTTTATTACGTCCAAGTGGTGACCCGTAGTGGCGACCCAGATGGCAAATTTTACCTTTCTGACTGAGGAAACAATATAATGAGAAAACATGGCGAGATTACGGTGGAGTGGCGGGCGGCTAAGAATGCCTGGTATTTCCGCGTGCAGGAGAATGGCAAGCGCGTGGCAAAATCTACTGGCGTGCGGATCAGATCTGCGAGCGGGCGGGCTGCGGCGTTGCTTAAAGCTAAAGCTATTGCTGCGGCGCTGGCGACGGCCGACGATCTTAAAATTGCGGCGGTGGTGAAGCGGCCAGGCTTTGCAAAATGCGGGGAGGTTGCCGAGATTTACCGACAGAATGGTCCGGCTGCCTCGGTGACAAAGAGCTTGAGCCGGTTTGCGGCTTTTGTGAAGGAGGTGACAGCGCGGCAGAATTGGGAGGAGCAGAGCACGCACTTGGTGCTGACGGCCTCGGCGATGCGGGGATGGATTGCGGAGCAAAAAAAGGCAGGGCGCTCAGAGAGCGGGATACACACGGATGTGCAGACCATTAAAAGTATAGTGGCCAGGAAGAGATTTTATCTTTTTGAAAATCTCAAGCTGCCGGACTTGGCCGATTTTTGGGCGGTGTCCGGGGGCTCGGCGACAACGGAGGGTTACCAGCCTATTGACCGCACGGCGCTGCGGCGCATGGATCGGGCGGCGCGGATCCCGCTGCGCCGGCGGGATGCTCGGGCTTGGGCGGTTTACTGGCTCATGCGCAAGGCGGGCTTGCGCAATGACGAGGTGCAATATCTCAAATGGAGCTGGGTGGATTGGCAGCCTGACGGGACGGCGGACCTGGTGCTCATTAAGCGGGATGACTGGGCACCAAAAGGCCGCAGCGGCCGTGTGCCAATGCGGGCGAGGATGCTGAGGCTCATTAAGGCGGCGCTGGGAGGCGAGGGCGAATATGTGCTGCCACGGACCAGCCCGACAGACGCCTACAACGTGACGCACTACGGCATCAATGAATTTGTGAGGCTCTACATTCCTGACGGTGAGAAGGGAGCCTACAACCTGCGCAAAGAATATGGCGCTCAGATTGCGGCGCGGGATGGCATCGAGGTGGCAAGCCGATTGCTCCGGCACAGGGACATTCAGACCACCTTTAATCACTACCACAACCTCATCAATCGCCCGAAGCCGCTTTAGCGGCGGTTGTAGGGTGAAGCGTTACTTTCTTGGATGATTTCGCGGATGGCGTTTTGGGCGCTGGAGTGATTTCCCAGGGTTTCCTCGGTGTCGGCCTCCTCGAGCTGCCGTTGGAAAAGATTTTCAAATACCTGGAGGTCTCTGTAGCGGTCGTCTTCGCGCATGGTCCGAGCCTTGCCGCGTGTGCGCAACCAGAAGTATTCTTGCCGTAGGGCGGTGACTTGCGGCGGCATGTTGAGGCGGTATCTGGCTTTGACGATGCCGTCGATGTTTTCTGCTTGGCGCTGATTTTCGCGCGTGCCAGCGTCGGTGATTTTTAAAAACCGGTTGAATGCCGGCACGGACCCAACGGCGGCCTCGGTAAATGTGGATGCTCGGGGATCGTATTTGAAAAAGTTGGCTACTCCAGATTCTTTGAGCGTCCAGCCGAGCATAGGTTTAAAAGCAGCGAGCCCGCCGACTTTTCTCTCGTCGTCGGAGAGAATAGGTTGGTTGCGGTAATCAACAGGGTTCTTGTTGGTATAAAACTGGGTCCACTTGTCGGCAATTTCGATGACGGGGTTTTGCCCTGGCAAAGTCGCTGTCATGCCGCTGAGAACATCGAACCCTCCGATGTCGAGCGGGCGGCCTTGCGCCATGCGACACATGGCCTTTGTGGTCTTCGAGAAGGTTGCTCCTATCATTCTGTGGTTTTCATCCACAGGCAGGGTTAGGAGCGCGGATTTAGGGCCAGTGGGAGACTCAACGATGCCGAGCGGAACCACAATTTTGTTGGTGATGTCGTATTCGCTGACTCCGGCGTAGGCTTTCTCCAGGTCTTCCCCAAGCATTCCCTCCTTGGCCATCCGTTGAAGAATTGCAATGGCCCCACCGCCAAGCAGGAAATAGGCGAGGAGGTATTCCTTGCGCGACATGGTAGCCGCCTCCTTGCCACCGAGGAGTTTTGCCATACTTTCAAAGGATCGGACAAAGATATTTGCGAAGGGGGCGAGGGCTTGGAAGTTGCCGATGTGTTTGCCTTTTTTGGCGGTGTTCGGAAGGCCGATATGGTTCCGCACCCAGTATGCGGCCTTGGCCTTAGGCATATTGAGCGTGCGCGTGTTGACCGTGTAACCCGATGTTTTGGGAATGTTTTGAAGGACTTGCCCGGCAAATTCGACATCGTTGAAATAGTTGGCAACCTGCCTGTAAATCCACGGCAGCGGCTTATTTTCGCCGCCGACATTGAATTTAGCCATGAGCGCATCGATGGCCTTGTCTGGATTGTTGGTGGCCGTGCCTCGCCCAAGGTAGGCCCAAGGCCCGCCGATGGCATAGTTCTCGATCATCTCGCGCATGAGGGCGTTGCGGCCCAGGTCGCCGCGTGCCCAATCCACCGAGGCGGAGGGATCGTCCGGCAGCCATGGCAGTGTCTCAATAGCGGCGGCAAACATGCGACCGGCAAAAAATCCCACATAGGTTGCAGCATTACCGGCCACGACTCCACCGAGGGCCATGCCTGCTGGCCCCGCTGAGCTTCCCAAAGCAGCTCCACCTGTAGCTCCGACGATACCGGCGAGGGTTGTGCCACTAAATTCCATGAGCACTCGGCGGCCGTCGCGGCTTTGGGATAGGGCCAGCACATCCTTTGTCATGTTCTTGATGAGGGACAGCCTGCCCTTGATACCGCCTGGTTGGTTGACCAATGCCCGCCCGACATCCTTCACCGGTCCTGTGAAGAGCTGGAAGTTTGGGTTGTATTGGATGATGAGCTTGTAAACGGATTCGCGGAATCCCCAGTTGAGGCTTTTGAGGATGACATCTCCCATAGCCGGGGAGTGGTGGTTGACGGCTTCTGCCCAGCGGGTGCGCACATGAGCGCCTACGGTTTGGCCCTTCTCCCGCCATGTCACGAGTTTGTAGCCATCTTCCCGTGGTTCTTGCGGCTCCATGAATTTGCCGTTAAATTTTATCGGCGCAGGCTTGGCAATGTCGGGGTTTGCCTTTGTAAGTTGCGGCACCATGACGCGCTTGAATTTGTTCCGTTGCGCGGCTCGAAACATACTCACCATTTTCTTAGGCATTTCCACCGTGGGGCGGTAGATGGATTTGGTCGTGCCCGTCCTGGATACCATGCGGCTTGAGGTGTAGCCCTTCACATATTCCATGACTGTGAAGGTGGCGTAGTTGTCGTTCGTGCTAAATTTGTTCCAGAGCTCGTCCGAAAGCATTCCCTCTTCCCAGTAAAATTTGACGACATCTTGGAATTGATCTCGAAAATCCTTGGCCGCTTGTTGCAAGACGGCCCATTGCTCCGGCGACATGTTCCTTTGCATGTAGTCGAGGCGGTCTTGTGCGGTGCGCTGGGTTTCTCCTTCGGGGTTAAAATTGGTAGGACTTAACTCATAGCCGAGCGTGACCATCTGCCCGTCCACTTCTTTGGTAACTTCGTATTTCTCAAAGGCAATGCGGGTGTATCGCAAGTAATCGTCCAATTTGTAATGCGTCAGGCCAACTTTATCCAGACCCATGAGCACGCGTTGCATATCAATCATTCGGAGTTGCAGGCGGCCGTCCGCCATAGGGTGCTCCTCGGTAAGGTAGCGGTAGGGATCTGCCGAGGCTGCGGGTAGCTTGCCTTCCTTTCGGCCTTGCTCGATGGCTGAGGTGAGCGGATAAAATTCGTCGTAGTATTGATCCTTGAGACCTTCCCACAGCCCGGTGAGAGATGCGCGGCGGGAGGTGGCTTTATTGAACGCGTCGAGAAATGCCTGGTCGCCCTTGCCATAGTTTTCCCAATCCCTTGCCTGGCGCTTGTCCAGCACAGCGTCGCGGCCTTTGCTGATGCGGTCGTAGATGTCCACCAGCTTGGCTTTGACTTGGGGGCGGGAGTCGAGGTTGTTCCAGAAGGTGTCGTAGAAAATGGGGGCGCGGGTCTTGAGGTCGGCGGGGCTATTGAGGAGGACGCTCATGCCGTCGGCGAAGAGTTCCTCGGAGCTGAAGCGGTAGGCGAGGTGCTCGGGGGTGGCGCGGGTGATGTCGAAGGGCTTCCACCATTTGGTGAGGTCGATGAGTTCCTGCCGGATGTATTTGAGGTCGGCCACATTTCGGGCGTTCATCTCGCTGCGCATGGCGGCGTGGAAGGCTTCGCGGAGTTCGTCCTGGGTGGGCTCGCGGCCGCCGACGGTCTGCGTTTCCTCGCGGGTGTTGGTGCCGATCTGAGCGCCCTGCACTTGGAACTTTGCCAGGCGGGAGTCGAGGATGCCTTTCATGGCTTGCTTGACGATGTTGGCCTTGGTGGCTCCGTCTTGCCGGGCAAACCAATCGTATAGCTCCGGCCACTGCTCGCGGGCGTCGAGGCCGAAGAGTCCTTTGACAATCTCGGGGGTGACTCCGCTCTGTGCGTAGATGGGTTCGTTGATGATAACTTTGCGCACCGTGCCCTCGAGGGAGGTGCGGAGATCTGCCTCAGCTTTGGTGCGGATTGCTTCGCGCTGCTTGCTGGTGATGGGATTTCCTGCTGCTGCATTCGGATCGAGCGGGATGCCTTGCTTGAGCGTTGGCTTTCCAGAAATGATTCCCAGGAGATTCCCCTTCTCCATGCGGAAGTCGTCCATGAATTGGATATTATGGCCGATTTCATGCATGAAGGTCATCATGGCCGAGGCTTCGCCACCGGCTTTGATGAGGTCGGGGTGCAGGGTGATGACGCCTTGGCCGTTGGGGCTGAAGCTGCCCAGCGCATTGCGTTTGCGGGGAATTTGGATAACCGGGCTGCCGCCGGAGACGGCTTTGACAAACTCCACCGCCTCGGGCATCTCGACCACCGGCACCTTGTCCAGGCCACCGAGGATGAGCGGCATGGTCCATGTGCCATTCATGGCCCGCACCACGCCCACGGCGTCTGGGTAGTCGGCGAAGACCTGGGCGTCGTTGTAGGTATTGAGCGCGGGCTTGGGAATGGTGGCAGCAGCGGGCATGACCGGCGTTTGAGGCCCCGCGTCGGCCATCGACTTGCTGCGGGGTTTGGGGGCCGGGCCTGCGTCAAACATCGAGGGCGTGCTGTCGTAGCCATTTTTGATTGCAGCGGCGCGGCGGGCGGCCTCGGCGTCTTCGGCGCTGGCAGGGGTGGCTGGAGGCGGCGGCTTGCTGGTGAGGTTGAACGGGTCTTGCGCCTCCGTGAAGAGCGGCACTTGCTCTTCGCCAAAGGCCAACAAGCGCACTTCGGCCAGGGTGGCCGGATTGTCGAGGAAATTCACATACTTTTCGCGGGCCACTTGCAGCTCGGCGATCTTAGCCAGGATGGCTTCGGGATTTTTGACATCCACTCCCATATCGCGGGCGGCTTCGGGTCGTTTCACAGCGCCTTTGACGCTTAGAATTTGATTGTCGATCAGTTGGATGCGGGCTTGGCTGGCCTTCACCAGAGCGACGGCCTTGTTGAGGTTGTCATCCGAGTTGCCAAAGAGGTCGCCTTGATTGGCGGATGAGGATTTGGCTCGTTGGCTTGTGCGGATGAGCTGGGTAAGAGCCTCGGGGGAAAAGTCCTTGGCGTAAGTGATGCCTATGCGTTGGAGCTCGACATCGCGGGGGGCTGCGAGCGCTATGGCTTCGGCTTTTGCATCGGAGAGTTTTCCGGATTGATGTAGCGCGTAGAGATCATCCGAGCCCATCGCCCCGATACTGAATCCGGCACGTCCCTTAGCCCGCGAAAGAAGGCTTCTCTCTCTTGCTTGGTCATAGGAGAGCGCGGCGTTTCGGAAGTAGTTGCTGTAGTCTTTTGTGGTTCCATTTTCATCACGGATATTGAGTTCTGCGTCTAAAGTTAATGCGTCTTGCTTGGTAAATCCATCGGCTTCATTGTAAATCTGCGCTGGTATGACAGGCTCGTTGTTGCGGCGGAATAAATCAAATCGATGGCGGCCGGAGATCACCTCCACATCGCCGTTCAATCTGCGCCACGCTTGGATCGGGGCAAGGTTGCGTGCGTCCACCTTGCCTTGCAGCTCATTCCCTCGCACCACGCCGGTGTTTGGGTCGGCGTCTTCCTTGAAGTTTGGCACATCTCTTGAGAGCTTGAGTTGGCTGACCGGAAAATAAACCGGCTTCATTTCCTCTACGCTGGAAATAGAAGGCCCCTCCCCGGCGATCACTTCGGGTGAGCCTGTTGCTTCAGGCGCTGTGAGTGTGCTTGCTGCGTCCCATTGAGTTAGTTGTGGGTAAAGGCTTTCAATAAAATATTGTTTGCCTGGCACTGAAACTCCCCGTGATTGATCGTAAACCGTGTAAGTATTCCATGCTTCTTCCGCAGATTGGAATCTTGGTTTGCCTTGTTTGTCCTTCCAAGATTCTAATATCCAACCTGACATGTCATCCATCATGTCGCCAGAAAGCCCAGGCTCCATGTCTGCCCGGCCAGAATAAGCCGGAACGGTATCATTTGATACCACGGGGGGGTTAACCTGTGGGTTAACCTGTGGGTTAACCTGTGGGTTAACCTGTGGGTTAACCTGTGGGTTAACCTGTGGGTTAACCTGTGGGTTAACCTGTGGGTTAACCTGTGGGTTAACCTGTGGGTTAACTACGGCGGGGGCGGGCAGGGCTTGGATTCCTTCGGGCCCGGGGAGTGCGTTGCTGCCACCTTGGAAGGCGGGCGCTGCGCCTCCTCGGTTGAGAAAGGCTTGGCCGGTGTAGGCGGCGGGTTGGCCTTGGATCGGGATGCCAGCTTGGGGATTCTCGGCGGCATAGGGAATGGTGGGTTGGCTTGGGCGGGGAGTGGCGGGAACTGCTGGCTCGAATCCGGCTTGCGTGAGGATGTCGCGCCTGAAGCGGGGGTTGATGACGGTGTTGGTATCGAGCACGCGCTTGCCCATGAAGTCCACGGTGCTCTTGGCGATAGCTCCAGCGTCGATGAGGCGTTGGTCTTCGCGGAGGATTTCCACGGTGCGCCGCATGGAGAAGTAATCCGCCGCTTCTTCCCGAGTAGCCGTGCCGAGTTTTACCTTCTGCTCCACCATAGGCAGCTCGTCGGCAAAGTAAACGCGGTTGCGAGCCTTTACGCCGATGCCTGCGGTGAGTGCGCCGAGGGTGCCGGAGATGGCTGTGCTGGCGGGGTTAAACTCGGGGCGTTGCTGGGGTTGCTGGCCTGTCTGGCGGTATTGCTCGGCGGCGAGGAAGGGGTTGATCTCGGGGTGGATGACTTTGTCCAGTCCGATGTTGGCGGCTTGGATTGCGACATCCGTTCCCACGCCTATGGCCGCTCCGGTGCCCAGGGCTCCGGTGATAAACTTGGCGGCTTCGGCTCCGCCCTTCTCGGTGCGGATGAGGTTGGCGGCGTTAGCCAGGCGGGAGACTGAGACGGGAGTCGGGACGAGAATCGAGACGAGTTGGCCGGCGGAGTTGTAGCCTGGGGCAAGTTGGTTGGCGGCGTAGAAGCTATCGAGCAAGTCGCTTTCCTTGGCTGAGGCTTCGAGCGCTTTGTCATAGGCGGCTCCCAAAGCTATGGCTGTGCCTGCGCCTGCCGCGATGCCTACGGCTACAGCGCCGGGGCCGGTCGGGATGGTGGCGGCGGCGGCGGCTGGGCCTGCGACGATGGCTCCACCTGTCTGTATGGCTCCTTTGAGGAGGCCGGAGGCAGCGGCCTTAGCCTCGGGGAAGGCACCTGCCCGGCGCTCGAGGTCGCGGCGTGCGGCGGTGGCCTTCTCCACGCTGGGGATGTAGCTGTCCGAGGTTTCGTCGTATTGATCGACGGTGCCCTTGAGGAGCGCGGTGTAGTTGGTGGAGTCGATCACGCCGAGATTCCACATTTGCTCCACGGCCATGTTGTAGCGGGCAGGGTCTATGTAGAGGCGGCCATCGAGAGTTTTCCACGGCGTGCTGCCTTGGGGGAAGATGCCTTCTTTTATGCCTTGGTCGTCGGCGGCTTGGCCGTTGCGCTCGGCATCGCGCAGGAAATCAATCGCCTCGTCCGGCTCCGGCACGGGAGATGGCGTCGCGCCTGGCAAGGCGGGTGCATCCTCCACCAGCATGGCCGAGGAGGCGTCAAACTCCTCAAGCGGCACGGCCGACGAGGGATCAAATGCCGGGGCGTCCTCTTCGAGAAGGACTGCTGTGGAGGGGTCGAAACTCATTCCCAAACTCCATTGCCACGGTAGGTTGCCGTTCTGCCCTTGGCATCTGTGTAAGTCCTGCCGAGGATAAACTTGTCAGGAGTAGGCATGGGGTTTGGAGTGGGTGTTGGAGTAGGAGTGGATTGCGGTGCGGCGGAGCGGGTCGGTGCGGGCTCGGCGGCAGGTTGTGCGGCTTGAGCCTCGGCGGGATTGGAACGGCGCACGGGACGCAGGGAGATTTCGATACGCTTGTCGTAGTCGCTCTTTTCTTTCTGCAGTTGGGTGCGCAGGTCTTTTACCCTTGTGCCCATCCACGGAGCGGCGGCGTAGTTGCCGGTTTGGGTGTCGTATTCCACCTTATCGCCTTCGGTAAAGCTGGTGAGCGCATCGAGCCTTGCTCCGAGATTTTCGCTCTGCATTTGCAGGCGCTTGATGTTATCCTCTTGAGTAGCCGAGAGCTTTTCCATCTTCACCGGGTCGGGCTCCTTAGCCGCTGGAATGATCTGGTTATTTACTATATCCACCTTGCGGCCATCGCTGGTTGTCACAGTGTGGACTTGGTTGGCGCGGGCTTGCTTGAGGGTGTCCTGATACACGCGCAATGCGTCACCAGCGCGAAGCTTGCCGCCGGTAGCCACACCTGCTCGCACCACTGCTTTCTGCGATTCCGAGAGCGCGTTGAATTGCGCCTGGCTGGTAATGCGGATGCGGCCACCATTTGCAAGCTTTGCCGCGATAGCATCGTAAGGCTCGTCCTGTCCGGCCACGGTATCCATGGCATTGCCTACGGGTTGCTGGACTGCGGCAGGGTCGTTAGGATCGAGAGCCGAAAGCGCGGTGCCGGTGAGGAATCCATTCGGGTCCGCGTTAGGATCAATCTGCGGAAGCGACACGGTGTTTGTGTAAGCGTTTTGCGCGGGGGAGGACATGGGACTATATTAAAAACCAATGTCAATGCCGTCGGCGACTTCGACTGAGAGGGCGGGATTGGAGCCGCCGCCGAGTGCTGCCTTCTGGCCCGCGAGGATTCCCGCTTGCTTGTATTGATTGTTTTGCTGAGCCATTTGCATAAGCGAATTGCCGATAACTTGCTGACCTGAAAGGAACCCTGCTTCGCGGGTTGCGTTTCCTGCGTTTTTATCCCAGCCGGTTATGAAATTTTGATACTGTTCTGTGGTGCCGTAGGTTTTGAAAATACTTTCTAACGCTGCACCTGTTCCCATGTTCCCCTCTTTCATCAGCGCAGTCTCTTGAGACTTGTTATAGTTCTGCATAATGCCGCCCGTGATCCCGCCGACGGCGCTGGTTACGCCGGAGACGATGCCTTTGGTGAGGGCTTCGTTGCCAGCGGCTGTGATTTCGGCGCTGCGAGTTTTGTAACCGGCGAGGATCTGGCCGGAGTTGTCGTTTACGGATGGGTTGTAGGGCATGGGAGGGATTTCTTGGTTCGGGCTTCTATGCAGAGTGCGCTGCCAGGCTGGAAGGCGCGGCAGGCTTGGGGGCGGGATTCGTATATTGCGCAGGCGACTCCTCGGCCCACTTCGCCACGGAGGGCGATGCAGCGGCCGCAAGGGTCGGTTCGCAACAGAGGAAGGTCATCGCGGAGGTATTCGGCAGGGATGCCGGTGGCGTCGGAGCGGTCGCGCCGTAGCACGGGCCAGCTCCATTTGTGGGAGCAACAGGCTCCGCACCGTTGGCAGTCGTATTCCATATGGGTTTGAAACCGAGGTCGGGGAAAACAATATCTTCGTAAGGGGCGAGGTGGCTGATGTTGCTGATACGGGCTTTGAGCTTGGGGCAGTCCACATGCTGGCCTGCATGGCGGTCCACGCAGTTGAAGCAAGTGGGGTAGAAGTCGGCGTTGAGGGATTTGTCGGGGTTGTTGACCCATCCGGCTTCGGTCTTGATGTAGCGGGTGGGGTCTGGGGTGACGCCGTGGTCTTCGAGGTAGGTGTAAATGTCTTTGTCGCTCCAATCGCGCATGGGGTAGAGGCTCACTGGACCGCCTGGGACATTGCGGATGTCAAGGGCGAGAGGGACATGGCCTTTGATGAGGTCGGTGTCTTGGTATTTGGTGCCGATAAATACCGCTTCCCATGGCCAGTTGAAGTTGCCGGTGGGGCGTTGCAGGAAATCGGTGACGCCGCAGAGGAATCTCTCGCCGGGCTTGGGGCGCTCGGTGCCGAGGCTCATCACTACGGCTGTCTCTCCCCACTGGTAGTATTTGAGCATGTCGAAGCGCATCTCGCCGGTCTCGGTATCTGGGCCGTCGGCGATGGCCATGCGTGTCGGCGGGTAGTCGTAAATGGTGAGGCCCCATTCTTTGATGAGGCGGTCGCTGTAGGCGTAGCGCTCGCGCAGCTTGGGCTCACGGTATTGCACGACAGGGAGGTCCATGCCGCAGTAATGCAGAAGCACATGGAGCATGACGGTGCTGTCTTTGCCACCGCTCCAAAGCACGGCGGCGTTTGGCCAGCGGGTGTGCCAGGCGTGGATTCGATCTACGGTTGCCGCGATGAGGTGTTTCATGAATTAGATAATAACAGCGGCTCCAATCATGCCGACGGCCATGCCGCCTCCGGCAATGCCCATGCCCATCATGTTGTTTTGCGAAGCTCCGGCGGTGGCTCCGGCCTGCATGTTGGCACCTCGCAAGGCGGCTTGGTTGTTTTGGTAGCTGTTGTAAATGCTCGCCTGCATGTTGGTGTTGGTATTGTAAAGGTCGGAGCCATATTGCATGGTATTGGCATACGATTGGCCGATCATGTTGGCGGCGTTGCCTTGGGAGGCGATGGGGATGTTGCTGCCGAGGGCGCGTTGGTAGGGGTCGAGGGCGACGTTGGCCTGGGCGAGGCCGAGGTTGTTGGAGTATTGGTTTTGAGCGATGCCTGCCTGCTGGCCGTAGAGGCTGGAGAGCATGCCTTGCTGGCCTTGGAATTGGCTGAAGTTTTGGCTGGAGACGCCTTGGAGGAAATTTTGGTTGGCGTAGTTGGCGTTGTAGTTGGCCGATTGATTGGCGCTCTGGGCGGCGAGGTTTTGGCTGCTGTTGTATTGCGCGGCGTTGAGGTTGGCCTGTTGGTTGGCGAGTCCGGCTTGCTGGGCGTAGCCTGCGTTGGCCATGGCGGATTGCTGGGAGGCTTCGTAGGATGCGGCGTTGGCTTGTTGTTGGAGCTGCGCGTTGGTGAGGCCGAGCTGGAGGCCGGTCTGTTGGTTGGCGAGCGAGGCTTGGAGGCCGCCTTGTTGTTGAAATTCAGCGGCGCGGGCGTTGGCGGACTGGTTGAGCTGGCCTGCCTGGAGCCCTGCGGATTGGTTGGCGAGGGCGGCTTGCTGTTGGAATTGAGCGTTGGTCTGGCCGAGTTGGAGGGCGGTCGATTGGTTGGCGAGGCCAGCCTGCTGGGAGAACTGGGCGTTTTGGAGGTTGGTTGCCTGCCGGTTGGCGGCGTTGAATTGATTGGTGCCGTAGGCGGTTTGCTGGTTGGCGAGGGCGGCTTGTTGGGCGAACTGGGCGTTGGTGAGGCCAAGCTGAAGCCCGGCTGATTGGTTGGCGAGACCGGCGCGGAGGTAGGCGTCTTGGTTGGCAAGTCCGGCCTGTTGCCGGTTTTGCATGTTGGCCAGCGCCATTTGCTGTTGGTTGCCTGCGTTATATTGGTTGGTGGCGAGACGGGACTGCTGGTTGGCAAGGGCGGCTTGCTGCTGGAGCTGGGCATCCTGCGAGCCTGAGCGGAAGCTGAAATCTTGGTTGGAAAGACCTGCTTGCTGGGCATAGCCTGCTTCGGCGAGGACGCGCTGTTGGGCGTTTTGGTTGTCGGTGAGACCGGCTTGCTGGGCAAACTGCGCGTTTTGCATGGCGCGTTGTTGGGCCACACCTTGGTTGGTGCTGTCGGCTTGCAGGGATCTGTTGGCGTTGGCGTCCTGCCGTTGCGCATAGGCTTGGTTGGCTGCGGTGCGGATGCCGACGCCTTGCTGGGCGACATTGCTGGCAAATGCTCGGCGTTCGCCTTCGCGCTGGGTGGCGTAGCGGTCGCGATTGAGCAGCTCGGCGGCCATGGCGGATTGGCCGAGGCCGAGGCCCCGGGCGGTGGATCCTGCTCGAGCGGATTGGGTGGCGTCTCTTTGCTGCTCGGCGGAGAGTGAGCGCCCGAGGGCGAGGTCGTTGCTGGCTTGGTTTTCGAGTTGGCCGAGGAGTCCATTACCACGGGCCTCGCGCATGAGGCCACGCTCGGCGGCGCTGGCGCGGATGTCGTTGGTGCCAATATCCTGCACGCGGCGGACACGGGCGGCTTGCATGGCATCGACGCCTCCGACTTGCACTCCACCGACGCGCTCGATGCCGCCGGTGTTGGATGCTTGCACATCGGCGACGCTTGCCATTTGTGCGGCATTGCCTCGGGCGGCACGGGCACGCTGGGCTTGCACATCTGCCGGGCCGGTGGCTTGTGCACCTTGCACATCGGCGGTTTGGCGCATGCGGGCTGCGCGGGCTTGAGCGGCTTGTATGTCGCCGACTGGGCCGACTTGAGCGCCAGAGACGGCTTGGGAGGAAACTTGGTCGGGGCGGTAGCCTGCGGGGCCTTGGACATTGGCGGGGCCGCTGGCCTGCGCGGCTTGCATGCGGCCGACATCGGCGACGCGGGCACCTTGCGCTTGGTCGGCGGAGACACCTTGGGAGGAAAGTTGGTCCGGGCGGTAGAGTTGGCCGAGGGCCATTTCGTTCAACCGGGCTTGGGCGGGGTCGTTGTAGGCAGCTACTCGGTCGGCAGTCTGGCCGACTTGGTTGTAGCTCTGCCCCAGCTGTGTGGCTGAGGTTCCGGCATCGCGGACATTCTGGTTTGCGGCGGCGGTGTATGTGCTGTCTTCGAGCTTCTTGGCGATGTCGCCGGTGTTTTCGATGGCCTGGTCGCTAAGGCGGCCGGCGGTGTCCACGGTGATGTCCGCCTGTGATTGGGCGTTGGCAGAGGCGTAGCCGGATATGGCTCCCATTTCTTCGGCAAAGTTGCGTGGCTGTGGAGCTTGGGGTTTAGGTTGGCCGCCCATGCCCATGCCCATGCCGCCAGACATCGCGTTGTTGTTGCCGCCAGACATCGCGTTGTTGTTGCCGCCAGACATCGCGTTGTTGTTGCCGCCAGACATCGCGTTGTTGTTGCCGCCAGACATCGCGTTGTTGTTGCCGCCGGACATCGCGTTGCTCATTGCTGGGGCTGAGTTCATTGCGCCTCCTCCACCGCTGCTCATGTTCATTGGCATAGTATTTAGTCTTTCTGGAAGAATGCGGCGTTATCTTCGCCGTAGTTGAGGGTGATCTCCTCACCGGCTGCGATGGCGCGGGTGGAGTAGTGGCGCATGACCTCGTTCAATTTGTCGAGTTGGTGGTCTGCGTTGGAAATTGTTGCGTGGTTGTAGAGCCCGGCGAGGCCGAGGCCGACGATGCTCCAGGCTTCGTCGAAGTAGTAGCTGTATGGCTCGCACGCGGGGGCTTTCTTGAGCTCGCGCTTGTCGATGTAGAAAAAGGGCGACTCTTCGAGGAGCTCGTGCGCGGCAATAGGCTGCACGGCAAAGACTCCCCAGCGATGCACAGGGCTCCGCCGCACCGCGAGCTTGGGGCTGCGGTAGAGGTCTTGCTTATACATGGAGGGGGCGGAGGTCATCGGGCTTCGAGGGCGGCGACGCGGGCGGCGAGTTCTTGGATGGCTGCGAGGAGGAGGGGGACGAGCTTGGATTGGTCGATGCCTTGGTGGATTGGTTTGCCTTCGGCGTCCACTTCATCTTTGTGGCCGGTGACGGACTCGGGCACAATGGCTTGTGCTTCGTGAGCGAGGAAGCCATCGACTTTTGCGCCATTGGGATCGGCCAGCCAGTTAAACCGGTGGACGGGAATCTGAAGCAGGCGGGCTACGGCGTTGCTGAGTGGCTCAAGATTTGTTTTAAGGCGGTAGTCGGAAGTGGTGTTGTAGGCGACAGCAGAAGTGCCGCTGGTAGTAATTTTACCAACTTGAATTCCATCTCTAAAAAATTCGCAAAAAGGAGTGCCGGTATTTACAACTGGAAGGCCAACACTCATAACCCCTATAGTTGTTGGGGAAATGGAAAACATGATGGCGCCACTATTAAGATCTTGCACATTAATATTGTTAAACACCGCAGTATTTGCGTAGAACGAGCCTGATGAGTCTCGTTGGACAACTGTATTTGGAATGGGAAATGGTGAAATAACCGTTGAATCCGAGTTCACAGGATTAGCCCAAAAAGGAGCGGAACTCCCTCCGCTTGAAGACAAAATTTGACCGCTTTGCCCAGAATTTATCGTTGTTAATTGGCCATTTGCGCCGGTGACTACGGGCAAAAATGCGGTTGTGCCAATTGCACCTGCGCTGGTAATGTTGC
>Ga0247834_1005031_pt1 | contig 16022 bp, 14 predicted proteins | sample LaCruzMarch2015__8_FD_187118 | JGI IMG/M metagenome (GOLD analysis project Ga0247834, IMG submission 187118) | Freshwater microbial communities from meromictic Lake La Cruz, Castile-La Mancha, Spain - LaCruzMarch2015_12m | ecosystem: Environmental > Aquatic > Freshwater > Lake | place: Spain...
CATACATGGCTAAAGGGATTAATATATTAATATTTATCGATATTTATTAATAAAACATAAAATTAATGAAATCGACTTTCGTTTTATTTAATTTAATTATAATTCATGTTTCCATCAAGAACGATTGGAATTTTTTGAATTATAACAAGAATATTCAAGAAATTATTTCTTTTTATATTCTAAAACTCTATACCACTTCTACTGATGCTATGGAATCTACATTTTAGATATATTTCTGCAGCCAACCAATCAACAAACCTTAGAAACTATGAGTATCTTTCCTAATTAAGTATAATTTCTATTATTCATACACAAAAGTAAATTGTTTTCTTTTAAGCTTTTAATTTGGCTAGTCTTTGCAATTATAGTAAGAGGATTAACAAAATTTTGGATCTCAATCTAAGGAGATATTATCTTCATTTAAATTGACAAAAATATGAATGCTTGATCATTTCACTTGAATTTGGCCAAGGCTTAGTTTTGTTATTGGGGTGCTTACGCCTGTCTCTAAGCCAAATGTTGCTCATGATTTTACTTAATATTCTCCTCGTCAAATTTAACAACCTTCTTGACTTTCAAGGGATCCTCAGCTACCGGTGGTTCTGGTTGCTAATTTTGATGGGATTGTTGTACGCCTATCGGTTCAGTATGTGATGGCGATTCTTCCTCAGCATTATTCTAATTGAAGACTACTATATGACCTGGAGCAAGTGGCTCGTCTAAAGATGATACTGGTTGTGGAACTGGATGTGGACCTTAGGACCCCGAGATAGAGGATTGATCACAGCCCATCGATAAGAATATATTAAGCCTAGTTAGCAATAGTCAATATGAGTGCTAAAATGGGTAATATAAAATAGATGCTCAAAATATTGAGGAGTTCTTCAACTGAGGAAGGACTGATGTCTTCGAGGAGGACGAACTCGGGGACGAGCAGCAGATCGGGGATGACTAAGTAATGGATAGACATTGGGTGGGGAGTTTCCTGGTTGGCGCTGCTGCCGATGTTGAACTCCATCCCTTTGTAGCGAACGCAGTCCATCTCTCCGTAGATGGGGCAACCTTCCTAAGGTAATCCTTACTTTTAGCTCCAAGCGACTAGCACTGCTCCAAGTGCTCATCGACGTTCTTTATCTGGATTACCTTCTATTTTCATATAATACTTATTCAATATTATACAATAGTATCATTTCATAGAATACTATCGAAATTATTTCTTATTCTATTGAATCATTGAAACATATAAAAATAATAATCAAGGGATAATTTTCCTTACTGCCGTTCTCAAATGATCTATTTCGCAGAACAAAATATAATTTTAATGTTTTATACACATTTAAAGATATGGATCATAGTTTACTGAAAATAAAAGAAATTCGATAAAGATCTAAAGAAAAATATGATTGGAGAGCATTTTATATCTAATCTTGAATAAATAGGTAAAGTCTTACTGGTAAAACCAATAGATTTTATTTAAATGAGATAACATAGCTCATATTCCATTCATATGTTTGACATTTAGTATCGGTACTCGAAATATTGGCTTTTGCTAATCAGCCTATTCATCAAATAAGCTTGTTTTGGAAAGTTTAACCGGTTTAGAATAACTTCCTTTTTATGTATTATTATTACAAATAGTCTCATCCTACTCGAAAATCTTTTATTTTATCAGCTTAATCGATGTAACATTTTGCTTATTCTTGGACAGATTTTTATTTTTCGAAGAACCTTTGTAAATAATAAAATACTTGTTTATCCTTCGTTTTTGGCCTTTTGGTCTCCTTTACGAAAATTCATAATGGAGTTGGCTTCATCTGCACTTGAATCATTTGGATTTTAGCATATAAAAGTCTTTTTGAAGCATACTCTTTTTTTTTATTTATTTTGGTCACCTTTAGGAGTTTTTTATTCGCTTCTTTTGATTGGAGTTTTGTTTTTAACGCTGCCCAAATTATACTTAAACAATATTTTTAGAGTATCATCTTTCTTATGAGGGTAAACTTTGAACAGTATTTAAGTAATATCCTTAAAAATATAGTTTGTTAAGGCCTTTTTTCCCCCAGGATGTATTAGCATGAATTAAGTTAAATCTAACACTTTTTACTCAAAGAAGAAGATGCTTCTATGCTTCTGCTTAGCAAAATTTATCCACTATTCATAAGTTTTACTCATTCACGAAATCGAAGAAAAGAGAAATTACTGAACAAAGGAATATAATTTAGTTAAATAGAAAAGATTAATCGCTCTTTGACAGGAACTTAACAGCAAATTAAACCTCTCTCTTTCTGAAAACTTTAGTCAGTTTTGCTGAAGCTTTCTTATTGCTTTTCGATATTGAAAAAATGGTATAAATTGTTTTGCCTTAATGGATATGTTTATCTTATTAAAAAGCTATACAACTTATCAGATTCTACAAACGTAAGAACTACTCTTTGTTATGTATCTTACCCATTTGTTTGGAGATTAAGTACCTTGAATATTCTTCAATGATTTAATTTGTAGTCCTGATACACTATGATTTGGAATTTAGAAGGAAAGATTTATCGGGCCTGTTTCCTTCATTGCTTGACTTGCTATTGCTTGAGGTAGGGTTATTTTTGCCATCATTGTGTACTATTGATCTCCTGGCATCTTTCTTATGCCCCATTAGACTGAGCTGCTGGATTCGTTGTAGTCTACTTTTTGGTTGCCTTGATTCTTGACGATTTCGCAGTTTATATTGGATACTTTCTTTGGAACATTGAATTTGACGTTAATGAATGAAGCAATAATTTCCTTTGGAAAAGTTGCTTTAAGCTAAATTATCCAAAATATACCTTAACAGTAAGTATCAGCTTAAAGGGACTTTAATTTTCAAAGAAAGCGAATACTTTAAAAGGTGCATTGAAATCTGTTGTTATTCGATAGTTCATAACTATAAATTCTCCTTCTGGCGGCGATATCTTAAGAGCCTTATTGGTCATAAACTCATTATGATTGACAGTTTAATGAAAATTGCAATCATCAAGTACAATCGATCCTGGAGTGTTACTTTCAGCCATTGCGATATCATCATTCAATAATAACTTCAAGGCGGGGTTACCTAATAAATAGCTCTTCATTTGAATGCATCCATCGATTGATGAGTTTATTACATAGCCTGATGAGTTGAAAAGAATATTGATCTTCTCGTAGATATCGATAAAGATTTCGTTCTGATTGGTCTTGCTACTGACTGAGACCGAGGAGGCGGATGAATTGATCGTGTTTGAGCTGAAAAGGGAGAAATTTCCCAATCTCTTCATATCGAGTATGGAGGAAGATTTGGTTTATACGACTTCGCTTGCGATTAGAGGCTTTATCTGTGAAGTATTGGTGAGCTGCGGATGTCCAAAATCGATGATTTCATCAAGAATCTAATAGACGAGAACAAAGTTCTTCCTAATAGATTCCTCACTAATGACCCCGCAGAAGTCTTTAATGATGACAATTATTCTGTTTAATAGTTCTAGGATGTATGAGGGTGATATATTGAACCTGGTGGTTGCTACAACGTATATCGATGATTTCTTTAGATAGGCGAAATTGATGCCCTCTATGTTGAAAATGGGCTCAACGTCTCCCTTCGAGAGCTTAACCTTTCTGTAGAAGAGCTAGGGAGTATTCTTGATCAGATCGGATCTGAAATCTCGGTTTATTATTGAGTCGCCTCTTGCAGATAGGAAAAATATTTGAGATATCATAGCTAATATTTACAGAGTAATCTGCCAGTATATTAAACAAATATAAAAACAAATTATCAATCTCAACGTCCTCCTCTACGAAATTTTTACAATCTTTCATCTGCAGTCATGAGCTTATCTAATTCTTTTCTTCGTACCTAAGCCTTTTTTTGTTGCTTATACTGCAAGGTCTTCAATAATCTTGGATCGGTGATGCCCCACTGCACAGGCTGCTATTGCTACTGAATAGGCTTTTTTTCATTGTTTTTCAGCTTAGTTCTACTATCTAGAAAATTATTGACCATATGTTTCTTTTACTAAGCTGTTAAGGCAGCTTGCTTCTGCTCTTCTTTGATTTTTTATCCCTTCTAGTTCCTTTGTTTATTTTGAATGTATTAGAATACATCAGGTCTTATGATCAGCTATTAGAAATCTAGACCCTCTATGCTTGTGATGTCGAATTAGTGGCGTTACAGTTATTGGTTAAAGAAATCAGTGTCGACATCTTAAAAGTCAGAATCACTATCGGATTTATGATTCTTGAGTTATTTTAGCTTTTTGTATAGTTTTCTGCGAACATAGCCCCTCCATACTTTTTGAATCTTAATTGCAGCTTGATTTTATGTAAGTCCTTTCAAAAGATGTTTGAATTTAAGGACTGTCTTCTTTTTCTAAGAAATGTAATGAAGTTATGTGAGTAATTTAAGTATTTCGCATATCTTCGGCTTATTTTTCATGAAATGATTCAGCCTCTGCCTTCTCCTATACCTCTTCTTGACAACCAATGTTCTAATACAATGATAAAGATTTCTTTTCTTCATTTAGAACTGATCAAAATGATAAAATAATGAGGAATCTATCGCAATGAGATGATTTCCTTTACTAGAGTATTACTTAACAAAAGAAACTATCTGTTAAAGCTGTTTGATCTTTCTTACTGATTGATAATAGATATACTATTTTTATCTGATGAAAGATTTCTTGTTCTTCTAGAGGTCACCAGCGAAATTAAATTCTTGAAGGATGAAATTGATATTATTTTCGATAGACTTTATAAGTATACTATTTTCTTTGAAAAATTTTATGCCATGATAATAGATATCATAGTTTGATTAGTAATACTTTTTGATTCCTATATCCATCTGGTTTTCATTGATAATTTTGGCATTGTCCATATGCTTATAAATGAAGTATTCAAAGATTTATCTTGTTTTTTCTCTGAGGTTCAAAAAATATTCGTTGTTACTATATCGGAGGTATTACAACTTTCTACTATGGAGAAGAAGCTACCAAATTGGTGAAAATCCTTCGAGTCTATTCTCATCAAGATTCAGTTCCTTGAGGTTTGGTAGGTAGAGCTCTGTGTTGGTTCTTTGGGCTATTTTATTGTTATTGAGATAGAGTCGTTCGAGGCAAGGCAGAAAAAAGATGTTCAGCTTTTTGATGTAGTTGTGAGATAGATTCAGCTCGTTAAGATAAAGAAATGTAAGCTTTTAGTCAATCGATTAAAATCTATTGTGAGACAGACTCAGCTTCTTTAGTAGTATCAATTATTGAAGGTTCTTCAGAGACCTTAGCTGGTTGCGATTTAGATTTAACTCTTATAAATTGTGCAACCTCAACCTTGACAGTTAATTTAATTTATTATTGTTCAAAATTAAGATTCTTAGATACTTGCTCTAGTTTAAATCAATATCCTCAATAAGATTATGCCCTCCCCAAACGATTTCTAAAGATCTACAAGGAAGTTTTAGTTCACTTACTAAATTATGCTCGATGTTGAGTAGCCGAAGCCAAGGAAGCTGAGCTATCGAAGCAATACTTTTTAGCTTATTATAGGAGAGGTTTATCTGTATAAGCTTCTTACAAGATTATAGGGGTTTTATCATATTGATTGAATTGAATTGAAACTAGGCCTCCTATATATTGGTAAAATGTTAAAGACCTGATAAATTTGTTATTGATTCGAGAGTGAGCTTTATCTGCTTTAGTTATTTGGAGTTTTCGATCGAAGCAACTTGGGAAAGACATTTTTATTTTCCAGTTATTTAGGAATCATTGAATTAATAGTTGATATTTTTCTATTTTTAATCAAGAAATTTAAGAAACTTTGGACTATAATTTTTACTTATCTATGAGAGAGATCCTAAAAATCCATTGATATATGTAATATACTAAACAAAATGGTGTTAAAGACTTTCTATGAGCTGTCCTTTTACAGCTTGATTGGCTTGAGACTAGACTTATTCAAATGCTTATGGGTTATTTTGGAGCGTTTTAGGTTGAAGCTTTACGTTCGTTTATGATATACTCTTTAATGATTTTCTTTTGCTATTTCTTAAAAGCTTTAATGCTATTTATGGTGAATTTTTGGGAAGTATATTTGCTTAGTTTACTATTTCAGGTGCTAAATTTGTAAAAGTTCCTTTGATGGAAGTTGAAACTATTCTTACCTTACAATCTTTTTGTTAGAGCTTTCTCAATTTTGGTTGTATAAATCGTTAAGAAAATAATTTCGAAAGATTATCCATTTCATATTTCATGGATAATTTATCTTACTGCTACATCGCCAAATGCTCTCTTTCTGCATTAGCGTTCTCTAATCGCTTCTTTAAAAGCTATTACTACTTTTAGATTTCCTATAAAAATCCTTTCTTCTTGCCAAAAAGTTTACTTCCTTCCATTTATTTTTGCTGAATTAGAGACTGTCGCACTACTGACATATTGTACTACTAATCAGCAAGATGTAAGACACTTTGGTTAGCATTGATTGCCACCCTGTTTTTGATTTCTTAAAGGACAGTTTGGTCGATAACATTTTTTTATTCATTATGAGTGATGCGCCGAAGCTATGTTACCTCGGTCTCATATTCTGCAATCATTTTATTCTCATTTTATATGTTTTATCTCATCATTGCTAATATAGGATCTTCTCTTTTGCCAGATTTGAGTTAATTAAGTTGAGATTGTAGCCGTGCCATTTATTTTCCGTAGAAGCTGTCTTCTAGTTCACTATCGGAGTCTAGGTTGATACCTTATAAATCTTTCTCAAAACGCTATTGTTATTATTTTGTGAATTTCGACATTTTCAAAATATAAAAGTAAGTAAAGATTATAAGCTTTTTCTCTAAATCATCATACTGAGGGTTCTTTTAATTAGAAGTATACTAATGTTAATATTACCATTTCAATTATGTTTTAATTTTTCGATCAATAATAAAATATGTGTAGGAAATCAATAAACAAAATATATTGGATATTTTATGAATATACTTCAGCTATGCCTGATAATTAATGAATTATTTATCAATATAAAGATTTATCTTATTTTCATCAAAAGCTATTTCGTAATAATCATCTAAGAGATTCATCCTTATCGTTTCTATGAAGTAATCTTGATTTTTAGGGTCACTCTTTTAAGAATCAATCAACGGAGAGTTTGAATAAAGCTGTTATCTCGAATTCAATCAGTAAAGAAAATAAATTTATTGCAAACTTATTTTACAAATAGCACAAAAGAATACAAAATTTATCGTGTTGATGCATTTTTGGCTTTACTTCTTAGTAACCTTGTTTAAATAAGAGTTAATTTATCTAATATTTGATTGAAGCCAAACAATCGAATCTTTTCAGCTATGTTAAACAATGAACAAACAAATATGAATTAAGAATTATTTAAAAATGATATAAGGAGTTTTAGATTACTTGATTAAAACTCTTAATGAAAGAAGACAATTTGTGTCTAAATGTTTAAATTAACGATGAAGGTTATCAGTTTATATTTTTATTTATCTTGAATAGCTAATCGATGAAAAGTCCAATAACGAGCAATAACTAAGGCTACTTTCTTAATCTTTCTTCAGTCAATGATCGAAGTTACTCAAAAAAAAGTCAAGCTACCCTGCAAGTAAATAACGGAGATTTCTCTGACGAGAGATCCTTCCAGCACAATAAATCATCAGTTTTCGAAAGTGGAGCAAAAGGAAAAGACTTCAAGTTACTCAGAAAGACGATCGGATCTCCTACGGGAGCAGATAGCATCAACGTCAAAGGCCGTTTTGATGAATTCTTGAGGAATACTTCTTATTTCACTAACAAAACACATCAGATTGACAACATAAACACTTCTAAATTAGACCACTCCACACATCGACCACAACCCTATCAGGACCTCGATAACAGTATCTATCGTAAATAACTAAATAAAACGAAGGAGTCTCCGAAAATAGTGGAAAATGGGCAGACGAACTATCGTAAAATTATGTAGAAAATCGATAAAAAATAAAAATTAATCAACGAGCTTAAAAAATTATCGGAAATTAAGATATCTGATAAGATTAAAAATTCATATGAATTCTAAAGAGGCAAAGGAAAAGATACTAATCCTCTAATGACCTAAAGAATAACAATAAGTCTTAACAGTCCAACTCTATCTAAACCACTCTTGGCTGATCTAACTGGAAACCAAGATGAGTCTGTTTATCTTAAGGAAAAGGTCTTGAACAAAATTACTTAAAGAAAATAGGCCAATATTAAAAAAATTGATAAGAATCCAGAAGAAGAAATTAAAAAAGGCAAATATATGTACTATACACCAAAAGTCAGTAAGTAGGTAAAGATATAAACAAGATATACTCCGAAAGTTGACAATATTTCCAAGGATTCTTATAGTTTTCTCAATGTGAGTGATGTTAAGCTGGTTTAAAAATATGGAAAGGCTTCTACAACTCATACATCACTTTCAAGATAAGTATTTTCCCCAACACTGACACAGAGCAAAATCAATCCTCAAAATGAAGTAAAAACAATGAAATAAATAAGATAAATAGCCCGATAAAAATCCTCTAAGACAATGATGAATAAAAATCTTACAATTCAAGACTTTTAACTTGGAAAATCACTAGGATAGGGAAAATTTGGAACTGTCTATCAAGCTATCCATAAACAAACTAAATTTTTAGTCGCTCTCAAAAAGATAAGCAAGGATTCAATCAAATCAAATATGATGATCGATCAATTTCTTCTTGAGGTAAAGATTCAGTCCTTCTGTGAGCATGAGAACATTCTGAAGATTTATGGCCTATTTGATGACAAAGATTTCATTTATTTAGTTCTGGAGTATATGGAGGAAGGAACCCTTTTTAAGCATCTTAAAAAGACTAAAACTTTTACTGAGCAGCAAACTGCATAGTGGCTTATCCAAGTTGTATAAGCTGTAAAATACTTACACTAAAAAGGAATCGCACATAGAGATATTAAACCTTAGAATATCGTAATATCGAATGGAGTTGGAAAGTTATGTGATTTTGGATGGGCAGCAATTTGCAACTAAAGAAGAAAGACTTATTGTGGTACATTCGATTATACTGCTCCATAAATACTATAAGGAGTTTAATATGACATGGCAGTTGATCTTTGGTGTTTAGGAGTATTAGCTTATGAGTTACTTGTTGGAAAAGCACCTTTTTATCATATCAGTCGTAAATAGACAATGAAAAAGATTCTAAATGTACTTTTTTTTCTATTTAGGTTGAATCAAGCTCAATTTAATTTCCTTCAAGCTTGAGCAAATAAGCTGTTTCGTTTATATAAAACCTTATTCGTAAAAATCCTGAAGAGAGAATGACTCCGGATAATGTTCTCAAACATTCTTTTCTAAAGAACAGAGTCACTGTTTCTTGATAATCTTTTTACTATTGCTTTTTGTCAATTTTTCATGCAGCCATTCTTATGTATGTGTAAATTCTAAATTATTTCGAAAATATCTTCAATATTATATACGACGATAAATACTAGTTGATAAGTTTATTTATGTGATATTGACCCAATAAAAAATGGGTCCATATAAGAAGTAAGCAATCATTATTATATAAGCTTTCACTTTTTTATCCTTGAACTCATTTCTGCAAAATAGTTTTCAATAAATGCACTTTGATCTCTAAATATAGCATCTAGATCAAACTTTGCACTTTTACTTCGAATTTTTCGTGATAGAGGTTCTTATATCCGAAGTTTATGGTCGATCACTTCCTTTTTATTTGTTTATTCAGAGCTTTTTATCTTTGGTAGCAAGTTTCCTTATTTTTTTTGTTTACCGTCAGGAATCTTCAAGGGAGAGTACATATTTCTTGTCTATTTTTGGAGGACTAAACGTATTTGATCTTGAATGTGTTCTTATTCAGGGCTCATCGTTGTTTATGAAACGTATTTGATTGCAGGTTTAGACTTTCTTGATCGTGCTGATGTCTGTGGGGTATATAGTGGCACTTTTTAGGGTATTTTAGGAAGGGATAGTTATTGTTCAAGTATTTGTAGATTTTTTCTCCTTAGGTGAGCAGTTAGTCCTTACATTTGGAAAATATAATTATATGAAGAACTGAATATAGCTTTCTTGGTTCTAAAGATCGTTTATTAAAGATAGTTACTGCATTGAATACCGAAACAATGTATTTAGATAGTAATTCTACTTCAGAGCTGATAGATTCTGTGTAATAGGTTTAAAATAACATTCACTATTGACCTTCACGGGCTCCTCTTCTTCTTCCTTCACGCTTAGGGGCATCTTACTTCTTGGCTTCTTGCTTAGGAGCTTCCTCAGCAGCAGGCTTATCTTCTTTCTTTTCATCTTTTTGCTCTCTTGGTTTTCTTTCTCCCTTGTTCTCTCTAGGTTTTCTCTTTCCTCCTCTGGCATCTTTACGAGCAACTTCAGGGGTCTTGATTTCAATATTAGCCTTAATAGCCTCAGCGAAAGTTTCACCGAATCTCTTTTTAATCATTTCAGCAGTTTCAGCATCGATAGAAACCTTAATAAATGAAAAACTACCTTGCTGATGTTGATTTAGGACTCCTTGGGAACCCAATCAAGTCTACGTTCTCTCTCTTCTTCTTGAACCTTGAGGGAGATTCCTTTGACTGGACCACGTTGAATACGCTTCATAAGATGGGTTGCAAATCCAGCAATCTTGTTGCGAAGACTTTTTGTGGGGACCTTGGCAACTTCGGAAAGAATCTTTTTGTTAATGTGGAAGTCGTTGGTTAACTTTTGATAGTGCTTTTCTAGAAGAACTTTTGCGGCTCTTTTCACGGTTTTTGTTCTAACTCTACCCATTGTGGTACAAAAAAATTAATTAATATTACAAAATAATATTTATTTCATATTTGATCTCATAAATGAATATTCATCTTGCTCTTCAAAAGCCAGAAAATTATGTTATCTTCATTGTCTCATGAAAAACATAAATCCTATTTTTAGAACTTCGAAACAAGAAATTCTATATCTTTATCTTATTCAATGCTTTTTTATGCTTTGATGATTTATAAAGTTATCTATGTGATACATAGTATCAAATTCATTCGGATAATTATTTTAATTATGTCATCTAAATAAAGCTAGATATCCTCCGATATTAGCCTTGCTCATGACCCTTATGAGCGTGCACTTCAGCAATAGAAGTTTAAGAAAAACCTCATTCCCTTCGATAGCTCTTCTAAATTTTAACGAAAAGTGATTAAGTTCAAAGGTATGATGCAGAACGCATGGACAAACAGCAAAAACGGTGCAATGATGGGCTTTATGATTGGAGGCCTATTCGGTTTCTGCATTGGTATTTATCAAGCCATTCAAACAAGAAGACTACTAGTTATTCCAATATCAACTTTGATCAGTGGATGTTCTTTCGGTTTTCTACTAGGAGTTGGATCATCTATAAGAACATAAACATTACTCAATGTTCCCACCCTTATACAGTTGTAAGAAGGAGAATGGCAATATATTTAGGCCTTTAATGCGAGGGCTGTTTGCTGATCTTATATGCAGGCTATTAGTACTCTATAAACTTTTGATTGTTCCAGCGTATAAAAAAGATGCCTCGAGGAATAGTTTGAGAGCTTATATCAGATGATTTTCGAAAATCAATAAAATTAATATTTAATTCTTGAAACTTATGTTGTACCCTCCCAAGAAACGCGCTTACTCACCATAGAACAAAAAGACAAAGGATCTGTCGAATCTTATGAACATCAATAGTAAATTCACAGGTAGCGGTGGAAGTACTCCATATTAAACGCAGACACATCATCACTCGCACCCAAGAAACATCTTTCTGTCCCTAAACCATCAGTCTCAGGCATCTTCAAGGAAGACAGGTAAAATCATATTAATTTAGGAATCTAGGAGAGTCAACACTCTTTAGAAAGTACTATGAAAGAGGAGATCTGCCTGTAGCTGTGAATTTCCAAGGTGCATTAAGAAAAGTATCATTTAACTCATACAGCTAACCTGGAAAATGGAACCTTAACATCTCGACTATCATCTCCATTTGCCTATCTTTTTCGAAGGACTTAGGGAGACTTAAGAGCCGTATAAATTTTTAGCCAGTCAAGGAACTGATGAGCTTATAGAAAAGAGTCCTAACAAGCTTCTTCCAGTTCTACCCCAGCTCATTATTCCAATCAAAAGTATTCTATAATCTATTCAGAAGCCTTGTCTACAAAGAGCCATGAAATTATGTGTGTCACGTTAAAGAAGATCCAAAAGTTGGTTTTGGCAGGAGAGATGATCGGTGAAGCTTTGGTTCCTTATTATCGTCAGATTCTCCCTATCTTTAATATGTTTAAGAATAAACGCGGTATGTTTCTAATTATGAAGTAAATATTGGCGATAAAATTGACTATGCTCAACGCAAAAACGAGAACCTTTCATAACTAATCCAAGAGACCCTCGAAATCTTAGAGAAGCACGGAGGAGAAGATGCTTACATCAACATAAAATATATGATCCCCACTTATGAAAGCTGCATGTTTTGATTATCTTTTATTCTAAAAATTTGCCACTCTGATTTATAACTAGTTTGAGTAAGCATAATGGGCTGCATTATAGCAATGTATGACAGCTACTTGGAATTACTTGTTCCAACGATGCCAAAGGAGTCAGCATGACCGAACACCTCGACAGGAGTAGCTAGTTGCTTAACAGAGTAGTGTTGCGCAAAATTTCAGGCCAAACGATAAAATTGACGAGAAGGACAGAGATCAGCCTTATGACGAGCGCGCTTAGTAGTTACCATGTGAACTTGGTGCTGGAGAGGAAAGTGGCTGAATATGATTCTTCTATTGTTATTTATGAAAGTCTTTGCTAATGAGCCATTATGAAGTGAAATCGAAGAGCATTTGGCTCGCAGCAAACTCGAATATTTGCGAGTTTTAACCCAAACAATCCTCAATATACCCTTCCACAGTGCAAAAAATATCAAAATCCCTTCTCTCAAAAAAATATCATCTCGCTAGTTAGTATTCTTATATTTAATACTATTCTTTCATTATAAATATATTATTCCCAAGAATAAAAGATTCTTTGTTTACTCACCTCTTATTCATATTCCATCAGTTTTGAGTTAAGTAATATAGACCTGCAAAAAATTATAATTTTTATTGTAACTTCATAGAATCGATATGTTCGAGGGTCAAAGGCTATCTTACATCGTCCCAGGCTATACTGGGTAAAGCTTTAAATATTTAGTCACCTTCCAAAAAAGGTATACGAAGAGTTTCAACCAGTCGATAAGCAAGAAGGTGTATCGAAAATTCCCGGGTACGCAGGATATGTTCACGCAATCAAACCAGAAAATCTCTATGGAAATACATTTGGAAAGACTACATTGGAAGTCAGCAATACTTCCTATGTGAAGGGCCAAGACTTCGAGGCGAAAGATAAATATGTTTCTTCTCATACTACCAATCATATTCCACCATCCGAAAGGCTTCAGAGAACTGCAGCAGATATTGTTGGAGTCCCTAATACGAAGATAACAGTGAAAGAGGTAAAAAAAGGTTTATTCAGCCATTTATTCAAACTAAAGGGAAATAAGTCGACCAGTTTACCCTTACACGCAATGAGTAGTTCCGTAAATCGCTCACAGCCAAAGACAACAAATGGGTTGATACAAAATTAATCGAAAAAGAAGGTAAATAGTATGTCCAGCTGGGTGACCCGCTTCCAGGATACACAGGTTTCGGAAAAAGAGTGCTTGCGAACAACATTTTCGGTAGAACTTACGCTGAATGCTTGAAAGAGGCGAGAAGAGATGATGATAAACTTCAACATGATAAGCAAAAGACCTTCAATACACAGCTTAACTCAGAGGTACCACTCAGATTTTGAGTTGATAGAGATCTATACAACTATTTAAAATAATATTTGTATCATCGGTTATTGAATTCATTGTTTCAAGGTTTTCTTATAAATACAGAGTGATGATTCTATTTTATGATCCTTAAGCATAATATTAAGGCTTATAAAAAGCGTTGAATGGATCACGAATCCTTATAGTCGCACGACATTCAGTCACCGCGACAAAAATTTGAACTTGAGCAATAGCTGGGCTCTGGGGAAGAAGCAGTAAATAATCATTTCAACTTCGAGGAAGGAGATAATCCGTTTAGCTATTATAGCGATATCAATAAAAGAGAGTCGCTTTCTTCAGAGGAGGAAATTCCAGAAGATGCGCATGGAAGTTAGTAGTTGAAGAGTTCTGTCGAGCAAAGTTAAACTCACAGCCACATTCCTTCTTCAACCGAATTCAAACCCATATAAGTGGGAGAAAATATGAATAGTCACCCTCCAATCAAGCTTATGCAATCACCAAAGGGAAAAAAGATATAGGCTGAGAAATTAGCCGAAAAAGGAAGCCCAGTAAACATTAGGTTACTCAAAGAGGCTGAAGTTGACCTTTCAAGGCTTCCACAGCCTCAATAAAGTCCGAAAAAAGTTTTAGCAAGCCCAAATTCAGAGCAAAGATACAATGAAGAACTAGCCAACGATATGCTAGATTTAAAAAACAGCTTAAAAACAAAGGAAGGAAAGAAAAAATCCAGAATTTTTTAATTTTAGCAATCTCCCAAATCCAATTTCAATAAAACATTTGCCCCAAGCCGTGGAAGAGCATCATAATTCTAATTGGAAGCCTAATAAATGAGGATGCTCGTAAAAATGGGGTTCTAAAAGAAGAAAGCTAACTACTAAATGCTTGTTTAGTGGGATAAAAGAAGAGCTGAGACTCTAGCACTCCATGGTAGAATGATTGAGCTCTTGCAGAACGAAATTGACTTAAGGATTAAATGGTCCTTGGAAAACTTCGAGAATTATCAAACATTTTTTAAGGAGAAAGCAAAACAAGAGGAAAAATACATCAATTCCCCAGTTGTAAATACTCGATATGCCCTCCAAAACAACTCCCTCAGCAGAAACGTATACATAAACTGCAGTGTAATTCTTAACTCTCTCTATGACTAAAATGCAGCAAGGTGCGCTAAAATCGCAGATTTCGTGCATCTTGTGAGAACCAACATTCTTCAGGCCCTCACAGAAACTCATCTAGCGAGCAGCCAAAAATAATTGCTCAAGGTACGAGAAAAGATATCAACTCTCCGCTCATCTTTGAAGAAGTATAACCAGGAAACATAGGAGAAGACAAATGAACTCGCAGCCCTTTTCAAATAGCAGTCTTCGAACATATCAAACAAATGCGAGAAAGACTTTTACCGCACTCAGCTTTCCTTTTTGAGAAAAGCTGTACAGCAAATCGAAGTACAAAAGAAACTGGGATAATATTGCCTCTAGTACTATCATACAGCAGTCCAAGAAGAACTAAAGCGCAGCAGTATCATTCGTTAGGCAATGGTTACCTATTCGAAGGGTCTCAAGGAAACTTACCGCCTCGAAACCTAAGCTCCATAATTATAGCAAATGAGCAAAAATGAAGAGCTAAGGTTGATTGAGGAATATTTCGCTATTGATGATATGTTCGATGAGAGGACTATCGAAGTGTTCAAGCAGAGAAACAAATTTGGAGAACTGACATTGGACTCCTTTTCTAAATATATTCAAAAGTAAGCCTATCGCTATTTAGCTTCCAGTTCGAACCCTTCGACTCGAGGATCATTCTTTTGAAAGACTTTATTGTAAAGTACATCGGGAAGGACAAATAGGAGCAGTGCCATTTAGTAATAACTGTTGACAACTATCTCCATTTAACTTTTTCCCCTCAGAAACTCTTCTCGAAACCCGACATAACTGTAAAGATATCAGCAAAAACTTTATAAGTCAAATCGGCGAAGGACGATTTCGTAGACATTGTTAAGAAAGAAGAAAGAAAGGCCTCAATGATGAGTTACTTTTGGGACAGCAAAGCTGAGAAAGTGCATCGAGTCCGATTTTCGAAGAAGGATAACAAAGAATAATTTATGGATTACATCGCTAAATTGATGATTAACTGATTGAGTCTTTTTTACAACTATTAATATTTCATTATAAAATAGAGGGGG
>Ga0247834_1005035_pt1 | contig 16017 bp, 8 predicted proteins | sample LaCruzMarch2015__8_FD_187118 | JGI IMG/M metagenome (GOLD analysis project Ga0247834, IMG submission 187118) | Freshwater microbial communities from meromictic Lake La Cruz, Castile-La Mancha, Spain - LaCruzMarch2015_12m | ecosystem: Environmental > Aquatic > Freshwater > Lake | place: Spain...
CGCGATCGAGGCAAACCCTACAAATGCGCCATCGTGGCAGCCATGCGCAAGCTCCTCATCCACATTCAATCCCTCCTCAAAAAGGCCCAACTTTCCCCTTGCTAAAGACACAGTTGCTTCATGGTAATTCAAGCTGCGGTTTATAGGATCATGGTGCCCTCGGAGATTTGCGTGACCCGGAATCCGTAGGCGACGGGCCCCATCGTGACTCCACTCTCGCGAGCTCCCCTTGAAAGTAGAAGATTCCCGGCTCAGGGATCAGATTACCTTCCAGCAAATCAAACGGACACGGAAACCGCTTGGAAAAACCCTCGGGCTCGGTGCGGTTCCTCTTCATACGAAAACCATTCTGCCGGATGTAGAAAGGGATGCGATCCGGCAAGTCGGCTGCGCGATTGCCCAGACACAGGGTGACAGTTTTCGGTGAGTCGGGGAGATAACCCAGGTGGCAAAGGCTGAGCTGTGGCTCACCAGCTGATTTGGACGTAAAGGATTTGTGTCTCGTTAGTGGATGATGTCCGAAGGACAGGGATCGTAGTGGGGATGGGCGACGAGTGGGACGGTGAGACTGCCGGTCTGATACATCACTGGAGGCCGATCGCACGTGATCTTGATCACCGTGCAGGATTCGTCAGGCGGAATTTCTGGCAAGCCGTTGAGCTCCAAACGGGTTCCGGTTTGATGGAAAAGGATTGGCGCTCCACCATCCAAAAAACTAACCGCCTCAACACCCGCATCCAAGCCTCCCAAAGCGACGTTATTTCCCGGCCAACGGCGGATCAACCAATACAGATCATTCCCGCAGCAGGTCATCGGTCCGTGCAAATTCCAATCCCCCCGGTGCGTCCCACGCTCTCGCAAGTCGAATGTGAAGAGCTCGGTTCCCCATAGACAAGCGCGGTTCCGGCGGATCCATGCTCCGACCTCCCGCAGGATCTCCGCCGAACTGGCAGGAACGCGACCACTTCCCTCCGGCCCGATATTGAGAAGGAGATTGCCGCGGCCCTGAGCACAGATGGCAAGCATGTCGATGACGGCACCGACCGACTTCCAGTCGTGGTCACCCTTATGATAACCCCAGCTGTTGTTCAGGGTCATGCAAGCCTCCCATGGCCGCCAGGGATTGGGAGCCGAGAGGTGGCCTTCGGGCGTCGCGAAATCGCCGGGCAGGCCATTGCGCCCGTTGAAGAGCACACCCGGGCACAACGCCCTGAGCATGCTGTTCATTTCCTCCGCCCGCCAGCCGTCCGCATCGAACGGCCACCACCCGTCATACCACACGATGTCAATCGGCCGGTAGCGGGTGACCAACTCGGCCAGCCGCCGGTGCGCTGCCTCAACAAAAGATTTGCGGTAGTCCTCCCTTTCCAGTGCCGCAGCTCCGTCGGGTTGGTCCGCCCAATTGTTCAAGCTGTGGTAGAGGCCGACTTTAAGGCTGCGGGAGCGAGCTGCCGCGACCATTTCTGCCACCAGATCACGACCCCGTGCCGCGCTGTTCCCGATGTGGAAGTCGGAGAGATCGGTTGGATACAGCCGGAACCCCTCGTGGTGCATCGTGGTCAAAACCACGTACGTCATCCCGGCATCGACGGCCAGATCACAAAGCGCCCCGGCATCAAATTCGGCGGCGTCAAACCGACATGCCAGCTCGCGGTATTCTTCGGCGGGAATCTGCTCACGGTTCCAAGCCCACTCCGCCCGGGCCAACAGGCTGTAGAGTCCGTAGTGCACAAACAGCCCGAAGCGGGCTTCGGCAAACCAGTTGTTCCCGCCCTCTTTTATTGTTTCCATGGTCGAAAGATTTTAGTGCCCCCGCAGGCGTATTCGATTCCTGAATCTCGCCACTGGTAGCGGCCACCGGCAACCCGCAGCAGCACATTTCCCGGCTTGCCGGTGACGGAATCCCCCGGCGCGGAATCCCCGCGCCGCCTCGGAATGATCGCCGTGGTGAGCGGGCCGGTATTCCGAATCCTAAGAAATTGCTGGCTTTGGCGTGCTTCCCCAAGGTCCACCTCCCAATGGCCAAGGACAAATTCGATGGGCGTGTCCGAGACGACCCAGACATCAAAATCCACGCCGAACGAACCCCGGAACCCAAACCGGTGCGACCCTGCGGGGAGGCTCACGAGTTTGGTCGCCGATGGCAAAAACTCCGTTGATGCCGTGGCCTCGGAAAATTCTTTCCGCGGATGAAACCGCCGCGGCGGTTCGATTGACCCGACCGGGGTCTCAACCGGCCCGCCCGCTTCGAAAGGAAAGCTCGCGACCATCGGCATATTGCTCTCCTGTCCCCCAAGCGCGTCTTCAACAACCACGACCGGCCTCGAGGGATCCGCATGCAAAAGTGTCACCCGCCGCGTCCAGGCAGTCTCTCCGCGTTCACAGTGAACCCCGGTCATCGTCCATTCGGGATGTTCGGCCCATGCGTCAGGACGACTGCGTCCCCAGTCTGAACCGGTGGAGGGAGGCCGACCATCGGCGTCCCATGCCTGCCCGACCATGTCCTCGTAAAGCACCACGGGCTTGAAATAGCTGCCCCACGCGCGCGGCGTGTAAAAGGAAGCCCAGTGGGTCACAACCGGAACACCCAGCATGTAAAGCGAAAATGAACCGCGGTCGGATTGATGCCGGTGATCAAAGTAATGTTCGCCGTCCACCACCCACGCCACGGATTCGTCTGGCGTTCCAAACGCCGAACGAAGTGAGGTGAGATACCCATCAAATCGCGCGGAACGGTTTTCGATCGGGGCACGGGGCAGGTCGTCATCAATCGCGAGCACTGAGGTTCCAAAAAAATTGCTGTGCACTTTCCCCGTCTCGTCCCAGGCCTGCATGAGCCTCGCCGAGAGAGCCGGATCCACTTCCGCGAGGGCCGTCCCCATCTGGCCGAAAAGATGCGATCCTTCAAACGGGCCATCTCCCAAAACCAAAAGACTGCGCTTTCCACCAAGGCGCTCGTCGGGCGGGGTGAGCGTGTTTCCAGCGAAACGGGGCTCGGGCGGAGTGAGCAATTGCAAATAGAATGCCCCGAACTTGCGCAAACGCTCCTCCTCGCGAACCAGCGAGACCAGGCCGAGGCGGTCCATTCGCATCACGAGGTTCAACGTCGGCATCATCGAGGCTCCGATGTAGTGGGGACACCCCATGTGCGCCCCATCGGGATGGATCGTCTTGCGGACAATCGCCCGAACCTCGTCTGCGACGCGTTGACTCCGCGCGGTAAAATCAGGATGGCTCGCCAGCAACAAGGCGTAGAAATGCCGGTAGTTGGCCTGCTGCACCGGCATGTTCGGCGTGCCGAGATTGATGCCGCGATGGTTGTCCATCGGCACAAAATCGTTGTCCCAGAGAGTATGGGCAAAAAATGCCGCTGCGGCCTTGACCTTCCGCCGCGCCTCGCCGGTGATGCGCGGGTCGGCGAGCAATTGGTCGATAATCACCCCCCGCCTCTGCATGGTGAGCCCGCCGTGCCAGTAATGCACGCCGAGTTGATACAATCCGTCGCCATTGACGAACGCGTCCATCAGTTTGAATGCGTCCGCCATCACAGCGTCCACCGCCTTTTGCGCCGCTTCCGGGGAGGGATCGTGCCAGAGCTCCCACAACTCGGGCGAGGCCGCCTCGGTGCGACGGATCCAGTCGAAGTAAACCTCGTCACCGTTGCGGGCCGCCGGGTCCGCCATGCGCGCCCGGAGCGATGCCACCGCCCCGGGTTTCAGATACAATGCGCCATATCCACCCGGAGGGTCGGGGAAATCCATTTTCCAAGAGGCGAGTTTCGTCAGGTTGATACCCGAATGCAGATCGAGGAGGCCACCGATTTTCTGGAACTGGTCGAAGGGCCGCAGGTCCGCCTTGGTGCCAACAAAGAGATTCCACGCGTAACGGACATTCGTCGCGGTGGTTCCATCCTGCTCCGGAAGCAGGACGAGCGTGGTGGTGAGACCCACTCGACCGCCCGTGCCATCATCGGCGCGGGTATGGAATCCTGTTCCCGATTCGCCGGGCTTGATCAGCCGGGAGGCCCGACCTGCAAAGATCCCAAGTAGCGGACTCCCGAGATTTCCCTCCCGGTCGTAAACCTGCCAATACCAGCCCCCATCCACAACAGCCACATCCCAACCGGAGATCCTTTTCAACATTCCCGGTTCGTCGGTGTTCTCTTCCGGAAAATGCATCCGGAAGCCGGACTCGAAATCGCGGTCGAATCGCAGGTCCACAAACGCATCGCAACCGCCCCTGTCATGGGATGGCGGGTAGCGGGAGCCATCGGCCAATCGACCGTGCTCCGGCCGCGTGCTGCTGCCGCCGCGATACCTCGCTTCGTTCGCGACAAATCCGCCGATGTCCCAGCGGCTTCGGATCCCGATATCGGACTCTTCCTCCACCCCGATCACCGCCTCGCCCGCCTCCATCGTCACCGTGCATTGGTAAAAAGCCCGGGCTCCGAGGTTTTCTCCGGAGGTTCTTTTCACCTCGTAGCGCACCACCACCTCGCCGACCAATGGACCACTTTCCCGCACCTCGACGGTAGCGCCCGTCACTTCCCCTCCCTCCGCCATCAGGCTTCCTCCGATCGCTTCGTGCCAGTCTCCAGATCCCCATCGCATCGCGCGAAAAGCCGGTCCCGCCTCCCCGTCCGCCGCCACTCCAGCCAACCGGACGCCGACCAGACCGTTCTCCAGCACCACACCGTCGCCCTCCTTTCGAACCATTACCGAGTCTTTCAACTCCGGAGTGCCCCCCCCCACGATCGTCCACTCCTCCACTTTACCAGCAGGAAGGTTCGCCCGAACCGCCACCCGCCCGTCTGCCAAAGTTTGTGCCGCAGCGACTGCCCCATCCGAATTCTTCACCGCCCCCACTACTCTTCCCACCGATGGCAGCCTCACCACTTGGCAGGGGTGCGAAACTCCAAAGTCTTCCCGAATCACCCAATCCGCAGACAGCGCATGGCCGCACAAAACGCTGGAGAGAGTCAGCCATGACACGACTTGGATCAAAAAAAAGCGCCCCATGGAGAAATTGTTATCGTTCACACTTTCGCGTTGGACAGGTTTTGTCAATTTCGGGACGTTGCGGGGGATGAACATTTTTCTGGAGGAGCTACTGGCGGGAAGGGTTCTGCGAATGGAATCAGCGGAGGGGGATGTGGGTTATGCCGTGAAGACAGGACAAGGCGTGCTGGTGATTGATCCCCCGGAAGGGTCGCGAACGGAAACTCTGAAGGATTGGGGATGGGGAGTGCCTTCTGCGGTGGTGGTCACGCACGTCCAGAGGGAGCATCTGGCGGGAGTTTTTCCGGGCGTGCCGCTTTGGGTATCCGCTGGAGACGCGCTTCTTTGCGAGGGACTGGAGGCTTGTTGGAAGCGGGTCGGTCGGTGGCCGGAGCCATGGGAGTGGGAGACGCGGGGGAATTATCCCGGGCATTTGGCCGGGGCGATGAACGAGCGGCCTCCGATGGAGCCGCGGAGGATTGCGGGGACATTGAAGGAGGGGGATGCATTTTTCGGTTTTCGTGTGATGGCCACACCGGGGCACGGAAAGTCCGCCATCACGCTCCGGGGAGATGTCAGGGGTGCCGAAGTGGCTTTCTGCGGGGATCTGGCCTTTGCAGGCGGGCGTTTGTGGAATTGGTTCGATTGCGATTGGGACTACGGACTCGAGGGGGGCCAGCGAACTCTCCTGGAATCCGTTCGAAAGCTGGCCTCCACGTCACCCACGCTTCTGCTGCCGTCGCACGGCAGCCCGGAGACCCGGGCGATGGATTGCCTCGCCTCCCTTGCCGCACGGCTGGAGTCTGTTTTGGTGCCGGAAGGTTCTGACAACGGCGTTGCCATCAATTTTCCAGAACGTGACAGCCCGGCGCCCGGTTTTCGCCAATTGTCTCCCCACATCCACCAATGGCGATCCGGCAACACCATCCTCATCGTTTCGGATGCCGGACGGGCCATCGTCATTGATGACGGACTCTGTCAGTGGTTGCCGATCCCCGAACGCATCGAGGCCCACGACCGTGTGTTTGCCCAGGCGAGCGAGGCACTTCGAATCATAAGTTGGGACTACATTATTCCCACGCACTATCACGGAGATCACATTGAAATGATCCCCCGCCTGCGGGAGAGGACCGGAGCTCGCGTCATTTGCCTCGATTCCCTCTCGGATCTCTTGGAAAATCCCGACAGCCGCAACCTCGCCAGTTCGCTGCCTTGGTATGGAGCGGCGGCCGACCGCCTCCAGATTGATGTGCGCGTGCCGGAGGGACATGTGGTGGTCTGGGAAGGGATGGAACTGGAGTTTTTCCACCTCGGGGGACAAACGACCCACCATCTCGGCATTCGCACTCACATGGATGGGGAGCTAGTGGTCATCGCAGGAGATGCCTGGTGGGGAACCTCTGCCCAACCGGGCCCTGTTCTCTGCTGGAACGAAGCTGAGCCGCGCACGCAGGGTTGGATCTATGCGCTCGACCGACTGCTCGGCTGCCGACCGGACCTTCTTGTCTGCGGCCACGGCTCCGCGATCCGCGCCCCTTTGCCGCTGCTTGAGGAAGCCATGGGCCGCTGGCAGGAAAAGCTGAAACGGTTCGAGAGCCTCAACGCCCAATCCGATTCGCACTCATTTTTTAATCCGTTTCGGAATGACGACCATCGATGAACCTATAAACCGCAGCTTGAATTACCATGAAGCACTTGAAGATCATGAAGAGGAATGAATGAGGCATGGCCCCGGGCTCCACGGGTCTTCCCCTTTTGGGTGAAGTTGCGGGCCAATTTTCTGAGCCGTCTATTCCTCTGTCCCTTCATGTCCTTCATGAACTTCATGGTGAATCTGACCATTTCTTGGGTTTGAACTGCGGGATTTAGGATGAATCCCGCCGCGCTGTTTCTCGCGTCGCCGTTCAGCGACAACGCCATTCTCCAGCATAGAATTCCGGATCGGCGAAACCACTCTACGCCGTCAGTCACAGGATGACGGATCGTTACTCATGAGCATTCACTTCCTTCACACCGGAGGGGGCTTGCGCTCGTCCGGAGGCCCCTTCACTTCATGCTTGGGACCACAATGCCGCGCATGATGATCTTCTGACAAAAGAGGAAAACAAGCAGTGTCGGAATGCTGGCGACCACGAGGGAGGCCATGCCAATGGAAGGATTTCCAAGGGTGGTTTGCTCTTGTTGGAATTGGAAAAGCCACACCATGACGGTCCAGATCTCCTGCCTCTGACAGACAAGAAACGCCCACATGAATCCCGTGTAGGCCGCAGTAAATGCCCCCAAAGCCGTCACAGCCAGAATCGGAGCGCTCAACGGCATCGTGATTTGAAAAAACTTCCTCAACTCGCCGGCCCCATCGATTTCGGCCGCTTCATAAAGCTCCTTGGGCAACGACTCAAAAAAACCCTTCAGGAGAAATATCGAAAACCCATTGGCCGCAGTCGGCAGAACCAGAGCACCGAAGGTGTTTAAAAGCCCGAGGTCCCGAAGAAGAAGGAAGCTCGGGATCATCGCCACTTCGGAGGGAAACGCGCTCGTCGCCAGACAGAACAGGATCACCGAGGGCGTGAAGGCCAAGCGGAATCTCGCAAGAGCGTAGGCGGCCAGTGGGTTAATGGTAAGAGCCGTAAAAACACTAAGGACAACCAGAACAACCGTGTTCCACGCGGCCGTGCCCTTGGTAAAAAGGTAGTCCACCACTTGGCGATAGTTGCCCGTCAACAAATGCCACCACGCCACACCGGCCTGCTCACGGAAGATCGCATAATCGAACTCCGCCACAGGCAGTTCCTCCCATTCGTTGGAACTCTCCAAAAACCGGGCAAATGCCATCTCCGGAACCCGACCCTGCCAATGCGAAGGAACGCCCTGCTCAAAAAATGCCTCGCGTAAGTTCGGTTGAAGAAACGGAACTTCATTCAGACTTGGATAGGACGTCCCAAGTTTTTTGTTCAGTCGGTCAAGCGACCACTGCGACTCGAGCCACCCAATCCAAAGAGCCCGACCAGTCACCAACAAGCGGTCCTCCGGCGGCAGGGTCCTTCGAAACTCCCGAATCCGCCGATAGGCCCCTGTGTCGGGAGGCGACCAATGGACTTGAAAAAGCGAATTGTTGGCCGGAAGATAAAGCATGAGCTCGCGCAGCCTCTCCGACCGAGGAATCGCATCCTTCAACCGCTCCACCACGGTCGCCTCATAGTCCCGCCCCACGCGCAACAGGTGATGAGCACCAAACGAGGAGGGATCCAGGGTCATCAAAAACTCCCGGTACTTCACCAAACGCTCCCGATCCATCCGCCCCAACCCCGCCCGACCCACAAAACCCTCCGGGTCGGCGGCGAGGTCATCCCAGAATGTCAGCCGGGAATCGGGATAGGCCGCCCGGAAGGCCGCCCAGTCGGACCGACTATAGCGGTCGGCAAGAAACCCGACAAACCGGGCGTCGGTTCCACGAAACGCCAATGGAACGAGGTCGAAACGGTCATAATCGATCCGCGTCGAAACGCTCGAGCTCAGCATCAAGGCAAACGGATATACAATCGAAAGTGCGCCGAACCCGAGCACCACATAGATCGCCGCGATGAGGATGCGGATCGACAGTTTGCGCCGTCCGACTTGGGCAATGATGGGCATCGTCCGGTCAGGCTCCCGCCCGCCTCCAATCCATCTTCTCCAATACCCGCAGTTGCAGGACGACAAATCCGATCAGCGTTGCGGCCAGCACCCAGGCCTGCGCCGTCGCCACACCGAAGCGGAGATACAAAAACGCGTTCTGCCAGATTTCCAAGGCGAGGACATGCGTGGAAAAGTTGGGACCTCCCCCCGTCATCACAAAGATGTTTCCCATCCCGTGAAAGGTTCCGATAAACGCCCCAATAAAGTTAATCAGCAACAGCGGAAACAATGCTGGCACCGTAATCTTCAAAAACTTCCCCCAGGGCCCGCAGCCGTCGAGATCCGCCGCCTCATACATTTCGTCCGAAATGCTTTTGAGCGCGGCCAAATAAATCAGCGACCCCGGGCCTGCCGAGGCCCAGATGGTTGGAACGATCACAGCAATCATTGCCCACCGCGAATCTTGCAGCCATGCGACTGGCCAGTCGGCTTTCCATGCCGACGGAGCCATCGCATTCCACGCCTGGAAGACGGGCTCGAGAAACTGATTAAGCAACCCGTGCTCGGTTGGCTCGTAAAGCCGCATCCAGAGCAAGGTCACCACAAGGCCTGCAATCACCGCCGGCAGGTAAAAAATGGTGCGGAACCAGGCAGTACCGACGGGCAACTCGCTGACCAAGACCGCAAGGAGGAACGGGGCAACGAAACCGAGCGCCATGTTGATCGCGACAAAGATCAAGGTATTCCATGCGGCCAGCCAGAACCGCGACGCAAAAAGCCCTTCGGAAAAATTCATCAAACCGACAAATGCCGATTCGCCCACCAGTCGATAGTCTTGAAAAGCCATCACCAACCCCCGGCCGATCGGATAGTAACTAAAGACAGCAAGCAGGACCAACGCCGGGAACAGAAGGGCCGCCGAGATGACCACCGGACGAAACTTGCCTCTTCCGGGCACTCTGGATCGTTGCCCGGCCGATTCGCGCGCCTGCTTCATCTGGGACCGGATCACGGCGGCCCCGCCGACCCCCAAGGCAATCACCGTAAACCCAAAAGCCACCCAGGAAAGCTGGCGGCGCCGGGATTTCTCCTCCGGGGCGAGACGGCCAAAAACCTTCTCGTTCGCGGTTGCAGCGACAGCGGAAAGAGCGCCGCCGTAATCAAAATGCCTGTCGTTCATCAGCGGCTGAACCACCGCCTTCTCCAGCTCCTGTTCGATCGGTTCCCATCCGTTGACGAAGGGTAAAACATAAGGACCGGAGAAAATGAAATCCTGAGCCTTAAGCCACTGATCGGGAAGAAGAGACCTCAATTCATCCAATCCGCTGCGCCGCAACTCCCACGTCGAAAGAATCCGTCCCAGCCCGTTCTCAATATAAACTTGGTTTGCAATCCGTGCAGCATCCGGGCCGCTGCGATACTTCACCCACTCCCATCCAGCTGCAAACCTCGCCGGTTCCGTGATCAGACTTCGGTTCAAAGCCAGGGTCATGGGCAAAAGAGGCAACGGGGAAGGGTCCCCGACTTTCAAGGGCGGGAAAGGGGCAATCCCAAGGCCGGGTTGTTGCAGGATGGGATTCTGCGACCCGAGTGTCACCCCGGCCATGGCCACCCGGCCGCGACGGAGCAGGGTGATGCGATCACGGTCGTCCTGGCTCAGCGCTGGTCGCAGCACGCCGCGGAAGACTCCAGGAGTCACCGCCGCCTCCTCCTCGGTCAAATCCCGAATCTGTCCGGTGGTTGGATCCCTGACCCACGGTGCCCATCGGAACTTCCACATCCACGCCAGTGCTTCCCTGCCCGAATCGGAATGGAAAGCAGCCCGAGGGTGTGGGAGCAATCCAGGTCCACCGGCCGCCTCCCGACCCAAGGGCAGAACCTCCCGGACATGGCCCCCGGTGTCCACCCACTCGGTCTCAATCGCGACCGCGCCGAGAGCATTAAAGAAGCCCAACAGGAAGTCCTGCATGTCCTCGACGCCCATGGCATATCGCGCGTTGCTCGCCCCGTCCGATCCGACCGCTGCCGGATCTGTCAACTTCTGACATGCCCTCCAAAGTTCTTCCAGAGTCTCCGGGGGGCGGTCGGGATCCAACCCGGCCTGCTCAAAAAGATCCCGGCGAAAAATCATCGCGCCGCCGAAACATCCGGTCGGTACGGCGACGATTTCCCCGCGGAACTTGACTGCCTCCCGGAAGCCTGGCGAAACCGTGGGCCAATGATCCCAAGAGGGCGGTCCGAGAACCTGAGAGTTCAGCGGCGCGAGCAACCCCTGTTCAGCATAAAATTGCACCTGCTGGAAAAACAGCGGCTGCACATCCGCTGCCACGCCTGCGGCAAATGCGAGCAAGTCCGCCTGCATCCACATCTCCCCCGGCAACTTCAATCCGGACCACGGGCGCAACACCACAGCGGGATACCGCAAAGCAAACTCTTCGAGCACGGCAGCTTGAGCCTTCCCAGCCACATCATCCCCGACCGCCTCGGAAAAGTACTTGATACTAATCTCCACCGGCTCCTCTGCCGCCGCTGGGACCGCAACCGTCCAGAACAGAACAACTGCGGAGAGCACGTGTATCATCGGCCGGATGATCACAAACCAGTCGCAGCGTGGCGATGATTCCTCCAGCACCTGACCGGAACCGGCCATCAATCCAGGCTCGAGTTCAGATTCCAAATTTCTGACACCCTGACCTCGCGGGCTTCGGCCGCCGCCAACTGTGCGGCAAAAACAGGAACCACCGCGCGAATGGCATCCTCGAGGTTGGGATCCGGCCGCCCTCCGTGCCGGATCGCTTGCGCCCAGCTCGATAGATTAGCGAACCGGTCCTCGGGGTTTCCTTGGGGAACAGGGATTTCCACGCGCTCTTCGCGCTCATTCCTCAACCGGGGCTGGAACCAGATGCGACGGTCCTGCGTGTCCACATACAAATTCCCTTTAGTACCAAAAATGCGGAACTCATGCACATAGGCTGTCACGTGATAGCAGTTGAGCGTCCCCAGCAACCCGTTCTGCATCCGCAGGAGAACATTGGCGACGTCGGAGGTTTCCGTTGCCGGATGCACATCGTCCCGCATCATTGCCGTCAATCCCTCCACCGGTCCAAACAACTCCTGAAGCATATGCAATGCGTGAACTCCGCACTGCATCAACATCCCCCCCGGATTCTTTCCCGGGATTCCCCGCCAGTCCCCCGGACGGATTTCCAACCCACCGGAATGTGAGCTGTTCTGCTCGAATGCGGCCACTTTCCCCAACTTGCCCTTCTCAATCCACTCGCGCGCCACCCCTATCAAGGCATAGTGCAAAATATTGGTGTGACCGGAGCCAAAAATACATCCCGTTTCCCCTGCTACCTGGTGGATCTCAAGTGCCTCCTCCACCGTGCTGCACAGCGGCTTTTCCACAAAAACATGCAATCCCCGCCGCATCGCCGCGATGGCAAACGCTGCATGCGAGTCCACCCCCGTGCTGATGACCACAGCCTCCAAACCCGGCACGTCCAACATCGCCTCGAAGCTCAACGCAGCTCCGGCCTCCTCCATCTCGCAAACCTCTCGCAACTTTTCCTCGTTCCGATCACAGCAAACCACCAAGTCGAACATGCCCGAGGCCCGCATCGTCTCCCGCCGATACTCCCCAAAACCATTCACCCCGATCATCCCCACCCGAATCGGTGCCGGACCATCCTCACAACGGGAATGCGTTTTTTCTTGGTTTCTCGCAGAACTTTTCATATCCAACCTATCCGCTATGTTATCGGTCACATTTTGTCAACTTGAAGTATGAGGAAATTTAGGGCGAATCTCCGAAGGTGGCAGGAATACATGGGAGAGAGGACATGAACGCCGATGAAGCCGCCGCGTGAATTCCTCAGTTTGGGCAGGATAGGCGGACAACCGACGATTCTCCGGGATGGTCGACCGGTGGTCGAGGGCGGGTATTGCAGCTGTGGGGCGATGTGGCCGGACCGTTGGAGGGCAGACCACGAGGCATTTTTGGAAAGCGGCTGGAAAGTCTTCTGGTTATCGGACACCGGAGGAGTCTTGGGGGACTGGGCTCATACGGAGGTGTGGAATACGGTGGCGGGCATCCCCGGGGGGTTACTTCCGGAAGGCCACTGGGGACTCGATGCGCAGGCGGAGTGGATCCTGGCACGTCAACCGGAAGCCAGATTTTGGGTGAGAATGAATGATTTGATCCCGCGGGTTTGGACAGACTCGCACGCGGATCAGCTGCAAACAGACGCGATGGGTACGAAGAGACAGGCTGCGTCGCTGGCATCCCTTGAGGCACTGACTCTGCAAGCTGTGTACGTGCATCGACTCGGTGAATTCTGCGATCGGATGAATTGGTCGGACCGCATCCTTGGCCTGGTGCTTTTTCCGATAGCTGAGGGTCAGACCCAGTTGGCGTGCGAAGGGTGGTTGTTCGATCAGGCACCGGTGATGCAAGAGGCGTTCCGGGCGCACCTGTCCTCGATCTATCGCACGGATTCCGAGCTTCGGAGGGCATGGAGCAATGATCACGTCTCCCTCGGGGATGCGGGAGTTCCGGATGAAAATTCGTTCTTTGGCAAAGACCGCCTACCGTTTTGGCCGCCCGCTCATAAGGTTCAGCGAGCGCGCGACTACTTCGACCTGCAAAGGCGACTTTTCCACCGATATCTCCGTGTGTTGTGCGGGGCTCTTCGTGAAACCGCCGGCCCGGGGCGACTGACCGGCATCGATGCATTCAAAGGCACCATGGCAGGTTGGCTTTGCGGGCCGACTTTTTCCGGCCGGGGCTGGTTGCCATCGCACGGCGACGGGATGTTGTCGTCCGGAGCGGGATCGATGGCCGAGCAACTCGATGCCTGCGATGTGGACATGGTGGTCACCCCGCATGACTATCGCCGTCGCTGGGCGGGTGCGGGGTTTTCGCCCGAGGGAATCGGCGACTCCGTGGTCCTTCGGGGGAAGATCATGCTCATCGAAGAAGACCAGCGGACGGAGTTCAGTTCCGAAGCGGGCCTTTTTGGATCACCAAGAGCGGATGAATGCGAGGCCATTTTCCATCGCAACTTTTTCGCCTCCCTCGCCCGAGGGCATCAGAACTATCCGATGGATGTTTGCGGGGGCTATTTCCGGGACGACAGCATCCAGGGAATCCTCCGGCAACGCGCCGCGCTGGAGGAGAAACTTAGGAACTTCGACCGCAGCCCCGTGGCATCCGTGGTTCAGTTGGTCGACCCGGACGCCGGACAATGGACAAATTTCTCTTCGGAGTACGGCGACCTCGCGATCATTCGCCAGCGCATCTGGGGACTCGACCATTGCGGTGTGCCGACGAAGTGCCATTTGATCGAGGATATTGGGCGGGAAGATTTCCCTGCCTGCCACCGCCTTTTCCTGCTGCCGAATCTTTTTTTTATGAATGAAGATCGCGCTGCCCACCTGCGAAAAGCACTTTTTCGAGATGGTAACGTCCTCGTTTTCGGGCCCGGAACGGCGATGACGGACGGCGGAACCCCTTCACCCCGCGGCGCCGCCGATCTGCTCGGGATTCCTTTCGAGCTGTGCGAGATCGAATACCCCCGTTTTGTCACCATCGACCAATTCACCCACCCTCTCACCCGGGGAGCCTCCGCAGCAGAGACCTACGGGGACACCTTGCGCTACGGGCCCGTTCTGCTCCCTCGCGACCTTTCGGAGAACCATGGCCGCAGCGGTGCGGCGGCCAATCTCGCCATTCCAGAGAATCCGCAGCCTTCGACCTTTGCCAGACTGGGCTCCATCGCGCTCGACTCCGGCAAGCGACGTCCCGGCCTCGTGGTCGCGGAGTTCGGCCTAGGGGCAACCGGGAACGGGCGCTCCGGTCAGCGAGGCGTTGGCGATTACGCCGTGGTTTTCACGACGGCACTCCCGTTGCCTGTCCGCCTTTTGCGTGAATTGGCCCGTTGGAGCGGCACGCATGTCTGGAATGAGACCGACGACTTTACGACAGCGTGCCGGTCGCTGGTGGCGGTTCATGCCCTCAGGCCAGGACCGCGAGTCATCTCACTCTCTGGCCCCCACCGGATCAGCGATCCCGACTCCGGAGCCATCATCTCGGAAGCTTCGGACCGCATTGTCTTCCATGTCGACGCTCCGTGTACAAAAGCTTTTCATATCCAACCTGTCCAATGAAGGCTCCCCTGACTGTCGCGGTTGCCCAGTGCCTTTGCAATCCGGGCGATATTTCTAGCAACCTCGCCCGCATGGAACCGATGGTGAAGCGCGCTGCTGGGGAAGGCGCGGGATTGGTACTTTTCTCGGAAATGGGGGTCACGGGGTATCTTGTGGGAGTCCCGGCGGTTACGAAGAACGATTCCACTTGGAAGTCCTTGGAGGAAATGGCCGGCGATCATCGAATCGCCATTGCGGCGGGTTTCTTGGAAGCCGACGCGGGAGACCGTTACATCAGCCATGCCACGTTCCTTCCCGACGGGAACGTCGCACTCCAACGCAAAGCAAGGGCGGCACGGGTTGAAACGGCCATACCGGGATTCCGCACCGGCCACGAATCGCGCAGTGTGGTGACGATCGGCGGTTGGCGGATCGCCACCGTTATCTGCGCCGAGTTCGGCATCGCCGGGATCCGCGATTCTCTCCGCATCCTGGGCATTGACCTCGTTCTCGCGCCAACGGCGGGTGGTGGAAGGCGTGAGATCGGGTTTTCCCGTGATTCCCTAAACGATCCGGCCACCTTTGATCGATATCTGGCGGCAGCAGAATCGGTGTGCTTTCCCCGCGCAGCCATTGCGGACTGTCGGCGACACCAAACCGCCCTCGCCACCTGCAACCACCTGGCCGATAACGGCATCGATTATTTCCATCCCGGTCATTCCATGGTCATCGATGCCGACGGAAGGCTTGCCGCGCTCATCCCAGGCTGTTTTGTCTTCGAACACATCCAGCCAACCGCCCTCGTAGCAGCAACGCTGGTATAGTTCGGCCAGCGGGCTGTAGGTATTATCCTAAATCCCGCAGTTCAAACCCAAGAAATGGTCAGATTCCCCATGAAGTTCATGAAGGACATGAAGGGACAGAGGAATAGACGGCTCAGAAAATTGGCCCGCAACTTCACCCAAAAGGGGAAGACCCGGGGAGCCCGGGAACATGCCTCATTCATTCCTCTTCATGATCTTCAAGTGCTTCATGGTAATTCAAGCTGCGGTTTATCGGGTGATGCCTCAGGTCGTCTGGGAGGGCTCGAACATGGCTTGCTGCGGATGTCCAAGGAATGAGCAGATCCGTTGCCAAAAGCGACGCCGCGTCCACTCGGGCACCGGGTCGGAGGCAGGGATCGCAAGTGCGACTGAAAGGAAGGGAGTACCCCGCCTCTCTCAAAGGCAAAGCCTGCGCGTTGCCTCAAGTCAAAATG
>Ga0247834_1005037_pt1 | contig 16010 bp, 22 predicted proteins | sample LaCruzMarch2015__8_FD_187118 | JGI IMG/M metagenome (GOLD analysis project Ga0247834, IMG submission 187118) | Freshwater microbial communities from meromictic Lake La Cruz, Castile-La Mancha, Spain - LaCruzMarch2015_12m | ecosystem: Environmental > Aquatic > Freshwater > Lake | place: Spain...
CCTTAAGCCTTATTAAGGATTTCTGCCGAGGCTTAAAGAGTTAATCATATGATTAACTCTTTAAGCCTCGGCAGAAATCCTTAATAAGGCTTAAGGGGGGTACAGGGCTCTGGATTTTAATGACGTGAAAAGATGAGTCCACAACTTTTTCATGACACTAAACAGCTCATGCGCGCGCAGGCGCGCGTGCGCGCCGGGTCGCGCCAGAGCTCTGTACCCCCCTTGCCCTTCTCCTCACAGCTCATAGAAGTCCCCCCGCGTCTCCCAGCGATGACGTGTAACAGGTCATGACTTTTACGGCTCGCAAGCTCGCCGGGAGTCCCCTAAGGCTCCCCCCTTGCCTATATAAATCATGACGCGTTTTTACATAAAATCTTAAGCCCCGTGACATGTTATGACGGAAACACCACACAGGGCTCACACACGCCTCCTAAGCCCGCATAGGAATCTCCATAGTATCATATTCCTCTTGTACTTTTCGCGCATGCTCCACAGCATCCGCATAGGTACTGAACACCCTCTGACATATTTTTATATTGTTACGCGTAGCTATTACCCTATAGGGGGACATAAAGGGCCCTTCACGCTTCCGAATCTTGATAGATTCTGAGTCAACCCAAGGCATTTAAGTAGTTTTTAAAGTATCGCTTTATACTAGAGGATGCCCTTTGAATTACCAGCCGATCTCCCGGCAGATAAAACATTTACCCCCGGCACATGGAAGGTGTACAAGAGCCGTCTCAATTCCCTGGTAAAAGAAAATGATTCTTGGAACACAGTACCAGCACTAAAGAAGAATGCCAAGGCCATTTGCCAATATGTAGATACAGTGGCAGATGATTCTGAGCGCGGAAGAACTAAGAAGCGTGGAGTAGTACAAGCCATCTTTGGTGTACTAGATGAAGCATACAGGAAGAAGAAGAATCCCTATTTTAGATACTGGCAGAAGATTGTACCACTCAAAACATCTGAGGGGGAAGACTGGAAGCTACGGAAAAATTACACGCAAGAATAATCCGGCGCATTAGTAGATGCAAACCGCGATAAAGTTAGACATTGAGAAAATCTCTTATGAGTTGCGCTGTATGACTATAAGGTCAGAAGATTTGGAAAAAGAACTTAAAATGACAAAAGAACACATTAACAAGTTCGGCTTGACTAATGAGAATGTATATAGCATGAATAAGTCAGAAATGAGAATAGAGAGGCATAATCTTGATATGAAAGAGAAGCGCATGGAATTGGCTTTCTTGTACAAGAAGACTGTGGTCTAAATATTTTTTAATCTAATCTCGGCAAACCCCGTCCGCTTCCTATAAAACTTCTTAGCGTATTCTGGGAAATCTTGGACTATCCTATCAGCCCCCGCATCATGTAACTCCCGAGAAGCTTCTAAACTGTCGCCTCTCAGATACTTGCTGACGGGTGCCACGTCATTGATTCTGACCACTACCCCATCCCTCCTGAAGTACGCACACGACCGATAGATGTCTTCCTTATGTGAGATGACATCTGCCGGTATCTCGGACAGACCACGTTTAATAAACCCGTACAGATTACCTATAATAAACTTGAGGCCGTAAGATACTTCTCGGTTGAAAAAGAATGGATTGGCCACGGGGTATATACCCCACAGCCGTGCTCCCCTATCGGCACAATGTCTAAATCCCTTGTGTATAATAGGTCTTATATCCATTAACTGCTTCTTCTCCCATGATATAAAATGCTCTATATCATCATCCATCATGACTACATGTGTACCCTCAGGATAGTAGTCATAGATAAACTGCTTCTGCTGTATGAGACCACGCACACCTACTACAAGAGCTAGCCTACCGTCTCTAATAGGTGGGAGCTTCCTGTACTGCTCCTCTTCCTCAGCCACACAGAAGACGGTGGATTTATCTAAGAGATCAGATGCTACAAGTATCTTATAGGTTCTGTTCATAAATAGCCCTGGTCGTCTATAAGATGGAATTGCTACCTGCATCTACTTGGCCGAGGATTTTTCTTGTTTTATTAGCTTGTCTTCCTCACACCATACACACACATCACCCACTTTAGCCTCATCATTAAGAAACACAGCTCCGCACGCAGGACAGACAACAGTCAGCATCTTCTAGTATATACCGGGAGTAAATGTAAACAATATTTAAACCTTCTTTAGATGAGCGAAGAAAATCTTACCCAGTGGTCATCCGGGCTAGAGATGGTGTTAAAGAATGAGGCAGAAACATCCGAGAGTCTCTTCTGGCTACATAACCGTAGCTCATCCGTCGCGTCCAGAAACAATGACATGCTAAACATTCCCTCTATCATCCTCCAGTCCGTTACAGGCTTCCTATCTGCCACATCTGGTCTTGTACCACCTCTAGCCCTCGGTGCCATATCTATCCTCACTAGTATCATGAGCACTGTCCTGGCCTACTACAAATTCTCAGCACATGCGGAAGGTCATAGAGTATGTGCCCAGCTATACCTCAAGATATACAAGCAATTAGAAGTAGAGCTAGCCTTGCCCATATCACAACGCACTGACCCTCTTACACTTCTCCAGGATGTACGAGATAAACTGTCCAGGGTCTCCGAGGTAGCTCCTGACATCCCGGATGGAGTCATCCGAGAGTTCCGAGTAAAGTTCAAAGATTCATCTGCCAAGCGTCCTATCATTGCCAATGGGCTAGATGAGATATTTGTTTACCGAGATAAAGATAGGGTTGAGTCGCCCATTCGCGTCACTTTAAAACCTATAGATACTGTAAAGTAAAATGCCCTATGACGCAGAGCAAAGACGCAAGAGGTATCTGGAGAAGCGAGAGGAGCTGATAGAATACCAGAAGCAGTACTACCGCGAGAACAAGGAGAGGTGTCAAGAGATCAATACAGAATGGTATAGGAAATTTAGGGAAGAACACCGTGAAGAGTTCAGAGCAAGAATGAGGGCATATTATAGAAAGGCGCACCCTAAGAGACCTACACCTATAAGATACTCTAAAGCCACTAGAGCTGAGCAAAAGGAGATACGTGATGCTCCTGTCTTGGTTCCGACAACAGGGCTTACCTTAGCACTGGTGTCTAGAAATAAAGAAATAAAGCCAAAGTTCATCTACGCCGACGCACCCTTTTCGATGACACTGGAGTGAAATGTGACACCCACTTTTTTACACATCTCTTTCACGTCATCATCCACCATAAGATACTTCGGGTCAGGTCGTGAAACTTTACAGTAAGACCCACCCCTCACATTAGCCTCCCCATACTTCTCCATGTACTGCCGGGTGATTTCGTTCTCTCGCCGGAGTGTCGCATCCTCTGAGAAGACCTCTAGGATCCGGAGAGGTTTGTGGACAGTTGTCCACCCTGCGCCTTGCCCTGCGAGATGCTGGGCGTACCTCATATTGATGTTGTGAGTTATCCCGACATAGTAACAGCCATCCTCTAGCTCTAGGGTGTATATCATGGGGCAGACAGTTATAGGCTGCATTATCTGGTAGTTCGTAAGATAAAAAAATCTTATGAACTACTAACCTGTGTAAAAGGGGTTGTGTGTGTTTATGGGTCGCATGATGCGCAGAACCAAGAACTCACACCCCTTACAGTGTGGCAAATGGTCGCCACCTTGTCGCAGAATTCACACTCTTGAGGGGTAGGCTTCACGAGTGTCTTTTTCAAAAGTTTAGTGGCCTTCTTGTGCTCTGCTAGCTTATTCTTGAGGTCTTCCTTTGCCCTCTTAATCTCTGCCTTTGCGTGTAGTTTCTGGACTTCCAGAAGTGCCTTTGCCTTGTACTCCTCCGTGCAGTACTCAGCATATCTCTCAGACATTGTCTGGTAGAACATATCAGGGTATGCCACAGATGCTAGGACGAGACACCTCTTGCGCATGTAGGCAGTTCTAAACACACCACAACCTGTCACATCTGTGGGATTCATAATGTTACAGATTAGACCAGTGATAGCACCATCTTTAGCTTGTTGCGTGGGGTAGTTAGTATTTAGAAAAAGAGGTACAGTATGAGACCAAAGGCCAGCGTAGGCAGCGCAGTAGGACTCCAGGAGCGTGCGCGCGGTTGCTTCCATTTCTAAAAGTAATATACATTTTCTTTTTAGGCCGGGGAAACTTTTGTAGGGTTTTTTTCACGCCGGGGTGTTCAGGGATTTTATAATATCCTGGACGATTGCTTCGGACCGGGGAGTATTGGGGATGTCATCAATTACTATAGTCTTAGTACTGCCGCAAAACTTGGCGATGGCTTCCTCTGACCAGTCATCATCATCTTCCTCTTGCTCCTTGTTAGATACTTGTTCCAAAGCTAGAGCTAGTCTCCTCTTGTTTTCCTCATCAAGAGCCTTAGTAGATGCTCGGCTTGCCTTGTACTTCTCCTCTTGTTCTTCCTTTCTCCTTTGCTTCTCTGCTTCCTCTCGGCGTTCCCTCATAACTACCCGTTGCTGTTCTTCTTTCCTTAGTGCTTGTAGTTCTAACTCTTCAGGACATACATAGGGAACATTGGGCATCTGTAAAAGGGTTGGTGTGGATTTCTCCATGCGGTTTCTAGGTAAAGATGGGATAGGAGATAGTTCTGCCAAGTACCAGTCAGGCTCACCCATACGACCCATTTGCATGCCTTTTATAATTGTTTCCATTTCTTGTAGTAGTTTCTCTTCTTGGTTTTGTATGGTGATCTCTGGCGCAGATTTACATTCCGCTATTATCTCCAATTCACTTTTTACATTCTCCCCCCTTAGTTCTAGCTGTCTTTTCTTTGTGTCAAACACCCTCTGTGCTTTTTGTTTCATTTCATCTTTTAGCCTGCTTAGATATAGCACATATTGCTGGTATTTGTTCTCTGCTTCTTGTATTGCTTTCTCTTTCCTTTGTTCTGCTTCAAACATAAGAGTGTTGGTGTAACTATCAGCATGGTCTTCCGCATTCATTTTTTCTAGTTCTAGCGCATCAATCTTAGAGAGTACATTACCCACAGTCTTCTCTAGCTTTTTCTCTTTCATCATCTTCTTGGGAGCATTACCATCTTTTATAATTTGCTTCTTTGTTTGTAGTTGGTTATACTGTGTCATTAGCTCTTGTATTTCTGAGAACTTCGTGGTGTCAAATGCTTTATGGTTGTCTAGCTTGGCACGCTGGTGGGTAGAAATGCGAGGGGACATTTTGTTTTCTAAAAGGGGTGTAGGTTTTTATTTAGGCCTCAAAAATATTTTTTCTAGGGGGGGGGACTACCCCCCACCCCCTAAACTTTTTTTTTCGTTTTTATAAACCACCCCCCCTGAGGTTTCTGCCGGGGACTTTTCTGCCGGAGGATTTTCTAACCCCATTTTTATTTCTAAATATCCCTTATCCACCTTAACAACTATAGACTCTGGAATAATCTTCTCCCATAATGGTATCTTGTACACAACATCTCTTTTACACAGACTAACAAGTATCTCACGAGGTTGGAAAATCTTTCTAAACATTTCTAATGTGTAGAAGGATATTCTCTTTAACACTTATCTGATCATTACCTGTACCCACTTATGACCTGCCTGCCTTCTTTGTGCTGCTAACTCTTTCTGGCGTTCCATAGCCGCAACATCAAGAACATTAGGAGCAAGAGGTTTTTTGAGAGACATCGCACTTGTTCCAAGGTATGAGCGTCTGTTCTCTCCAAAATTAACTTTGTCTAGTTCTCGGAGCGGTTTATAGTTACCGGGTAGGGGTATGAGTTCTCTGGCAGGTCTTAGCTGTGGGGGTCGTTCGTCTAAAGGCTGAGGGTCTTCAGACATCTACAGCTAGTAATCTTTTTTTATGATATTCTTCATGAACTTTGCCTGACTGCGAAGACTGGGATCAAAGTCGTCGGGATGCTCATTTATCTTTTCCATAAGTGCTTTGGTCTTGTAGGGTGCTTTTCTTGCTTTCTTCGGGGCTTTTAGATTTTGAGATGAATTTGCCCTGGGTGCACCAGCGAATAGGCCTTTGTTGTTGAGTGCTCTCAGTTCGGCTAGTAGTATCAAAGGCGAACCCATCTAATTACTAATATTATATTTTTCTGCTATATGTTTATCCACCCCTCTAAAAGTTGGCTTTCGTTTCATTACGAAACTGTAGACACGACCCATAGCCCACTGCTCTGCGGATTTTACAGATGGCCGGACAGACGCAGGATTTGTTTTATATGCTCCTACCCCCTTGTTGTACACCTCCTGTAGCGCTGCTTTGGGCATCCCTGATAGCTTGGATATTTCTTCCATCGATAGACCCTCTGACGGACTTATACCATGCTTTGCTTTGAAAAGGACAGAGTTAGGGACGGACATACTACTGATAGAGGGCTTTTCTTATTGCCGAAAAAGAAAAAGGAGCACGCCCCTCTACTGCTTTAATATCGGGGACATGCGTCTTCACCTTTTCCACAGTCTTGGAAGGGCGCGCAGGTCTAGGAGCAGGTGCGAGAGGCTTGTCCTTCTCGCCGAGCTCCTTCTTGATGGCATCCTTCTGGCCGGGAAAAGGCATCTCCACGGTTTGTTTCATCACCTCGCTCGAGCGCATGGCTTCGTTGTCCTTGTAGTCTGTGGGTACGCCAGCGGAAGATATGCCCTTCTTGGGGGCTGCCTCGGGGACAGCCTCGGGATCCTTGACTATGTCCTTCTTGGATGCGACCTTCTTGCCCTCGCCAGGAAGATTCGGTACATCAATAGGGGTGGACTTGCTGACACCAGGGTCCACAGGCTTGGCTGCCACATCATTGACGGCGGCCGGGGGTGCGGCATCAATAGGAGCTACCTTGGAGTTGTCGGCGGGCGCGGCGGTGTTGGCCATGTCTTTCTTGCTTGCGCGCTTCTTGCGGGGCTTGGGATCGGGTAGACCCTTGGCCTTTGCTTCCTCACGCGCTGCCTTCACTTTCGCGCGTCCCTCCTTCAACCGCTGCATCAGCTTGGACTTCTGCTCGTCGTTCATCGGAGCCATTTTCTATATTCAGAGATGATATTTTATTTAGCCATTGTTTTTTAGACATTCCTGGCGTTGGGGGAGTTGAGGGAAACACAGATGCCGAACGCTTCACAACAACCTCCTTTGACACATACTTAGAAAGACTCTGCCAATCTCTCTTTGACACCTTGCGCTCATTGACGACTTGAGGCCTTTCTAGAAACGGTTGGAGGCTGGTGAGTTGCTTAGGTACAGGTAGGACATTATCCTCTGCGAACACACGGCCGGACTGCCTCATGAGTTTAAGAATATCCTGGTGTTCCTGTGAGCCAGGGACAACGGGATGTCTAGGTGAGATGATCGCTTTGGCATCTAGAAAGTTCATTCTACTAAGTCTTGATAATATAGAACATATTCAATACATGAGGATGTGTAGGGTAAGGTGCGGGGCTAAACGCGCTGTTGAGTTGTGTCGCATTTGTCTGGACTGATGTCTCGGTGCCTGTTCTACTGGCAGCCCCAACAAGAAAACTCGCACCAGATAAAGCAGTAGAATTTATCTCTGGTTTTCCTAAGTGTTGGTGAGCAGGAATATTTGTAGCGTCTAATTGTTGAAATAGATTACGTGTCGGAGCTTCTAAAAGTGTTGGTGGATTGCCCTGATAATTGTCGTTGAATGTGCCAGGAACCCAATACTTTACAGGGCTTGCACCATTGTCTCTATAGACACCAGATGATGTTAGCACAGTAATAGATGGAAGATTAGGCACTGGGGAGTTATCGTCTGCGATTACCTCTACAAGATTTGGATTACCAGTAGTTCCTATGTCTAAGATTCTAAATATTCTATAGCCTATCCCAGCAGGGGCACCTGGCACAGAACCAGGAGGAAAATATGTTCCTATGTTGATAGTGCCAGATGTAAGAATGCCATTGCCTGCAAGAGACCAGTAACTATTAGATGAGACTGGAGCAGGAAATCCTACGACTGGATAGGGGTATGTTACCGCGCTTACTTGGCATTGATATGTTGGCGTAGGAGCTCCTTGAGGCATAGCGAATGTTAAGTCTGGTAAATTGAATAAAGTTGGATCAATTGGGGTTCCAGTAAGTTTTCCGTTGTAATAACTATTGCCTATCACAGCGAAGAGAGCCGCATATGTTGCCTTAAGAACTAAAGAGCCGTCGCATATAAGCCACCCTGTTGGCAAAGAGCCCACTGTTGTGCCTCCCCATATAATTACGGAACCTGTTGGGGGACTTATAGGAGGTGGGGGCTGAGGAAATGTCGTACCATTGATGCTGGAGACTTGGATTGATTGTGTAGAGACGGCCTTTGTTATTACACTTCCTACAGGTGCGGGAGCTGTTGGGGGGTATGTTTGGATGGAGACTTCGTTGGGAGATGTTACAGGATCAGCACACACCGTCAGTGTAGAAAAGAATTGTGCCGACCCAGCAAGAGAGCCTGAGTTTTGCCCGAAGAAGGTTACGATTTTATTTAACCCTAGAGTGTAGCCGTTTTGTATATTATAGCTTGTAGTCACAGGGTCAATAAAAGTCGTAATACCATTCCCGACTGCTTTTATGTTTCCGGCAGGATTATTTCCAGCAGATAAGGCATCCATGAAGACCAAGCCTTGACGACCGGCACTCCCACCATCCACTAAGAGCGTGTAGATGCTTCCTGTCAGAGAGCTGATTTGGAATAAACCGGCATTACTTGTTGTGATGGTTTGACTGGATAGGAAAATGGTAGATACGGCTGCCGCTCTTACCACGTTAGTGCTTAGAGTGTTCGTATTAAAAATAGGTGCTTGGACGGTGTCAGCGCGAATTAGGCCAGTGCTTATGAAGTTAGTGCTGAGAAACCCAGTCCTGATAGGTTCAAAAGAGTTATTGATGATGCCTCCGTTTGCGATATTGATCCCGCCGTTCACATTGATCGTGGATGTGTTCAGGGTAGAAGGGATGCCTGGAATGGGCTGGGGGAATACTAAGCCATTTATGGATGATACTGAAAGACTCGCTGAGCTGATGGTATTGGTACTGAGGGCGTTCGCAAAGATAGAGGCTGTGCTGATGGTATTGGTGCTGAGGGCGGGGGTATTCATGCCACCATTGAGAGTCGCAAGACCACCCACGAGCAAAGTGCTCCCCAACTGTGTCGGGTCTTGGACTAGAAGATTCCCTGAGCCAACAGTCATGCCTCCATTAATTATAGATATACCTCCAGATACAATCAGAGATCCATTTGTTATAGTCTGGCCTCCATTCACTGTGAGTGTTGATGCGTTAAGAGTGGAAGGGATACCTGCAGGCGGGGGATATGTCGCGCCATTCACGGTAGTTAGATTGATGTTCGTTGTGCTGATGTTGATGGTGCTTATGAAAGATGCCCTGGCTCCACCATTGAGAGTTGTGAGCCCACTGACCGATAATGTGTTGGTAGCAGTCACGGGAGAGTTAAATTGTGCTATTCCTCCACTGACTTGAATCCCACTCTGAGCGAATGTTTGACCGAATACTGTCAAAGCGTTAGTCATCTGGGTATTCCCGCCAGTCACACTCAGACCACCGGCAATGTTCGTATTTCCACTCGCCACGGTCAGACCATTGACTACACTCGCTCCACCAGCCAGACTTGCAAACCCTCCGAGAACAGCGAAACCTCCATTATTTATAGTCTGGCCTCCATTCACTGTGACCGTGGAGAGAGCGATTGTGGAAGGGAGCACAGGGGTTCCACTTGGCGGGGGATATATGACACCATTCACCGAGGACACGAAAAGACTGCCTGTGCTGACCGTGAAGGAGCTGAGAGCATTCGTGATAATAGGAGCAGAGCCTATGTTTGTCAGACCTCCGTTAAAGGTGATTGTTGATGCGTTCAGGGTAGAGGGAATACCTCCACTACCACCAGGAGGATACGGTGCATTATTAATGGTATTCACGTTTATGTTGTTAGTGCTGATGTTGATGGTACTGATATCATTAGCACGTAGTCCACCGTTGAAAGTAGCAAGACCATTCGCGGAAAATGTGTTCGTAGCAATGGTAGGGCCGTTAAATTGAGCATTTCCGCCATTGACTACAAGACCAGCCTGAGCTGCCACTTGGCCGAATACCGTCAAAGAGTTGGTCATCTGGGTAACGCCACCGCCCACAGTCAGACCAGTGTTGAGATTTGTCGGGCCACTCGCCACAGTCAGACCAGAGTTGATGGTCGCTCCTGCGTTCAGAAACGCCCCGCCAGATGTCGTGAGAGTGTTGTTGATAGATGTCGCTCTATTTAACACAACCTGCGTCCCTGACATTGTATTTCCGCCCCAGTTGAAAGTGCCTGTACCGGATTGTGTAAAGTTGCCGTTGATGGTGGCTGTAGAGATGGCGATCGTGGATGTGATACCACTGCCCCCAGGTGGTGGATACGGCGCATTATTCACACTGCTCACGTTAAGACTGCTGATAGCCAGAGCGGGTATGGTGGCGGTCGGCTGGATGACCGGGACCCATTGGCCATACATCTGGATCGATGATACGTTGTTGTTGATGTAGAGGGGGTCGCCCACTGACCGCACACAGTACGTACCGGCGGCCACACCCTGCGTGGTGCTTATCTCCAGACCTGGTGTCGTGAAAGGATTGGGTGAGTCTACAGTCAAGAAGACACTGCTTACACTCGCTCCGATCGTGGAGAACTGGAGCTGGGTGGAGCCGTTGACGGTTTGGAAGATATTGGGATTCACTCCGCCAGATGTGCGACCAGTCACAAGAGCAACAGAGCCAGTCACAAGCGCTGCTCCTCCTATGCCTACTCCGAGAGCCTGGGTTGCAGCACCACCTATGAGACCCTGGATGACATCTCCAAGACCAAGGTCAATATTCGTTGGACTGCCTGTGAGAGAAAGAGTAGATGTGAGCGTGAGTTTTGTATCTACGACTATAGTGCTCACTTGAGCTGGGGTAAAGTTGGGTGCGTTCAGGGTGCTGACGGTCAGAGTAGAAGCAAATATATCCTTTGACACAATCTGAGAAGTTGATATGGAGTTTGTAGAGATAATCCCAGTAGTTACGCTAGCTGATGATAGGAAAGAGGTTAGAGTCAAAGAAGTGCCTGTGGTTGCCGTGGTAGATACAATATTGGTGGCGGTGAGTGTGCTGACAAAGAGAGATGATATATACACAGAGTCCTGAGGTGCCAAGATTAGATTACCGCTCTGACCAGTAATATAGGCGGCCGCGCCCGCATTGCCCGCAGTCGTCTGGTTGCCATAGATTTGGAGACCTTGGACTGCGATGTCGTCATAGGCTGTCCCGGCTGCCTTGGTGGCTGTGATGTACTCGCCGTCTGTTGGCTTGGTCGGCACTCCTAGAGATGTGTTCATGACGAGCGACTCCGAGGGCGCGTTGATGTCTGCTGGCGGTCGCTGGAATATTATGGGCGCATTGTACTCCGTGCCAGATGATATGTTGTGTGTCAGAGTGATGTTTCCATTTGGCACAGAATTGACAGTAAGCGTGGAGGCTAAGATGTTGGCAGGGTTGCCTACCAGGTCATTGAGCCACCACGGAATCTCTGGTGTAATGTAAACACCTGTCGGGACTACGGACATACTACTAGGCTATATATATTCTTCTAATATCTTATCCCGGGCTGATATTGCTTCTTCAAGAGTGTTGTAAGTTTTAAAATAGTTTACGCCATCAAATCTAATATGAAGACGCCAAGTCTCATATTTTGTTTTATGAATATACTTTTCACCGGTGGGTGGTAGTTTCATATTCCTGTTACGAAGATTCACACTGGCTGAACACCATCTCAGATTACATGCACGATTGTCCGATCTATCATGATTGATATGGTCTACTTCCAAACCCGGTATGTCAATCTTTGGCAAGTACAGATGTGCGACCATACGCTGGACTAGTCTGTATTTTGACTTGCCAGATTCATTATATGAGTGTCTAAGATATCCGTTTTCCGATACAATACCCTTTGTAATCCAACCAAGTTTCTTGTGCATAACTAACCCCTCCTCTGACACAGCGTATTTATCGTCGTAGTCAAGCCACATGAGACCCCGAAGATAAATATTAGCGCACTTTCAATTTTACGTTCCGATAATTTGACCTGGGAGCAATCTTGTCATAAACATCAATCCGTTGATGTTGTCCAAGACTATCCATTGATAATTTGATGTTGCCTCTTTGTACCAAAAAATCTTCTGGGTCATCTTCATATTAGTCGGTAGATGTCCTTGGAGATAATCTTTAATATTTCTCTCAATTTCTGAGGAGCTGTTCATGCGTCCGAGGAGCACATAGTTGATATTTGACCTTGCAATCTTATTGACCATGGTGGCAGTCTGCGCGCAAACGATGGATGAGATGCGCGAGTTTCTGTAAATACTCATAAGCCTTTTCATTTCTGGGTCTTCGCGCTTGTCCGGAACATCGTCAATGATCGCGAGAAACTCGTAGTGGTTCTTCGTTCCGTGATTGATAGAATACATATCCTTTAACACCTCCGGGAAATAGAAGTCGGCAGATACACAATGCTTCTTTAACATATCGTAGGCATCACTGTTCAAAGAGTTGGACATAAGGACTGAGATGTGGTGCTGGAAATGCTTCTTGTATAAGTAATTGAGCAGGGTGGTCTTCCCGCTCCGTGTACTCCCGCACATGATGAAGGAGCAACCAAACTTTGGATCCGGAAGTTCCAGGGATGCCAGATTCAGCACCGGGATTTGGATGCCTCCGACATTTTGCATAACACCCTGGGTAATATATTCACCCCGCTGGAACTCCTCCTTCTTCCCTGAATCTTTCACAGTTTCATCATCTGAAGAACTAGAGACGCTCATTCTAATAGACAAATATTATTATTTCTATATAGATAATGCCGTCAAACGAAATCCCTGCGGCGCTCCAAGACTTCATAGCTCATCGCAAGCATATAAAAGATAAGGAGTCGGCTCCTGCTGTCAAGAAGAAGCTGGGCATAACTGACCACAAGGGCAAGGCTGAGCTGGAGCAGGGCATCCAAGGATTGATAGAGAAAAAACCCATCGCAAAAGTTGTGAAGGAGTTTTTCAAAGAGCGTATCAAAGAACTGACGGCAGAGAAGATGAAATGATTATTTGCCCTCCGGAAAGACTCCTGAGCCAAAAGCATCCTTGTTCGTGCGAGTGGCAGAGGAGGCCACAGACGACACAGCACCTCCTTTTACACCCTTGGAAACACCCCGGAAGATTCCGTCCACCACTGGCGGATTCACACGCTTGGGAAGACCAGCCACAATCCCGTCCATTAGATGTCCAGACTTGGACTCGCCCGTAGCCTTGGTCGCTTTGTCGTTGTTGTCCAGATGCTTGGAAGACTTCGGCATTTCTATAATAAGCGTGTATATTTTATTTATTTCCAAAATTAAAATGTTGATACAAAGTATAAAATGCAGAACGATCTGACCGAGTCCGTCCAGGCGTCCATCCGCCCCGGTGAGATGGTTGATGTTATGTATCCCGGAGAGACCAACATTGAGAAGCAGGCCTACCCGGCTGTCGTGAACACCCGTTTCGTGCAGCAGTTCACGAACTTGGGCCAGGGCAGCTCTCAGTTCATCATCTCTCCTAATGGCGGCGTGTCCGACATCATCCTCCAGATGGCGACCCCGGTCGGTGGCACCTACACCAACGTGGCGCTGACGGACGGTTGGGGCTACTCTCTGATCAATCGCATCTCAGTGCGCTATGGCTCATCTGCCCAGTATTTCTGGTGAATCCTCGCCAATGTACATCTGAAAAGGATGTGCTCAACTCTCTTCCGGAATCAACCGGCAAGTGCGGAGACCCCCTAAAGCCTACACTACCATCCTGACTTGGAAACATATCAGGAGAACTCGGTTAATGCCCGAACCCAATGGTAAACAAAGTGTAGGATGAACGACAATGGGAAACCCGCAGTCAAGCTTCTAAGGCCGCTATGCAAGGCTATGAAGAAGGCTCAACGACTACATGGGAGTCTGACTGAAGCACCTAGCAAGTGCTAATGATGTCAGAAAGGTATAGTCTAGACCGACCCTCTCCAGGGTGTTAAAGTAGGGTGAAAACCCCGGTATAACGCAGGACCTCAAATGTGGCTCCAGAACGTGCTGGACGCCGAGAATAACTCCAAGGTGGACCAGCTCCTCAAGCTCGGTGGCACCACGGCTCTGGGCGCGGCGTGCGCGGGTGCGAATGCGTTCGTGTATCTGAAGCTCCCCCACAACTCTTGCCGTGCGGCGGGCAAGCCCCTCCCCTTCCCCAGCGACCTCCTGGTACAGCCCATCGTGGTGACGGTGGAGCTGTTCGCTCTCAACTCTATCATGATCAACCAGGCGGGCGGTAACCCTCTGGCGGCTGCCCCCACTTCCCTGGCCTCGGCCTCTCTCCAGGCCAAACAGGAGATGCTGACGGACACCTCTGACACGCTCGCTCGCCGTGTGGACATGAACTCGCACGCGATGACCTTCCCCCTGCCCTACTTCTGCCAACAGGAGACCCAGGTGGCGATCTCGGGCGCGGGTGCGCAGTCTGTGAATCTGACGGGCTTCCGTGCGGGCGAGGTGAAGCAGATTGTGCTGTGGTTCACCCCCACGACGGTGAACGGTGTGGCCAACGCGCAGACTGTCGGCTCTGGCAACTTCAACCCTCTCTACTGGACGTCCATGTCTGACATCCAGCTGACCTACAACGGCGAGATTTTCAACCGCTTTGACTCTGGTGCCTATGCTCTGTGGAATGCGGTGGAGGACCAGAAGCTGTCCACGGTGAACAACTACGCCCTGTACACGAGCGGTGCGGCCACGGCGGCGTCCCAGGCCACCCCGGTGTATGTGAAGTGCGACTTTGCCCAGGTGTCAGTGCCTTCTCAGCGTGAGAGTGTGCTGGTACACGGCAAGCCCATTCTCAACGCCGTGGTGCAGTTCTCATTCACGGCCCCGGCGGCGGGCATATTACATGCCATGTATCTGTATAATGCTTCCCTCTTATGCTCTCGCGGGTTATGACATGATAATGTCATTGGCCCATGTGTTTCTGAAAAGGAAACGCTACACTCTCTTCCGGAATCAACCGGCAAGTGCGGAGACCCCCTAAAGCTCGTATTACCATCCTGACTTGGAAACATATCAGGAGAACTCGGTTAATGCCCGAACCCAATGGTAAACAACATACGAGATGACACAATGGGCAACCCGCAGTCAAGCTCCTAAGGCCGCTATGCAAGGCTATGGAGAAGGCTCAACGACTACATGGGAGTCTGGCTGAAGCGTCTAGCAAACGCTGATGATGTCAGAAAGGTATAGTCTAGTCCGACCCTCCTCAGGGTGTTAAAGTAGGGTGAAAACCCCGGTAGAATCGCAGCAGAATACATTTTTTAAACGCGACGTGTTAAGCATCATAAACTTTTTTTATTTGAGGCATTCTATGTCACAAATAAAAAAAGCAAGACACCTACCTCTTACACCCCCGCCTCGCCCGCCCCCCGAGTAGATGCGAAAATATTTTTCTAAATACGATCAGATGGAGAACGAGCTGGAAGTTACTGAGGTTGTGGCTATTGAACACCAAGGTGACGCTCTGGACTGGGTGTGTAAGAAGTATGAGAAGGAGGACTTGCTGTCCGTCATGTGGGTAAAGACGGATGAGGATGGCTCGCACCATTTTAAGATTATCCTCCGGAGCAAAAAACAATCTGGCTCCGAGTAGATGGAACAGCTTCCTGAGTTAGACGAAAGCGCTTTTAAAGAGTTGAAGGATCACCTCTCTAAAACGACAGTGCCGATGAATCGGTACAGAGCAAAAGTGGGCGACGGACGCTCCCAGACTTACGGGATGGTGCGCAAACGCTCCATGGCTCCCGACCTCGCCCGCAACTCCTGGATGGATGCCAAGCTCCACCATCTGCTCATGAAATATGCCCTGACCAATGTACCAATCCCTTTTACATCTATCCAAGTGAATGACTCATTTCTCTGCGCACCTCACAAAGACGTCCATAACTCCGGCATGTCATACATTGTAGGTTTTGGCAACTATCT